>Ga0307431_1000836_pt1 | contig 19087 bp, 28 predicted proteins | sample SalMarWE160170MG_FD_202155 | JGI IMG/M metagenome (GOLD analysis project Ga0307431, IMG submission 202155) | Salt marsh sediment microbial communities from the Plum Island Ecosystem LTER, Massachusetts, United States - WE1603-170 | ecosystem: Environmental > Aquatic > Marine > Intertidal zone >...
GAGTTTAAATCATCTAGATGTTTCTCAACGTCTGCTTTTCGATATATTCTACCATTTGCGTTTTTAGCATCAAGAACGAGCAATATTTCTTTTTTTAATATCATTTAAAGTGCGTTTTTGTTACCATAGAATCACAGTAAATAGGAAGATATTCAGACATGTACTCAAGAAAAAGTTTGACACCATCACCCATTTTACCATTGCTATTTATAATAAGTGTATCACCATCAACAGAAAATTCTAAATAAACAGAATCCCAAGAAAATGTTATGTATTGGGTATTATAATCGTAATCGTAATCGTAATCATACAACAGTCCACTGGTAAAATATGCAGTTGTATCATACAAATACAATGAATCATACAAATACAATGAATCAGAAAGATCATAACTAACAAAATCATAGGGGTATTCAGATTCCTGACCATAGGCAAGAACGGTTATAAAACAAACAAAAAATGTGAATATTGTTTTCATTTAAAATATTGTTACCCGGATTTTGTTACTGTGATTGTACACACGTTCTATGTTGTAAATGTATTCTTTTTTAGAACTTTGTTTGTCCATTTCATTCGGTGCAGATTTTATTTTATTTCTCAATGTCTGCCAATCACATACGCCTTTATTTCTAATATCATGCATGGCTGCAATAAGAAAGCGATCTGTACTGAATGTATCATAACGTTCATATCTTTACCATATGTTTTTTCCAGATAGGCGAATCTTTATATAAATCCATGCGTTCGACCCGACCATTATTGAGTTGTTTTTTATATAACTGTTCCCATGTTATCCACCGCAAATTGTTTATGTGATTGTTATTGTAATCACCATCTATATGTTCGACATACTGCTGATATTTTGTTCTGGTCTGTATTGGTTTTTTACCAAAATGTTCCATAACAACCCTATGCACATAAACGGTTTTGCGATATTTTTTACCATTGAAGTTGGTAAAATATAATTCACAAAATAAGTGTGGTTCTATGCCGTTTGTCCGGAGTTTCAACATCTTGCTTGGTATGCGTTGTGGTTTACCAGCATTGTTTATGATATCTCTTTCTACAGCACGTATTCGGCCAAAATTCGACACTTGATAATGATCGAAATTTTCATATTTCAAATTTAACCAATATTCTTTTATTACCATAATTAAATAAAATTATGTTCGGCCTTTATATTGTCTACTATGGTAGCATTCACCCATTCATAATATAAACCATGTCCGTAATGGTTGTGTGTTCCATCCTCATCGTTCATCCTTTCTTCATTATCTAAGGGATTAAACCATTCTAATACACTGCCTTTTTTGAAGACTTTATAAAATTTCTGGTCTTCGATTTTGTTTTCGGGCATATCACCCTTAGCCGGGAAATGATTATCACCTATGCTATAATATGGTTCATCAGCCTTTTCATCATTATACCACTTAATGAGTTTTTCTTTGTTATCTGATACAGCAACCATTTCTTTGGATTCTGTGTTGGCTCTCATTGGATTTAAATGCAACATCCAAATTTTTACTTGATCAATTTGCCTTGTTTCCATTGTTTTTATTTTATTGTTCAACATCTTCCATAATAGAATTTAGCCAATCCTCACATTCATTGATAACTTCTTTTTTCTATTAATAACAGAATTAAGGGTTGCAAGTATATCTTTTTTATTGGTGGTCGATACACCAAGTTTACCCATCAATTCTGCTATCTCTGTATACATCTCATCAAGACTCATATTTCTTAAGGTATCAGAAACATGATTCACAGCTTTTATTTGTATTCTGTTCATCATACAGATTGTTTAATGTTTATTGGTATTCCACGAATATCTGGTCTGGATTCACATTTTGGACAATATGGGAATACTTGTTTTTGCGTTTTACCACTATCAGCTAACCTAAACGGTGCATCATGTATTGAAAATGTAACAGTAACAGCTAAAATATCTGTACCGCATTTTCCACACACATAATCACCATTTTCTTTTTTATAAGTCTTTTCCTTTTCTAGGGCTTTACGTTCTAATTCTTCTAAAGTCATTGATTCCATAGCAACTATTTGTTATATTTACACAACTCATGTGCTTTATCGGGATGATAAGCACATTTTCCAGATAAGTTCATTTTGCTACATTTTTTGTCTGGAAATAAACATTGAATCCGTGCCGGACTTTTCGGCATGTTTGATTTATACATTTGAAGTATTTTTGATAAACTTTTTGTTTCATTATATTATGTTATCCATTTATTGTTGGTTTCATGTTTCACAACGTTGAATATTTCAAGAAACTACCAATCAGCAGTGAGGGTGGATATTGAAGATTGCCAAATCAAAAATAAACAACCCTCAACTTAAGTTGTTAATAGTTTGAAACCACATTTCGTTTCTATATTTAGATTGTAGTTGGGGTGGAGGGTGGGAAACTATCTCGATTTATCGAATAGGTTGATATATTAAAATGAAACCCTATTATTAAGTGTGTAGTATATTAGAAAACATGATAATATGGAAATTTTAGAAGTTATTTGGTTCACAGGAATAAAAACTGTAGGGATTGTAATTGCTAAAAACACAGTTGGAGAACCACACGTCTATGTTGGGTCTGTAGATGGTATTGATGAAGAGAATGATATAGCCCACATTATTGATTATGGGTCAAAAAAGAAATTGGAAGATTTCTTGAAATTTGTAATGAAACATGCCACCATGGACAATAAATCAGAATTGGATGGTTTTATAGAATTTGCGAAAAGTAAGGGTTATAAACCAATGAAAGAAAACCCCAAACACAGACCGGGTGAGGGATATAGTCCACCTAAACACACCGAATGTGATTGGGAGACGTTAAAAGAAGAATCAAAAAAATAAAATTAAACATTTATTGTGGGGGTATCTGGAATAATTGGTTTTTTATATTCCAAATAGTTATCAGGGATAATCCAATGGAATTTTTCACCATCAAAAAATAAAAGATATTTTATGTTATCGGCAGGTGTTCCATCTATATGTAAAAATTTACACCAACTATAACAATAATCTTTTGTGGTATTGTTGAATGCAGAATATCGGATTATTAATATTGAATCTTTTTCTGTGTGATTTTCCATGATACCATATGTCAAGGTAGTATCGATAACTATATTGTGATCTTGAGTGAAACCATATACACACAACATGAGAATAAGTGAAATAAACAACAATTTTTTCATATCTTATTTTTTAATTTGGCCAAATTTACCATATGTGCTATTTTCATTCATTAATTTTGCTGCCCTTTCCAATCTTTTCTGTGTAAGTGAAGAATGAAATCGGCAGGTATGATGCGCATATGTTGTTATTAATTCGCTATCAACCGATAGACATTTATCTTTTTGTGGGTTGAACCCACTGCATGTTGAACACATAGGTTCACCTTCTTTTGCTATTCTGGTATTTTCCATTATAAAGTTTTCATTAGTTTCGGTGGAATAGTATGTAATAATTCCATAGTCTCTAGGTCATTGTTTTTCATGCACAATATCATCCACTCCATCAATCAAACTCTTTTTAAAATCTACCATTGTTTCATTCACATTCTGCATAATCTCCTTCTGTAATTCCTTGAACTGCTCATTATCTGCTCCAAGTCGCTCTACAAAGATATTGGCCATAGCATTAGTATTTTGTAGAAATGTCGATCGTGCTGTCTCTACGCTGTATATGAATACGCTCTTTACTGCATCATAAGGGATTAATTCGCCTTCCATCTTTTTGATCCTCATCTCTTCAAGCTTTGCAGCATTTTGCGACCGGGTTAATTCTATCAGCTTTTTATCAAAATCGATCTTTTGCAATTTCTTTTGATACGGGGTTAATTTAAACTTGTCTCCACCCCGTGGAGCACCCTGACTAACTGACTGATTATCTTTACTTTGTGTTTTTACGTTTTTCCGGTTCAAATCCCAGGTTTTGCCACTTGCTATTTGAGAATCTAACCATATTTTATTTTCAGCTAATTCAGCGTCAACAGTCTTTTTTTCTTCGTCTGCTAGGATGTTACCTCGTTTTACATTCATTCCTGTAAACTGCCGGCTTACCCCTAAACAACGGGAAAACTCAGCGTAAGAAAGTATTAATTCTTTTTGTTTTGTCATAATTCTCAATGTTAGTAAACAATTAAGGCAACAAGGTCTTAATATGTGTATAAAAGAGAAGGCATGGGCTTGCAACTTATTGCATTACAGTTAATTAAGGCAGCTCAGTACCTTTTAACTATCTGATAACTAGTGTGTTGTACAACGTACTGATTATATTTCAATGTCCTTGTCATTATCTCTCTATTCATTCTACGTAAAGGCTATTTTAAGCAACTCTAAGCAACGTTCATATTAAGTGGCGTTGTACATTGTTTAGGCATAGTTCGCTTTAAATCGTTTAGCTGTGTGCTGTCTCTAGTGTTTTAAATCTCGTTTTGCAAATACAACCGATATCAACGGAGCCATCACGTAAGATATATTCTCCTTCAACTCTAATAGGCAATTTACTTCTTGTTCATCTTTTTCTTTTTTCATCGTTGTAATTATTTAGTTAAAAATTAGTTGCTATTTATAATCCTGAAATCAATAGACGTCTTGGTTCTATTAAATCACGTGTATTAAAAATTGTTGGCTCTGTTTTTTCTTTGTCGAGCATTTTTCCAATCCATAGTCTGCCGTTGAAAATTTCATTGTGAAATTCGTTTCGTACCGAATGATGTATTTGTTCAATGCGTTTTTCCTCTGGTTCATTTTGCCATCTCTCACTAAGCCTTTTTTCGAGTTCTGTGTAAATTTCAGGATGATATTTTTTGTAATATTTTATTCCATTTGTGCACAAAAATTTAGAACTCTTTTTTTGCATATTTATATTAAGATTTGTAATTGGACAAATTGCTTGTTTTTGTGTGCCTTTTTTTTGTGTTTGTTCTGATAACGTATGCAGGTTTCTAGATGTACGTTTTGCTACACTATTTAAAGGGTAAGAACGTAAGGTTTTTGGTTTTTTACTTTCACTTTCAGGATGTGTAAAAACGTAAGGTTTTTTTGTGTCTTCAGGGGTTGTAAGAACGTAAGGGTTTTTACTATTTTCTGTCAGTAAGAACGTAAGGTCTTTTTCAATTAATTCTGATGATTTTTCTTTTAACAAAACATCTATTTTCCAATAATTTCTATTACCATGTGTTCGTACTAAATCTTGAAACTTATTTTTATTCTCGCGATACGAACTTCTTTTCAGTCTGGATTTTGTCCAGAAATATGGGTTATGACCTTTAGCGAGCAATTTTTGTGCAGGCTTCTTTAGCTCACTCGGGACAATAGAGCTGTCATAATAAAGAAGCTCCGAGAAACTCTTGATTAATTCTTTGGCAAGCTGTTTTAGTTTCCTATTATCGCATAAATCAGCGAGATTACAGATCCCAAATCTATTTGCGTACTGCATTTTTTTACTTTAATTTCAAAACGCAGCAGGTTTTTAGATAACTTGTATTGTTTGGATTTTGAGTAAATTTTAATGTTTACCTGCGTTCGTGTAAATTGTACGTAGTTTTCTTCTTTGCCTTTCCAGCGCTGAGCCTCTGTTCTGCCCCATGCTATTATATCATCAAGGAAGTAATCAGGGCTAAACGGAGTTTCAATATTGACTCCAAACTCAAAACCGTTTAGAGGCGTTGTGGCTGCATCAAAATTAAATGTATGTTCCATTTCTTTAATAGTCGTGCGAAGCTCAGACAAGCTTAAATCACACACGTTATTGCCATATTTGACCGCAGGCAAACTACCTTTTAGCATTATTCGGTTTGGAAATATAGTTAGTGCTAAACCTTTGTAATACGCGGTAGATTTTTTGTATACTACTCCTGTGGTGGCATTAACTGTTTGTTTGATGTCAATACAGGCAATTTCCAAATTTTGAATTGTAGTTGGAAGCTTCAATATTTCGATGCCGTCAATCATAACAAGTCTTTAGCTTATAGGAGACCCGGGAGGTTCCGAACCTTTTAGCAAGTTCTGGCATACGCTGTCGGTAATCGAATAAAACACTATTCCCGTATGTTGATTTTACTAAATGCCAAAAAGCAAGTTGTTTAATCCATTTTTCATCCGCTGCCTTTCTAATCAATTTTAGGCTAACATTGCATCGTTTTGCGATATTTGGACTATCTTTGCGCATGCTTCAAAAGATTTTAACCCGGTGAAATGCAGAAATGCAGACCGGGTTTTTTTAATATCTTGACGTGTTTAAAATCCGGTTTTGCTCTGATTCTTTAACAAACACTTTCCCTCCGATCTTTAGGGTTTTAAACAGACCTTCCACTGCCCGTTTGTCCCAGGTAACAGTAGTTATACCCATCGTTTTTGCAGATTCAATCCGTGGTATGTTTCTATCTTGCTTCGGAAATCTCTTTTCAAGTTCAGTCCGTATCGCTTCGGTCACAATTTCCCTGACCTTCGTTTCTGGAAAATCCATCTGAATTGTTGCGTTCATTGTATAATATTTTTTATCATTAAACAAATATACAGTTAAATATTAACTCTGGGGTACACTTTTTTTAACTTTCTTTTGTTTTTATGAACAAAGAATAAAAAAGATATTTTCTGAAAACCTTGCTAAATGCCTTATTCATACAACTTTATACTATTTTATGCAATAATTGAAACAATAAGAAAACGACTGTAAGTGTTGTTATTACATAGGTTATAATTGATTTTAACGAATTATGAGTTCTTACGAAATTGAGTACGTTTTAGTACCCTACGGACTACATGTTATTTTTATTTCCCCCATCATGTATACTAGTTGCAGGGTGGGGGTTTTTATTTTGCATACGCTTTGCATACGAACAAGGTTTTTAAGAGGTTTTTTATGTTTGATACTTTCGTGCAGAATTGTGCGAAAGTCTGATTATCTACTTTGATATTTCAAGTAATTCAATTGCAGATTGTTTTCATAACCATGAATTAATAACATTTATAATCTCTTTTAATCCTTGATTTGAAAGATTTTTTTCATCTGCTAACAATAATAAATCATAATGATATTCATCTTTAATTCTTGTGTTACTTAAAACGGAATGATCAGATACACGGATTTTTAGTATTTGTCTAAAATCACTATCATAAAATTTAAAATAATTGCTTTCCCCGTAGTTTGTTTTACTTTTACTAATGGAGTAATTTACATTATGTGTTATTCCGTTATTTGTAAGTGTTTGGATTAACTCCTCTGTTTTTTGTGTTGTTGTTGCTTTCATAACTGCTAGTTTTTCTATTATTTATGTTTTTAATTGTTCCTCTTTCATTAATTTATCAACTATTTTATTGCAAACAGCCTGAAACATTGCCTGTTCAACAGGGCATGTGCAACGATCGAGTTGGCGATAATGTACCATTTGTAATATTTGAGATTCTAACCAATCAGGTATTTCGATTTTTGTCAACCTATCGGTTATTTCAGATAATTTGATATCTTTGTTTAACCAACATGATACCAATTTATCTCTCATTGTGCAAGCTGTTGTTCCAGTTAATTTTATCATGATTGTGATTTTTCCACCATTTTTTTATATTCTTCTTCTAACCTTATAACAAGTCTAACACCTTTTCTAACACCCTTCATGGTGCGACCATTATTACAAGAATAACTGTGCCAATAACTGATGGTGTTTTTGAATTTATCATCATCAAGCTTACAGACCTTAAACCAGTGCCAAACACCATATCCAAAAGTGATACCTAGTTTGTCCTCTATGAAGTTCTCATCTTCTGATTGTTCTTCATATTTCCAACCTTTGTATTTGGCTAATTCGATAATATTAGAATTTGTTAATCTCATGTTATTTTTAATTGTTCCTACCTAAAATATTGCAAAGACCGTGCCAAACTTTTCTGGAAAAGGTCTCACGGTTATATCTACAGATTAAGCTAAGGACAAGCAATTTGGACATATATTTACAAACACCATACTGACAACGTGTCATACTGACATGTCATAAACCATTTACTGACAGTATGTCATGTCATATGGGAAACCCACAATAAATATAATAAATATTGTAATATGAATAAACAAATAATCATACACCACACTGTACCATCTATACCAAAAGAATCAAGATTGGATTTCCACATGAATTCTGGAAATGTGAAAGCCACCCATTTTGTCATAGATAAAAACGGAACAATTAATACACCATGAAATATAAAGAATGGGAAGGAAATTGGGGGTTTTATACTAGATTGGTTACTTATGGATGGGTAGCCAAAGCTAAAAAATATACCATAATATTATCTGTTCCGGGGCATAATCATTTTTCAATATACAACAGTGGTAAGAAACCATGGATAAGAAATGTGAATTTCTTATCGGTGATATGGTCACCATTTTTAGCGGTTTTATACACTATTATGTTGATAGTGAGCATTATATATCTTTTATTTTTTGAATTTCATCATTTAGGATTGATAGACCCCACTACAGATAGCCTTACTAAAATATCTGGTTGGATATCTATCATCATATCCATAATTGGAGTTATTGCTATGATTTTATACTTTACCTCACATCTTAGGTTTGTATAATCATTTCATTGTATTTCACCAATAAATAATAAAAATTGCTGATACAATGGTCAATGATATCAAAAAAGGTAATACTCTTGCATCCTTGCTGTCAGAATATGCAAGAAGAGAAGGCAATGCGATAGAGATATTAGAAAAATATACTGAGCTTTATACTTCCTCAGATGATGCTATCATAATTGAATGGGTTGATGAAAATGATGAAACCCATACATTAGAATTACCATCTTATGGGTATTTGTTATCAGAAATAAGAAGAATAACCCAGAATCAAAACGCTATAGCTGGTGTCAATGCTAGGTCTGCTACACTTATATTACCCGATGGTCAGAAAAAAATAATCATATCAAGTGAATTACCTGCTGAACCAGAACCAATAACACAATTATCTAAACCGGAATTTTTTAAAAAAAGAAATAACAGATCAAATGAAAATCTAATAAACCCATATTTATACACATCTTTTAATCTTACCGGAAAAATAAAAGATAAAACAAAAAAAGTTCTTGTTAAAAGATTTGTACTTGATATAAATAATACCACCAAACTTGATTATTTCAACAATACTATTGACAATATAAATACTCCACATGACCAACTTGAGCAGGATTTGGTTGAGCAGGATATAAGTTATGTGGTATATGAAGAGGTTATTGATATGCCTCCTAAAAACCCAAAATTCACTGGTGAATTTGATATTTTGGATTCATATACAAAAGAGATAAACAAAATAATAAACAACACAGAAGTTCCAGTCAAAACAAATATTTATAAACTCAACAAACATGTTTATAATGATGTTGATAACAATATGGCTGAGGTTTCATTAAAAGTTGGCGATGAACTTATTGCTGCTAGTGATGAAAATAGAAATACCATTTACAAAATAAGCACCATAGATACCACTACTGATGAAATATCTGTGGTAAGAACAGAGGGTTATCAAGCTATAACAATTGGAGAAGGTAAACTTATTATAAATTCCAAGTTTGATGAAAAAATGTTGGTCAATGTTGGTATATCAGCGAATGAATATACTGTCATTTATCTGAAACCTCTTAATCCAAATATGGATGTTATCAACATTAGTTGGGGTGATGGTATGGGTTTTTACACCAATAATCTAATAGATTTTGAATCTCCAGAAAATAATGTGAATCTAATAGATTATTTCAATAATTCAGTACAGGACATAAGTAAGAGTATAAAATTGTTAACATCAGAGGGATTGACTCCATCTGTTGATGCGCTTAAACCAAATGCTCCTGTGATAGATTTGGATGATCTGACTGTGGATTATATAAATGCGCATAAAGAGGATACCGGGTCTACACAATCTTTGCGTAAGAAATATGCAGAGAAAGAAGAAATAAAATCTCGTATTTCAAATATAGATATAGCTATAAATCTAAAAAAAGATGAAATAGCTAACGCTACTTACAAAAACAGTAACGAACGAAAGACTAAATTACAAGAACTTGAAACTCTACAGAAACAAAAATCTTCTGAGACCACCAAGTTTGCAACATTGGTAAATGATATAATATCAAGAGTAAAAGAAACACAAGATTTTTCTAAAAAATATCGCATAAGGGGTTTTGTTGATATTCCAGAATCACGATATACTGATGAAGCCAATAAAACTGGAGAACAGGGAGTAATAGCTCTTGAAACTCAATACAGATATCTTAAAAAAGATAATTCTTCTACAGAAGGTTCTACTAAGCAATATGTAAATGCAGAAGGTAAGAAGAGCAATGCCGTGTTTAGTAAATGGATAGATATGCCTATCCCAAAAATAAGAGAAAAAACCGTTGATGGGAATGGTAATGTAATATGGATGGATGAAAATCCAAACGACCCTGATTCCATAAACATCAATCAAATAGATATCACAATAACTTATAATGAGAATGTTGAGATAAGAATGCGTTCTGTATCAGAAGCAGGATTCCCATACACAAAAGTTTATAGTGATTGGTCTGAAAGTGTTATTGTCGAATTCCCTGATGAATTGATTGATGATACAGACCCTATAGTTGAGGAAACTCAAAATGAAAATATAATATCACAACTTCAACAAGAACTTATTGCACAAGGGTTACCAGAGCACATAACAGATTCGTTTATTTCCGGGGATACTACATTCAGACACCATCTTAATAACATAGCTACAGATGATTTGACACCAGAGAATAAACCCAAGTCTGGTGGACAAGTTGTAAAAGAATTACAAACGCAAATATCACAATTAACGGCTTTAATAACTGGTGAAAAAGGTGCTATATCATTGTCTATAACTGATGATGTGGGAGCAGAAATTTCTAAAGTTAATAATAATGATACAATCAATATATTTGGTGGATATTATAAAGACATAGTTGAAAATGCAACCATTAAAAAAGGTGAAATTGTTACAAAACAATATTATATAGAGATATCAAATTTAAGTGATGCTGATTTGGAACTTATTTCATTTGTTCCCGGTTATTATACAGAAAAAACACCTGATGAAACATATGATGGATATCTTTACAACAACACAGAATATACTAATTATAGAAAGTATTGGCAAGCACCCATATCTTTAAGGGCTATAGTTGATAATGAAGAATTAAGAATATCTAAGAGTACACAAAATCCATTCATAGAATTACCATCTTATCAATCATCTCAAGCTAAAGGACAATTATTGTATGGAAGACACAGGGATTTAACATTGAACGATGCACTATATTTAGCAAGCGATGAAAGCAATTCTGTAAATGATAATGTTTTATTACCAGTATTTTCTGGTGGTAGTAATGAAACATTTGTGTGGGATGGTTCACAAACAATTGGCTCTGTTTCAGGAAATGGTGTTTACACAGATTTTTGTGTTCATGTTAATCATCCAGACCTTTTGGCTGATTCAGAATATATGTTGGATTGGGCTAATTATAATCCATTAACAACAGTTCCATCACAGACAATTAACGGTTCGTCTGGAAAACCTTATTATCCACCATTTATGCATTCTAAATATTTGAATTTAGAATCATTTGAGGAAAACGGTCTAAAACAATTGGGATACAGAGAATACACTAGTTTAATTGGTGCAGCCACCATAAATAATTTCCCAAGAAAAATGGGATTCCGAACAAACGATAAATATCTAATTGGAGCAAACACAGTTGGTTCATATTTGTTCTTATCTCCAGCCGTCCATAAATCACTTTATGTTAATTCAATTATTTATAATGAAGGATTAATAGTAAAAAAAGGTGATGAAAATGTTGTACGCATTCCAATACTTTTCCAAACAAGAATGACAGATTATTTTGGTGCGGATGATTCCGGTGTTGGTAGAGTTGGTGGTGTTACAGATAAACAGAATTTATCATACGCTAAGAAAATGGGTATCGACATTGTTATAAAAAATCAAACAATGTTTTCATTTGATTTGAGAGTAGAAATGAAATATAAGAAAGACAGTATAGGCCAATAATTAATCTGTGGGTATGCCAATTTCTTTGCATAACAATTCATCATAATCTTCATCAATAGTTGCACCAGCATAACCATTGCAGTGATTATATGAAGTTACTTTGCCTATTACTATGCCCCATCGTTTTATAGGTTTACCAATTAGTTTATCACCATCAAGATTTGGTTCAATCTGGAATTTTATCTCCATCTGATTTTTCTTTTATTAAACATTTAGCATCTGGAAATTTATGATAATAATTTGCTTCTTTGGGGTCTATATAGCCCTCCAGCATGTGTGGGTGTTCAAACACATTATGGCCTATATGTTGTTTTCGTGGTATTGCTTTCAAAATTTCAGTTACATGGTGCTTAGCAATTTCGTCTTTTATGATGAATTTTTTACCCACAGTCAACCTTTTTAGAAATTTTTCAGCCTTGCGTTCCACTTCCTGTGAATTCTTACTATTATAAAATGATGAAGTTTTTACTTTTTTTATAATAAAATCTCTGTCTATGATTATTTTGAGTGCATGATCGGAGGCATGAGTCATACCACCACCCCAATCCCCATAACCAGATGTTATGCTACCTATACCAATTTCTATATAGGCATTGTCATATAACCATTGATCAGATATAAAACCAAATCCAACACCATTTCTTATATACATAGATTTTCCCAATTTCTCAAAAATTTGTATATCTGTTATAGACTTGGATTTCCATATATAATATAACAAACACATAATTATCAACGACAAGCTAATTATTATAAATATAGACATGATTCCGATATTATTCATAATGTACATAAATCAATACAAAACCAATTATGCTTGCAAAAACAATAAACAATATTGTTATAGCAAGTTTGGTTTTGGCCAAGCTTAATTTTGTTTCAGATTTTGTTTTTAAGTGTTTTATGGTATTAAATTGTTCCATTAATTATACATTGTTTGATGTGTTTTAACATATCATGACAAGCATCAAGTGGAGTTTTTGCTTTTATCTTTGGATTTTTGAAACCATCTGGATTCCTAAAAATAATACTCCAATGATCGAAAGTATAATCATAATGTAACCAAAAGACCGGGAAACCATAACTTTTATATTCCACCTTTGATATAAGCATTAAACATTCATCAGTGGTTTCTGGAAATGGTTTGTCACATATTTGTGTCTGAACATCTTTTGATGTCATATATTTACTTTTATTGTAAGAACCATATTAAGAACCAGTATGTATGTACGGGTAACTTCTTTATGGTTTTTATCTCTTTTCCACCAACGCTTGTTGATGTGCGACATGTAATCACACATGATATCACCAAAAGGAATGCTATATTCATCCAAATCGATTGTTACCTCTTTTTTATTTGGTATCAAACCAGTGGTTGGTATTTTTTTACCAGTTTTGAATTTCTTGAATTGTGGAAACATTTTCACCAATGTCCGTACTTCTTCATATAAATCTGCTTCTTTCATATCTAAAATCACATATTGTTTTTATTACTATTTTATATAGAGTTGATGCTCTTAGTTTCCAATAAATAATAAAAATTATTTAATATGGCGACTCCGCTCCTACGAAAAATAAAAAAAGGAACATTTGTCACTTTCCAAAGTACAGAAAGAGACATGCAATTCATATTAGGCAAAAGTAGTAACAGAGATTTTAAAATATCAAAATATGCTTTGCTTAATATACCTGCTGTAAAAACACCAACAAATTACGAGAACACTATTGATGTTGATAATATAGAGACTGTATTCAATAATGGGAAATCCACCGCAGCACCACCACCTGAGGGTGATAAAGTAGATTTATCAGAAAGTTTACAGAATTATCTGTTGAATATGGAAAGTCTGATGATAACAGACCCGAATTATATAAACAACAGATATACAAATTCAGCTGAAAGATTGTTTTTTAAATGGTTGAAAGAAGTTGGAGCTATAAGATTCAGACAGGCAAACATTGATGAAGTAGCTACTGGAGTTGACACAAGATATACAGAGGAAAATGATAATAACAATGTTGTAGCAGGAGATTTATATAATTCTGTGGTGAAGTGTATTGGTGAAGTTGATATGCAGGGGTCTAATGCAGTATCAAATGCAAATGCATCATCTGAAATCTACATATATTTACCATCTGTGAATGGTGATACACCAACTGTTCTTTTTAAATCAGAAGAAGACGAAAATTATTATCCCGGTAAAATTATTAAACAAAAAGACACATCAAAACAAGAATATATTCTCGGAAGAGATGCAAGCGACAATCCATCACCTGCTGGTCTATCTGTTTTGGCTCATTATGATATGGACTTACCGACTGGAAGTTTTGATTATGAAATGAATGGTGTTCCCGATAGTGTTTGGTTTGGTTACAATTCTCTTAATGGACCAAACGCTTATTTTACTGATGAAATATTTGGAGACCCAACTAATGATATCATAACAAGAGAAAGAACAGTTCCTGCAAAAACAGTTACATATAAGAGAAGTAGGCTTGATGGTATTATGATAGATTTCGATCATGAAAATTATTTCGATTTCGAACAAGATATTCAACTTAGTGCGTTTAATGAATATAACAGTGTAAATAAAGCTAAGAGTTTTGAATTTAATGTAATTGCTTTATATTATGATGTGTTTGACCCAACCAACGACCAGATAAGAGGTACAAACTTATATGGTCTTGTTTTTCTTAATAATATGGAAGTTGTTTCTGCTGGTGCTGCTAAAATAACAACCCACCAAAAAATAAAACAAATAAATTCTATAGGACAACAGGGTAATGGATTGGGTCTAAAATTAAATCTAAAAATCGATGTAAATCCTGATGATGTAGCAGTTGATGTTGAAGTATCTGTCAATGATTACAATACTTTTTCCATGGTTTTATTTGCTGATACGATGCAGAGATTAGCGAAGACCAATGCCAATTATGAAAACCTCAAATTGGAGCATATGAAATTACTCCAACAAATGGAAGAAATTTCTGGTTTGGTAATGACCGATATTCAAAAGCAAGAGATATTGGCAGAAATGGGTGGATTAAAAACTGCTATACAAGAATATGTTGATGATAGCACTGTTGTTGATATTGTTAATAAAAATGAAAATCGTATAAAAGAAATCCTAGAAGGAAATACAACTGTTGATGTTAGTTATAATCTTGATATTAAGGCATATGATGGATTGAGAATGAAATTATCAGGAGGAATTCTAACCATCAGGAATGAGAAACAAAGATTTTGGATAACAGAAGAATTTTCATTAAACACTCAACAAAATCAACAGATAGGGAAATATAACATATTAAAATTAAGTGATTTCACAACAATGTATTATCACGTAAATAGTGGTGATATGAAAACCGCTCAGGAAAACATTTATGTTTATGTTGATGATACCATATCATGGAAACGAAATCAATCATTGATGATTGTTTTTAGTGATGAAATAAACATGAATGGGTTTGGGTTTGCGTTTTATACCGATTCCAAAAACAAATTTCAACTTAGTCAGCCATATAGTAAATTGATTGGTGTGATTCCCACAGTTAGCAAAACAAAGCCAACTATCGAATTAGTTTGCGTTGATGAAAAAGAATATAAATTTGTGGTGATAGAATACTGAAACTAATTAAAGAAAAAAATAATAACACTTTCATAGAAAATGTAAACATAAAATTATGGCCAAAACTAATAATGACAAACCTCAAAGTGATAAAAAAGAAATAGCTGCTTCACTCATCGAAAAACCACTTAGCATAGATGAGATATTTGTCCAAGACCCCAATGGATATGCTGCAAAATTCAAACCAGATGCACGTACTATGATAATTAAGTATCTTAATACACGCCCGATGGCACAAGTTGAGATATTTTTTTCTCAAATGTTTGAGATTGCAGACCAAGACCCATTTTATCGTATTGAATGGATTAAAAGGTTGTTTGATTATTTAAAAAACACCTGTCCAAGAGGAGAAGCAAAAGATGTTATTCTCAAACTTGCTCATGGTACTGTTCTGTATAAAACCTCTGAAAAACCAGTGGAAAAGGAAGATGTTGGGAAAAAAGACACTGGAAAAAAAGAGGAAGATGCCGGGAAAAAATAAAAATATCAGCAACGTTGAAATGATCAACGTCATAAGAGCAACTATTGAACACAACACCCAACGAGCCAACCAACAAATAAATCTTGCTACATCTGAAAAAGCAAAATTATTGGTTAAAGCTGGATTCGATGAAGTTTTGGATGGGCATTTTAATTTGTTGAAATTGTTTGTGTTTATTGAAATGGTGGAATCTAACAAGTTAAATCTTGATCATCTTGAAGATTTGATAGCTGAACATTTGAAGATTATTAATGAACAAATGGATGTGAAGAAAGTTATTAATGAGAAAGAGAAATCTAAGATAGAATACAACAAGCTATTGTGGGAAACTGTTAGAGAAAAAATGAATGCATACATGGCTTTGATAAATCCTGTTGAATAATAAGATGTGTTATGATATATTTGAGTGCGTATCCAATACTACCGGGTACGCACTTTTTGTATAATACATAACTAAAATACGGAAATACATGCAGGGTACTTCATTGATATTAAGAACAAACCCATTGTTGACTGGGAATGTCAAAATAACCATAACCAATAATGATTTGTACTTGGATTCTATAGAATCCAATGATAGGTTGACAGCATCTACATTTAAAAATATAAAGATAAACCCAAATAGTCATTATGCCTCAGATGTATATAAATTTTTTGAAAAGGGGCAAACACCGACTAATATCATATATGACACACAAAACAAATACGATGATAAGGTAGTAACAGAAGATTTCTCGAAACAATTTGAGCATAGATATAATTATGGAGCAAAAAGGTGTACAGACAGAGTATATAATGAACAATATAAGATATTTGCTCCTATATGGCTAACTAGAAACATTCCAAAATATTTTATTATATTCAAAGCTCCCGGAGCAAAACACATAACATATGAACGCAATCCTGAGAATTTGATAATAGGGGTAAATTACAAAATTGTGGGTGATAATGTTGTGGTTGTTAATAACAATATTGAATACACAGATCATTTTGTAGCTATAAATAAAAATTATGTAGTTGTTGGTGATGGTTATGTTGTTATGGATGACCCTGCCTATGAAATTTCACAGAAAAATTTGAGAAAAGATTTTATATCTAAATCTCAAATAGTCAAGGTTGTTGATATGAAATCAGGAAATATAGGCATGTATTTAGAAAACCATGTTAACGACCAATTGTTCAATGAAAATTCAATATATACAAATTTTGATGAAGGGAACATAATATATAACGGAATTTCTGTGGATAGTGGTATATTTGTAAATAAAACAACCAATGCAGAATATGTTATTAAAAATCAACCTACCATAATAGATTTTGATGAATATGTAACAAGAGGGTATCAAAGAAATAGAATGATTTCTGCCAATCTGCTAAATCTTGAATTTTTATTTGATGATGATGAATACTATAAATTCAATAGGTATTTTGGTTTGTATTGTAATGATATAGATTTATCCACATTTTGTTTGGATAGAAAAGCTATGTTTGTTGATTTATACCCAAATAGATATGCCTGTCTTGACACAATACCATTCAATTATGGACATGATATAGTTGACGAAGATGGTGTCAAAATTGTGATGGACGAATTTAGTAGTGAGGGATATACACCAGATTATGATAAAATAAAAAATAACAAATCGTTTTATTATATAAAAGACAAATATGGTGCTCTCATGAAAGTAAACAATGAAGCATCAGAAGATAAAATAGTATTGTCAAGAAAAACAATTGATTCTGAAAAACTATTTGGATTTAATGAACATCTTGAACTTAATGCGGAAGCAGTTACCACACAAGGTAAATCTTCTCTTATAATAACTACAAATTCTGAACTTTATACCGGGTATTACATATCTCTTTATTATAAAAAAACAAAAATAGGATTTATTTTAGCAGATACCTTGGCCAATGTTGATTATGAATATGGAGAAGGACTTAGCACATATCACTATTTTTACCCTTATGGAACACCTGAACAAATAGCTCAGGCCATGGCAGGTGCTATACGTTATGTTTTGAAGGAAGCAGCATATGAAACTGTAAAAGTATCACAGGTTAATAATAAAATAGTGGTGAGAGGCACATCCACTGGTAAAAATAATATACCTATATCATTTGTAATACACAAGGATAATAAAGAAGTGTCTTTTAGTAGTCCAAAAATGCTTGGTAATGCTATAACAAAATTTTCAAGAATAAAAGTTGATTCAGAATACGTGTCCAAGATGAATGATAGATCATTCTTGCTAACAGATCAAGGATATGCAAAAATAAAAGAAATAACTCCGCACATAGACGATCTTGAATATTCTCCAGATGGGAAAATCATTACAAACCCTGAGGAATTGGAAAGATTCGTATCTGTTGTCATAGTCGAACCAAATCATAGAATAATAATAAAAAATGGAAGAGTCAATGTATATGATACCACTCCATTGAAATTGGGCTTATTGTCAATTTGTGATGTTAACGATTTTGATTTTGATTTCGATAGTTCTAGTTATTCAAAATCTTATAATCATGAATATAAAAAATATTACGATACTGATGAAGATAAATTAATAATAGGCGACACATATTATTTATTTTCAACAGACGACAAAGAATCCAGCATAAATCATGATGGGGTCATATATAGTTCTAGTCCTACTGGTGGTTTGATTCAATTTGTGGCATCCACAGAATCATTCACAAAAATAATTGGTAATGTGGTGGTTTTGAATCAAAAATATTACAATGATGATGAATTGAAGGTATTTGTTGGATTCCGAACTTTACAGGCAACATCACAAAACACGTCTGTTGATAATCTCGAAGAAAAAATATCAAAATTGGCAGTAGATGAGAATGTAACTGAATATGATAGACTAAAAGAAAATATAATATC
>Ga0307431_1000838_pt1 | contig 19064 bp, 14 predicted proteins | sample SalMarWE160170MG_FD_202155 | JGI IMG/M metagenome (GOLD analysis project Ga0307431, IMG submission 202155) | Salt marsh sediment microbial communities from the Plum Island Ecosystem LTER, Massachusetts, United States - WE1603-170 | ecosystem: Environmental > Aquatic > Marine > Intertidal zone >...
TGGGGGGGGGGATGGAGTCGTTTTTTTAGGAAGTCTTGAAAATTGAGTTTTTGAATGTGAGGCGGAGAGTTCGAAGATTGTACATCAAGGGCAGCCATTCTTTACGATTTTTCGAACACCAATTACCACCGGCGCTCCACCGCCCACTTCCCAACCCATGCTCGTCCGCCTCGCACGACGGCGCTCGGCGACCTCGCAAAGAAGGCGACCGCCCTTCCGCAGAATCTTCGCCAACTTCGTCGGCTCGCCCTGCGGAATAGGCTCGGTGATTTCCTAGACCTTGAATATATCCTTTCGGAAGATAGAACAAATCTATATCGATTCTTTCAAGTCCATAAGATATGGACTTGATAAGACTTTGAAAAAGCTGGGGTCGGTCTTCGGGGGAAATTTCGCCAATCTTTTTTGAAAAATCTTTTAAGTTTTCTAAAACTATTTTTGTTTCAAACTTTTCTTTCTCTTCTTTTTGATCGGTGCAACATGAAATTCACCGGTACGCTGTTCGCATCAGTTGAAATGCCTGTTTATATGGTTTTAATTGATTCTATTTCCTTAAAAATAAAAATAGCGCAGGCTTGGGTTAAATCTGAATATTCTTTTTCCTGCTCTCTTTTACCGTTATTTAAATAGCCTACAATTGGTGTTTTATTTTCTTCAATAAAATACCATCCCGAAGGAGTTCTTTGATCTGATGAATAATTGAGCCATTCCATAATGATATCTTTATTTTTATTTAAATATTCCTCAATGTGTTCAACAGTTAGGACATTCGAGTTCTCAAAATAGCCTGATTCCTTTAACAGATCATATGGTGATTTGTTTTCCATTTCGAGTTTTAATGGTATTTGACAAATTTCTTTTATCATATTATTAATTCTTGCAGATAACATTGAGTTTCAGCCTTCGAAATATTTCTGGAATTGAGCATTTAATTCATAAGTTTTCATATTTATTGCCATATTTAAGTTAGCAAAATTAATTTTCTTGTCAAGGAGTTTAGTAAATTGATATTGAGATAGCTATAGATGATTTCCTTATTTTTGAATTGAAGATTTTATCCCCTCGTTTTTTTATGTTTTGTGTGAGGTTGGGATTCTAACTTCTGACTTCTGGCTCCTGACTTCTTTTTCAATCATTTCACATTTCAATGCCTGACCCCGTTGATACGAACAAATCAATCATTTCACATTTCAATGCCTGACCCCGTTATTCCTTTCTTTTTGAATTGAAAGTTTTATCCCCTCTTTTGTTTAAAATATTTGATTTGGCAGGGTGGAAACTAATACCGAACACCTAAAACCTAAGACCTGATAGTCATCCTTTTTCTTGTTTTCGAGATTTTCGATTTGTCTGTGGTGTTACAATGCCTGCCTCATGAAATGAGAATTTGTTTAATATGAGGTCGAGCATCGTCTCTCTTACCTACTCTGAGGTCTTTTTATCTTAATGGCGTCTTTGCTGCTGATCTACGGAGAGTCTTTAGCTCGTTTCCTTTCCGATATAAGAGCTTCTAAGAATGCGTGGGGGTCTTTTACCATCTTTAGTGCTTCTGCTGCTGCATTTTGGGCAACCAAGTCCTTACCTTTCAGGGTATCAAATAGGGCTTTTGCTCCCCGTGGGTCTTTTATCTTCACGAGCGCCACTGCTGCATTAATGACGGTATACATATAAGTAGCGTTAATACTCTGCCCTTGCCGAAGGCTGCGTGGGCTAAGAGAGCCCTCCCCCTCACCTTCCAGTACGGAAATGAGCACTTCTACTGCCCGGGGGTCTTTTAGCTCTCCGAGCGCAGTTGCTACTGCCATGCGGACAAGGTCTCCCTCTCCTAAAACAGAGTATTTGTACCCAGCTTTCAGTATGGAGATGAGAGGTTCTACTGCCCGGGGGTCTTTTATTTTGCCGAGCGCTTTTGCTGCTTCAGTGCGGATGCCATACCCTTCATCCTTCAGTGCGGAGATGAGAGGTTTTACTGCCCGGAGGTCTTTTATCTTGCCGAGCGCCTCTGCTGCTGCCTCACAGACACCATACCCTTCATCCTTCAGTGCGGAGATGAGAGGTTTCACTGCCCGGAGGTCTTTTATCTTGCCGAGTGCCTCTGCTGCTTCCTCACAGACACCATACCCTTCATCCTTCAGTGCGGAGATGAGAGGTTTCACTGCCCGGAGGTCTTTTATCTTGCCGAGTGCCTCTGCTGCTTCCCTGCGGACACTATATTCCTCATCCTTCAGTGCGGAGATGAGAGGTTTTACTACCTGTGGGGTTTTTATCTCCCCGAGCCCCTTTGCTGCTCCCTTGCGGACATCCGGATTTTTATCCTTCAATGCAGGGATGAGTGCTTCTACTGCTTTTATCTTGCCGAGCGCCTCTGCTGCTGCCCAGCGGACATCCAAATTTTTATCATTCAGCGCGGAAATAAACTTGGGAACTGCTTCTTTCGCCTCTTTGCTTTCTCTCCAATCAGGATTTATTTTCCAGAGCGCCTTTGCTGCTCCCTTGCGGACATCTGAATCTCTTTTATATCCAAGGGCGCGTATTAGCTTTTCTACATTCTTTCGCTCTTCCCATTTTTTAATATGTTTTTTATTAATTCTTCCAAACATAATCCCTCCTTATCTATTGTTACATTATAAGTGTCTTCTTATATTTTGTCAAATGTTATATCTTCCTCAAAGTAAGGTTTTCTAAAACTATTTTTGTTTCAAACTTTTCTTTTCGCATTGAAAGTTTTATCCCCTCTAATGTTTTTTTAGTGTGGTAGGGAGGCAGGTAGACTAAGGGCTGTCGACTAGTGACTAAAGACTAATTTTCCTTTTTCTTGTTTTCTGGATTTTCGAGAAGACTTTATGGTTTCTGTAATGTCACAGATTAAAGCACCGTCCCCATACCATACTGTAATGTCACAGATTAAAGCACCGTCCCCATACCATACTGTAATGTCACAGATTAAAGCACCGTCCCCATACCATATACTAAAACAATTCCTGTTTCAAACTTTTTTTATAAATATAAAAAATTCAAAAATCAAAACCTGACCCCTCTTCTTCATACCCCTCTTGTAATGTCACAGATTAAAGCACCGTCCCCATACCATACTTGTAATGTCACAGATTAAAGCACCGTCCCCATACCACCCATACCATAAATTGGAGTATTTTTTTAGATTAAGGTCCTCCTACCCTTCCTGAATGTTTCAAATCATGGCTAAACATTGGCCAGGGGGTATTGGCAAGACCTCCTGATGAACCGTAAATTGCATAGACATTGCCATCTTTAGAACCCACATAGATGGTGCCGTCCGAGCCTATTGCAGGAGAGGAATACTCCACATCATCCTCCGTCTGGAGTATCCATTTCGGGGTCCCGTCCTGGTTTATTGCATAAAGATTATTATCGGTAGAACCCACGTAGATGGTACCGTCTGAGCCTATAGCAGGAGAACAGGCTACATCATCTCCGGTCGAGAAGACCCATTTCTCGGTGCCATTCGGGTTTATCGCATAAAAATTATTATCCCAGGATCCAACATAAATGGTACCGTCTGAACCAATTGCAGCTGAGCGAGCTATAACATCTCCGGTTGTGAAAGCCCATTTTTCACTACCATCAGGATTTATTGCGTAAAGATTGTTATCGGAGGTTCCCACATAAATGGTACCGTCTGAGCCTATCGCAGGGTCGCCCTCTACCCACTGCTCGGCTGAGAAAGTCCATTTCTCCGTACCGTTCGGGTTTATCGCGTAAAGATTGTGGTCCTCAGAACCCACATAAATGGTACCGTCTGAGCCTATCGCGGGAGAGGAATACCATACTCCAGCCTCGGTCGGGAATGCCCATTTCTGGGTGCCATCCTGGTTTATTGCATAAATATTGTTATCAACGGAACCAACATAAATGGTACTGTCCGAGCCTATCGTAGGGGAACAGTATACATTACCCCCGGTAGAGAATCTCCATTTCTCAGTACCATTCGGGTTAATCGCGTAAAGATTATTGTCCGAGGACCCCACATAAATGGTACCGTCTGAGCCAATTGCAGGTGAAGAGCTAACATAACCTTTGGTTAAAAAAATCCAATTCTGGGAGCCATCCGGGTTTATCGCGTAAAGATTATTGTCCGAGGACCCCACATAAATGGTGCCGTCTGAGCCTATCGCGGGAGAGGAATACACCGGTCCTTCAGTTGGAAAAGACCATTTCTCCAGAGACTTTACAAATATTGTTATAGAATCCTCGATGGACCAATCGGATTCAGCTCCGTCTTCGTCTTTTGCTTTTACTTTAATGTTATACGTTCCAGCCGATACATAGGAATGACCCATGGACACGTTATTCCCAGAAGAGACATAATCACTCCATTCGGAATATGCTCCATCACCCCAGTCAAATTGATAAGAAACATTATCTCCATCAGGATCACTGGTTGATGTTGAAAAATTATAGATACTATCCACGAATCCGTTTGATATACCTGAGGGTTTTGAAGGGGTATTTGGTGCTTGATTTGGGATAGATATTGTTATGGAATGTCCACTTGACCAACCGGATTCTGCTCCGTCTTCATCCTTTGCTTTTGATTTAACGTTATACGTTCCTTCTGATGAATACGAATGACCCATGGATACGCTATCTCCCGAAGAGATATACTCACTCCATGTTGAAGCAGTTCCATCTCCCCACTCGAATTGATATGCTACATTGTCGCTGTTCGGGTCGGTAGTCGATGTAAAAAAAATGCAGATACTATCCGTATAATTGTTTGATGGGCCGGAAGGTGTAGATGGAATGTTGGGGGGAGAATTGGTTATACTTGAAATGGATATTATATGAGCGTTTGACCAGATGGTTTCATTTCCTTCTTTATCTTTAGCTTTTACCTTTATTTCGTACGTATTCGCAGATGAATAGGAATAATCCCTAGATATACTATTACCTGAAGATATATAATTGCTTCATGTTGTTGAGTCCCCATTTCCCCAGTCGAACTGAAAAGCGATACTGTCTCCCTCCGGGTCGGTGGTTAAGGTTTGGAAACTGTATGTGCTATCTACGAATCCGCTCGATAACCCTGAAGGAGCTTGAGGGATATTTGGTGGATTGTTGGCTTCCACTATTTCTACCTGGAATCCTGAAGACCATTCCGATTCTTTATCTTTAATATCTTTAGCTTTTACCCGCACTTCATAGTTACTGGTTAAACTATATATATGATTTTGTGTTACTGAATTGCCGCTCAGAATATCGCTACTCCAGGAAGATAGGTTCCCATCTCCCCAGTCAAACTGATATGCAATATCGTCATCATCCGGATCTGAAGTATGTGCTGAAAAGGAAAGAGATTCATTTACTATTCCTGACGATGGTCCTGAAGGTGAAACGGGAGTGTTCGGTGGTTTGTTTTTACTGCAACCAATAAGAATTAGTAAGACTATTACAATAAAAAATAATTTTTTAAAATACTTTATAATACCTCCTCAATTGATATTTTTAATTATAAACATTTTTTTTGTTTTGTCAAATGCTTTTTTGAAAAATCTTTTAAGTTTTCTAAAACAATTTTTGTTTCAAACTTTTCTTTTTCTTCTTTTTGAATTGAAAGTCCTATCCCCTTGTTTTTTTAAGCTTTTGGGGTAGTGGGGCAATTCATAATTCAAAATTAAGAACTAAAAATTAATAGTTTCCCTTTTTCTTGTTTTCGAGAAGACTTTATGGTTTCTGTAATGTCACAGATTAAAGCACCGTCCCCATTTCCTTCTCGATTGAGTCACTCATTTCACTTTTCAAAGAAGGTTTGACCCCGTTGATACTTTCGGCATCAATACAGTTACCTTCACAATCTCGTCCCGCCAATTTCCAGCTTTATCAAAAGATTTTACTTTTATTGTTCTAGTTCCTAAAGTAGCAAAATAGAATCTCCTTGAAAATTCTGGCTCTGTATACACTTCCACTAACTCTCCATCCAAGAAGACCTCTGTTCTATCAAGATGTTCATCCTCAACTTTAACGCTTAGAACTGTTATAAGTACAATGGTTGTACTTTCTTCTGGAGAAATTATATGTATTTCAGGCGGATAAAAATCAAGAAGGTTGCAACTAATAACACTAAATATCACAAGTATTAAAGCAAAAAACAAATACGTTCGAGAAGGCATAATCCTCCCTAATATATTTATTCTCTTAGTTTTCTTTCCCAATATTACCACTTTCCTTCTTCTTAAGCCCCAGGGGAGCAAACTTATCTGCAGGTATGAATAAATCTATACTATCTTGGTTTGGCGTTACCAAATGGAATTCAAGATTTTTGTCTTCCTTATAGAAAGGAGCAAAATCAGCTACATTGATCCTTAAAATCCCCTCCTTGTCTGGCAAATAAACATTAGAACAATCTTCCCCAACAAGAGAAAGAATAAATTTCTTCTCTGAAGGGATTCTTTTCTCTATTCGCTCTTCCCTCTGAGACCTCCAACCAATTTTGTTGGAAGTCAATAAGATCCCACCTACTATTGTAGCTTCTGTTAATAAAGAAAGCCCTATAAGATCTTTCCCAAATGCAACATATCCTCTTGTAATAAAACCAAAACCAGGAATAATCCCAAGAAGCGGAACAAAAGTCAATGGAATAATAGATTTCTCAACCTTTACTTGCTCTCTGTAATTCTCTTTTACTCTTACTATTTCTACCGCTTTCAAAACAATATATGGAGGATCACTTGAAGGGCGTGAAAGAGCTGCTATTGAATACGTTACTGTCTTTTCATTTAGCGAAAGGGATTGCTTAACCCCAATTATAGTATATTTAGTTGAACAGTTAAAAAAAAATAGAAGCAAAAACAAAATTATATATCTTCTCATAATAATATACAATACATGATATATATTTAGAAACATATGTCAAGAGAAAAACAAAAAACCGATTTGATTTTTCTTTAGAAAAACGCCGCTGAAAGCGGCGACTTTGTTTTGAAAAATATTTTAAGTTTTCTAAAACAATTTTTGTTTCAAACTTTTCTTTTTCTTCTTTTTGAATTGAAAGTCTAATCCCCTCTTTTGTTTTTTTAAGTTTTTGGGGTAGTGGGACAATTCATAATTCAAAACCAAGAATTCAGAATTGATAGTTTTCCTTTTTCTTGTTTTCGAAATTTTCGATCAGGGGACTGGGAGGTATCCTATCACAATGTCAATCACCGTCCCCATATGCTTTCATATGCTTTGATCTGGCTTTCTCGATTTTTTCTCTCAGGTATTCGATATACAAAAAGAAGCTGAACTGCTTATCGGCAAGCTTGCTGGCAATGACCTCTGCAACCGAGATCCGTCCCAGTTTCAACATTGGTCCGACGAAGCCTACTCCCGCCCCCGCAACTGCTCCGGGTGGTCCTGCAATGGCGAACCCTATCACTGCTCCAAGCAGTGCCGTGAAAAGGCCGCTTCCAACATCCTCACCGAAAACCCACTTGGCGAGGCGTCTTTGTTCTGCATGAAACCTTGCTTCTATGTCTGCCAACAGAGACTCCTTGAATTGAGCAATTCGCCATTTCGGCCAGTTGTTGCTAAGCCTCTGCGCGGTCTGGAGCACCGACACGAAATCTCGGTAGAGTTGTGTAAAGGATAGGAACCTCGGATCGCTCTTCAGCAAGTCGATCTGTTGGACGTCAAGGGAATGGACATGCTCAGCAGATACACCGTGGCACCTCAGTACGCGAAGAAACAGCGAGGGATCGTAACCGATGAGTATTCCGTGCTCTGGCGAGTTGAAGCTATGGGAGCCGAGAACTGAGAACTCCTCAACGGACAGGCATGCGATATCAGAATGGTAAGTCACGGCACCAGAGCGATAATAGGCCGCGTTCATCGCATAGTAACAGGCCCTATATTGGGACTTCGTAAGTCCGAGGTTGTTGAGAAGAGAAATGAAATCCATGCGGCTCAGCGCTACCTCTCCTCGCGCTTCAGTCTCGGCCACAATTGTACGAATACTATCCTTCAGCTGTGAAGGGAGCGCCCTGTCCGAGAGGGCCACAAGGTTTGCAAGCAATAGATCTCTGAAAGTGCTACTCATCGATGGGATGTCGCGATGGATTAACGGCACCTCACGCAAGAAGGCAGTGGCTTCCCGCCGTCTGGTTACAAATATCTGCCGCTCGTCCTTGTCTCCTGACTCGAGCTTGTGCCAGTAGAAATCCACAGGATCATTCATTAATCCGTGGACAGCGGTCACGAATGTCCTATCTTGAAACAGGTCCCCGACGGCTCTCAGAAACGACTCATTGGTCGTGTGTGCGTCCATCGCTGATATCAGAAACGCGGGAGGAATCGCAACGTGATCAACGAGAAGAGCAAGAGCTTTTAGGTATATGATCTGTGCCGATTGGGGTGAACCTAGCCGCGTGGAAGCCTCAGCAAACGGGAAGGCGCGATAATCCAACCCAGCGTAGTAGACACTGGTCTTGTCTTTGAGGAATGAAAGATCGTGAGTTTGCATAGTCTTCTTCACTGGCCCCTAACATAGTTTATACGCACTAATACTAATCGCAAATACTGCATTATCAAGCCGTATAAACATATTTCAACAATTCTGAGTGATTTAATATTCATCAACATGTTATCTATATGTCTTCTTAAATACTATATTATAATTATAAAGGAAATACAATCTCTGTCAATATAAGATTTTGTGACTTTTTCTTTTGAAGTGTAAGTTTTATCCCTTCTGTTTTTTTATATTTGGTGTGGAGTTGGGATTCTTACTTCTGGCTGCTGACTACTGACTTCTTTTGTATCTTTTTTCTTGTTTTCGAGATTCTCGATTGATAAAATATGAGTTTGAGATTATCAATTCAATACATTAAAACTTGAAGCTGCTCTTTTTTTACCTAATATATTTTAAAATTTTATTTAGTATAGATATATAAATATTTAGGTGTTTTTTTGTAATATATTACAGGAACCGCAATTTCTTCTCTTACCGAAGATTTTTTCGACAAATATGTTGCCGCTTTAATTTGAACAGGTTGTTTCCCAATATAACCATCAATATTTCTGCTTTCTTCCTCTTCGTTCGCAGGTTTCCAGGAAGTACCTTTTTTTTCTGCGAGATAGCTTAAAATAATTTCCTGTATTATTAATCCTTCTGCTGTTTTAGTAATGACTAAATCTTCGACCCAGTCGTGTACTAAATCTTCATCTATTTCACTCATTGCCTTTTTCATCTTTTCCATCATAAGTGAAACTTTCCTTGTAGCTTCCTTAATTGCTTCCGGGTAATTTTTCATATACCATTCTTTCCAGGCTTTAAATGTCTTGATAGGACATTTTCTAATCAGCTCAGACATCTTGCCTACAACTTCAGGTCTTGTCCCTTGCGCATTTTGATTCGCAATATTAACTAATTGAGTAGTATATTTGGGGAAATTCTTAGTTTCGCCAATAACTTCTTTGAATTTTTCTTCAACATTTAGCTTTATTTCATTGAACTCTTTTAAATTATCTTTTTTGCTAATTTTTTATCTCCTTTTTCTAAAGGCTATTATTTCCTTGATACAATTAGTAATATTTGCATTTATTCTGTTATAGCGTATTAGTAATTGAGAAATTTGTTTTTATATTTATAGTCTATATTAGTTTCAACATCTACTAAATTGTTTTTTATAAGATGTGCATTAATGAATGTCTTGTTTTGTAAGTATAAATAGCATAAAAGGTTATTGTTCTGATCATGTTTCTCTTTATCGTATTTTAGAAAAACTTTTTTTCCTTTTGTGGTTTCTTCAATATAATTAACGGCGTCCTCTCTTCTATCATCTTTTGTTTTTATTCCAAGCAATTTAATTTTTAAATCATTATTAAGTTGTAAACATTCTGGGCTCAGAACTTTTTTAATTGAATAAAAATTATTTCTCTTTTCATCACCATTCCCATCAATTTTTGACCCAAACCTCAACTTCTTTGGGTCTATTTTTTTATCAAACTTAATCGGATCTTTAAAAATATATGGGAGTCTCTTTAATTCTTCTGAAAAATTATTTTTCATTTCAGTTTGTTTAACAATCCTAAAATCGGATTCATTTTCAAAGAGTTTTTTCTTATCGATGTCTAATTTATTTTTAATAGTTGACAGATAATCTTCGTTTATTTCGTAACCAACAGAATTTCTTTCGAGATTTTTCGCGGCAAGTGAGGTAGTTCCGCTTCCCAAAAAAGGATCAAGAACAGTATCGCCCACAAAAGCAAACATCTTTATGAGACGTTTTGGGAGTTCTTCGGGAAACATTGCTAAATGTTTTGTTTGCTTTTCTCCCGGAAAATTCCAATGCCCGTAAAAATATTCGTTCCATTCGTCTTTTGTTAATCTTGATTTTTCTTTTATTTCTTTAGAAACTTTTGGGGCTTTCCCAAGTTTTTTGAAAATAAGAATAAATTCATAGTCGATTTTAACTATTCCATTACGAGGGTAGGGATAAGAGCCCATTATTGAGGCTCCGCCAGTTGTATTGCAGGTTGTAACTTTTTGCCAGATAATAGCGCCCATATAATCAAAACCAATTGTTTCACAAAACTTTATTATTTCAGTTCTAATAGGAATTATTTTATATCTTCCATAATATACAGATCGGGCAAACTGGTCTCCTATGTTAATACACAATCTGCAACCCTTATGGAGGACCCGATAGCCTTCTTTCCAAACTAGATTCAAATTATTTATATATGTTTCGTAAGAATCATCATAGCCAATCTGTTTTTTATTTCCGTAGTCTTTTAATTGCCAATAAGGAGGTGATGTTATAATGAGATTCGCAGATTCATCGGGAGTTTCAATCATATTTCTTGAATCACCTATGGTTATCGTATGTTTTGTTTTCAAAATACCTCCTATAATCAATATATATTATTTAAATAATCCTAATACAATTATTATTTAACTTCCCCCTTTTTGTCAACCCTAAAAGACGAACATTAAATATTGCCAAAGACATACTAAATCAAATTCCAAAACCTTTTTCTTGTTTTCGAGATTCTCGAACATATTGACCATTTCACATTTCAAGAAATATAATGAAAAGTGTCTTTACCTCCCCCCGGAAGTGGGTTACAATTGAGAAAAAAGGAGGTTTAGTATGCTTTATCTTGGATGTGACGTACATAAGAATTACACAACAGTGAGTTTTGTTACCGAAGATGGTAAGGTAGCCGATACGAGTAGTTTTTATAATGATATTGAGGAATTGAAAAGCTTGTTAGGGCGATTTCCGGAGGAGGAATTTTCTGCTGTCCTAGAAGCGGGGTTAAACTGGGGAGTTATATACGATATGCTCGATTCTCTTTCGGAAGTAAAAAATGTTTCTCTTGCTCATCCGCCTAAAGTAAAAGCGATAGCATCAGCGAAGATAAAGACTGATAAAATAGATTTTAAAATACTTGGACAATTACTAAGGACCGATTTAATCCCTGAAGTGTGGATCCCATGTAAAGAAACGAGGATGTTAAAGGATATTGTAAGATTTAGAGCTTTTACGGTAAGAATAAAAACAATGATAAAAAACAGAATTCACGATGTCTTAAGGAAATCACATATTAATCCTCCGGAAGTTAAAGATATATTCGGTAAATACGGAAGGATGTGGATGGAAGATATCGAACTTACAGATAAAAGAGCGGATAAACTACTTAGATATCATCTTAAATTAAAGGATACTTTTGAAGAGATGGAAATAGAATTAAAGAAATGGATAAATAAAGAGATGAAAACAAACGAAAATTTAAAATTAGTTAAAACGATTCCGGGAATAAGAGAGGTATTTGGACCCATTATAGTTTTAGAAATAGATGATATAAATAGATTTCCCGATCCCGCCCATTTGCATTCATACAGCGGTCTTGTGCCCTCGACTCATGTTTCAGGAAATACCAGCTATCATGGTAGATTAATAAAGGGGAATAGGTGGTTAAGATGGGCATTTATAGAAGGAGCTCATACATCTGTCAGGGTATCTCCTTATTTCAGGAAATATTATGACGGTGTAAAAAGAAAAGCCGGAAGTCAAGCAGCAAGCGTTGCGTCCGGGAGAAAATTAGCTACAATTGTATATAAAGTATTAAAAGAAAGAAGACCATACATAGAAGAATACAGAATAAAACAAAATATAGGTCGGTCGCCCTCTGTCAGGCCTAGCGGAGGTATTACCTCGCGCTCTTTTCAAGAATAGGGGACCGGCCTTCTATACAATACTATATGTAAAAGCCATCAAAAGAAGAATAAGAAAAAAACAGGAAAAAGTCACCCAGAGATATTTCAATGTTAATTTAAAAGGGAGGTAAAAAAAAGATTAATTTAACCCCACCCCTTGACACTTTTCAAAGAAGGTCTGACCCCGTTGCTATGCGTTGCTACGGACCCCGTTGCTACATTGTTAGGCATTACTTCTAAATGATACAAACTTTTTATTCTAATATCTTAAACTCAAAATTGCTGAATCTCACTTCACCTTTTCCATATGCAAATAATCCAGGTAAAACACTTATAAAACCATACAATGTGTTATGATGGTAACCTGAAATATCCATACCCCAAATTTCCTTTTTCCAATCAATTCCATCATAACTATAATATCCTGTAACAATATGGTCAATGGTTCGGATTTTCAACCACATTTGAGTCCCTCCTTCATGTCCCCATGCACCTTTAACACTGCCTTTTCTCCATCGGATTCTTTTTTGGGTGTCAATGCCTGTACCTACATAATAGTCCTCGTTATAGAAAAGAACCAATCCTCCAACGGCAGTAGAATCAATATCTAACTTAGCGCTTATTTCATAATTATGTACCCCGGGAACAAACAGCATTGGAGCAGATTCATGTGGAGTTAGTCCTTGTGCTTTCAGAGTTAGTACACCATTTTTAAACAATGCTCTTTCTGGATCGTAATTCCTAAAAAACTTCCATTCAAAACCAATACGGAATTCATTTAAATGTTCCAGTCTGTTTATTGATTTTTCAGATTTTATTGGTTTTGTCATTGGCTTTTCTATAGCTATTCCGGAAGGCGCTACTAACCAACCCTGTTCATTTATTTCAACGGGTTCAATCAAAGTCTGGCGTCCCATGCCAAGAAAACCGTTTTCATAGGCGTGATAAACTACCCACCATTTACCATCGGGAGTGTCTACTAGTGAACCATGTCCTTTTGCCCACCATTTCTCTGAATTTTGCCATGTGCGAATTAATGGATTAGTAGGTGAATTCTCCCATGGGCCATCTATTGACTTTGAACGGGCAACAATAATCATATGACATGTAGGCGGGCCTGCTGTACCACCTTGAGCAGCTAGTAAATAATAATAATCACCTATTTTTTTAAGTTTTGGTCCTTCCAGATTAAAGCCATCTGTTTCCCATTCAATTGGGTATTCCCAACCATCATAAACTTTTTCAAGTGACCCTGGAACAACTGAAAGCCCATCCTCTGTAAGTTTTGCCCGGTATCCTCCATTCATGAAAACCCATCGCTGTCCTTTATCATCTACTACATGACCGGGATCTATTCCATCAAGTTTTAAATCTACCTGTTCATTCCAGGGGCCGTAAGGAGAGTTTGCATAAACAATAAAGTTCCCTTTACCGGCTACTGTAAAATAAATATAGAATTTGTCTTTGTACTTACACATATCGGGTGCCCAAACAGAAGCCATATAGGTATTCAAAGCATTGCTTATTGGTTCCCAATTGACCAAGTCAGTAGAATGGAAAACCAACAAACCTGGCACATAATACATTGAAGAATGAGTCATGTAATAATCTTTCCCATCTCGCATTATTGTCGGGTCTGGAAAATCACCACCAAGAATTGGGTTAAGGAATGTAGTATTAGTCGCACTCACACTTATTTGTGCTTCCTTTTTGTTTTGTGCAACTAGTAAAAGAGGGCATAATATTAATGTTATGCAGAGCATTGGTTTAATTAAATAATTTTTATTTCTCATTTGAATCTATATTAATAGAATAATTTATTGAATAACAGTTTTTAATTAAAACCATAAAACTTGATATTTTTTTCAGTTTTTCAAGTGTACAGTCAATAAGTCGCTTATGCCTAACATAGTTTATATGTACTAATATTAATCGCAAAGTCTCCTTCTTTAAGCCGTATAAACGTATCTTAATAGTTCTGGGTGATTTCATATACATCAACATGTTATTTATATATTTCCTTAACTCTCATATTAGAATTATAAAGAGAATCCAATCTCTGTCAATATAAGTTTTTGTAACTTTTCTTTTTGAATTGAAAGTCCTATCCCCGATATTTTTTTAGTGTGGTGTTGGGTTGAGATTAAGTAAGACTTTGGACTGCCGACTTTGGACATTGGACGAATATAACCTTTTTCTTGTTTTCGAGATTTTCGGACAAATCACTCGTTTCATATTTCAAGATCTGCCCCGTTAACACTTTGTTATTGTTTATTCAGTTTTAGAACGACGACAGAATTAGGAGGCATGTTTACAATTAAATTATCACCTGAAAATGTTGTTTTATTGAAACTTTTGGGAACAATATTCGAAGGATTCTCGAATGTGTTATGTTCCTGAACTTTTGATGAAGTCAATATCCTGCCCGTTACATTTTTGGGCGTATAACCTTTTAAAGATATTTCTACTTTCTGGTTATTTTTATTATCGATGTTAGTTAATGAAATGTGCATTTCATCCGACTTGTTTACCGAAGCTGAAACGGAAACAGCCTGAAGTTTTCTGTCTCCCAGAACAAAGTCTTCAGAAGTAACCTGAGCTGGCGCTAGAAGGGCATCCTGATGAACTTTGTACATTTCCATAACATGATAAGTCGGGGTCAGAATCATCTTTTCCTCTTCGGTCAGAATGACCGACTGAAGCGCATTGACTGTCTGAGCCAGATTGGCCATTCTGACACGGTCTGCATGATTGTTGAAAATATTGAGTGTGAGCCCTGCAATCATGGCATCTCGAATTGTATTTTGCTGATACAATGCGCCTTTCCCCCTGGGGTCCGTATCGTACCAACCTCCCCATTCATCCACGATTAAAGCCACTCTTTTTTCAGGATCGTATTTATCCATCACTTCGCTGTTGGTCGTTACAAATTCTTCCATAAACCAGGCTTTTTCCATAGTGGTAAAGTATTCCTCATCCGTAAACGCATAAGATGAGCTTTTGTGGTCCCAGTTAACAGCATAATGATGGATGGATACCCCCTCGAAACGTCTGGCAGGAATGTTTTTCATGATTTTTTCGGTCCAGTCATAGTCGGGAAGCCCTGGGCCTACGGCGATTCTAAAAAGGTTTTCGGTATTAAAGTAGGTCGTCATGGCTGTAGCGTATCGCTTATATAGATTGATATAGTAGTCTACCGTCATATGACCTCCACAATCCCAGGATTCATTGCCGATTCCCCAATACTTAACATTCCAGGGTTTGCTGCGTCCATACTTCTCGCGGAGATCGGTCAGATAGCTGGTTCTATCTGCATGATTCGTATATTGCACCCACTCAACGGCTTCCTGTACACTGCCTGTATTCATATTTACAGCCAAATACGGCTCAGCTCCCAGCAGTTCGCACAAATTGAGAAACTCATGAGTGCCGAAACTGTTATCCTCACGATAATTGCCCCATGTTAAATTTTCGATAAGCTTTCTTTCGTGTTTAGGCCCAATAGCATCTTTCCAATGATAAGTCTCTGCAAAACACCCTCCGGGCCATCGCAAGTTCGGGATGTTCAAATCTTTAAGAGCCTGGATTACATCATTGCGCACCCCGGCCGTATTGGGGATGTTTGCGTTGTCTTCGCCGACATATATTCCGTCGTATATAACCCCGCCGATATGTTCGGCGAAGTGTCCGTAAATATGCTTACTTATCTGTGTTTTAGCCGAATCGGCATTAATAATTACTTTATTTTGGGCGAATGAATTACCTACCCAGAACCCGATAACAAGTGTTAAAACAAATTTTCTCATTTTTAAAATCCTTTATTTAAATATTTCTGTTATTAAAATTTCCATTATAATCGTTTTCAGTAACTGCTAACAACAATCGCAAATATTCTATTGTCAAGCCGTATAAACATATTTTAACAATTCTAGGTGATTTCATATCCATCAACATGTTATCTATATATTCTTTTAACTCGCATATTAGAAGTATAAAGGAAATCTTATCTCTGTCAATATAAGATTTTGTGACTTTTCTTTTTAAATTGAAAGTTTTATCCCCTCGTTCTAAGCTTTTGGTGTAGTGGGGCAATTCATCATTCAAAATTAATAATTCAAAATTGATAGTTCTCCTTTTTCTTGTTTTCGAGATTTTGTAAGATAGGAGACTTTGAGTAGTATAATGTCACAATGTCAAGCACAGTCCTCCATTTGTACGCTTTTTTCTATTTAACAGCTTTCACACCATTAGTTGTTTGTGTTACTTTCTTTATTGTACCGTTGGAATCGTAATAGAGGTAGTCGAGACATATAGAACGCCGATAGTCGCCGCCAGTGGGTAGTGCACCGTTATGGTAAAAGAGATATGAATCACCATGATAATCGATAATTGCCGGGTGGATGGTGGTGCTATTATATGCTGTATCGGTAATTCGACCGCGGTAAGTCCATGGGCCTGTGGGGCTATTAGATGTTGCATAATCGATGTATTCCGGGAACAAAGCCGCATAAACGAGATAATAGGTATCATTACGCTTATAAAGCCAGGGTGCCTCCTCAAAATTATCTAGAGTAACAACAGAGATGGGGCCATCGAGCTCGATCATGTTGGATTTAAGTTTTACATATCTGCAGCTTTTATTGCCCCAGTAAAGATACGCCTGGCCGTCATCATCTATAAATACGGTTGGATCGATATCGTCCCAGGAATGTGTTTTATCGGTTGTCATCTCGTTGGTAATTAGCGCTTTACCTATAGCGTCGGTAAAGGGTCCGGTCAGGGAGGTAGATACCGCTACGCCTATGGCAAAGCCGCCGTTGCTTAAACTATCTTTTTTGTGTCCCATTGGCACGTACCAGTAGAACTTACCATCACGATAAACGCACTGCCCGGCATAAGCATGATCGCCAGCCCACGAAAAATCCTTAGCAGAAAGACATGCGCCTTTGCTAGTCCAATGGACCATGTCCGTGGAAGAAAATACGTACCAGTCATGCATCACATACTCCGCTGTTCCGACTGGAGCTTCGTCGTGCCCGGCGTATAAAAATACCGTGTCCTGATAGACCAATACCGCCGGATCGGCGGTGAATATATCTGTGATAATCGGATTCCGGGTAAAGGAACTACATTTTATGAAAAATATAGTAAGCGCACATATAACAAAAATTCTTATAAGTTTCATTTTTACCTCCTTAGATAATTATTTAAACAACAATGGTGCGATTTTATATAGATTATTTCTCCACACAGGCCAGGTATGACCTCCCGGGTATTCACTATATGTATACTTAATCTTCATCTCTTTAAATTTTGAAAGCATGATTTGACAATTGTTATAGGCTATATCTTCTTTGCCTCCCATTGCAATCCAGAGTAGTTTTAAATTGCTGTTGATCATATCGACATTGTTTTTTATGAATTCATATTGCGCGTCGGAAATATTCTTTTGCATTGGTATTATCCAGCCGGAACTAAATACTCCCAAATACGAAAAGAGCTGACTGTTCTTTATGCCAACATAGAGCGTTTGTATTCCGCCCATCGATAATCCCGCAAGCGCCCGGTTCTTAGAATCGGGTTCTGCCCTATAATTTTTTTCGACAAATGGAATAATACATTGCTTTAATTCGGCTTCGAACAATTTCAAATTATCTTCACCAAAGCCCGGTAAATCCACATTTCCATCCGGCATGACAACAAGCATACGTTTTGCTTTTTTTTCGGCGATGAGGTTATCAAGAATTAAATCTGTTTTACCCTGGGTTGCCCAGCCTCTTTCATCTTCGCCGCCACCATGCAATATGTATAATACCGGGTATTTTTCGTTTATATTATTATCATAGTCAGCAGGTGTATAAATATAAAATTGACGCCATTTGTTAAAGACAGTAGAAAAATATCGTTTTATCCTTATTTCTCCGTGTAGAACATCTTTAACAGCGTAATAGTAATCTCCTTTAAAGGGTACTTCAATTCCGCTTGCCATTCGTCTCATGCCATAAAATGTTTCACTTGCCGGATCGGCCAAAGCAACACCATCAATAATTAAAGAATAATAATGAAATCCCTCGCTTAACGAATCGGTGGTGACTTCCCAGATTCCCTCACTATCTTTTACCATGTCATATTTCTTTACTAAATCGAGTTGGATTTTTTGTGCATCCGGTGCTTTGATTTGAAAGATTGCACGACTATCCGGTAAAATCTGTGGATATTTTGCTCTTCTAACATTGGTTGAAGCGGGTATCCCCAGAATACTGTACTTGGAAAATTTTGAAATGTCTACTGGTTTAAAAATAAGTTGAGTAAACATGTATAAATCGTTTTTCCAAACTTTAAAGTCGTGTGCACCGGGCTCTATATAATAAATATGGGGGACATTGTTTGCATTTAAATAATCGTGAGTGCGTTGACTGAATGTGATCAGGTCATCGGCATCACCACACGAAATCCAAAGCAACTTTAGTTTCTTTCTTGCATCACTAGGGTTGGGAACCAATAATTCCGGACTTTTAGTGTTGGGTGCCGAGGAAAATCCTCCCACCCATGCAAATTTGTCGAGATTACCTAATCCGAAATTTAATGATTGTCCGCCACCCATCGATAAACCTGCAATCGCCCGATTTTCTCGGTTCTGATAAACCGGGTAATTTTTTTCTATGAAAGGAATTAACTCATTAAGTAAATCTCTCTCAAAAGTTGCGAATGCCTGCACTTTAACACTGTCAAAAACATTCCCTACCGCACGGTCGTCCTTCATAGCCCTGCCATTGGGCATGACAACAATCATAGGCTCGATTTTCTTTTCAGCATAAAGATTATCAAAAATCACATGAGGTTGGCCTCCTTTAAGCCATTCCGTTTCGTCACCGCCTATGCC
>Ga0307431_1000839_pt1 | contig 19024 bp, 14 predicted proteins | sample SalMarWE160170MG_FD_202155 | JGI IMG/M metagenome (GOLD analysis project Ga0307431, IMG submission 202155) | Salt marsh sediment microbial communities from the Plum Island Ecosystem LTER, Massachusetts, United States - WE1603-170 | ecosystem: Environmental > Aquatic > Marine > Intertidal zone >...
TACCTGAGGATCTGCCCGAAAATCTGCGAGGATTCCTCTCTGCCATGAAAGAGGCATGGGAAATCAGGGAAGGCCGGGCCGATATCCTTGATAAAACGATAACCCGCAGGGATATTGCGACACTGGGCCTCAAGGTCGGCCTGCTTGAAAACAAGTCATACTATTATACCGGTACCCTGGCAACTCCCAACGGCCTGGACAGCATACCCGAAGGGGATACTTACGGCAAGATAGCACTCACCGACATCTCTTCTGGCCACATTGTCCTTATCGGCCTCACTGCCTCGTTGAATATCGGGGATACCACCTTCGGAAACACGGGCATTCAGCTGCAATACAACAAAGGCAGCCCGAGGATCTTCGCCGGGAGCACAGTAACAGGAGAGTTTCTCAAATACGAAGGCGGACATGTTACTTGGTCATCGGCGCATTCGAATACAATTTTAGATGGCGGCAACATCCGTCTTGAAGCGGGGGGAGATATTATTCTGACTCCAAGTGATACAAATCCTTCCGAGATAATTTGGACGGGGTTGTACCATTTGGGGTCGGCGAATACCGCCGCTCGTGGTCTATGTTTTTGGCCAGATTCAGCAGGGGTGGGGCTTTTTAATGCTGGATGGAACTCGGTATCTAATACCGTACAGAGGTTTGATGGCATAATTCTTTCTGCTAAGAATTTGAATCGGATTGATACTTATTACGATTCTAATAATTATGCCGTTATCGATCTTATTGCTGGTGCTGCATTAGGGTATATGTCACTCCGCTGGAAACAAACCTCCGCCTATGAGATAAGAATTTATCAGAATGCTTTTTATCCCTATTCTGGAACTATTGATTTAGGAACTTCATCGCATTTCTGGCATGATGGTTATTTCAACGGGTCTGTCGGCATCGGCACATCACCAAGTTATCCATTACAGGTTTTCAAAAAAGTAGATAGTGCTATTGGCTACATCAGAAATTCTATTAAACATACCGATGCTAGAAAATATGGCTTAGTTATAATGGCTGGAAATCTCAACTATAGACAAGCAATTCTCGCTTTATATGCTTATTACCCGGATGAAGCTTTAAGGTTTGCATTCTATGCAAATGGCACTACCGCTGGCCTCTGTCCCGAAATCAGTATGCAGACGGGCATACAAGATCCCACGCCGGATGACTATTTAGATTGGGCCTTGGCAGATGCGGAGAAACCCCATTATGACCTAGCAACTGAACAGGAGAAAAAGGGTTTAACAGAGAATGATATTATGCAGCGTTATGGTCGAGACTGGATTAAGATGAGTGAGGGCACAACACGGTGGGCACGACATGCTAGGGAGAGGATACAATTTCTCGAAAGTGAAATTGCGAGGCTTGAAGGATTGATATCAAGAAACTAATGACTATTGCTAACACCATAATAAACCCAGGTGCCAGTCATAAGAAACAATATGGCTTTTCGCCATTTGGATTCCATCCTGTCAATCACTATCCAGGCAAGGCCCAATTGCGCAACTTTAGACAAGGCGAAAAAACTGGTGCTTGGTCTCTCATCTCCAAGGTAAAGCAGCGTCGACCAAGGTTCTTTGATACGGCCTCCATTATTAAGTATATATTTTTTAGTCGTGTAGAAGTCATAGGCATTAGCACTTGTGGCACCAATAAGAAGAGCTTTGTCGGGATTTGTCCAGGGTTTCCTTTCTGGAAGATGAGCGCAACTGGCTAGGAAGATAGGAATGAGGCAAACCAAAAACAGTTTTAAAATGAGTCGTTTCATCGGTTATGAGTATAGCAATAGCTAATCATTTTGTCAATTAAATAGGGAGAAGTGCCATGAGCAAAAGTGAAACCATCAAAGTCAAAAACATCTATTTTGAGCAGATCCACATAGTGGGACCGGAAGGAAAAGCCATCTTATCAAAATCCTTCCAGACATTGGTAGACAAGGACGTCTTTCCGAAGGAGTACAAACCTCGCTACTGGCTAAGCAGGTGCCTGGACAAGGCTACCCAGGAACTCAATCACTACCTGGAGGCAAAGCGGGATTTGGTGAAACGGCACGCCAAAAAATACGAGAAGGACGGCAAAGAGACCAAAGACGGCAAGACCATCCGAGAATGGAAGAAGGGCGATGTCATTGTCAATGAGAGAGGCGAGGTGGAATGGGAAGACTTTGAACTCTACCAGAAGGAACTCGCGGAGCTCCAGGAGATCGAGGTTGATTTCGGTTTCAACAAGGTCGTCTGCGATTGGGAAAGCGGTCCCGATGTAAATCAGAAAGAGATGGCAATCATCCTACCGTTTCTGGCTGAACCCATGGAGCCATCAAAGCAAACCGAGGTAGTGCCCTCTGACAAGAAAAAGAAGAAAAATGAATAGAGCCGACATCAAACTCATCCAGTATTGCGAGATTGACGGAGTTCATAACTTCCCGGACTCATGGATCAAATCGCTATTCAACCGGATGCGGGAGGAACGGCTGTTAAGCAAGGCATTCTATGAAGGCGATATACAGACGAGCGATGAGTTTCTCCAGGCTATGAAATACGGAAAAAACAGGCTGTTCATCATCTACAGAGATCTTTCCGGAGACAAGGAGATATTAGGAATTACCTGGCTCAACGGCTTCCGAAAAAGGAGCGCTTACATGCATCAATGCTTATTCAGGAATACCTGGGGAAAGGAGAGCCCGGAGATCGGGAAAGCAGTACTCGATCAGTTGCTTCATTTAAGCGATTCCCGGGGCTATATCTTCGATGTCCTGATTGGATTGACCCCAGCAAACAACAGGCTCGCCATAGCGTGGCTCCAGAAGGTCGGCCTAACTAGTATAGGAGAGATACCTGATGCCGCATGGGATAGCAGACTCAGGGAAAGCGTACCCGGCATACTATCCTATGCTCAACGGGAGGAGGTTTAATCATGGGAGGAATGCTCGGCTTTGACGCAAGCGATACCGAAACTGTCGCCCAGAACTACGCCATGGATCCAACAGCTATTGCCCGGCTACAGGAGATAGCGGAATCGCAGCAAGAAATGGCTGAAGAGGCGTGGGGGATATACAAGACCGATTATCTGCCGTATGAGCAGAAATTGCTGCAGGCAAATATGGACCTGATCGATCCCAACAGGGAATTGATGAAAACGCAGATACAAGCTGAGACAGGGCTTACCCCCGAACGCACGGAAACGACCAGGACAGCCTTAAAAAATCTTCGAGAACAGATAGAGAGTGAAGGAAGACTTCTCCCGGAACAGGAAAAGGCTACCAAAGCGGCATTGGGCGAGCATATCTCCGATATCGAAAGGGCAGGCCCGGTATCGGAGAGATATTATGAAGAAGCACTTGAGGGCATTAACCCCGAGGAGCGCATGGGCGAGGCTTCTGCCGATGTAGAGCAGGCATTCGGGCAGAGCCTTGGAAATCTCAGAAGGGAACTGAGCAGGGCCGGCGTTACCCCCGGATCGCAGCGATATCAGGATATTGTTTCCGATACTATCTATGAGAAGGCCAAGGCCCTCGCAGGCGCCCGCACTACAGCCAGGAGAGGCGCTGAGGAAGAGAGTTATCAAAGGTTGACCGATGCAATGGGCAGACGAGCAGGGACCTTGACTTCCGCAGGGGGTGCAATAGCAGGAAGAACCAGCACCGCAGGAACGGGGGCCACGGTAACTCCTTACCAGACAGGATCGTTATCGGAGAGCGGTTTGGGGACTACCTCATCTCTCGCCTCGCAATTTCTATCCGGAGCAAGCCAAACCGCCGCGCAAGGATTGAAAACCGGGAGATCGACCGCGGAGGAGGACAAAAAAAGCATTGGGCTCGATCTAGGTTTTGGTGCTACGCCTTAGCTAAAATGAAATAAAATCAGGAGTAGATTATGCCGTTACCATCACGAGAAACAACAAGACAATGGCCGAGCGAAAAGTATCCGTCAGGGAAAGAACACGCTGAATGGCCCAGCGTCTTGCCCTCCCAAAGGGAAGAAGGCGGCCAGGGAAGAGGAATAGGTGAACGGGTTACCGACTGGCTCTTCCATCCCTATCAGAAGAGCAGGGCACAGATGCGAAGCCAAGAGTTGCAAAACGAGATCACCCAGTATAATCAGGATATGAAAATCGGCATGAGCAACCTTGCCCGTGCACATGCTGCCTTTAAGGGGGGAGACCTCAGAAGAGCGGCCCTGTATGCAAGCAGTGCATATGATCGCCTTCCTGATGGAGGTAAGGTGGAAGGTATCGGTGCCCCTGAAGATGCCATAGGTCAGCGAGTAGCAAACAATGCCCAGGCGGCGGAGGTTATCAGAATAAAAGGAGCTGACGGGAATATCTCTTATATTCCGGTAACCCAGCAGCATATCGATAAGCAACTCAAAATGCTCACTGCTGCATTTGACCCTCAGAATTATATCCAAACCCGGGTTAAGCAGAATGCCATAATCAAAGAGGTAAACTCGGACCAGATCACCAATCCCTACTTGCACGATGACGGTAGCGTTACTCATTTTCAGGTCGATCCTGCTACGGGAGAAAAGAAATCCTATTCCTATGCAAGCAAAGCAGATTTCGAGAAGGAGCACGGCAAGCCGGTGAGCTACCGGGTACCCCCAGGGGAAAAAGAGCGCGTAGAGCATGAGCGCAAGAAACTTATGGAGACGCGAGAAGGGCTTTACCGTATCGGTAAAGGTGAAGGAGGAGGCGCTATGGTCCCCGGAACGGAACCAACAATCGGCTATAGCAAGCAAGGAATTCCCGTAACCAGAGGACAGGCGGGTGGACAGCCTGTATATGGCGAGGGATTATCCAGGAAACCTGTAGGCTATACGAAAGGAGGGATGCCCATAACCGGTGATAAAGCCGAGGGATATGAAGGAGAGATCTATGCAGCCCAGCCTCAGAGAGCTACTCCCGGACAAGCTGGGGAACCGGTCAGCCCCGCTAATCTCATGGTAAAGAAGGATAAGGACGGTAAAAAGCAGGTCGGATGGGTCAGCAGGGATAATAAATTCCACGTCATCGAGGGGGTTACCGATATCCTGAACAAGAAAGGCGGCATGTCCGAGAAGGATATCATGAATCTGCGCAAGGATCTGGAGAAGCTCTACAACGAGCAATTCAGGGGTATACAGGGAGGTTATGCGGAAGGAAGGGGAGGCCCGGAGGATATCAAACAGTGGGTCGATTCTGCCATAGAACGTATTCTTCCTGGATATACTAAGAAAAAAGAAACGGGAGGGACTGGAAGTGGAGGCAAAACCAGAATATTTCGCAACAACAATACCGGTGAAGTTCTAAAGATTCATCCTGATGGCAGGGAAGAACACATTACTCCTCCTACCGAAACGAGAGGAGCGGTTCACAGGCAAAAGATCCAGAAACCGGAAGGTGGTATAAAAGAACCCGGAGCTAACAGATAAGGATGGATGGATACGGCATACAAGTAAATAGACAGCGGGATAGACGATTTGTTCCCTTGCCTGAATCCCTCCAGGGGGGTGATTGGGAAGAGATCACTCCTGGAGAACAACTTGAGGCGAAACCTGCAATAGCGCCCCCAGCAAAGCAATGGAGTGAGATAAGCCCCGGGGAATATGACCATATCGTGAATCCTCCTGAGGAAACCCCCTGGACTCAAAGGCCTATCCCCGTCTTGGGCAATGTTGAAGAGATGTTGACCCTTCCGAAGGGCATTGTCCATGGGACCCAACAACTTGCAGCGGGCGCGGGCGCGGGCATGCAATGGCTCGGCAACCGGCTGGATAGCAAGTTGATTACTGAGGCCGGGAAAAAGGTAAGTGACTATTATCAGAAACAGGCAAAGGCTATGGGCCCGCCCAAAAGCATTGCCGGCAAGAACCTCTGGGATAACCCCGAGCTCCTCATCAATCCTTCGTACTGGATCTATAATATTGCTGATATGGCCCCTTCCCTTGCGGCTGCCATGATACCTGCCATGGGCGCGGCCAAGGCCATACAGATAGGAGGGCAAGCCATACGATTGAGTCCGCAGGTGATAGCCCGTTTATCTTCCCTGGGCGCTGCGGCCACCGGCGGCGCCGTAGGTGGAGCTATGGAGGGTTCGCAAACCTATCAGACCGTGCTCGGTGAAGGAGGCAGCGAAGAGGAAGCGGCCCGGGCCGGCGAGCTTATGACGGTGCTGGCCGGCACGTTAAATGCCGTAGGTATGGGCAATATCCTCAGCAGGGCGGGCAATGATTTCAAGGGGAAAGTCGTCAAACGCTTAGGCGCCGGTGTGTGGGAAGGACTTACCGAGGCAGCGGAAGAGCCCGCAGAGGTTACCTCCAGGCTCCTGGCGAAATATCTCGAGGGCGAAGAGCTGCCCAAGGAAATCGGGCCTATGTTCGTCGATTCCCTGAAACAGGCCATTACGGTTTTCCCTGTCGCCGGTATAACTGGTGGAACTGCCACGTTTGCAGGTCCGAAAGGGGCCCCGGCGCCTGAAAAGGAGATCTTGGGATGGGAGATGGTTCCCGAAGAGGAAGAGCCCATCGATCTCGTTGATGTAGTAGAGCCTGAGGATAAAAAACTCCTCAACGCAATCAAGACAGAAGTCAGGAAAGGCAACCTCACCGTCGATCAGGTCGAAACCCTACGGGAGCAAGCAAAAGAGCGCTATCCGGACAGCAAGGAGATCCATGAGGAGTTCGATAAGCTGATTGCCAAGATGGGCCAGGTGGAAACTCCGGGAGAGCGAGAAGGCTTAGTCCCTGTTGCAGTGACCGGGGAGCTTGCCAAGAAGCCGGCAAAAGAAAGCGCAGAGGTATTCGAGAAAGAACTCGCCGAAGAAGAGGAATTGCGCAGGAGCGAGCGAGGCGGCCGGCTGCTCAAAGAACAACTGGCAGGCGAAGAGGCCATGGAAATCGCAGCGGAAGCCGAAGGTGCCATAAAGCCGATCCCCTATGAAGAGCTCTATCCGGAGGAAGAGGGATGGGAGGAGATATCCGAAGAGGAAATCTCGGAAGAAGCCGCACCGGAGAAGCCGACTCTTGAAGGAGAGCTCGAAGAGATCACGGAGGATGAGCTGGATGATCTAATCACCGAGGCAGCTGAAGAAGCGGAAACCGAGCCCACAGAGGCCCAGATAGAGGCCGGAAACTACAAGAAGGGTCATATCAGGCTCTATGGCCTGGATATTTCCATAGAGAACCCCAAGGGATCGACCAGAAAAGGCGTAGACCGCAAGGGCAAACCCTGGGAAACCACGATGAAATACCCCTATGGCTATATCCGGGGTACCCAGGGGAAGGACAAGGATCACCTTGACGTATTCCTGGGGCCCAATGCCGCGAGCGATAATGTGTATGTGGTGGATCAGGTCGATCCGAAAACTAAAGTCTTAGATGAACATAAGATTCTTCTAGGATGGAATAATATTGAAAGTGCTAGAGATGGATATTTATCAAATTACGAAGAAGGTTGGCAAGGCATAGGGTCGATAATTCCTATAAACATAAAATATTTCAAATCTTGGCTTAATAAGGGGAATAAGAAAAAATCATTCGCTGGATCGCCTTGGGGTAAGGTTGCGAGAAAGAACGCCTTTCTTCAAGAAGATCTTTCTAACAGAAGGGGCCTTAACGCCAACCTGCCTTCCGATCTCAGCGAGCGAAATGCCAGAACGGTAGAGACTGAGAGCCTTCTCGAAGTCCCAACTAAGATGGCCCCATCTCAAGTTTTGAGTAGTCAAGTTTCTACGATAAAAGACTTTAAGGATAGCAGCGGGAGATATATCGAAAAACCTAGCGATTTTGTCGAAGGTCCACCCTTGAGTTCTCAGAAGAAGGGCCTCATCGATAGACCAAGAGAGGCACCCAGTGCGATGCAGGAAGGCGTGTTTGGATTGTCGAAGAATTTTGAGGTTATTGATGGAATTATCCAAGCCGTTCCCGTTGATGTGATGGACAATCTCGTCCGGCCTAAGCCTTCTTCCAAGGAATTGCTCCATGACGAAGCGATGTTCAAGAATCTGCCTCCCGTTTCTTCTTATCAGACGGTAGGGTCCAGATCCACTGTTAAAAAACCTGATATGACCTCCGGTATTCAGCCTGCCCATATTATACCTCCATTTGAAGAAAGTACCCGAAGAATACCAGCCGAATCACAAGAAGTCAAGAAAAAACCCTCCCCTCTCGAAGCCAAAGCCCTCGCAGAGCAAAAGGCAAGAAAGGCCAGAGATAAGCAAGCTGAATCTCAGAAATACCTCGTTCCCTGGATCGCAGCCAGCGGAGGCATACAACCCAAAATCCTCACCGGAGAGATCAAAGACATCATCTGGACGGTAGATGCTAAGGGCAAAAAACGCCTTATGAAAGGCATTCCCCCTGGGTTTATGAGTGGAAGAGGCAGGTCCTTAGATGTAATTGTCCGAGATGCACAGGAAGCAGGCTTCGATGTTAGAGATGAAGATCGTCTCCTTGAGCTCATTGAAAAAGACTTGACAGCAGCGGGGAAAGGCGATATAAGGAATCGAATTACAAGACTCAGTGAAGTCGCTGAAATCAGCGAAGATGACTTCATAAATGGAGTAATTGAGCATGAACGAGAAAACCTCCGAAATAAAGGATATTCCGAAGAGCGAATCAGAGCGCTTGAGGAAGGCCTTGAAGATGAGATACCTTCGGAAATTGATCCTGAAGAAGAAGCAGACCTCGACACAGCCTACCAAGAGCTAAAATCCTTCTTTGGAGAAGTAGGCGTACAGTCTGCTGAGCCTGCCGAGAAGCCTACCAAGGAATTTACCGATAAACAAATCCTAGATGCTCGAAAAACAGTCGCAGTGGAAAAAGCCGAAAGGCAAAAGCTGGCTGAAGAGTTGGGCTTTCCACAGGGAACCCCGTACACTCTTATTGAAAAAATGGCCGAAACTCCTACTAGTAAGGAGAAATCACAACAATCCCTCATCACCGAAGAAGCTCCATTTGAACTTACCAGGGAAGAAGCACCCCCCAAAACCTTAGGCCCCCAGCATAAGAAAGCTGTCTTTCCTACCGAAGCCCGTAAGGTGGCCACTACCGGCACACCACGTAGTCTATTTCCTGAGGAGATCCCCGAAACGAAGAAAGGCGAGACTTTTAATCTTGAGGAATTGATTGAGAAAAAGACTCCTCCCAAGGTAGAAGAACCCTCGACAGAATACCCCAAATCTGCTACAATTCCCCCCGTGACAGAGAAGCCGGGGAAGGCCGCAGAACCCACCGAAGAAACCCCGAAGGCCGAAGGTGGAGTAGAATACAATAAAAGAGCAATACGCAAATATGGAACTACTACCATTCCTGAAAGTATGGGATTTATTACTAGGGAAGGTAAGGCTATTGATAGTAGCGGCATTAAACAGGGCTCAAGAAGTCAAGGAAGGAATATAGATCACAGAGAAATAGCGCAAGAGGCATTAGGTGACGTTGCAAAGGCAGATAGTTGGTCTGCCAGCATGCACCAATTCATGGAAGAAACCGGAGACATTCGGGTAGTTGGTGCAAAGGATGAGTTTAATATTGATGTTCCAATAATAAAGGGGATGCCCTCAGATAAGCAATTAGCCCTTTTACGAAAAATCTCATCTGGCAAAAAAATCTATTATGACTTTACAGGGAAAAATGGAAATATTGTAAAATCAGGTGAAGGTTTATATAGTGATTTTTTGCGGGACCTCAAACAGAGTGTCAAAGGTGAAAGAGAAATAAGCGAATCTTTAGCTCAAGGTAAAGTACCCAAGCAACTTAAACCTTTAGAAGATTTCATTAGAGAACATGGTTTAACAAAAAATGAGGTTGTAGATGCACGATTCAATAGAGATAATCCATTGTATAATGATTTCCGTAAAGCAATGGATAAAACTACGGTTGGTGTTACTAAACTTTGGAGCGATTTTGGGTTTAAGAATGTAGAAGATTTTTATAATAAAGTTATAAAACCATCCCCTAAACCATCCCGCCCCCCGGAAGTGGGGGGCGCAATAGGAGAACCCGTAACCTATGACGTCACCGGAAAAATCGAACAGCCCAAAACGCCTTATAAGGTTTCCGAGGAGGCCCAGGATCTTCTCGATGATATTCGGCAGCCGGATAGAGACACCCTATCCACCGCAGGAGGAGCGCTGGGGCGGGTTGAAGCCGGAGCAGGCGTCAAGACTCTTGCCTCTGCCCTCAAAGAAGAAGCCACACAAACCGGACGAATCGACCTCCGGGGGAAGGTAGTACGGACCCCTGAAGACCTCGCAGTGTTAGCGCAGGTCTATCGCAATCCACGTTTCGAGACCCTCCGTATATTCTATGTCAAAGATAATATCATTGTAGCTCATGAGGGCATCACCTCACGCATGCCTCATTTCAGTGCAGCATTCACCAAGCGGCCGCAGTACGATCTTTATAAGATGAGGGACCGGATGAAGCGGTTGGGAGCTGATGGATATTATCTCCTCCACAATCATCCAAAAGGGGATCCCAAGGCTTCTGATGCCGATGCTCGAGTTACTGCTAAATATGCGAGTGAAGTTCCTGGTTTCAAAGCCCATGTCATTATTGATTCGGGTACCTATTTTGTATTTGGAGAAAATTATTATCAGCTCATGAGTAATATGATTGGTTACAAGCGGGATTTGCCCGGCTTACCGCCAAATTGGAAAGATCCACTCATACCTGAAGGTATAGCAATCGGAGGAGTAGAGAAAATCAATGGACCTCGAGATGTGGCAAAGATGGGACAGGCTTTAAAAACAAAGGATGATTATGTAGTGCTCTTATATCGAGGCAATAATGCTAAATGTCAGGCTATCCAGGAAATGCCGCTTGATCTTTTCAGCAATATCAAAGAGGCAAGTAATTATATACGAGGAAGAATGCGTCAACTTGGGGCACCGCAAGTAGTAGCCTATGTAGATAAGCCTGAAATTGTTACGGATATCTTTGGTGAGAAGATGCCTGGAAGGGAATTAATCAAAAATGGAACCCTAGTTGATGTTGTTTACAATCTTCAACCGGGAAAAGAAGCAATAGCAGAATCGAGATATCCAGGTGTTTTTACTCAACCAGACATGATAGCCGGGATCCACGAAGAAGATTTCCCTGCCATACGAGTGGAAGAATCAAGAGTTATTGAAGATGTTTGGAGATCAGGCACAGAAAGGCCATTTGCATTCGACCCCAATAGCACAATGAATGAAGGCCGATTCAGACTCAGAGACCCAGATCAATTCGATGAAGCTGCTTATACGATAAAAGACAAGCCTACGAAATTCATCAGCCGATCAAAAAAGAACGATATCCAAGAAGAGGGGATCAGGTTCATAGTAGGCAAGGTTGATGGTGAGGAGCAGATTCAGGCAATCCGATTCAATAAAAATATCTGGCCAGAAGAAAAAGCCGCTGAATGGTGGGAAGAGAATCGAGAGACATTTAAGCCTGAATGGAAGACCAAGACAGAGGTCGCCAAAGCATTAGATGAAAAGGAATGGGCCAATAAATGGATTGATAACATACTCAAGAAGGCAGAGGAAGAGGAAAAAAAGAAGGCTGAGATTCAGGATAAAGAGACCATAACCCAGGCGAAGCGCATTCGCAAAGAGCAGGACTATTTCGAGAAAGACTATCCTGAGGATACCAAGACTACGGCCCGGGAAGTAATCACCCATATTAAAAAGCGCAAGAATTTTGATTGGGAAGAGGGGAAGCCCGATACCTCAGTCTTAGAACGCCTGATCGCATCCCCCGAGTTTTATTTCGAAAAGGTACCTGCAGCATGGAAGGTGTTTGAGGCAGGATTAAACCGGACCGATGAATATTTCATGAATTTCAACCAGATGACGATGGAAGAGGGAGAATCCCTGCTCGGCAAGATCAAGCAGCTCCAGAAGGATCGATCGATCGAGTACCGGAAGCTCAAAAACCTCATCACCTATGCGGACAGAAACAAGATTACCTATACGGAAGAGGGTCTCCGGGATAAGGGCTTTTCCGATCAGGCTGTCGAAGCCTGGAAGAGCTATCGCAGGATTATGGATAACGGCTTCGATGCGCTGTTTGCAGAGATGCGCGATATCATCGAAAAGCATGAAGCTGCTGGAATCCCGCTACCCCAGGTGGTTACTCATGTGGCCGGCAAACGGGTGCAGGTGGACCTCAAGACCGCGCTGGCACAAATGGGAAGTATGAGAGGCTACTATGCGCCTCGAGCAAGACGGGCAGGGAAATATATGCTGGTAGCCAAAAAGGAAGGAGTAAGCCCCATACTCGAGTTTTATGACATAAAAATCACCCCTGCAGCGCCTATGCAAATCAGGGCAAAAAAGCTCAGAAGCCAGGGATATCACGTCACGCTCAGCAAGGCCAAGACCATGCCCGAAGATGTATTCCAGCTGGCCGGTAAGACGATAGGACTGCAATCCATGATCAATACGGCACTCGACCGCATCAAGAAAGATACGCCGGCTACCTTGGAGGACTACGGGCTGACAGGCGAGATGAAGGAGCGGGATTACCTGCTCAGAGGCCCATTCAACCCTGCCATGACAAAGGCCTTCAAGATGCTGGGCGGGAAATGGGTCACCTATCCAGCAGGGGAGCCCCGGGCATGGCACTTCATGGATCCACCGAAGGATATTGAGAGACGCATCATCAACGCCCTGGGAGGGATAGAAGAAACTGCCCTAGATACGGAAACGGCCTTTGCTTTTTCTCTGGCCACCGAATTAGCCAATATCGTCAAGGGAAGAGGATTCCGTGCTTCCATGATCAAGCGGGGCGCTGAGCTGGGTGAGGAAGTGTGGGCCGGATATGAAGAGGACCCCCTTACGGCTGCCACCCAATATGCGAGCGGTATTGCAGCGGGGATGGCAAAGAAGAATATGTCCGGCAAGATGATGCGGGCGATTACCGGAACGGATATCCCCTGGAGTGAATTCGAAGGTACCTATGAAGAGTATATGGAGTATGTGAAGCGAAACCGGATCGATCCGACAACGCAACCCAATATCTTTCGGGACGCTACGGTCTACATGGAAGAGATGCTGAGAAATGAGGAGTTTTCCGATCGGGTAATCGGGGTCATCAAGGGGATTACTGTATTGAAATATCTCGGAGGGAGACTGTCAGCTCCCCTGGTGAATCTCACCGCGCTTATTACTTCCGTGCCGGCTTCCATGAACGGGTATGCCAATATCCCTATTCATAAGACCTTCGGGCTGATCGGGAAGGCTATGGATGAATATGCAAAATATCGGTTCGGCAATCGGGAGGAAATGGATCCGGATTTGGTGCGGTTGTTCGATCATATTTATGAGAAGGGCTGGGGGACTCCGCAGTATAACCGGGAGGCGCTATCCGTACTCAAGAGTAAATTCGGATCCGGCTGGAATAGGGTGATCGATTATGCCATGTTGCTCTTCGGAGCGACCGAACATCTGAACCGTGTCTCCACGATTGCAGGTACCTATATAGGGCTCAAAGAACAAAAAGTCCGCATGAGCCGTGAAAATATGCTTATGACAGCCAAAAAGACGTCGGACCGGGCCCATGGCATCTACGGCAAGGCTACCATACCCCATTACGCCCAGGGAAAGAATATCGCTTCCTATGCAATTAAGGCATTCTATGTCTTCTCCAAGTTCAGCCATACCTACCTGCAGAACATGTATCAGCTCGGCTTTAAGCAGGGGAATAAAAAGGCCCTTACCTATATGATGTTGGCGCCGGCGATCATTTCCGGATATGCAGCGGCACCGATTGTAGTAGAGGTCCTCAACATAGCATTGAGCCGTCTATTGGGGGTCGATGATCCAGAAGAAGACTTTTACTCCTGGCTTGGGGAAAATCTCGGGGAGTTGGCCAGCGATTTTGCCCGCTTCGGTCTGTTTGGTGTTTTGCTCGGTGTATCGCTGAAAGGATCGCTCCGCATAGATATGCATCGCGGTATTCCCACAACGCTGCCGGAGCTCGTAGGAGCTCCTGGAAATGTGCTTACCGATATATGGCATGGAGGGAAAGATATCATCAAGGGGCGGCCATACCGGGGCATTGAGAAATTGGCTCCTCGCATGGTTGGACAGCCCATGCAAGCCATCCGGGAATATCGGGAAGGGGTGACTACCAGGCTGGGGGTACCGAAATATCTCGGTAAGGAACGTATGGAGCCTTCAATGGTAGATTCTGTCCTCAAGTTTTTAACCTTCAATCCAGCTGGCATAGCAAAACAGAAGGAACAAAAGTGGTCCGAAACGAAAAAGGTCCAGAAGTACCAGGGAATGCGGACTGAGATATATGCCCTGATACGGGACTACTACAATAAGCCTGCTTCGCAACGCTCGAAGGCACGGTGGGCAGAGATCATGCTCAAGGTCGATGATTATAATGACCGGGTAAGTGAAAAGGATCTGGTTGGTATTCGAGGGCTTTCTCTCATAACGAGGGAATCAATTAGAACGGCATTGCGCCAATATAGATAGGAGGTATCATCATGCCAATTTTATCATCATCAATAATCCCATGGGATCTAAAAAACATGGATGTCTGCGAGCTGATAGCATCCGGCAGCGCGGCAATGAATAATACATTGGATAACGCCGTAGCTGTCGATCAAGGAGGGGGAATTGTCAAGATTCCCTGTACCGGCCATGGCTTTGTAGCTGGCAGCATGATCGGGATCAGGGGAAGCACCAATTATGATGGCACCTACGAGATTATCGACGATGATCCCGATAGCGACAGCAATGCCTTCACAATCTACGCGACTTATGTATCCGAAGAGTTTTCTGGCTCGGAGACGGTGCGGCCGGAGCTCGAACCAGGAGTACCCTTCCAGGTTCTTGAAGCACGTCTGCATTTGAGCGCTGTTGGAGGTGCCGCAGAAAATTATGTCATAACGCTCGATTCAGGCCATGGAAGCGCATTTGACATAGATTTGGTTACCGAAAATATGAATGCTCAGGCAGATATCGATACGGATTGGACAGATACCTATCACTTTTTCAATGATGATGATCGGTTGTTGTTCACCTATGCGAATTCAAACAGCAAGACATGGGGATTGGAAGTGAAGTACGCCGTAGCGAAGCCGTAGCAAACAGGCGTTATTATGATGGATCCAGTATATATCTTAATATTGGCAATCGCGGGTATGCTTACTGCGGCCCTTACGGTGCTCAAGATACACTCCATGCGCAAGGAAGCAACGCCGATAGGGCAGAACAATCTCAAAAGCAAGATGAAGGACTTGGAGACCCAGTTGGAAAAAAAGCAGGATATCCGTTTGTGTGACGACCGGCATACGAATGTGCAACGGGAACTCTCCAAAGGAGATAAGCAGTTCAAGGCTATTTTGGAAGTTCAATCAAATCAAGCTCAACTGTTGGCCCGGATCGATGAGCGGGTGGAATTTTTAGCTGATCAAAACGGATTTAAGAGGAAGTGATGAGCAATACTAACACTCATTTAAAGGAATACGGAGGATGATGAAAGATGCGGCGAAAAGCAAGGATTAGTCGGTATTGGATGGATAATCAGGGTACACCCGGCTACTTGATCGCTCCAGGGTTTTTTTGCCCTACGCTCGAACTGCCGTGGCGCAATAACAAGCAGAATTATTCTTGTATTACAGAAGGCATCTACGTGTGCACCCTTCATAATTCGCCAAAATTTGGGTTGGTATACCACATCACCGATGTTGCCGGCAGGACCTGGATCCTGACGCATTGGGGGAATCTAGCAGGCGATCGGACGCTCGGCTACAAAACACACAGCGAAGGGTGCGTTCTCCTGGGATCGTACCGGGGAAAGATCAACGGGCAGCGGGCTGTGTTGCTGTCACTGCCGATGGTAAAGCGTTTTATCGATTACATGGACCGGAAGGATTTTGAACTCGAAATAATTAATAAATTTTAGCCAGGAGGGGGATTATGTTAGAGATTATCGGGAATGTATTAGGGTCCATTGGTTTAGGCGGAATCACTGGATTATTTGGTACGGCCATTACGGCCTATGTGAACTACAAGAACCAGAAACTTGCATTTGAGCACCAGGAAAAGATGGCCCGCATCGATCAGGAAACGATAAAACTCGAAACCCAAGCCAAGATCGAAATTACCGAAACGGAGTACAAGGGCAAAAGGGATGTGGCAGAAAGCGAGGCATTTAAGGAATCCTTCGCCGCTGATAAAGCCAGCTTCCTGACGTGGCTTCCCGAAAACAGGATCGCATCGATCATAATCGGGATCCTGTTTGCAATCGTTGACTTTGTGCGAGGAATGACCAGACCGATACTGACTGCATACCTGTGTATATTGACGACGTGGCTGGCTCTGCAAGTATATGCCTTAATTAAGATACCCTTGACGGAAGACCAAGCCTATGAGCTTATGAGCCAGATCATCTTCGTCGTCTTGTATCTCACGACAACGGTGGTGCTTTGGTGGTTCGGGACCAGGAATAAGCTCTTTCAGCGGACATTGTGAGCCCAAGAATTGTTTAATGGAAGAATTTCCGCTCTATCCATTTGTAGAGCTTGTAGACTACAAAGATCAAAAACAGGATCGCTACCAGCTCACCTTTTATCCCCAAGCCCCATATGATGGGAAAATCGTACATTCCCCCTGTATATGCTTTTTCCAAGAGGAAGGCAAGGGGAATTTATTGATTCATATTCAAAACGTCCTAGCTTAATTGACTTCCTCACATAACATGGGATTGTTATGATGCGCTATGGCAGGATTCGAACCTGCTTGGTTTCTGGCACCACGCGACCATGCGCAGCAGTCAAGGGCGGTAACCCCATCATACCTTCGACCTTTCGGCCTATCCAGTAAGTCCATTCCAACCTTTTCTATAGCGCATTGAAAGATTTTGTGACAATCGCTTGTGACACTACCACAGAAATCTTCAGAAAAGCTAGTCGGGACGACTGGATTTGAACCAGCGACCCCAGCGTCCCGAATACAGAGGTCATGGATAAGTATTTGAAATCATTAAGGTCGGTGTTCAGATTCAGTCTCATCTATCCCCCACGAAATCTGAGATTATCCCACATTCTCTGTGACACTTTTTGTGACAGTAACGCCAAGCATCACTCGCGAGCGGTTTTACTGGTCGGCTCAAGCGACTTGTTAGCGAAATCTTTATAATCGAAATGTGTTATAGACCCTCCATATATTGCCATATCAGTCATTTGTTTTATGACAAAGGCCATTACTTCGGGGTTTTCTGGATATATTTTTCTAGCAATAAAAACCAAAAGGTTTGATAGTTTCCAACGGGCTTGATACCATTTTGGTTTTTCTTTTACGATGATGTCATAAGTTTTCATATTTTACTCGCTAACGTGTGTATCAGCCGCCCGTTGTCTTTCCAGCAAAATGATTCAACAAATTGTCCGTGATTTGCCCACTCACGGAGCCGGTTGTCATTTCAGGGTCCGCTGGATCAGCCTGATGGGAGGTAGCCCGTAATGCAGCCAAAAGCTCGGGCAATGCCTCTTGCAAAGTAAGATAATCTTGATGCTGCCATGAGAATCCACGTTTCTGTAGGCGTTCACTCAATGCATTGATGTTTATCCAGGTTGATGATTCCATAAAAGTCCTCCCATCAGCATGAATAGATGGAAAATTCTCCATCTATTTCGATATCACATGTGATTTCTGCCTATCTTTTCTATTTTGATTGTTCCAAAATCTAGCTTCTCTACCGCAGCCTGAAGATGTTCTGGTTCAAGGTGAGCATAGATTTTTGTTGTACTTGGATCTTGGTGGCCCAGGAGCTCCCCCACGGTATTAAGCGGTATTCCTTGCATGACCAAATGCGAAGCGTAAGTATGTCTGAAGGTATGCCACCCCATTCCCCGCTTGTAAAGCCCTATCCTTACCAAAAGTTCCCGGAGATCCCTTCCAAGATTGTTTAGTCTAGGCCTCCCTAACTCGTTACTGAATGCGAATTTACTCAGCCGTTGATATTGTGCTCGGCGCTCCAAGAGCATCCCGTGACAGGGCTCAGGGATCGGCACGGTTCTCATCTCCCCGCTTTTCGGTTGCCAGCGTAAATGGTCTTTTGCCTGAATAACCAAGAGCCATGACTGGAAATTGATGTCGGTCCACTCAAGATAGACTAGCTCCATCTTTCTGAGGCCGGTATAAACATCCAAAAGGATCATATCATGAAGATAGGTACTCGAGCTTTTGTGCAAAACGAGATCCACTTGTGCCACGGTAAGGAAATTAGGTGCACTCCGCATTTTTTTGATTTTGTATTTACTTATTCCAATGCAAGGATTTTCTTCTATCATCTTCCATATCACAGCCTTGTTGAACATAGAGCGAATAGCATCATATTCCCGGTTGACCGTTCGCTCCTTCACCAAGGCCAATCGATATTCCTTGTAGTCCTCGATTACAAGAGGTTCTGTCGTCTCCTTATCCCGGGCCCACTCGCAAAAGTGGTTGAGGATGGATACCTCGCGCTCATACGTGCTTTTTCTGTTGTTCTGCTGTGAATACCTAAGATAACGCTCTTTGATGCGGTCAAGGTCGGTCTTTACTCTGGTCCGGGGTTTATAGTCGTTGATGAGGCGGGCAGCTTCCTTCTCGGCAATTCTTTTGTCTATTTCACCGGTGGAGAGTTGTACGCGTTTGTCGTCGTGGTAGAAATCAACGTACCAGAAAGGGCTATTTTTGCGCCGATACAGCTTCATGGTCCTCGAAGATTAATATTTCCCCAGGATCAATGTCAAGTGCTTTTGACAGTTTGATGATGGTCTTGTCCTTCACGCCTCCGCCATTGGCAAGGCCGGAGTAGGTTTTATGATCTATACCATGGGTGCGGCAGAATTCCATGAGCGTCAGGCCTAGCCTGAGGCGTAAGATCTCAACCTTTTCAAAGTTTATTCGGCGTTTGACCATATCTATCTACTACTTATTTTCCCTGGGCTATTATCTTTCCACAGAAGCTGCAAAGAATTGGATAGCTCTGCCTCTGAAGGATCACATGGTCCAACTCCAAGCGTATCTTCGCTGCAGCACAGGAAACACAAAAATAGTCAC
>Ga0307431_1000845_pt1 | contig 18976 bp, 16 predicted proteins | sample SalMarWE160170MG_FD_202155 | JGI IMG/M metagenome (GOLD analysis project Ga0307431, IMG submission 202155) | Salt marsh sediment microbial communities from the Plum Island Ecosystem LTER, Massachusetts, United States - WE1603-170 | ecosystem: Environmental > Aquatic > Marine > Intertidal zone >...
TTTATAAGTGTTCGAAAAATCGTAAGGAATGGCTACCCTTTGTACAATCTTTTTTGAAAAATCTTTTAAGTTTTCTAAAACTATTTTTGTTTCAAACTTTTCTTTTTCTTCTTTTTGAATTGAAAGTTTTATCCCCTCGTTTTTTATGTTTGGGGTGGTAGGGGAAACTAGTACCAAGTACCTGAGACCTAGGACCTAAAGTCGCCTTTTTCTTGTTTTCAAGATTCTCGAACAAATCACCCATTTCACAATTCAAAGAAGGTCTGAGCCAGTTAACACACGCAAACCAATGCACTTTTCGAAATAGTCTGGCACGTTATTCGGTTAGCTTGAGCGGCTGGTTAGGCCGTAATTATACTAACGAAGTGAAATGAGTTTTTTTGTTTCTGTGAATGAATCTGCATGTAAACAACAAAAATACATACCACTCGAGAAATTCGATGCATTCCATTGGATAAAATGTTTACCCGCCGATTTTTCTCCATTCACTAAAGTTGTTACTAATCGCCCAAGAGTATCATAGATTTTCAATGTTACATACGATTTGTACGGAAGTTCGTAGCTGATGGTTGTTTCCGGATTGAATGGATTGGGGAAATTATTGTTGAGTTTAAACTGTCTGGGCTTTACCCTGTTCTCATCAATCGCTGTAGCGTTCTGAAATGAAATCCAGTTGATATTAAAACCACCCTTAACAACTTCTAAACGGAGTAGTTTATTTTCACCGGGTTCCACTGTGATATCCGAAAGGGAAACGGTCTGCCATTGCTGCCACCCGGAAGTATTGGGAATACTGATAGTGTCAAGTTCGATACCGTCAAAAATAATTTTCAATTTACCGCCTGTATTAATTGAAGCGATACGCACATCGAGCGTGGATATTTCATCGTTTACATCAACCGTATAGGTCATCCATTCGCCATCGCTAATCCAACCGACATTATAGCCGCCTCCTGTATCGCTACATGTTTCTATATCTACGTCATCAGTTCTGTACTGACCGCCGCTATTGCCGGCATCTATATCAAAATACGATATCGTGTTACCTCCGATGTCGTATTTTTCCGCTTCTATTTTCCCTGGAATCTGAGCAGGAGTGCCCAAATATGGACCGGGCACAGGCAATGTCAACACCGAAGCCGACACTGAAGGATAAGAGTAGCCGGCAGCGTTCTTACCGGTAACACGATACATATACATGGTGCTGCCTGATAAACTGGAATCGGTAAAAACAGTATCGTTGGCAATGTTATATCCGATCGAATCAAATTGAGTATCGCCGTATCGTTCTATGAGGTAGCCGGTTTCATTAGAAATATTGTTCCATACAATCTTCGCCTGATCATACGAAGGCGATGTGGCAGAAATGATGTACGGGGTTTCCATATTGTTTTGCGTCTCTTTTGGGCCTTCAGCCCAGGGGTAAGGCAGGAGTGGATCTTCTTCATAATCGAACCAGTAGAAATCGGCAGGATTAACATTTTCAGTTCCATTCCCTGACGCGTACATTCCAATGAAGACGCCTGTAAAGCCCCCGATGACTTCTGTGGACAGGTCTTTCGTTAACGCGGAACCTATCAGCTCAGCTGTTTTTCCTTCCTGCTGTATCCAAAACCGGTACTGAAGCTCTGTTGCGCTGATCCGTAAGATGATATCATCTTCAGGAATCTTTTTATACTTGAGTTCAACAACTTCATCCTGCAAATACTTCCGGAGCATGATTGCTCGCTCTCCTCCAAACATCGTTATCAAGAAATCGTAATGATTTTTATCATTTCCTCGAACCACAAGACCTGCCTCTTCATTTGAAGCAGTAGGCGTAAAACTGATTTTTGTTGAAGCAACGATATTGAATGCAGCCTGTCTGCGGCAAATAAACGCCGGAGAGTCTTTTTGTTTAAAACTAATAGTCGAGCCATTCAGTCTGAGAAACCCCGGTCTCGCCGTAAGCGACCAATCGGCAGCATGAGGATTGCGGACAAAGTTCCATACCAGTCGTAGCGAAGTGCTGTCGAAATAATCCCGGATCGAATCTTCTTCCCAGATATGCTGCGGTAAATTGGGGACAGGGTATTCTTCCTGAATGATACCGTCGGTTCCCACTTTTGGCCAGCCATCTTCATTCCAGGTCACAGGTGCCAGAAAGGTTTCGCGGCCTAAATGATGATAGTTACTACCTTTAGGCCTGATTCCAAGACACACTAACCACCATCCGTCAGGTGTTTCCAAAAGGTCGGCGTGGCCTGTAGCTTGAAATGGATTATCGGGGTCATCCCTATGTGATATGATCGGGTTTATGGGGCTTGCTTCATAGGGACCCCAGGGTGAATTGCTTCGTTGAATTACTTCACTATGATTGTAACCGGTCCCACCTTCCGCAGACATTAAATAATAATAATCGTTTATTTTATACATATGAGGACCTTCAGGCGCCACACCGCCAAGTCCTTCTGCTATTTTTTCTAACGGTGTATAGAATGTTCCTGTTTCAGGGTTTATTATCCCGAGTAGAAAACTATCAAAACCGTCAGCATTGTTCGGACTATGGTAATACATACTATCATTTTCGAACATTAACGAAGCGTCCATATTCCAGTCTCCTACCCAATGCGGATCAGACCAGGGACCAGTGGGACTGGTTGCTGTTACATAAAAAGCTCCTTGTGAACCTTGTCCGCCATAGTTGGTACAGGTGACATAGAAAGTACTATCATGGTAACGTATCGTGGGCGCATATTGGCCTCCCGTGCTCGATTCACAGCCCATGAGAGGATTCTGACTAGGACGAGATAGAGTGTATCCGATCAATTTCCAATGCACCAGGTCTTTACTTTGGTAGATGGGCAGTCCTGGGAAATACTCAAAAGTCGATGTTACCAAATAATAATCATCGTTAACGCGGCAAATACTTGGATCGGGATTCATACCCGTAATAATCGGGTTTCGGAATGTTGTTTGTCCATTGACTTTATATACAAGAAGTATTAGTCCTAAGACTACAAGTGCTGTTAATCTGGTTCTCATTATGTTTATTCCTCCGTAAGTCGAAATCTCATGATTATATTCCTTTTATCGCCTAACATAGTTTATACATCCTAATGAGTAAGGTAAGCATCTTCCCGTAACTTCCATATCGGCATTATAACAGGAATCCTATCTCTGTCAATAACGCCCTTTGCCTGCCCTGTTAGAAAGTTTACTTTTCAATGGGGTGCGCCCTGTTAAAAAAATCAAAAGAAAAAGAAGAAATATACGTAGATTCTTTGCTTCGGTGTTAAATGGTTAAATTGTAAAATTGTTGAATAGGAAAGACAAAGAAATTTACTTTGTGTCTTAGTGCCTTCGTGGCTAATTGTAAGCGAAAAAGTTAATTGCCTATTTTTTAAAACAATGTTCGATTGGTTTTTTGATTAACTGATCCAGACTTTCTTTATAGAGTAATCCTTTAAGTTGAATTTTTTAAATAAATTTTCAATCAAAGGTTCTTTCTCGGCATCTATTATAAAAACACCGGGCGCTATTTTTTCTTTTTCGCTTATGAGATTAGATTTCACTTCGTAAAGTTTTCTGATTATTGCTCTTTTATCCTTTGCTTTTAGTCCTTTTAAAGAATAAGAACAAATTAATTTTGGTTTCAGAGTTTTGTCTATATCAATGTTTAGAAGTGATTCCGGTTTTGCCCAGATTGCTATACCTTCTTTTTCTACTTCCCACAAGAAATCCGGTTCGACATCTCTTTGATTAAGGTTATAGAAAGTAATTGAAAATGAATGTTCAAGATTGAATTTTTTAGAAATTTCGGAAGTTATAGAATGAGCGATTCTGGATTCGTTTCCTATTTCCGGATTTGAGGGGCTTTTTGTTACAAGCAGCAAATCGATATCGCTTTTTTTTGAAACGCCGCCGGTAATGGCGGAACCAAATAAAATTACCCCCACAAGATTTGGAATTTCATTGGCTCTTTCGACAAAATCGATCAAAGGTTCTTTGAATTCTTCGTAGATATTCACTTTATCCACTTTTCAACTTGCTTTATAAGTTCGAGACATTTCTTCACAATGTTTCCGTTTCCCTTGCCTCCGTACCATCTTCCGTGCCTGAAGGTATCGATGGTTTCGAATATTACCGCGATCTTATCTTCTCCGAGGGTTCTCAACTCCTTACAAAGTCCGACATGTGTGTTCAGATGTCTTCCGTGTTTTTTCTCCATGCCGTAGGAAATTAAATGTTGTAGAATGCCGTATGTTAGTTCCACAATAGCTACCACATGTTTTCCCTCTGTATCGGGAAGCAGTTTTTCGAGGCTTTCTTTTATTTCTTCTGCTTTTTTCTTATGCCCTTCCGCATTCATTTGTCACTCCGTTGACAATAATATACATTTTTTAGGTGATTTGTCAATAGGGTGACACTTTTTTTGAAGAAAAAGAAGAAATAAAATCAAAATGAGTGGAGGGCGGCAACCTCGACCTCTTGGTTCCTTGAACCTTTTTTTTGAACCCTTGAATCCTTGAACCCTTGATCCCTTTTGTTATATTGCCTATTTTTTAAAACAAAGTTCGAACCGGTTTTTATTTTTCGCTGGTCAGTTTTTTCTTCGCGTTTCTCTTTGAGCGCGGAATTCCTTTATAAGGGAGAAAGTATCAATTTCGCGAATGGATTTTTCGAAGATCTGATCTATTTTAGATTCCGCAACATAATACTTGCGGCCTGCAGGGTCTCGTTCAAGTAGGCCGAAATCTATGAGATAACGGCGTAGCGTAACGTAATCCAGGTATGATTTATCTGCCATCTTGCTAATCCATTCTATAATGTTCTCGTTAATTAGTTTTTCAGAATACTGTTTTTGGGGTTTGAGGCTTAAAACGATCGATCCCAATAGAACGAGGCGATCCGTATATTTTTTAGGAAACTGTATTAAATCGTTTTTTCCGCACAATTTATTGAGCCTGTCTATGTAATTTGATTTGGTAACTTCTATTTTCTTTTCTGAATCCATGATTATCTTTTTAATATTATTGCTTTAGGTTTAATGTTTACGTTAATAAATTATAAATTTTTTTCATTTTAGTCAAGGTGGTAATTGATGGCGTGAAAAATATTTTAAGTTTTATAAAACTATCTCTGCTTCAAACTTTTTTTTCTTTTTGAATTGAAAGTTTTATCCCCTCTTTTGTTTTTTAAGCCTTGGGGGTAGTGGGGCAATTCATAATTCAAAATTAAGAATTCAGAATTAATAGTTGTCCTTTTTCTTGTTTTCGAGATTTTTTGGGAGAAGACTTTATGGTTTCTATAATGTCACAGATTAAAACACCGTTCCTGTTTACTACCTGTTTACTTAATGTTAATTCAATACCTATTAAAGTTATTAAAAAAATATTTCAATAGCCCTTCTTCCCAGGAGCCATAGGATTGAAACCCCAATAATAAAATAATATATAACATACTGGATCAATAATTGGGGCATTATAACAATAGGGCCAACCATGACCAGTTTCAGGAGTAGGATCATAAGATAAAAAATAAGGAAATCCATAGGAAACAGGATTAGGAGTACTTGAACCTAATAACCAAACATTATTGAGTTCTGTTTCAAGGTATAACAAATCAATCGCCAAATCTGATTCCCATATCTTCCAAGCAAGAAGTATTTGTGCGCTGATTTCAAGATTGATAAAATTTTCGTGAGAAAATGCTGCTAACAAATCAACGTCCATACCGTTGTATTCCCAGATTTCAGTTCTCTTAAACCCATTTACATAATCAAACCCACTTATATCAGAAAAAACAAGAGCGCCTCGTTCTATATGATCTAAAACATTTTGATAATCTTTATTTAAATTGAACCATTCTTTTATTTTCGGTAAAATAGTATCAACACAGTCAACGGAATCCTCAAAGGGCTTTAAAGCTGCATACATATTTGCCAATCCCTCAGCAATAATAGTTTCAGAAGCACTTTCACATAACCAATTCACAAGCCCTTCAACCATATCCTCGTAATCGCCAAAACTTCCTGTCGTTTTTTTATAATAGTTTAAAGCAAGTAAAAGAAAAGCGTTATCTCCTACCCAATAATTTTCATCTGTCGCATTTCCTGTCTCGGGATTCCAACTTTGAGGAAATCCATTGAAGGGAACATTATATTCTGATTTAAAGAAATCAAAAATCCCTTTAGCAAGACTTAAATCATTCTCGTGAATAAAAACCATGGCAGCAAGTGAATTCTTATATACTGTAGTAAAGTTTTTATCATAATCAGCACTTTTAACCATACCAGTATTGTTATGAATTAAGCTTTCAATATAATTGTATGCACCGGTTGCTCCATCAATTGGTTCTACATTTGTTATTTTGAAACAATCTAAAATAACTCCCCAACTACCACCATAAGTCATTTCTAATTTTAGGGTATGCGATCCTTTATTTATAGGGCCCAGATTTATTTTTTGGCTGTTCCATTGGAAATCATTCCATTCTCCAGTATCTTCTGTCCTGAAACATCCCTTTTTAACATTATCTAAATAAACATGGATAGTATTACCTTCACGATCATCAGAATAACGTATTTCAAAAACTCCCAAATCAAAATCGCTTTCAAGTTCGAAATTATAGCTTAGTGTGGAGCCAACACCTTCGTCCTTATCATCAGAATCAGGACCAATGTGGGCACATTTTTTATTGGATGCATTAGATTTATCTTCTATTCTTATTGGACCATTACTATCATCATAATTCTCTGCCTCACGATAAACATCATTAGGTTTGGGTCCATTATTACAATCACTACCTAAAAGACCCAAAACAAGAATGACAATAAATATCTTGGTTACTTTCATTATCTAACCTCCTTTAACGTAAAAAAAGAAAACACCACTAATAAATTTGTCTTTTTCAGCATTTTGTATCCTCCCTTATTTTGTACCTAAACTGAGCAGTTTTTTGTAAGCAAGGTAAAATTAATGGGTTTTTCTAACTTGTCAATACCATTGGGGGAATAAATTAGATTTTTTCTAGTGGTAATAGGGTCGGACCTTCTTTAAAACAATTCCTGCTTCAAACTTTTCTTTTTCTTCTTTTTGAAAAGTATTGGGAAGTTAATGTCTATTATTCTCCCAGGAATGATTTTCTGACTTCGTCATTTTCAAGTAAATTTTTACCCGTATCTTCCAGGAAAATCTCTCCGATTCTAAAAACATACGCCCTATCGGCGTATTCTAAAGCCATTCTTGCATTCTGCTCGACAAGAAGAATGGTAGTTCCTTCTTTGTTTATTTCCTTTATTTTTTCAAATACGGTGTTTACGTAATTTGGAGAAAGTCCAAGAGAAGGTTCGTCCAGTAGAAGTAATTCCGGCTTAAGCATCAGTGCTCTGCCGATCGCAAGCATCTGTTGTTCGCCGCTGCTTAGTGTCCCTGCTTTTTGTTTTGGTCTTTCTTTTAGAACAGGAAATAACCTGAATACTTTATCAATATCTTCTTTTATGCTTTTTTTATCGTTCCTGGTATATGCACCCATTTCAAGATTCTCCAGAATAGTCATAGAAGTAAAAACTTTTCTGCCTTCAGGAACCAGACATAACTTCTTTCCCACAAGTTGGTATGGCTGTTTACCGTTTATTTTTTCCCCTTCAAACAAAATCTCTCCCGATTGAGGAGTTAGTAACCCACAGATGGTTTTTAGAGCAGTGGATTTTCCTGCGCCGTTTGGTCCTATCATAGCTACAATCTCTCCCTCTTTTATAGTAAGAGAGATATTATTCAGAGCAAGAACGGTATCGTAATATACTGTTAAATTTTTTACTTCAAGAAGCACTTCCACGCCTCCTACCAAGATAAGCTTCTATAACCTTCTCGTTTTTTGTAATCTCCAGAGGGGTTCCTTCTGCAATCTTTTTACCGTAGTTCAGGACAATTATATTGTCGGAGATTCCGGTTACCACTTTCATATCATGTTCGATAAAGAGGACAGTCTTACCTCTATCTTTCAATTTTTTAAGAGTATCGAGTATCATTAGCCTCATTTCGGGAAAAACTCCTGCTGTTGGTTCATCTAAAAGTAAAAGTTCTCCTTCCATTGCTAATGCTCTTGCTAATTCAAGCAGTCTTCTCTGTCCATGGGATAGATTCTGTGCAAGTTTATCTTTTTTTTCAGTAAGACCAACAAGCTTAAGATATTCAATAGCCTTCTCACGGTTTTGTTTTTCTTCATTCTTCATAATCTCTGATTGAAGAAGTGCGGAGAGGAAGCTTTCTCCTCTTTCATATCTGGTTGCAAGCAGCATATTCTCCATCACCGTGATCTGTGGAAAGAGTCTGATATTCTGAAATGTTCTTGAAATACCCAGTATTGCTATTCTATGAGGTGATATTTTAGTAATTTTTTTATCCTTAAAAAATACATCTCCTGATTTAGGCTCATAAAATCCGGATATTATATTAAATACCGTTGTCTTACCGGCACCGTTGGGACCTATCAATGCATTTATACTTCCGGCTTGAATAGTGAAATTGAGATTATCTACAGCCAGCAGACCGTCGAATTCCTTAGAAAGATTTTTAACTTCTAATAATGTATTATCGCTCATTTAAATCTGTATTCTCCCATTATTCCTTCTGGTCTTCTTATCATAAGAATTACAAGGAGCAATCCATAAATCATCTGTCTCGCTGGTGCTGCAATGGATGATGGCATACCTAAGAATCTTAGAAGTTCGGGAAATATTACAAGAATCAAAGCTCCTACTATAGAGCCTGAAATACTTCCCATTCCTCCAAATATAACCATCAGAAGAATGGTAATTGATTCCATTACAGTGAAACTCGATGGGTCGATAAAAGTGATATAGTGAGCATACAGACTACCTGCAATACCGGCAAAGAATGCTCCAATAATGAAAACCATTAGTTTGTGTTTGTTTGTATCTTTTCCTAAAGCTTCGGATGCGGTTTCATCTTCTCTTATAGACCTCAATATCCTGCCGAAGGGCGAATTTACTATTCTTCTTATAACAAAAAGCGTTATTAAAACAAAGCCTGTAACCAGTAATAAATAAACCCAGGTTTCTGATAACTGATAACCAATAACTGAGAACTGAGTAATTCCCGGCAATCCCATAGGTCCTCTTGTTAGAGATACCCAGTTTTTTGATATGGAATAAACAATTACTCCCAATCCGAAAGTCGCAAGGGCAAGGTAATCACCTTTTAACCTGACTGCCGGATATCCTATCACGACACCAGAAACCGCTGCAAAACAAGCGCCTATTATTAGCCCTATCCAGGGAGGCACTCCCATATTAAGTGCAAGCAAACTTGAAGTATATGCTCCGATACACATAAAAGCAGCATGACCTAAAGCGGGTAATCCGGTGAAACCCACAATAAGATTCAAACTGAGAGTTAGGATTATGTATATACCTGCAATGACGAGAATGTGAAGAATATATTCCATAGGTTAGTTATCCCTTTTTCCCATAATTCCACCCGGTCTAAAGAGAAGGAAAATAATCAAAATACCAAATGCAATGGCGTCTTTCCATCCTGCCTGAATTTTCCATATTCCGAGGTTCTCAGCCAGTCCCAGAAAAAAGCCGCCCAGCACTGCGCCCGGAATGTTGCCGATACCTCCTATAATAGAAGCAATAATACCTTTTAGTATCGCGCTAAACCCCATTGTAGGTTCGATGTTTGTTTCCAGTGAGATTAATATACCTGCGACTCCAGCCAGAGCAGAACCTAAGGCGAACGAATACAGGATTATCTTTTCCGGGTTAATACCTACGACATTGGCTGCTACCGGGTCGTCCGATACAGCCCTCATTGCCTTTCCCAGTTTTGTTTTTTTGATAAACCACCAGCAAACAACTAACAGCAAGCAAGTAACAACCAAAATAAGGATTTGAATATTAGTAATTACAGCCCCAAGGAAGTGATGTCCTTCCTTAACCGGACCTGTTCTTATTGTTAGAATCTGTGCTCCGTATATAAGTTGAATCAAGTTTTGAATAAAAATAAAAACACCGAAGGAAGCAAGAAGGAAAATTAAATTTGATGCCTTTCTTTCCCGAAGCGGTCTATAAACCAACCTATCTATCCCAATGCCAAGAATGCCAGCTCCGATTACACCAACCAGTACTGCTAATACCCAATAACCTATAACTATTGACGATTGGCCATTTCCCATTGATGAATAACTATTTCCCATTGACCAATGACTAATTACTGAATATGCCAGGTAAGCCCCCACTGTATATACTATTCCATGCGCGAAATGAAAAAACTTAACACTTCTATAAATGACTGTGAAACCAATGGCAATCAGAGCATAAATGCTACCAGCAATAATTCCGTTAATAACAAGTTGGGAAAGCATTTACTATGTTTTATTATTTGGTTTTTGAGCTATAATGATTAAACGTGGAGATTGTAAAGAATATTCACTCAAACCGAAGTCACCATAAATTCTTTCTATTTTGAAACCTACAGTTTTAAGCATGCTTATTAGTACTTCATTAGTATACTCTCTCAAAAAGACCCTAACTTTACTGGGTTCTTCCCGTGAAGTTAAGAAAATCTCACGTTCTTTTATTTTATTAGCACCTCTTCTTATTTGCAATTCTGACAATTTTATATTATTCCCAATATATTTCCAATTTTTGTTCCCTGGGATGAAATCATCAAAATAGAATTTTTTCCCTCTTCGTTGGTATACTTTCTCGGTATAGGCTTTTTCCTTTACATAATTAAAAATACAAAAATGATAAATCAAGTTTAAGTTTGTATTTTCTGGTTGAGGATTAACCTCTACTAAGGCTAGAGTATCTGTATCGGAGAGGTACCACCAATTTTTAGTGGTAGGAAATGAGAAATTGTTATTAAGATGTTCAATTCTATTTAAATCCCTATCTCCATTGGCAACATCTATTAGTGCTTTACCAGAAGGCTTTAAAAAATTATAAATTTTCCTTAAGTGAAGTAGATTCATGCTTCTTTTTCTGTATAAACCAATACTATGCCAAAGACTAATAACAATATCGAATCTTTCTTTTAGATTTAAGTCCATGAAATCTTCGTTTATAAATTTTTTTACTCCGTTATTTTTGTTCTTATTCTTTGCGTATTTTATGAATGAATCTGAAATGTCAACTCCATAGACATTTGTAAATCCTCTTTTTGACAACTCAAAGCAATGCCTCCCCCAACCACAACACAAATCGAGTATTTTAGCCCGCGGGCTTTTTATTTTAAGCATCTCTTGGATTCCTTTAACTTCATATATTGAATCTTTACGTTTAAGGTAGGGAAATATTTCTATACCAAATTTCGCCCAATTATTCCAAATTATACCATTGTCAATCATCTTATGTGCGGTCAGAAAATTTTTTCATAACATGCAGTAAAGGTTTATGTATATCAGATGGGATAATCCATAATACTGAAAATATAAGCAGCCAAATTGAAGAAATTATGAGCAAGTATCTTAGCCAGATAGTATTATAGCAATTTAAATATTTTCCTATAAGAACCAATGAAAGTACACTGTAAACAGTAATCCAAAGATATATAATAATCAAGAACGAATCCCCAATCCATATATTTTTGTCTTTAAACTCCTCTCTTTTCCCAAAAAACCATACAGATGACCAAACAACTGATGTAAGCCAATATAAAATGATATATACTGCTAGAAAAGTTAGTGTACAATGCCACTTATATAGAATTGTTTCTATAAATACAAATGCACCTATTAATATTGTAATAGTTATCAGAAGAGTTATTTGGCTTACAAGAAAATCTAATGAAATATGAAATTTTATTATTCCTGTAATTAGTTCACTCGTTTCATTTTTCTTGTCTATACTATTATAAAGTGCCAGTGAAGTAGAATAAGTCAATAAAGGTACAAAAGATGCTATAATTAGACCGAACATTAACAGTTTGTACGGTATATCAGAGTCTAAATTTTGAGAAACAACTTCAAGATAATTTCCATTCGATGAAAAGAGTAAGAAAAAAATATGAACGATTAATATGCAACCTATTGATATAAAGAAAATAACCGTACCGTTTTCCACTAAGCTTTCTTTAGTGTGTTCCTTTTTCTTTTTTTTCATTTTCTTTAGACGTTCCCCACGTATTTTATTTGCTGAGTTTTGATTTTTACGAATCTCTTTTTTATCACTATGTTTAGTGAAAAATCAAGATCATGCCTATTAAATCTTTAAGTTTAATTATAATTTTCATCGAAGTTACAAAGCAACTTTGCGATTTTCATTAACATTTTCTTTCCAATACCATCTGTAATATTTCTTAAATAAGACTCCCCTTCTGTTACTAGTTTTTTGGTTGTTTGCATACAATAGGAAAGAGATGTATCCTTCTTTATCTCGCAAAGTATCCTGTTTAATTCCTCTTCTGGAGGCTTCGGATATTTATCAATATTAAAACACTTTCTATCTCTTGGATTATTTTCCAAGTACTTAATCAGTGGAAGGCGTTTTTTTCTTCTTTTTATATCTGTTCCTAATTTTTTATAAACAACGCTTTCTTCTCCTACAATGTCGATTATATCATCTCGAAGTTGGGCTGCCATACCAAATCTTTTACCAAATGCACAGAGGTTTTTTAAAATTTTTGTATCCTCTTTTCTAGCCAAATGGAAAACAAGTATAGGAATGACCTCAAATTGTTTTCCGGGTGTAAATCCTACCATTTCAAAATATGCGCTTTCTTCCATAAACTCGAGCCTTTCACTATTTATATCTATCCATTGTCCTAGAGTATCGAAATATATCATTTCTTCGAAAGCTTTAATACAATTTCTTGTTTCTTCTGTATTTAAATCATTTTTGGTGATTGCTTCTATTAAGAAAAACCTTGCTTTTGATAATAATATATCTTTGGCTAACTCACTAATTTTATTTCCATACAAATTTGGAATTGTATCTCTGTTAACACATCTTTCCTGATCATCAAGAATATCGTCTCTTATCATAAAAGCTTCTTGGGCTAGTTCCACAGCAATAGCTGCATCAACGAAACCATTCTTAAACTCTGTCCCAAAAAAAGCGGTTAATATATTCATCAAAGTTGCTCTTTCGCGCCAACTTGGACTCTTTAGCGCGTGAGATATGACAGAAAAGATGTGTTTATCATCCAATTTTTCTTTTAGCTCTCTTTCAATTGAATATATTAGTGGCTCAATCTTTAATTTAGTATCTTCTACTTTTTTTAAGAAATCGACTATAGGAGAAAGTTTTCCGAGCTTCTCTTCATTTATTTTTTTCCATTTTTCGCTTGAGAGTCTTACCCCCTTTGATGTATCTAAAAGATAAAACATATCTAGATCCAATCCTGCACTCTTGCATAAGTTAATCTGAGTTTTTTTGTAAACAGGTAAAATTTCCATCTTTTGCTACCTCCTAATTAATATGTAAACTTTAGCCAAGTAAATTCACCATCTTCAACCTGTTTTATCCCTATAGGTTTGACGACATCGCCATTTTCATCGAATGATGTTTTACCCGTAATACCTGGATAGTTTTTTATTGTATACAGAAATGATTTAATCTGTGATGGGTTTGTACCACTTTTTTCTATAGAATAAGCCAAGATTTTAGCAGCGTCATAAGAGTTTGCGGCAAAACCATCTGGTTTATGGTTGTATTTATTTTCAAACGCTTGGATAAATTGAACTACTTCTTGTTCTTCACTTTCGGGATTATATGAAGGAAAAGTATATATAACACCATTAGCTAGTCTTCCTGCAATCTTTAAGATGTCCTGATTTTCAAACATGATGCAGCTAAAAAAAGATACTTTTATTCCCAATTCTTTTGCTTGGACAAGTATCCTACCCATTTCTTCATAGCCAACTAAATAAAGTGCTTCTGGATTGGCATTTTTCAATTTGGATAATTGAGTCCGAAAGTCGGTTGCTCCAAAATCGTAGGTTTCACTGGCAACAACTTGCCCACCTAGTTCAGTAAATCTGTTTTTTAAGACATCCTTAAGCCCTATTCCATAATCATTGTTAATGTACATAATACCAATTTTTCTGTATTTTGTTTGTTCATAGACATAACGTGCCATTTTTTGGCCTTCATAAATATCGGAATATGTATTTCTAAAAATATAATCACCAGCATCAGTTATTTGCGGAGCAGAAGAAGCAGGAGATAATACAACTACTTTATTTTTCTCGGCGATTGGTGCAACAGCAAGAGTAACAGAACTTGCCATCGGACCAATAATAGCAGGAACTTTTTCTATATTTATCAACCTCTGAATCGCATTAGTTCCTGTTTTTGGGTCTGCTTTTGAATCTTCATAAATTAAGATGATTTTTCTTTTATTTATATCATCAGCTATATTTATTTCTTCAATTGCTAAATCAATGCCCTCCTTTGCGCTTTGTCCAAACTTTGCAGCTTCCCCTGTGAGTGGTAGTATCACTCCAATCTTTATCTCCTCTGGTTCTTTTTTTGTTTGGTTAACAAAGAAAACGATGGCTAAAGCGACCACAATTAAGATAACTATTCCAATCCATATTTTTTTCATAATGTTATTCCTCCTTATCCTTCTTGATTTTCATTTTTTCTCTTTTTAATGCTTCCTATCAAATATTATTATAAGATTAAGTCTATAAAATTCAAGGGGAAAAATAAGAATACCTAAAATCTCTTTTAGAAAAACCTAAAACTATTTTTGTTTCAAACTTTTCTTTTTCTTCTTTTTGAATTGAAAGTTTAAAAGATGTTTTCTCGGAGGATATATGCGTGAGAGATAGAATTCTTTAGAAAAAATTAAATCTTAACATTCCATTGAGAGAACATGTTATTTTCTTAAAGCTCTATTTCAGGTTGTTTGCCATAGCCAATTTTTATCTTAAGACCTTTTGCCTCTGAAAATTCTAATAATGCCTTTTTTCTTTCCTCCAGTTGGTCTAACAATTTCTCAAAATCATCGTCCTTATTTTTTACTAAAAGCATAGAGTAAAAATTAGCAAGCTCTATATGCTTTTTCCCCTTAGTGTAAGGAGATCTTTCTTCAAGAGTCCTGTCATAATGCTTTTCTACATATTCTTTATGCATATTGATTAAATTTTCTTTAACAGATAGAATCATATCCCTAATTATTGAAGCGAACATGAATACTTCTTCTTTTTTGGGGATATATCCTTTGTGAATGATTTTATTTCTAAACTCTTCAATCCAATTATCGATACTAAATGTTCGTTTACTATCTATCAAATTGAGAACATGAAAAGCTCCAAGCTGTCTTTGTGATGAGTTTGACATATTTTTCCAAACTAAGTCTATCTCTTCCCATTCAATATTGAAGCCGAGTAAAATGACTCTAATGTAATATTCTATAAATCTTTCTAGAGACACTATAAAACTAGATACAGATTCTCTTGTATGTCCATCAATAAATGCTAAACACGCAGACTCAAATAATATTTCGTATTTTTCAAGATGCGGTGCAACTGCACTTTTATGCCCATATGGGCAATCGAAAATCCCAACGCCACTGTCATTAAGTTCCACAATATCACCAGGTATGAAAGTTTCTTCTAGACTTTCTTTAGAGAGCTTATCAAGACATTCTACGCAAAGTCCAAGAATTCTCATATTTCTAAGTCACTTGTTTGTAAATTTCTTCCAGAATGTCTTTAGGAGCAGTTATTTTAATTTTCTATACCCCTTTTTTCTCAAAAGGCTCTTTTATATATTCCATACACTTAAATCTTACGATTTTTCAAAAACTTGTCAAGAAACAAACTTTCTTGCTTTTGGGATTTCGATCTCTATACGAAATTTTGACTTTTTTTATCTTCATAATGAACTTGACATTTGTTGAATTATTTATTATTTTAAAAATAATGAATCCACAAATACATAATAGTATTGACGAAACTTTGACCCTCAGCGAAGCTTCCGAATGGGCTTCCAACTATATCGATATGAATATAACTAAAGAAAATATCTCCTATTTAATACAATATGGTAAAATACCAAAGGTTAAAGAAAATAGTTCAGTTAAAGTAAAAAAGGAAGAATTAAAACAATATTATGATGAAAAATATATACAGAAACAAAAAAAATGGGAAGATAGATTAGGAGAGAAGCTCAATTGGGCTTTAAGCTTTGAGGAATTGAGAGAGAAGGAAAGAACTAAGCATGTGCATAGATTACATTCATACAAAGGAAAGTTTATTCCTCAGCTTGTCGAGTATTTCTTAGATTCTCATATTAACGAGTTTAAAGAAGAAGCCTATTTCGGAAAAGGAGAAGTAGTCCTTGATCCTTTTATGGGGTCGGGAACTACTTTAGTACAATGTGGAGAATTAGGTCTAAATTCAATTGGAGTGGATATTTCTGAGTTTAATTGCCTTATTTCTAAGGTAAAAATCGAAAAATATGACTTGCATGATTTGTATGCAACTTTGAAGAAAGCTCTTCAACAAACGACCGAATTTAGCGCAGGAAATTTCGATGATAATTATATTGACTCGCTTAAAAATTTCATTTCTAATTTTAATGATAAATACTTTCCTTCACCCGAATTTAAACGAAAAGTTTATAACAATGAAATTGATGAAAAAGAATACATAAATGAGAAAATGGAAGTATTCAGGCAGGAGTATTCGAAATTCAAAAAAGAATACAGAAAAAATCTTTATAAAATAAGTCATCAAAGAACTCTGAACTTTGGGAAAGATTTTGGAGAAGCAGATTTAAAATCTTTAGAAGATAAAAATTTTATTGTTAAATGGTATCCGGATAGAATTAGAAATGAGATAAGTTTTTACCGAAAAAAAATTGCGGAAGTGAAGAACGAAAAAATAAAAAATGTTATGAAAATAGTACTTTCAAGAACAGCTCGTTCGTGTCGAGCAACTCCTCATTATAGCTTAGCAGATCTTCAAGAACCGGTATTTGAGCCTTATTATTGCTATAAGCACAAAAAAATATGTTTCCCGACAAATTCCATAATACATTCGACTTCCGCGCATTTAAAAAGATATACTTATGATACAATTGAAAGAATTGAGGAATATAAAAAACTTAGAGACTCTAACGTAGAACAAATAGTTTTAGTTGGAGATTCTAGGAGAATAGATTTATTTAAAGAGATGAAAAGAGTAAATTCCGATTTTGGACAAAAACTTGAAGACGGAAAAATCGACGGTATTTTTACTTCTCCGCCTTATGTAGGGCAGATAGATTATCACGAGCAGCATGCTTATGCTTATGAACTGTTTGATCTTGATCGAAGAGATGATAAGGAAATAGGCCCAAAGAAAAAAGGGAAAAGCGAAGATGCAAAAGCAGATTATGTAAAAGGTATTAGTTCGGTGTTTAAACATATGAATAAGTTTTTAAAGAAGGATGCACATATATTTATAGTAGCCAATGATAAATACGATTTATATAAAGAAATAGCTGAGCAGAGTGGACTTGAGATAAAGAAACAATTTCAAAGACCTGTATTGAATAGAACTTCAAGGGATAGAAACCCGTATTCTGAAACTATATTTTATATGCAAAAGAAATGAAATTGAGAGCCGACGTCCGAAAAGATATCTACGAGTTAATAATTAAAACTATTAGGAATAAGCTAGAAAAATATAATCCGGAAACCAAGCATAAACCTTTTCATCATAGGTTGCTGGGAAAGGAAAGATATGCTATGTTTTCTTTTATCCAATCGATGAATACTACTTTTGGAATGTCTCTTTTTGAACCTATTGGGGTATTGCTTGCAAAATCTTCTGGTTTTGAAGCCGTTAAGTCATATGATTTAGAAGGAGATATTTCGGACGAAGTGGAATCAAAAATTTCGCAAATAATGAATAAGTTAAGATCCGGAGAAAAGGATGCAGAATTGGATTGGGAAAGGGAAGCTTTAATAAAAGAAATGTCAGTACCGTACAAAATCGATAAGCACCCGGATTCAACGGTTGATCTTTATGTAAAAAAACAAGACGGCAATGAACATTATTTCGATATAACTTCTGTTAAGCCAAATATGAAAGAATTTTTGGCTTTAAAGCGAAAATTATTAGAATGGATTGCGTTGAGATTAAGCCATGAAGATGAAATAAAACCTTCTAAAATACACGCTCAATTAGCTATACCATATAATCCATATCACCCTGAACCTTATGATAGATGGACACTGAAAGGTTTATACGATTTAAAAGAGGAGATTCTTATTGGTAGAGAATTTTGGGATTTCTTAGGAGGTGGTGAAATATTCGACGACCTTCTAGATGTTTTTGAAGAAGCGGGTAAGTATTTAAGTGAAGAATTAGATGAATATTTTAAACAGTTTTCTTAATTCCTGAATCCTTTCGTTTGAAAAAAATTTTATTTAAGAGGGATTTTATATCATGAGATGTACAATATATACACGAGTATCAATTTTAGCTCTTGTCAGAGCTGTTAATTAGTTAAATCGTTGAGTAGTCAAATAGTAAAAAACAACAAAAAAATCCTGTTAAATCTGCGTTTATCTGCGTCCATATTTTAGGATTTTGGATTTAGAATTACTATGTCAACCCCCTGATTTAATTATGCCGATTTCCGTGCTAATCTATTTCTGATCTTGTGCCTCTGAACCGCAGCCATATGTTTATCTTCATTATACTTTTCTCTTCTCTTCCATAGGGAAAATGCTATCTTAATCCATATCCTTGCAAGGCATCTTAACGCGTGATAATGACTCTTACCTTCCGCTCTTTTTTCGTTATAATAACTTCTTGCCCATTCTGATTTAGTAAGACTGCAATAAGCCAACCTGGTGATTATGTTGCGGTAAAAATGATTACAGCCAAATCGAAAAAGATGCGTTTCCCAGTTACCGCTTTGCTTTGTAAATGGTACAATACCGGAAAGACTGTTTATCTCTTCCGCGTTTTCGTATCTGCTTCTATTCTTTCCGAAAATTACCATCAATCCGGGAGAAAGTGT
>Ga0307431_1000846_pt1 | contig 18969 bp, 18 predicted proteins | sample SalMarWE160170MG_FD_202155 | JGI IMG/M metagenome (GOLD analysis project Ga0307431, IMG submission 202155) | Salt marsh sediment microbial communities from the Plum Island Ecosystem LTER, Massachusetts, United States - WE1603-170 | ecosystem: Environmental > Aquatic > Marine > Intertidal zone >...
GTCGCCATGAAAACTAACGATTTTGAAATTAGACAAAGGCACCTCTTCGAAGGCGTAGCATAAGCTAGAAGAAAGAGACACGAGGAGAATGATCGCAAGGATGCTAACCGTGAGGATTCTTTGAGGGCCTTGGTTTGTCATGGTGGGACCCTCCGTCTATACTACGGATTGATGATGATATTAATAAGTACCAAAATCAGGATCTGAAGTCAAAAAAAATTATGTTGCCTTCTTTTGTATGGTTTGCTCGGGGTCTTCGGCTTCGGGCTTTTCCTCTCTTAACTCCCTCTCTAAACCCTTATTTGATGTGGTGCCCCCGGGGTGACTCGAACACCCGGCACAGGGATTAGGAATCCCTTGCTCTATCCGCCTGAGCTACGGGGGCAGTGGTTTTGAGCTTTTCATCCGATGTGGTGATACAGGTGGCGATCTTTCCTCTCCACCAGAGAATACTTATGATATTTCTTAGATCATCAAAGCCTACTCTGTCAAGATCTTGTTTGCCTTTTAACGAGGCCTGGGCGATTCCGCAAGAGCAGAAGCCGTCCTCGATCTGCTCAACCACAAGGCACTGAAGACAACCTTAAAGAAAAGAACCTGCGAGAGAAAACAGAAAAGACATTCTGTCTTGACAGGAGAGTATAACTATGAAAAAAATTTTTTGCTCTGATCGCCTTGAAGGTGAGATTCAAAACGATTGGGGTATCATGCTCGGAATAGATAGTATGGAAAAGCTCATTATCACGACGGCAATTACCGGAAGCAGGATTACCCGCGAGGCAACACCCTATATCCCTCTTAGGCCCGAGGAGATCGTGGCCTCAGCCATAGAGTGCTGGGAGGCGGGAGCGTCTATTTCCATATCCATGTGAGGGATCCGGATCCAGGGCTCGGGACCCAGGATATCGGGTTGTTCAGGCAGGTCGTTGAGCCTTTGAGGGAGCGCACCGATCTGCTGCTGTGCCTCACTACGAGCGGCATACCAGGGGAAAACCTGCCCATAGAGGAGAGGCTCGCCCCTCTAGAGGTGAAGCCGGAACTCGCCTTCTTTGATGCCGGCTCCATCAATCTGGGAGGATCGGTTTTCATCAACACCCCTGAGTTCCTCCAGACAGCAGCCGTCCGCATGAGGGAAAAAGGGGTGAAGCCGGAGCTCCGCCGCAGGCGGAGAATGCGGAGGGGGCAAAAATCCCCCATGGATACATCACTGAAAAGACCAGGCCGGGAGCCTTGGAATGGAAGAGAAGCCCCTTAACCCATAATCATAGCCGTACATATCTGATATTCTCTTCAACATGTAAAGAGTGAAAGAAGATAGGTGTAACAATGAACATACAGCGTGTTGCCTGCGTGGGGGCAGGGCTCATAGGCCAGGGTTGGGCAACGGTCTTTTCCTCGCGAGGCCTTGAGGTGATCATCCAGGATATAAGCCAAGAGCTCCTGAATGAATCGATGGAGCGCATCCGGTTGAATCTGAACTTTCTCGAGGCTCATAATCTTTTACCAAAGGGCCAGGCCGATCGCTCCATAGGGAAGATAACGACAACCACCCATATTCATGATGCCGTGAGCCACGTGGATTACGTTCAGGAGTCAGTGCCTGACAACTACGATATGAAGAAGCGCGTGTTCAAGGAGATGGATGACGCTGCTCCTGCTCATGCGATTCTGGCAAGCAGCACATCCGGATTGCTCATGACCGAAATTCAAAAGGTGACTGTACAGCCTGAGCGCTGTGTGCTGGCCCATCCAATGCTCCCCGTGCACCTCATGCCTGCTGTTGAGATCGTGGGCGGGGAGCAAACTGCTCAAGAGACGGTTGAATGGACGCGGGAGTTTATGACCTCACTGGGGAAAACCCCCATCGTGCTCAATCGGGAGGTCCCGGGGTATATCGTGAACAGGCTTCAGGCGGCATTGCTGCGTGAGGCAATCGATCTCGTGCATAAGGGTGTTGCCAGCCCGGAGGAGGTGGATACGGCCTTTTGCAGGGGGATAGGCCTGAGGGATCCTCTCATCGGCCCGTTTCTCCGCATCCATCTTGCAGGCAATGGGATCGAGGATTTCATAAAGAACTTCTCCCAATCATACTGCTACAGGTGGGAGACCATGGAGACGTGGACCTCCATACCTCCTTCGGCTATTGAGCCGATGGTGAAGGGAGTAAGGGATATGGAGATGGTGCGAAAAAAGTCGTTGGGGGAAATCGGGGCCTGGAGGGATGAGATGCTCGTCAAGATACTGAACCTGATCGGCCAAGATTAGGAGGGAATAAAACCATACGTGCCTGTTTTCCTTCTATCAGGCACCAATCAGTTCACCCTGTTTGGAGGGACTTTCCCCTGAAAAAAGGCGATGATATTGTCGGCAACCATCAGGGACATCCTCTCCCTCACCTCGCTGGCTGCGCTCCCTATATGGGGCAGAAGCACCACGTTCTCGAGGCCGATGAGGCCCGGATGCACCTTGGGCTCGAATTCATAGACATCCAAACCGGCTCCGGCTATCAGGCGATTCTCGAGGGCGTAGACAAGATCCTCCTCTCGTATGATCGGACCCCTGGCTGCATTGATGAGAAAGGCGGTATCCTTCATTCTCTCGAACTCCTTACGGGTAAACCGGTGGCGGGTTTCATCGTTGAGCGGTACGTGGATGGAGAGAAAGTCGGATTTTCTCAAGAGCTCATCAAATGAGACATAGTCGGCGGGAAAATCCGGGGATTCCCGGTCTAAGGGTTCAACATCATGGTATAGAATCCTCAAGCCAAAGGCCACCGCCTTTCTTGCAACCGCCTTGCCGATTCGGCCAAGACCATAGATGCCGAGCACCTTATTTTCCAGTTCAACGCCCAGAAAAAAGGTGGGATAGAATCCTTTGAAATCCCCCCTCCTCACCAGACGATCGCCCTCGACGATCCGCCTGGCCACACAGAGGATAAGGGCCATGGCGATATCGGCTGTAGCCTCAGTGAGAATCCCGGGTGTATTGGTGACTACGATGCCCTTTTCACGGGCATAGTCGATATCTATATTGTTGAAGCCGACCGCATAGTTCGCGATGATTTGTATGCCGGAAAGCCTGTTGAGACAATCCTTGTCGATTGAATCGGTAGCCATGCTCACCATCCCCTGAGCACCGGCTGTCATTTGCAGGATCTCATCCCTGGTAAGGTCTCGATCCAGGGGGGAGACCTCCACCTCAAAGTGTTCTTTCAGCATCTCTAGCCCGGCCTCCGGTATCCTTCGGGTAACGAATATCCTGTTTCGTTTCATAGGCCTCCCCTCCCTATCCTTTCTCACACTTCTCCTGCAGTTTAAGCCTTTGGTTCGGCTTCGCTCACCATCCTGAGCAAAGTCGAAGGACAGTCTAAATCCCGCCGAAGGCGGGACTGACTACGTGAGCAGTCACAAGAAATCCCTAATTCCAATGCATCCTCCGGTGGCGGAGCAGGCCGGTTCCATCCAGCTCATCGGCTATTTCGATTTGTTCCTCTTCCGGCAGCAATGCAGCCTTCAGTGCATCATCTGTCCACTCGATAGGCACGAAATTCATTGCCTTACGTATATCCTCCGGTAGATCCTCCAGGTCGCGCTCATTGCGTTTGGGCAAAAGAACCGTGGTAAGTCCTGCACGATGAGCCGCCAATACCTTCATTTTAATGCCTCCTACCGGGAGTATGCGGCCCCGAAGCGTCACCTCGCCCGTCATCCCCACATCGCTTCGAACCGGTCGCCCGCTGAAGAGGCTGGCCATGGCCATGAGCATCGTCACACCCGCTGACGGGCCATCCTTTGGTATGGCGCCGGCCGGCACGTGGATGTGGACATCGGTCTTTTCAAAGAGGTCGGGATCGACACCCAATTCGCTTGCTTTAGATCGCAGGTAGCTATGGGCGATTTGTGCGCTCTCCCGCATGACATCACCCAATTGACCGGTGAGGGCTAGCTTCCCCTTGCCCTTCATGCACGTTGCCTCGATAAAGAGGATATCACCGCCGACAGGGGTCACCGAAAGGCCTGTGGCAATCCCTGGGATCTTGATAGGTTCCGAGAGATCCGATTCGAACCTCTCCTTCTTGAGGTACTCCCGAACTATCTCCGGGGTGATCTCGGGAGACGGCAGCTCTCCTGCCGCTATCCTCACCGCACTCTTACGGCAGATGGTCCCAATCTCGCGCTCGAGGTTCCGCACGCCTGCCTCTCGGGTGTACTCCTGTATAATCTTGGTCAGGGCCTGCGGGGAAAAGACTATCTCATCTTCGCGAAGCCCGTTGATCTTTCGCTGACGCGGGACAAGGTACTTTTGTGCGATGTGGATTTTCTCATACTCCGTATACCCTTCAAGACGAATGATCTCCATCCGATCCCGCAATGGAGAAGGAATGGTTTCCAGCTGATTTGCAGTGGTGATAAAGATGACATCACTCAGGTTGAAGTCCACATCCAGGTAGTAATCCCTGAATGCATGGTTCTGTGCAGGATCAAGCACCTCCAGCAGGGCACTGCTCGGATCTCCTCTCCAGTCATTGCCGACCTTATCGACCTCATCGAGCATGAATACCGGGTTACGGGTACCCACGCGCTTGATCGCCTGGATGATTCTACCGGGCATAGCGCCTATATAGGTGCGCCTGTGGCCGCGAATCTCAGCCTCATCACGCATCCCCCCGAGGCTCATACGCGTGAACCTTCTCCCTAATGCACGTGCAATACTCTGCCCAAGGCTTGTCTTGCCTACGCCCGGCGGCCCGACGAAACAGAGGATGGCGCCCATCATGCCGCTCTCGTTCCCGTCCGAACCGGGCGCAGTCTCCATGCCCCGTTCCCGAACAAGCTTGCGTACCCCTAAATACTCGATGATACGATCCTTGACATCCTGGAGGTCATAGTGATCCTCATCCAGTACCTCGCGGGCATGGTTGATATCCAGCTGGTCTTCGCTCAAGGCATTCCAGGGCAACTCCAGCAGCCAGTCAAGATAGGTTTTGATAATGGAATACTCGGCTGCCTGGGGCGGCATGCCTGTAAGTCTCTGAAGTTCTCGTTGAGCCTGTTTGTGGGCCTCTTCAGGCAGATTGGCCTTATCGATCTTCTGCATATACTCAGAAGAGGCAGATTCGGTTTCATCCGTTTCACCGAGTTCCTTTTGAATAGCCTTGAGTTGTTCGTGAAGATAGTAGTCGCGTTGGGCCTTATTCATTTCCTCTTTGGCCTCGGACTGGATCTTTTGGCCCAGACTCAGCACCTCCTTCTCATGTGCCAGGTGTGAGATCAAGGAGCGCAATTTTTCCTTCAGGTGCTCCATCTCAAGGATCTGTTGGGCCTGAGACATATCAAGGCGTGAATTTGCGGCAACGATATAGGTAAGGTAACGGGGGTTTTCTATCTGGTTGAGGAATTTCCCCACCTCATCAGGAAAGTTCGGAGAAAGAGCGATCACCTCCTGGGCAAGGTTGCGGAGAGTTCGTTGAAGGGCATCCAGCTCAACACCCGGCTCCACTATGTCAGGCGCCAAAGAAATACGGGCTCGGAGAAAGGGATCGGTTTCAATCCAGTGATCAATCCTCATACGCTCCAGGCCCTGCACGATAACCTGAAGGGTGTTATCCCGTGATTCCACCACGTGGTAAATCTTGGCTACAGTTCCGGTTTCGTACATCTCCCCCGGTTGTGGTTGCTCGATAGATCCATCTTTCATGGCCGCAAGGCCGATGAGGTGATCTCCGTTCATGGCTTCCTTGATCAATTTCACCGACTGAGGAATGCCGACCGACAGGGGAAGAACTGAGAATGGAAATGCCACCGTATTCCGCAAAGGCAGTATCAAAAGATCGGACGGGATAGTCTCCGCCTGCTCATCATATTCTTCAAATTTTATGAATTTGGCCATATCTTGTTAACTCCTCTCTATGATCGCTTCCCCATGGAGAGCGATACGTTTTATTTCCTCTCGAAAAACCATTTACTCTGTACGTGGATTCGTTTCCTATTCACTAAAATAAAGCTAGTCATTGAGCGTCACCTTTTCAAGAGACAAATCGCTCATCACAGAGCTTGACGGCGGCTTAGTTTGACTTGCAAGGATTCGGGTTTTATGATGATTTTTGATGGATATACAACCGGCTGCAAAGGCCCCTGATGAGGGGTGCGCGTAGCCAGCCGCGTTGCAGATCTAAGGGGAGATCCCCAAAAAAACGGGAGAACAAGGGCAATGGTATGGATTGTTGAGAAGAAGGTAGTTCACCATGTTCTTGGGTTAGGGTTTGAAAAGGTAACGATACCGGTCAGGGTGACCTTTGAATTTGAGGTTAAAGAAGGTGCGTTTTTACCTGATACCCTCACCATCCGGAGATTGTACAATAGAACCATCCTTGAAAAACGATACCCGGATTTAGGCCTCGCCTCCCTTGAGCGTGCCATAGATACCAGGGTGAACAAGGAGATAATGACCTATTTGAGGGATTGCGGATTTCTCAATGAGGATACCGGATCGGATGACGGCCCATGACAACCGGCACCTTGCGCCGGCGCAAGGAGATTGAGAGGAGGGGAGTAAGCCTTTGCCCTCCGCACAAAGAGGCCTTTCTGTAAAAAAACATTTGCCGCATTCGTGTGGTTATCCGGATTATTAGCTCAATGCTCACAAACTGCCCTTTCTCATCGTCCCATTCACCCTATCTGTATGCCCCTGCCTGAGAACATGATGTGCTCACACTCCACGATAACATGAACCGATTGGGCGCTCTGAGATGTTTTCGCAAAAACCACTTTTATGTTGTCTGCTTTTTGGATAGAATTTAATATATAATTCCAATGATCTGCTTCATTGTTATATATGAGAATGGCGCGACCCCCTGCCGAAACCCTCCCCCTTGAAGGAGGAGGGCAGGGTAAGGACCATCAGAAATAGAACATTTATTTTGTGTTACAAAACATGAGAACCGCCCATGTCAGCTGCTACTATATCCTTTGTTACATAACCTGCATGAACGGAGAGGAGATTTGAAATTCAGCGATATAGGGGAATTCGGCTTTATCGACTCCATCAAGGGGCAGTTTGATATCCCGATGGAGGGCGTTATCAAGGGCATCGGCGACGACTGTGCCGTCCTGAGCACCACCCTGGACCGGGTCCTGCTCTTCACCACCGATATGCTTGTTCAAGACATCCACTTCATGATCGAAAGAATATCCTACTATCAGTTGGGACGAAAGGCCATAGCGGTGAACCTCAGCGATATAGCTGCTATGGGAGGAAGGCCGCTCGCTGCCCTTATCTCCATCGCTATCCCTGTTGAAACCGAGGTGGAGGCAATCCATGAGCTTTGCAGGGGCATGAGAGATATCTGTCGACAGTATAACCTCGCCATAGGCGGGGGCGATACTGTGGCCTCGCCCGACAAATTAGTCATCAATGTCGCGGTTGCAGGCGAGGCGAAAAAAAGCGAGGTACTCTATAGATCCGGCGCCTGCCCCGGTGATATGATCTACCTTACCGGCCCTGTGGGGGACTCGGCAGCGGGTCTAAAGATCCTAAAAAACGAAATAACACCCCCTGAAGTGATGAGGGACTATTTCATCAAGGCCCACAACGACCCGGCGCCTTTGGTTGAAATCGGCGAGATCATCGCCGCCTCAGGGCTCGCCAGCGCCATGATCGACCTGAGCGATGGCCTTCTCTCGGATCTGGGACACATCTGTGAGGAGAGCAAGGCCGGTGCACTGCTCTTGGCTGAAAAAATCCCGATCTCACCAGAGCTGACCCTGCTTGGGGACAGCACGGGATTGAATCCCCTTGAGTTGGCCCTCTCAGGAGGAGAGGATTATCAGCTGTTGTTCACCGTGCCCATGGAACCTGAGCAGGGCATTGACAAGCTCTTCAAAGACCACGATCTCCCTGCGCCGCACCATATCGGGGAAATCGGACAAGGGTCGGGCATCCGAATGAAAAGAGCGGATGGGTCTTTCGCAGAACTTCAGCCTATGGGTTTTGATCACTTCAATCGCAGTCAAAGGTAGTATTATGGACAAGAGCTTTTGGACAATCACCGAAGTAGTGGAAATCTTTCAGGTTGATGAGAGATTCCTCGATGAGCTCGAGGAGGAGGAGATCATATGCCCTGTGTGTGAAGAAGATCCTCAGGCAAAACTCTTCTCATCTGCCGATCTCGAAAAACTGCGCCTTGCCAAGATGCTCATTGAGGAAATGGACGTAAATCTTCCAGGCGTGGATATTATCTTACGGATGAGGCAGAGCATGTTCGAGATGAGGCGGCAGTTTGATTCCATCCTCGAGGATCTTGCACGGCATATCCAGGAAATGTCGGGAAAGGAACCATGAACCGCCGGACCAAATCAAGACAACGAGAGGCCCGGGCTTTCATAATCTGATATCCCCCCTGATGTCCCCTTTGTAAAACCTATCCATCTTTTCCACAGCATCAAGTATCTCCCTGTCATCAGTCTGGGGGACCTTGACTACCAGTTTCACCATGAGATCGCCCCTCTTTTTCGTCTTGGCCTGAATCGCACCCTTTCCCTTCAATTTCAATATTTGGCCGCTCTGGCTTCCGGGAGGCACCTTGAGTTTTACCTGCCCGTCTATGGTCGGGATCGTGATGGCGCCGCCAACCATGGCCTCGCGAACCGTCACGGGGATATCCATGTACAGGTCATCACCTTCCCTCTTCAACAGGGGATGCGGTTTCACGTGGATTATGAGATAGAGATCCCCCGGCTGACCTCCATTGAGACCCGGCTCCCCTTTGCCGGCTACGCGAACCTTGGAACCATCTTTGACCCCTTGGGGGATCTTCACCCTGACCTTTTCCGTGCCGAGAACCTGCCCGCTCCCGCCGCACTTCCGGCATCTCTCCCCCACTGCGCCGTGGCCCCCACATTGGGGACAGACCTTGGTGAAGCGCATGGGGCCTTCTGCAACATTCAGCCGTCCCGAGCCATTGCACATGGGGCATGTCTTCATCTTGGAATGGGGGTCTATTCCAGATCCGTTACACTCTGGGCACTTTTTCATCATCTGCATCGCTAGCTCAGTCTCGAAACCCTTCAAGGAGGAGATCAGGTCTATGGTCATCTCGTGTTCGATATCCCTACCCCTTGCAGAAGCGGCGGTCCTGAAACCGCCTGAGCCCCCTTGAAAGCCGAAGAGATCGCCGAAGATATCCTCATAGCTCTGGTACTGTCCGAATCCCTGACCGGCTTGCTGAAAGTTTCTGCCCTGGTAGGAGTTCCATTCCTTGTATTCCCTGGCCTTTTCAGCATCAAATCCCGCCTGAAGCCCCTCCTCTCCAAACTCATCATAGAGCTTTCTCTTCTGCTCATTGCCGAGGCACTCGTAGGCCTGAGAGATCTCCTTGAATCTCTGCTCAGCCTCCGTGTTGCCGGGATTGATGTCCGGATGCCACTTCCTGGCCAGTTTCCGGTAGGCCTTCTTGATTTCCTCCTGGGTTGCATCCTTTGAGACACCGAGAATCTGATAAAAATCACTGGCCATATATGCCCTTTATTATATCTTGGAAAACCACATTTTCCGGGTGTGGTAAGAATCCTTTTGCTATGATCAGGTACAAAAAAAGGGAGTATTGGAGAACTGGAGTATTGGAGTATTGAAAATGATCATAGGGGATACCATCCACATAAGATCTCTAAGAGAAACCTTTCCAGCACAGCACTTTTTTGACTTTCCGAATTCTCCTTTACTGTGAGAAGATTACTCCATCGCTCCATCGCTCCATTACTCCCAATCCGAGATGTGGAGAAGCATGCTTCCCATAAAGCTATGTTCTTTTGGCATTGATCCTTCATTCACCCTTCTTTTACACCTCGATCACCCTGCCCGCCCCGCCTTCAATGTATTTATCAGGGTATAGCTGTTTGATCTCCTTCTTATGGACCGTACAGTGGGTAGGGCAGATCAACCCAAGATCTTTGAAAAGCTCATACTCGCTAAAACCATGGAGCCCCCCGATAACTGCATAGAGGTTCCCGAACTGCGATGCCGCATCGAGGATGTGCTTCATCCTCGGATGAGAGCAGCCAGTGACGACTACTATCCCTTTATCCGTCCTGATCGCCATGGATTGCTCAATGCCTTCGAGCTCTCCGGTGGAGCATACATCCTCGTGAATCTCCAGGGGTTTGTCCACAAAGATAACATTTTCCGGGGCACCCGCGCCCCCCATTGAGCGAGGCAGGTACATGGTCACATGGGGATTGAGTTTAAGAAAGGCAGAGAGGCCCCCGGTATGGTCAAAATGCCCGTGGGAGATGAAGACCTCGTCGATAGAAGCCGGATCTATATGCAGTTTTTCCATGTTAGAGAGCAGGATCGAACCGCTGGTACCCGTGTCAAAGAGGATGGTCGGCGCCCCTTGACGGGACAGCTCCACCACGCAGGAAAATCCCCAATCGGATCGAAGGCCCTCCTTATATACAGTATTATCGTATACTATAGTAATTCTCATTCACCCTCCCTGTTATTCATTTTAAAGATAACAACTCTGGCTTATACATATAGTCTAAAACAACATAACCTTCAAGTGTCCGATAGGATAACTCGCTTTTAAAAATGAGCAAGCAGTACAAAGACCTCACATAGTATTTTACATCTCTCAATTAGTGACTATTATTGGATATGTGAAGTTGAAAATGTTATTAGTCAAAATTATTGCTCAATGCAGTGATCGATGCAAGAAAATTAGTCTTCAGTCTTCAGCCTATCAACCTGAATAGCTACCGAGGGAGACCTTATGCATCATATTCTAAAGAAAATATGCGGCATGCGGATAAGCGTGCCTTTTTTCAAGACTCTTGCCCTGGCTTTTACGCTGCTTTTTCTTGCAGCGAGCCTCTCCTTCGCTGCCGGGACTGCTTCGGATATCACGATTGATGTCAAGGAATTCCGGCTCACAAACGGCATGATGTTCCTGGTTGTGGAAAGGCATACTACACCTCAGGTTGCCTGCCGCCTAGCCATTCGTGCCGGTTCGGCCCTTGAGGATACCGGTAAAACCGGTATAGCGCACATGCTGGAGCACATGATGTTCAAGGGGACCAAGAACTTCGGCACCCTGGATACGGAACGAGACCGGGAACTTCAAAAAAAGATTGAAGTTGCGTATCAAGGGGTGCTCGCCGAGCAGGAAAAGCGCAATCCCAACCAAGACCTGATCAGAGAAAAGCTCGAAGAGATGAAAAACCTTCGTACCGAGGTCCAGGAGATCTACGTGCCGCAGGCCTTTTCATCCCAGTTAGGTAGAAACGGTGCGGTGGGCATTAATGCCTTTACCTCCAAGGATCAAACCCAGTACCTGTGTTCTGTGCCCTCTGATATGCTCGAACAGTGGTTCTCCATGATCAGCGAGCAGCTGTTCGAGCCGTCGTGGCGGGAGTTCTACGTGGAGAAGGAAGTGGTGCAGCGGGAATGGGCCTTTCGCTATATCAACAGCCCGGGCGGCGCTGCCTGGCTCGATCTCGATGCCACGGCCTATACCGCCCATCCATACGGCAACCCCACCATCGGATGGGAATCCGATATGGAGAGATACAGCACCAGGGATGCCATTGACTTTCACCACACATACTACAATCCCACGAATGCCGTGTGCGTGCTGGTGGGAGACGTGAGAGCGGAGGATGCCGAGAGGCTTGCAAAGATATACTTTGAGCGGTATCCAGCCGGAAGACGATCTCCTGAGATCGTCACCGAAGAGCCTTCTCAGCAGGGACCCCGCAGGAGCGTGAGATTCCTGAAGGGCGCCCGCACCCCTCTGGTGAGAATAGGATTCCACGGAGCGCCTATGGGAACAAAGGATTTTTATGCCCTTGATGTCATGACCATGCTGCTGAGCCTCGGCCGGAGCGCCCGGATAACTCAGCATATCCTCAACAAAGGGCTTGCCGTTGAGGCATGGGCCTATAACCCTGATAACCGCTACGGCGGCATGATCATCCTCGGAGGCTCTCCCAATGAGCCGGATCTCGAAGAGGATATGAACACGGAAGAGGAACTGCGGCAATCCTACCTCAAATCCTGCCGGCAGCTTGAGGATCTGCTCCTCGCACAGGCGGATATAATGAAGGAGCAGCTGGTTTCTGCACATGATCTGGAAAGGATCAAGAAGCTGAACCGCCGCGAGTTTCTGGAACGGATGCGGAGCAACGAAAAGCTGGCTGGAACCGTGGCAACACTGGAGGTTCAGGTAGGCTGGCAGTACCTTGCCGACTACCTGGACAGGATAGCAGAGGTTACTCCTGAGGATATCAGGGATGCAGCCAGGAAGTATCTACGAACGGAAAACCAGACAAGCGTCTACGTGATCCCCGGTGGAGAGCCTGATCAACCTCCTGAGCCTTACACAGAGGTCCGTTCTCTGGGGATAGCAACTGCCTCAAGGCTCGCTGCTGCACCTGATACCTTCAACAACAACTCCATCTATCCCACGCCCGAGGGCTGGAGACATCCGCTCTCCTTCAATCGCCAACCCCAAAAGATCTCCTATCCGAAGCCGCACACTACCAGGGTAGGAGACACCCTGATCTTTTACCTTCCTGACCGGGAGCTTCCGCTGATCGACCTCACGCTGCTGGTCAAAGCCGGCGAGGTCGATATCGATGAAGCAAGAACCGGTCTAGCAGGTATCCTCAGCGATATTATGCTTCGAGGCGGCACCCAGCGCTACTCGCCCTCGGACCTCGCCCGGATAATCGACGAGAATGCGATCCGTGTATTGGTCTCTGTTGACGAAGAGGCCTCATCCGTACACCTTTCAGTTATGAAAGGGGACTGGAAAAAGGGCCTGGAACTGCTTGAGGAAATCCTTGTCCGGCCGGCCTTTGATGAGAATGTGCTCGATGTGATCAAAGGTCAGGCCATGGCGGCCCTCAATCGTCAGGCAGATGAGGCCCGGGCAGTAGCCATGAGAGAGGGAATGATCTGGCACTTCCACGGACATCCCTATGGCCGCGATCCCCTGATCGGGTTGAAAACCATCCCGGATATCACCGCAGATGACCTCAAGAACTTCATGAGAACCTACTTCGTTCCCTCCAACATGGTTGCCGCGGTTTCAGGGGATATAGACCTTGAGAAGGCTACGGCCGGCCTCAATAAGCTCTTCGCAGCCTTACCCCAAAGCAAGGCCCCTGAGCGCAGGCTTGGGGAGCCTGGCGAGAACAAGCCCGTGCTCGCAGTCATTGATAAGCCGGGACAGGTCCAATCCCAGGTCGTGTTTGTGCTGCCGGGCTTTAAGCGCACCCACCCCGCATTCTGGAAGGCCCGGCTCTTAACCGATATATTCGGCGGGAGCGATTCCCTCATGTACACGCGCCTGCGGGATGACCTGGGGCTCGTTTATTCCGCTGGGTTCTTCCAGACCTACAAGTGGAATGCGGGGCTTCTCATGGGATACATCGGGTGCAGGGGCGATAGGACGGTCACTTCCATAGAGGAGACGTCGAAGATCATGAGCTCGCTCAGGAGCAACATTCCCCAGAGGGATTTTGAGCTTAAGAGGCTCGATGCGCTCAACAGCTTTGTGTTCAACGTGGATACCCCTGCCGGGCTGGTGGAGGTTTACAGCAGCTATTATATGAGACAGGAGCCTCTCGACACCCTTGACAGGATCCAGGATGCCTACCTTCAGGCAACGCGGGATGAACTGAGAGACCTGGCCGTGGAATTGCTCGATCCTGAAAAACTCCAGATCTTCATAGTAGCCGACAAGAAGACCCCGGTTAAGAGGGCGGACGGAACTGAGATCAACCTCGAGCAAGATCTCAAGCTGCTTGCGGAGCGGATGGGCATTCCTTATCAGGAGATCGCATTGCGATAAGCGAACCGCTCAAAGGTACAGGTAAGTTCTAACGAGACGTCTTCATAGATCAATATCTTATCATTTGTGTCACGTTTTGCTGTTACGTGAATAAAGCCCTATCTTTATCACCAGCCGCTTCGCTAGAGGCGCAGAGATCGCAGAGGAAAACATTTTTACTTCTGCCAAGCCCTGCCCGAAGGGCATGAGCATTTTTCTTTGCCGGCGTCCCTGCCCCGTTAAATGCGACAGCCTATTTAACTGGGGTCAGCGGCAAAGAAAAAAGATACCTCATCTCTGTGTTCTCTGCGTCTCTGCGGTGAAATACTTTCCGTTCGATTTTCATCGGTTTGAGGCGAGGCTTCGATAGTTAGAATTAAAGACAAAGTTTTTTAAAACATACCCAAGGGAGGTACGGCATGGAAACGAGCAAAAAAGGCAGAATCCTCATCGACCTGGAAAAACTCAACACCTTTGGATCAAGGAGCTGCCCGGTATGCGGGAAGGCCTTCGAACTAGGGGAAGCGGTAGTTCCGGCCTGCGGTGCATGGGAGGGAGATCGGTATATCCACGAGAACGAGGCAGTGTATGACACTGATAAAGGCGCCTACTATGAGCGGAGGTTTTATAAGGAGAAATCTCCATAATGCTCTGTCTTCATGTACCGGCACGCCGTCAGGTTGAGCTTCTCTACAAGATTGATAAATATCATTTTTATGATAATCTGCTATCAAAATAAAGAGAGGAGGGTGTATGCCTTTGATCAGACCAATATCAGAATTGAGAAATCACCCAAACGAGATTTCAGAGCTTTGCCATAGCGAAGACCAACCTGTATTTATAACCAAAAAGGGGAAAGGCGATTTAGTGGTAATGAGCCAAGCTCATTACGAACGTCTCCAGAGCGTGATTGAGCTCTATCAAAGACTCGGAGAGGCTGAAGCGTCGGATGCAGCAGGTGAACAAGGGATTACTCACCATGAGATGATTCAGCGGTTGAAAGTATCTATTACATGAGTAAACCCTACGAAATTCGATACCTCAGTACAGCAGAAACCGACTTAATTGATATTTTTCAATATATCAAGAAGGATAATCCCGCTGCCGCTCTCTCCCAGCTTGAGAAATTCGACAAGGCGATTTCTCAGTTGGCGTCAAATTCGCTCCTTGACGTAACTCCTAAAGATGAGAGGCTGAAGAAACTCGGTTACCGAATGCTCGTTGTTGAAAAATACCTTGTATTCAATATTGTCAAAACCGACTGTGTTCAAATACGCCGTGTTATTCATGGAGCCCGGCGATACAGCTTCCTCCTGTAACTATTCCATGACCCCGACGTTTCGCTTCGGACCCCCCTAACCCTGCCAACAAGGGGCAGAGGCGCTGACGTGAGGTATGAGTAACATCTTATGAATATCGAATGTCGAACAAGGAATATCGAATGTCGGAGGGAAAAGGGTATTTTATCTTGAGGATCGTTTGATAGATTTTGCCGTACGAATTATCCGGCTCGCCGAGTCTTTGCCAAAAAACAAAACGGGGAACCACATTGCAGGACAACTCATTCGATTCGGCACCTCACCTGCTCCCAATTACGGAGAAGCTCAAAGCGCTGAATCTCGATCTGATTTTGTCCACAAGATGAAGGTGTGTCTTAAGGAGTTGCGAGAAACAAGGATATGGTTGCTTATGATTGTCCGATGTGATCTCATAAAGCGGGCATCGAATCTTGAATCCTTGATTCATGAAAATGATGAGTTGATTTCCATCTTTGTGACGAGCATAAAGACTGCCAAACAGAAAGACAAATAAACTTCATAATTCGACATTCCTTGTTCGATATTCGATGTTCAGTAGCATTTGAATAGCGGCTGCTTTTTAAGGGAGGGATTATGCCCTTGAAGGGGGAGGATAGAGGCGGGGGCGGACATTACTCAGGAGCGCAAGAACCTTTTATTTTCTCTGCGAGCTCCTTTACCGCCTCCAGGTATTCCTTCATCCCTCTAAGGAAGATGTCGTTGTGTGTGGCACCCTTGATCACCAGCAGTCTCTTATCCTCCGCGGCAGATGCCTCGTACAGGGCCGTGCCTTCGGACAGGGGAAGAAGCTGATCGTACTCCCCGTGGATGATCAGGGTCGGCTTGCTGAACCCTGCGATCTTTTCTCTGTTCTGAAACCCGTCCTCCTCCCTGATTCCCATCGCCTCCATGTCTATTCCCAGGAGCATCAGGAGCGGCCTTGAATAGGCGAACCCGCTTTCAATGATGAGCCCGTCGATAGCATCTATGTAATTGGCTGCGAGCTCTAGAGCTGAGGCGCTTCCCAGGGACCTCCCCATCACGATGAGCCTGCCTGTACAGCCCCTTTCGTTCAGCAAGCGCTGCACAGAGTCAAAGATCACGTGTGCATCCCTCATCATGGCCGTGATGGTGGGCCTGCCGGTTGAACGGCCGTAGCCCCGGTAGTCGGCGGCAAGGAAGTTGACGCCCATCCCGGAATAAAGGGGTCCTAGGTCGTCATAGTCGGCCACGATCTCGCCGTTTCCATGAAAAAAGATGATGGTAGGATCTGTCTTTCCTGCATGATGAAACCGCGCCCCGATCTCGACATCCTTGTCCACCTGGATGAGCATATCCTCGGCTGCACCTCCCGGCTGAGATGCACCCCACTCCGGCCTGGGGTGAAAGAGAAACATCAGGATCTCAGGCCGGTCCAGCTTTGAATAATCGATTTTCTCTAAATCAATCATGGCTTCAAATTCACTAGATTGCCTTTATTGGTAACGATCAGCACGAAATAGGCTGACGCGGCGCCGAGAGCTACAGCAATCAAGTCGAGGAAATCGAATGTTCCCCGGGTAAAATAGTTTTTGGTGTTCTCCAAGAATGGCATACCCTTAAACCATGCAGGGATTATTTTCAAGGGGATAGTATTGAATTTTTGAAATAGTTCGAAGATGAAGTCAATAAAAAACCAACCCAGGCAAATCACAAGAGAACCCCTTTTCTGCCAGGAGAGAAGCCCTGCTGTGAGCATGATAAAGGAAAACACGTGGAGGAAATCGGGGAGGCTGTTTCCGATCATGCCGAATACATTGGGCAGGATGCCGTAAAGGCTTACCTTTATCCTGCTGAAGTGGAGGAAATAGGTCGCCTCCGGAGGCCGGTCGATCAGATATACCATGGTCCCGACGAATAATCCGCCCAGTCCGATCAGGATTTGCAATCCGTTGATAACGCTGTCTTTTTGAATTTCCTGCGGCAATGGCAGCCTCTCTTTCTTAAAGGCACTGTACTAGAAGGAGGAATCGGTTTCAATGGGAATCAAGGAGAAAGGGCAAGGGAAGGGGAGGATGCACTGAAAGTAATAGTAAAAACGAAGCATTAGAATAGCTTGCAGGTCCGGGGTGGTTGACAAAAAACAGATAATGAGAGCATAATAATAATGTTAAAGAGGTTACAGGTTCAGGGTTCAACGTTCAAAAGTTATAGGTGATCCATACGCTTACCTTTATTGATGCCGTTTGAGGCGTGCCTCATGGGAGCATCTTTAACCCATTGGGTGAAACAGCCGGTTAATGCCTATCAATATAATCACTATGACTAAAGTAATTTGGGTGATGTTTTAATATGCTTGTTATAGGTTGGTTTAAAGGAGAGCCCTACCCATATGCCGGTTTTTGAATATACAGGGCTGAATACAGCAGGAAAAACCTTGAAGGGCATCCTCGACGCGGACAGCCCTGTGGCGGCCCGACAGAAGCTCAGAGGGATGGGGATTTTCCCGGTCGAGGTGAAAGAGGAGCTTTCCAGGTCAAGAGATCGCTCTTCTTCGGCAATGTCCGCTGTTCGATCTCTCAAGAGAATCAAAGCAGGAGAGATTTACGCCATGACCAGGCAGTTGTCCATCCTCCTGGGGGCGGGATTGCCTCTTGTGAAATCGCTCGAGGCCCTTATAGCACAGATTGCCAACCAAAATTTTAAGAAGGTCATGGCCCAGGTAAAGGACTCCGTTAATGAGGGCAACAGCCTGGCCTCATCCCTCTCGCAATACCCCAAGGTATTCTCAAACTTTTACATCAACATGGTTTACTCGGGCGAGGCATCTGGATCACTGGATGTGGTATTGAGGCACCTGGCGGAATTCGGTGAACGGCAGCAGGCCTTGAGGAGCCGTTTCAAGGCGGCCCTGGCCTATCCAATCTTCATGTCCTTAATCGGCACCGGTGTGCTCTTTTTTCTTATCGCCTTTATCATCCCCAATATAACGGGTATCTTTATAGAGATGCAGCATACCCTCCCATTGCCGACGGTCATACTCCTAGAGATAAGTAATATCCTCAAATCCTATTGGTGGCTCCTGGGATTGGTCCTTGTAGGAATTATTATACTCATCCGGCAGGGCAAGAAAAGACCGCTATTTCTGGAGATGTGGGATAGGATGAAATTGAGGATTCCCGTTTTTGGGAATCTCCTTCAAAAGATCTACCTCGCTCGATTCGGGGGAACCCTGGGGAGCCTTTTACAGAGCGGGGTTCCCCTCGTATCGGCACTTCAGATAGTCGGAAAGATTATCGATAATTCGCAGGTTGCAAAGGTCATAGAGGACGCAATCGATGATATCAATGCAGGGCGCGGCCTTGCGAGCACCCTTTCAAGGAGTCGATGGTTTCCTCCGATGGTGATACAGATGATCTCCGTGGGTGAACAGAGCGGGGAGCTGGAAGGCATGCTCAATAAAATTGCAGAAACCCATGAAAGAGAAGTAGAATCGGACATCATCGCATTAACATCGATCCTCGAGCCCGTTATGATCCTGGTCATGGGCCTCATCGTGGGTTTTGTGGTTATCTCCATATTGCTGCCGATATTTGAAATGAACCAGATGATACTATAACTTCTCTTCGAGAAGCTATAGTATATAACGTGGCTTTGCCACTTTAGAAAGCAAAGGAGCTTGTGGTGCCATGAAAAAGGGAAAAGAGTTTTCAGTTGACAAAGTATTCTCAATTTTTAGAGCGGCGAAGCCGCGATCTATAACATCTTGGACGTATCGTCCAAAATGTTATCGGGGGTTTACCCTGATCGAACTCATGGTGGTGATTATTATCCTGGGCATTTTAGCAGGCCTCATCGTGC
>Ga0307431_1000850_pt1 | contig 18923 bp, 23 predicted proteins | sample SalMarWE160170MG_FD_202155 | JGI IMG/M metagenome (GOLD analysis project Ga0307431, IMG submission 202155) | Salt marsh sediment microbial communities from the Plum Island Ecosystem LTER, Massachusetts, United States - WE1603-170 | ecosystem: Environmental > Aquatic > Marine > Intertidal zone >...
TCGGCGATGTCTTAAATGTCGTCCATCAAGCTCAGGTCGCCCTGGAAGTCACCACCCCATCAAGTCCCGGCGTCATCCGTCCTATCGGCGTGGACAACTATGTCCACGTAATCATGCCGATGTTCGTGCAATGGTGACGTAGGTAGGGAGGACGCCTCGGAGGTCGAGGTGGTCGTGGTAGGCAATCACTTTCACCTGTAAAGCATCCAGTGCAAGGCGCTTTTCGTCTAAGGTCAGGTTAGTTAATTTATGGCTCAACTTTTGGCAGAACTCTTTTATCATAACCTCAGACTGCTCCAAGTTAAGAAGTGCCTGTTTTTGATGGTATAGCTGTTTCTTTTCTTGTTCCAGGGTTTGTTTTTTCTCCTTGGTACGGCGTGCTTCTCTGAGGATAAAATTATCATCGAATACCCTGTCACGGGCAAGCATAAGCAGGTGATATTCCCAATCCCTCTGAGATTGGATTTCTTTCTCCACTCTATCCAGCTCGTCATCGGTCGGGTCATTGGTACTTTCCCTTTGTCGTTTGATTTCGGCTAGTATGATGTCTGGGCGTTGAAGGATGCTTAGGACTTCATGCCAGACAGTTTCTTCGGCTTTGTCTGCTGGTACATACTTGGCCTCGCACCTGGTAGGAAAGGCGTAATCCGGGTGAGTTCTGCGGCAATAATAGTATCGGTAACGCCGTCGCAGGATGGAGCCACACATAGGTCCACCGCAGTAACCGCAGAAGATATGTCCAGTTAGTAGATAGTGCTGCGGAGCCTGTGATATTCTTCGCCGAGGACTTACGAGGGCATCGTGGACGGCTTGAAATTCTGTTTTGGAGATAATGGGAGGAGTAGCGTTTGGGACCTCTATCCAGTCGGATGGGTCTCGCTGCTCCGGGTGTTGCGTCCTACCTTTTGAGGATATTCGCTTGGTCCTTCCGTAATAGGTAATGCCGGCATAGATAGGATTGGTGAGCATCCTTTTGACTGTCAGCGGGTGCCAACGGTGTCCGGCAAAAGTGAGGATACCTTCTTTATTCAAAAGCTGGGCTATGCCGTGAAATGAATAACCTTCTGAAGCCATGTCAAATATGCGGCGGACAACCTTTGCCTCCGTCTCCACTATAGTTCGCCTGCCTGTGGCGGGGTCATAGTGATAACCGAAGGCGCCTCTTCCCGTGCCTTGAGGTAGTTTCCCATTCTTGGCTCGCTCCCGCTTGCCTCTCATTGTCCTCTCTTTTATCTTCTCTGCCTCGAGCTTTGAAGCCCAACCACGGACATAGCTGAGGAGCTCGCCAACCTGGCCATCCTGAAGAGGCTCGGTAACGCAAAGGAGTTCCACACCGGCTTTTTTACAATCTCGAATCAGTGTAAGGAAATCGTAACCATCGCGGCTGAAGCGGTCGCTGGAATAGATCACCACGGCGTTAATCTCGCCGTTCTGAAGCCAATCCCTCAATCTTGCCAGGTTGGGACGATCCAATGTTAGGCCAGAATAGACTTCGTGGATGATGTACTCGTCGCTGGTTTGGTAGCCTTTCTCATGTGCCAGCTTTTTGCAGGCTTCGAGTTGGCTCTTAAGGGATGTTCCCTCCCTCTCCTGGTCTTCAGTTGATACTCTGGCATAGATTGCCGCTTTCATGGTTGCCTCCTTTTAGGGCTATAGCCCTTTGGTCTGCCCTTCTTGCCGATGTAGGTCCGAGAAAATTTCTCCAATGTGTTTTTATCTATGAGCCAACGGTTGGCGATTTTGACCGCGGGCAGTTTGCCCTGGCGAATAAGGCGCTGTAGGCTTCTAAGAGTGATTCCTAGTTTTTGGGCTGCCTCGCTGGCTGGAAGGAAATTTAGCTCGGTTTTCATCTTAATGAGGTTTATGCCACTTTAATTATATACCATGCAAAACAAATGGTCAAGGAGAATAAGGCGGGGGAGCGGGAATAATTAGCGAAGATAGAGTGTTACACAATCCGCTAGAAAGTGCAGCGAGTCCGTAGCTATGATGCAGCTTGTAGCAAAACGCCACTTTCTTGCCTGTCCACACCGATTTCGAGCACTTCAAAGGAGACAATCGGTCTCAATCACCAAGCTGCCTCTTTCACACTCAAAAGCGGCTCGAATCAAATCAATTGTTCAAATTTCTCTTTGGTAAGGTCGCCAAGATGAACTATAGCGACTTTCTTACTAATGCCGTCCTTCACGTTGGCCATTGAATACACGAGTTTGTGTGCCTTGTTAGCATCTTTATCTTTCACAATTAGAAACGCCTTGATATTCAGGCTTGGCATTGCCATAAACATGTTTCTGTAGCGGTCGTTCACCGCCTTGTTTGCCGTCTCCACCGTAGTAGCCACTTCAAAAGTATGGGTAATTGCCGACCCTTTCAGCAGTAGTACGTCTATTTCTACAATGGTGCTGAAGACATTAGGAGGAAGGCCAAACTCTACGTGGCTAGTCATCTGTCTACTCATCTTCTTGAACTTCGGCTCTTTATTCTGTTCAGTCTCCCCGATATGTACGTCATATCCTTTATCCACCGCGTAAGAGTATATCAACTCAATAATCTCATTGTGACTTAGGGCAGTTACCATCTTGGGGGGGCCGAAGAAACCCAATTGGGTTTCCACCTCAGGTTTACTCACGGCAGTGTCCACGGCACTTGTAGACTTCAATGTGTAACCCTGGCGATGTGCCTGACCAGGCAAGGGCACCTCGTCACATATCCTTTGTAGCACCTTGCTTATGGCAGAAGTCCCAGGCTTATAGCTATTGACAAGTTGTCTGTAGATAACGGAAACGATTTCGTCAAGCGAAGCATATTTCTTGTCGTTCAGGAAGCTATAGACGACCTGTTCAGTGAACTTCTCAGCCGGCACATAGTCAATTGGCTTGATGATATGGGCTTCGGGGTCGACCATATCTTTGGTGAACCACTTTTTCTCCTTGTCGACCCAAACGAAGTGCCTGCTAAAGAAGGACTTGAAGTCCTTATTCCCAATTCTGTGGAAGATATGATTCTCGGTTAGGTAAGGTATCAACCCGGTCATCAGCGTACTATTATCGGCGCCTGCATGGTATTCTATGAGCTTTTGTGTCTTGTTTACCAGCTCCTGTTCTTCGTCTGTGGACAGAGCCGAGTCGGTCATTTCGTAAAGGATTACCGTTTCCCGCTTGAAGCTCAAAATGAAATCCCCCAGCATCGAGCCAGCCGCGCGCTGGTGCAGAGTCGTGGTGTAATGTTCAATTGGTGCCTGGTATAGCATGCCCCGGTTCGGGTCTTCACTTGCGAATGGTAACCTAAAGCCTGCTCTGTTCGCTGCTCTGTGGAGCGCCATCCATACCTTCAAATCTCTGTTGTGGAAGGTCAGCACCATCCACCTGTCGGCCTTCAATACACGGTGACACTCCTTGAATATCCTGAATAGCATTTCCTCGTAATGGCCCAGTGACTTTTCGGTTGCGAAGCCAGTATGTCGTGTCTGGATTGCCTCAAGTGAATTATCTATTGTTCCTTGTAGTCCAAGAGTATCTTTTAACCATACTGCCCAGAAATTGGCAAGCTCGGCGTACTGTACGTTGCCCCCAAATGGGGGGTCAGTAATTACCACATCCACCGAATCATCGGGGATTGGCAATTTATCAGACGACTGACACAGGAGTAGATAACTCGCTTTTCCTTCGGCAACGGTAGACAAGTCTTCCGCTGGCACAGCAAAGTCACCAAACTCCCGATTTGAGTAGGTCTTACCTTTCCAATAACAGTGTGGGCCAGCGTCAAATTGCTTCTTAAACATGTCCCATACATTTGACTCGTAAGAAATGTCTGGAAGCCAATAACCGTGGTGTTCCCAACCATGCCCGGTGTCCTTCCGCATTTTGCTTGACCATGAAAGGCTGGAGCTAAAAACAAACAGCAGTGCTTTTGTAGTTTCTGAATCCGAATCTAAGCTTGTGATCGCTTTCTTCAGAATCGAGTTGGCGAACAGATTCCTCTTGGTGAACAGTTGATAGAAATGGGTATAGCCCTTTTTGTACAGAGGATGATCTCTTGTCAGGTCGCCGTCGGGTATCACGTCCTGAGGGTATGACAGCTGTCCATCATTTACCAGCTTGGCGAGTTGACTAGCAGCCCGTTGACACCGCTCTACGTCATCACCTGTGGGCGCTCTCTCTGATGACGTTCCACAACTGGTGCAATGATAGGCTATTCTCACCATTTTCTCATCCAGACGCTTGCAGTCAATGGCATTGAAAGGTCTATTGCAGGCTGGGCATAAATATCGACCGCCTGATACTTTCCTGACCTCAGACAACACCATGACTTTGCCGCAGTCAGGTTGAGGGCATATTACTACTGCACTCCAAAGAGACCATCTGGTGGTAGCTGGTTTACCGCAGGTATCGCATGTTACTTCATAAAGCTGGTTGATTTCTTCTTTTGTGGCCTTCTCTACTTTTTTAAACTGCTTGCGCACCTTTTCCAGATTGACAGGCCGTGCTTCAGCGTCAACTATAAACCAAGCCATGGGGTTTAAATCTACGCCTACAATTCTCCTCCGGGCACGTAAAGATTCGATGACAGTTACGCCTCCGCCCATAAAGGGGTCTAGCACAATATCACCTGGATTAGTGTAGTGCTTTACCATGGCTTCGAATACGTTGAAAGGCCTCCGAGCGAAGAAGCGATGCATGTTGTAGACGAGCGTATGTGCCTTAGCTATAATAGGCGTACTAAGGGGTGATATTTGCTGTTTTACAACGCCCTCCAGCTTCTGCTGCTCTGCTATCTGTTGGGCAATGGACAAATATTTATCAAATTTCCCAGAGCCGTTAGTCATCACTCTCTCCACCCTAGCAATCCGACCACCCTTCCTTGATTTGCCTTTCCAAATCCGCTGGCTAGGCTACTCGTCAGGCAAAGGTGACGTTCGCATAGGTATCGTGATTATAGCACTTCCAGTATCAGAATTGTGGCGGCAATGAGTAATCTTCGTGGTATGATGTAGAGAGTGAGACCTGATATCATCCTATGCCTGATTGTCATGGTGGCAATCTTCGTTTACGCTTTGCGTCATCCTGATGTTGATGACTGGCGTGGTCATTAGGGTGACTGTGGTATACTGTGCACTGTTATGGGAAAACTTCGCTTCTTGATCTTCGCTTCGCTTCTCGCGATAATTTTCGGCCTGCTGGTGGTTGGGGATTCCCCCACCATGGCAACCGAAGAGCCTCCCCTCTCCAGCTCAGCGAAGATCACGATCACGATGATAACTCCGCCGCTGCCCGGTGATTAGGTAGAAGATATGCTGAGTTTGGGAATGGCGTGTTGCACAATTCAATGACGGGTGATGGCTTAAGATGATAACTAGGTTGTTCTTTAAGAACTATAGAGCCTTTGATGAATTAGATATACCGCTAACCAAGATCAATTTGTTCTTTGGGCCTAATAACGCTGGTAAGTCTGCAATACTAAGCGCAATCAATCTTCTATCCCAAACCTTGGATAGTGATGACCGAGATATACCATTACTCTTAAGTGGGAAGTTTGAGGATTTGGGAACCTATCAGGATGTCGTTTATCAAAATGACCCAAAGCGTGACATTAGCCTCGGGTTAGAGCTTCCTATGAAGCTGTATAAACCACCGACTGAATGGGTTGTTCAAAATGCACGGATGAATGTCACATTTCATTACCGAAAGCAAAGACGAGAAATTGTAGTTGAGGCGATAGAACTTAGCTCTCCACCGGGTGATATCTTGCTTCGTACGAGAGTGGCCCAGACTAGCAACAATCAGCTAATCGAACAAATATCCCCTGCATTTAGTGGGGTCAAGATGGGACGCAGTTCTTCTGGTTCTATCACACTAAACCACTATATTCCGTCTCTGATCCCTTCTATAGGTGGTCGTTGGTTTCCAAGAATGAGAGGGCGCTATGCTCCATATCGTAGCTTAGATTTGTATTTGTATCGTTTTTCTCAAAGTCTTGTCGGCCATTTAGGAAATATTGAGTTCATTGGCCCTTTCAGGAGTAAGCCAGAGAGACTATATCCTTTTTCGGGCGAGAGACCATCCAGTGTAGGCGTACGTGGAGATAAGGCTGTTCATATCCTTGCTGCAGACGCGGCCCGACGCCGTGGGAAAAGACGCAACATAGCACAGGAGGTTTCACATTGGGTAAAAAGGGCTGGAATGGCTAAGGAGATCAAACTTTTGGTGCAATCTGAGCGCAATTTTGAAGCACGGGTAACGCACTTTGAGACAGGTGAGTCTGAAAACATAGCTGATGTAGGTTATGGCTGCAGTCAAATACTACCAATATTGGTTGCTGGCTACTATCTGCCAAGTGAAAGTATACTAATCGTTGCAGAACCAGAGATGCATCTCCATCCGAAAGCCCAGGCAGAAGTAGGGACATTCTTATGCGAAGTCGCAAAAAGAGGCGTTCAACTCTTTGTCGAAACCCATAGCGAGCATTTGTTACTGCGTCTTCAGAGTCGTGTGGCATCCGGTGAACTTACTCCTGAAGATGTCAATGTCTTTTATATTTATCCTGACGAGCAACAACATAAAAAGATTTACCATAGAATACCGCTTGGGGAGGATGGCTTCTTCATCGAAGACTGGCCTGGAGGATTCTTCCCCGAAAGGCTTGAAGAGGCCAAGAAACTAGCTAAATTCTCTGTATAAATTCAGTGGTAGAAATGTGTGATGGTATCGTTATTGATGCACACATGGTCCCAGCAATACGCGACGCACTAGCGCTTGGTAGCGGTTCACTTTACGACCTTATATGTTGGGTCATAGAGAACTGTGGTATAGCAAGAACACCGCAGATCGAAGCTCACTGGAAAACTAAATGTAGCGACAGAGACCAGTTCTTTTGGAGCTGGTACAGTCAACAGGTTTTGGATAGATCAATTCATGATATTACGCCGAAAAACTTAGGCAGTTCTGTCAACAGAAAAATTCGGAATGACTACGGCCTATCAGACCCATTTGTACTGGGGTGTATAAAGTGTGCTCATAGCACAAGTGAGCCAAGATATATCCTAGCAGAAGACATATATTTTCACGACCCCAAAGCAAAGGATTTTCCAACCACCGTACAGATTAAAATTAAGGAATCTCGGAATGGCTGTCTATGTAGATACTTAGAAGACCAGCTAGGCATTCAAGTGGGAGCTCGAGCAGATTGCAAATCGCATTTCTCTATTGATCAAGGTCCGTGTCCTAATAAGAATAAGATAAGAATTGGCCAAAATCAATGTCCCAAGTTGCCGAATCCTTGAGCAGTAGCCTCGCTGTTGTGGCTAGTGTGCCCATTTAGCCAGAAAGTGCGAGTGCGATGCAGACGCCGCCGCTGGCGGGCTAGGGCTCGGGGAAAGGAGTCCGTCAGCTGACGGACGGGGTCGGGGTTTGCCTCAATAAAAAAAGGGCGAAGCCCTTTCGGACTCCGCCCTCGGGGTGGCGATCTTGTTACCCGGGCCGCTTCTTGTCTTTGGTCTGCGCGATCTGAATTAACCTCTTAGCTCTCGTTGCTTCTATCCCAATTCTGAAAGTTAGTCAACGCATGGTTCTAAACACTCTTCTGGTATAGCTTCAACCTCATCCTCAATACTTACAGTGTAAATGTAGTTCTCTCTTGGCGAGTCTAGCACTTCGCCACTTGGTAGCTCTTTTAATAGTACAGAATAATAGTCAACGATTGTTCCACTTTTAGACACATATGGCTCCAATTCGGGGTATTTTAGATGCATATGCTGGTCTTTCACTGGAACGATTTTTACTTTTTGCCCCTCAATGTATTTTGATGCCATTACACCACTCCTTCCAATGCTTGATCTAATATGGTGAATTAAGAATTGTACGCGAAATCAACCAGAAATGGAAGAGGTAGGGAAGGGGCTCAGCGCCCCCTCCCGTTGTTGTTATCCCAGTGCCACTTATTGCAGGCTTGGCATTTCCACGCCTGGCGTGGGTCTCCAGTCTTCTTGTCGGCGAAGCTTATGAGCTCCATAGTCTCGGAGCTGCCACAGGCCTCGCAGACTGGGACTTCGCCTGTTTCGAACCAGTCCTCCAGGGGACGATCCTCGGGCTTGGGCTTGGCCTTTGGCTGTGAGCTGGCAGTGACGGGCTTGCCGACCGTTCCAGCGATAGGCTGACGGCTGCCGGTGTTGGCGTTGTTCATCGTCGCTGCCCTGGCTGGGTTCTTCCACTCTGGCTGAAACTGGCTGCAGATGGTGCCGATATCCTTGAAGACCTCGTTCAAGATATCGGAGAGGATGTTGATTCTTACTTCTCGACCTTCGACGGTGAGCTTGAGCTCTGCGTGGTATTTGCTTCTGTCTCCATTCATCTATTTCCCTCCCTGCAAGCTTGCTAACGATGTGAATTTCCTGGATACCAGGACTCCAGCAATGTCGGTGATGCCTGACTTTACTCGAGCTCGTATCTTTGACATCGATGGCTCGCATAGGTCACGAGGTACCAGGTTAGGGTCAATGATCTGGATATCGTAGTCCTCCCGGTATGTCACCCTCCCCAGGTGGGTTCGGGATGTCTTGGGTAACTCGGGGACAACTGGGCTGCTCAACGGTTGGATTATCTCGCCGTTGTCTTTCGCCGCTGCGAGCCGTGACGCTTCCTGGGCAAGTGCCGTCAACCTGGCTGCCTGTGCTGATGCTACCTTGTCAGCGTGGTAGTGGTGAAGTGCCCTATTAAGACTGTCGATGCCGTCGCTGAGTTTGTCGACGTAGGGTTTGAAGAGCTCAATGATCTTCTTCTTGGACTCATCAAGGGGGCGGGTGAGCTCCTTCCGTGCCTCCTCTGCCTGTTTAAGGGCGAACCTGGCAGAGATTAGAAGATCCTCCGCCTGTTTCTGTTCGGCGTCGTTGGTGACCTGGGGATCATCAAGCCACCTCAAGAGGATCTCTTGCTGCGTTTCCAGTTCTTCGACCGCGGTTTGTGGATTGTAATTCTCTGCTGTGTCAATCATTTGTTAACCTCCTTCTTTAAGATTTTCCAGGTACTCCTGGTATGTGCCGGTGTTCTGGATTTCGGAACGTTGGACCAAACTGTGACGCTCCCGCTGCAACTGACGTTGAAAGGCTGCAAAAGAGCCTGCGTGTTTTTCAACCTGTGCCTCGAAAGCCTGACCGACCACAAGCTTTCGGGCATATCGCCGCTGTGCCTGGCGTGCTAATCCGATGGACATGAATTTCCAATATCTGTTCCAGTATCGCCGCTTTGAGGGTGTGTCGATGGCCTGGGTGGGCTCCTGACGTATCATGCACAGCTCCGTCGAGTAACTCGGGCATGTGGCGTGAATAGATTCTTTGTTCCCAGGTAGCCGAGTGACCACCAAAGATGAGTACTATGCGTGACGTCGGAGGGAATGCAGTCAAGGGCTCGGATGACCCGACGCCGTGCCAGCTCCTGTCGCTGGCCTTTTGTGAGCTGAGGGAATCTGTCAAATACCTTGTCTAGACTTACCATTTCAAACCTCCTTCCTTACTAGCAATTCGCCCTGGTCTGTGAAGCTGTGGTAGCCTGTATTTGCAAAAATGATATGGTCAAGGAAGTGATAACCGAGGAGCTCCGCTGCCTTTTTTATCTGTTTTGTAAGGAATCTGTCTTCATTTGAAGGCTCCAGGACTCCGCTTGGGTGATTGTGAGCCATTAGGAAGCTAGAGCAGTTGGGATACTGCGTGAGCAGTTTATGGAATATGACTCTGAAATCTACGTTTGCGGCTCCCAGGCCTCCTATAAATAGTTTCTCTGCTACGCATTCATTCCCCACTACAGGAAGTAAGTAAAACTCTTCTTGCAAGGGATTAAACAAGGGTTTTAGTAATTCGTAGGCGTCCTGTGATGACATGACCGGGTGGCCTTTCTTCTCTGCTACTGTGTATGTGGCTGTCACGATATTCATTTCAATCCTCCTTCCTTCCCCAAAAGGGGAATTTAACCGAAGGCGTAGTAACCCCGCATTTTTCCCCGACGCGCTTTGCACCCTCTGGCGGCGGTAACGGAGTGAACGAATCGTTCTGGCGATTTGCAATGCACGGCGGGGAATAACGAAAATGCACCACGCCTTCGGTTAATAAATGGCTTTGCCATACCTTTAAATTCTTTCTCTGTTTCTGTCTTCCTGAGTGAGTGCTTAACATCACGAACGGAATGGGGCAATGACCGTCCCTGCCCTCCGTGAAACCTGAAACGGGGCTCGGTGCTATCCCTATTACCTTTCAGCACCCTGCCCCCTGCCGTCCCTGGTGACAAACGGCACGTCACCGCAGTGACCGTGACTCTGGTCACCTTGACTGTCCGTGAAACCCTCCTGCAGGTGCGGCGCCTCTGGGCATGCTGCACCCACAGCGAACCGCTCCTTGCCGCTCCCGGGTGAAGCAGTTCGTTTAATCCGTTAGCTAACGGATAGTCGGCTGTTAAGCATAAAATGTTTCAGTAGCCTGGCACTGAAAGCAAGGTCGAGGTGGATGCCTTAGCAGACGGAGTCCTTGTCCTTGCTTGTTTCCTTAACGTGATTAACAGACGATGCTTGCCAGCAAGCGAAACGAACTGCGAAACCACGAAGGACAGCGGTGGTGGCGGCGGCTGTGCTTATGGCGGACCCCTTCCCCTTAGCGGGCGTTAAGTCGCACCTTAAGGAAGACCGACCAGGCTGCCTTTTGGGAGACCAGGGAAGGCGAGGCGATGCATGGGCGGCGGATGATGGCGTCGCCCGAACCAACGTGATGACGACCAACGTGACAGGCGACGCATGGGGTTGGCATCGCCCCGCCTGGATAAACGGGACTAGCTACGTTCGGTGCGGCTACGCCCGCCCCCTCCCCTTCCGCCCGCATCAGACGACGGCACCCCGTTGGCCAAAGGAAAGACGTCACCGTTGACTGTTGTCTGTTGTTGGTTGTTGTTGTTGTTGTTGAGTTGTTGGTTGTTGTTTATGTGTGTATGTGGATTTTCCTGAGCTGGCAGCCAGCGCCCGCCAGCGAAGGAGTACCAAGCAGCCCGCTGGGCACTGGCAGCGGGCGGAGCTACTATTTACGCCTCGACGTGGCGAACCCCCCTGCCCTTAAGGTTGGTGAGGGACTTCGCGGCCATCGGGGTGGGAAGTTGGAGGGACGCTGTGGGGGCGACGCATGGGGCTGTGTCGCATGGGGGTGGAGCGACGCATTCTGATGCGTCGCTGGTGTGGTGGGGAAGATGCGTCGCAATGGTGGATGGGTATGGATGCGTCGCAGGTGGGGATGGGATGATGAAGCGTCCCGACATCTTCAGGTGGGGATGGGATGATGAAGCGTCCCGACATCTTCAGGTGGGGATGGGACTTCCTCTTGCCCCTAAGGCTGGTGCGGGACTGGCATGGTAGTGGTTGCTTATGGTTCTGATGGTGAAGGGTGCGAATCGTTGGCTCAGCGACGAATTTTAAGGGGGATTATGTGGTGGGGGGAAGTTGCGGTATCACCCTGGCTCCTGCTAGCTTCTTGAGTTCGTGGACTATCTTTTTCACCCCTGCGGACTGGTTGATCAATATCTGCGCTTCGCTGAGGGTGTAAACGATGGTGTCCGGGGGTAACTTCTGCCGATAGGATTCATCCAGGATGAAGTAGACTTCGTCACCCAGATATTCAGCTTCAAAACAACGGAATATTTTGGATTAAGGTAGTTATATAGGTAGCATAAATTTAAAAGCGCCTTTTTTATTCTTCTAATTCGTCGAATGGAAATTCGCCCTGCTGGACTGCAGGTGGGAAAGCACGTTGGAATAGACGATTAAAAGTAGCCCAATTAGGTGATGCTCTCATAAGGGTTGTTACAGAAGCAAGGTGCTTTTCTAGGTGTGGATCACCAATGTCTAGTGTGAGAAATTGGTGATGTCTGTGCTTGCGATGTCCTTTTGGTGTTCTAGGGTTTTTTCTGCGTAGTTCGTTAAGGATGCCAGGTGGTAGTTTCTCGTAAATGATTTCATTGGTGAGTTTCCCCACGTATTGAGGTCGCTTAATCGAAAGAGGACTATATATCCAACCACGCAACCTAAACATTTGTTGATAAAACTCATCTGGAAAGCGCTTTGTCCAAGGCAACAATTCTTTTGCAATATAGGCTTCTAAGATGCGATTAAGTTCGTCCCTATCCCTTACTTCCTGATAACCTGTAACCTCATCAACTAATGCAATAATACCCACCGTAGCAAAAGCTTTCATCAATATATAGGCTCTAGCAGCAGTTTTAGATTGCTTCTCATCCAAAGCGCCTTTTTCCTTAGCTGTTATCCAAACGTCGCAAATGTCAGGTAGAACAGTGGCATCTACGCCTGTTGTCAGCCTTCTATTCTTGTTAATATACTGTACGGGTTTTTCTAGCTTCTTTTTCAAGTCAGTATTAACGAAATTCTCTAAATATCTTGCGGAAACATACTCTGGTAGAAAAGCGCCTTTTTTATCCCCTTTCTTTCTTTGCCAATAAGCGCCACTACCCTTCTTGCCTAGAGCATTTGCCATAGTTCTCTCAACAAGAACTCTTTTACCGTTGTCTAACACTGCGCAAGATATTTCATATCCACCTAGATTTAACTTGCCTATATATTTTGCCTTTGGGATTGCGTCTGTCATTTCTAATACCCTCCTTATACTACAAAAGCGCCTATACTACGAGCGATTGTTTCGGCGAACTAATGCTCTTGGTTGTCTCGTATATAAATGACCATCCTTTGCTACATTGGCTCTTACTTCGCCACTTCGCTCAATCAGCCCAATTACTGATACTTTTTTAGTTCCCCCACCACGTTTAGGTTTTTCTCCACTATTACCCTTGCGTGGCTTACCTCCAATATAAGTCTCATCCATTTCAACAAGTCCTGTTAGAAGGTCTCGTTGCTCAGTGTCAACCATAGCCTGTCTAATCTTCATTGCCATCCGCCAAGCTGTATTCTTATTCACTTCAAGGTCACGAGCTAATTGACGGGCAGTGATACCCTTTTTGGCGTTAAGGACAAGCGAAACCGCCAGCAACCACTTTTGTAACGGTAGGTGAGTATGATGGAATATAGTATTAACTGTAACACTGAAAGTCGTGTTGCAATTATTACAATGATGGCGTTGTTCTTCGAGTAGGCGAGTTGAATTTGTGGATTTACAATAAGGACAAACTGGCTTATCTTGCCAACGGATTTTTTCTAGGTAGGCTATACAATCTTCCTTCTTTGGGAGTTGCTTATAGATAGAAATAATATTCATAATTCACTACCTTAATCTATGACATTGTAATTATAAAACCACAAGGTGGGTTTGTCAAGTTTTTTTACTACCTTAATCTAGTACATTCCATAAAATAATCAGGGTTCGTTACATTGCCTCGCTTGCTTCTCTAATTCTTCGAGCTCTGCTAGTAGCTTCTTTATCCTGGTTGGTATGGCTCGTTGAGGTGCATCATAAGTGCATGTCTTCGTTCTGAAGTATCGTGATTGTGTTACTGACTTGGCTATCTCTAGTTTGATTTGGTTTATCCTCTCTGCCCTTCCCTGGTTATCTCTTATTCCCTTCATCTCTCCCTCTCTCCTTTGTTCGTTTGACTCCCCCTAATTCCTTTTAACATCTCTAAGCATGCTTTGTCCCCTACAACAAAGAAGGCCGGGGGTTGTCATATTTCGGCGGTAAATTGGCGGCAATGGAGGCAGATCGTTCCCACTCTCACCCACCGACGCTTGATTCGAACGTAGCAGGTTTTGACATCTCCCTTGCGGGCTTTGGGCTGCCCCTTCCGCTTGCGGGTTTTGACGCCTCTCGGGCAAAAGTAGTGGGGCTGAAGTCTCATTTAATGTATACCATAAAATCGGGGTGGTTTCGGTCCCGAACTTTTTTTCGGAAAACAAATCATCCCGGGCTAGTCTTCGCCGAGCAGGGCGATGCTCCAGGTGCCGTCGCCGCTGTCGCAGAACTCGAAAAGGATGGCGGAGGGGGTTAGCTCCTGTTCGTTGGCAGCGATGAGGAGGGCTTTGACGGCTTCGGGGAACTGAGGAAGGTCGTCACACCAAACGCGGAGGCCACGGGTAGTGGGAAGCTCCTCTATGTCGATTACGGAGTCGTGGTGGTTTCCGCTGTTTTGCATAGGTGGACTCCTTTCTTGCGTAGACGCATGACTGTTCGTGTGGTGACATTGAGGATGGTGGCAATCTGGGCGTTGGTGAGGCCCTGGTTGGTGAGTTGAAGGACGGTGGCAGCCCTGGCGAGGCTACGGAGTTTGCTTGCCACGTACGGCTCTTCCTTAATGCAACGGGGAAAGGGGCAAGTGAGGCAGGAAGGCCACAGCTCGCAGCCGGTGTCCTTGTAGTGGGTCTCGTGGGGTAGACGATTCCACCAGGGTTTTTCTTTTTGAGGGGGCGTGGGGGGACTGGACTCCGCAGGTCGAGCAGAGTCTTCCTGGAGTATGTTGCCGACTTGTTGAAGGATCTCGATGTCGACGGAGTCAATCATCTCGTAAACCTCCCCTGGCTGTTCTCGGAATAAAGTCTTTTGCCCCCTCTACTAGCAGGGCAAGACTCATTAAAAAGTCGTCGTGCCCCTCTGTCGGGTCGACGTAAAAATTCATTGTCTGGTTGGGACGGTATTGGGCTTTTGCTCTCTCCAACTGAAACATCATCGCCTTATACTCGGGACTGCCGTCTTGCTTGTAGAGCTTCAACCTGGAACTATTAACGAACGACAACACTTCAAAAGCCATGTCTGACTTGCTCTTTTGGGTGAATGTGAATGGTTGAATTCGGCTGCCGAGCTCCTTTCTCAAGAAGCTGGCTACTGGCTGGCCGATACCGGTAGCATCTACTGTTACTCTCCGGCAATTCCACTTTTTCAGGATATCCACCATTTGAGCGTATAGCTGACTATGAGGCGTTCCTGTCCACTGGTAGTGCTCGACCACTCTAGCGGTGGGCTCGGTCCTGGTAGTGTCTATATCCGCGATTGTGATCACCGTGGAGTCTATCTTTGGCTTAGCGGATATCATGGCTGCCTCTCTGGTTTCCTCTCTTTCTCCTGCGAGGTCTATGCCGGCAATATATGTTTTGCCTGTCTGTGGCTCCTTAAGACGGGGATACGAATCCATCATCAAAACGATTTGCTGGCGGGTTAGGAAGCCTCCCCCACCTTTAATAGGGACAAGGAGATATTGAGTTCTAAAGAGTGGATGATCTTCGCCCAACCTGGCTCTTTCGCCCTCAACGTATCTCTGGTAATCGGGGTTATATTTAGAGACTTGCTGCCAATCGTATCTGAAGTGGCGTTTAATGCCGTCTTTTCTCTCTAGCTCAAGGTTTGTTTGCTTGATTTCCTCGAGCAAGGTGCTATCGTCCCAGGTTGTGCCATAGTGAACGGTAGTGACATTTGTGGAACTGCCCATCGGTCGGAACTCCTTGGTATACTTCTCCTTGCTGACATCCTGCGATTCGTCAATCTCCAGCAGGATATCGGCGGTGTGGCCAACCACCGAAGACGATTCCTCTGCTGACAAGAATATCTGCCTGGCACTACCAAGCGTGATGATATAGCCCATCTCGGTGCGGTAAACGCCGTCAAAGCCGAACTCATCCAGCCTATCTTTTAGCCGTTGTATAGAGACAATTGTCTGCGGTTTGAAAGTTGGTGAGCACTTGACGAGATTTCCACCCTTAGCCATATAAAGGGTTAGCAGTAGGAGCTCAAGGTGAGCTGATAACTCGTTCTTGCCGCCCTGGCGGGCGATCTCGACTGATAAAGTGCGCCCATTGCTGCCCTGGATGCTGTCCAGCACTGCTTTGGCTACTTCTTGCTGATATGGCCTTAACCTCATTTCATTGCCTTTGTGGCGATGCCGATTCCTAACGGGACGGCTACCTCGGTCAATACTTTAGCGATGGCATCCTTTAAGGACCGCTTTTGCTCAGTGGTGATTTGATATCTGGTCCGTATTAGCCTGGCGATAGTGTTGGCTGCCTCTAACTGGAGATCAATTCTATCTGGCTCATCCTCCACTAACTCCCGTAACTTTACCCGGAGCAAAGCAATCTCCTGGTCGAGTCCCTCGACAAAGCCTGCTTCGTCTAGCTGGACCCTCTCCGCCTCGGTTAAAGCGCGGCTATAGAAGCCGTGTTTACGAGCGTTTTGGTTGCCTTTTGGAGCGCCTTTTTTTGCCATTTTGGTCAATCTTTGCCTTGACCATGCCGTAGACCAAGGCATGGGCGGCCAGAGCATAATTTTGGGTCTCGAGGGCGTGTTTCAACACCTTCATGTGTTACCTCCATATCGTTTAGTTTTACCAGGGTCTTTGGTCATCCGATCTCCGCATAGCTTTCGTTGTGGCTCCACTCGTCGAGAAGTTGTCGGAGCGCGGGGGTGTGTTGGTGGCGTTTCTGGTCAATAAAGGAGTCGGTGGAGTAGAGCAAGGCTTCCATGTTAAACCACTGGGCCCGGCCTAGAGTAAAAGCGGGCTTGTCTCTGGTGAACCATAGCTGGAGCAGGGCTTGTTTCTCCTCGGGAGTTAGCTCATCGTCACCATTGTGGGACTTTTGCAACCCCTGCAATGGATATATAGGCTGTATAGTTTGCAAAACTGCAAAAGTGGAATATTTTTTCTTTCTCCCCTCGAAGATGCTGGCTATGACCTTTGCTGTCTCCAGCTCCTTCAGTGCTTCGGCAAGGGTTCTTTCGCTGATGCCTGCGTCTTTGCTGAAGGCAAGCAGCTCCTCCCGGAACTTTTCTCCGTCGGCGAGGGCATCGATGACGAGACCTTTGACCTGCTGCTTCTTGGTCGTTTCTTCATCTACCTCCCCAATGACCTTGATCTCGGTGGTTTGCTCGGTGGGGTCATCAACCGATATGGTTAGCGGCGTCATGAGGTCGCCATCCCTGTTCTTGAACTGGGCCAGGGTGAAGGTGGTGTCTGCCTTAGTTAGACCGAGCATGGAATCGACATAGGCCAGTATGTCGCTGGAGCCCCTGACCCTCTGTCCGAGATCCCTGATAAAGCCCATTTTCCTGAGGTGGTGGCTGAAGACGATGGCACAGCCAAAATCATGTCTGAACGAAGTCAGTACGGCGAAGAGCCGGGATATATCCTGAGCTGAATTTTCCTCGCCCCGGTGCACTCTTACTAAACTATCGAATATCACGAGGCTGGGCTTGATTTCGGCGAGTGTGTTATGTAAAGAATTTATCCATACTTCCTCGGAGAGATTGACGCCGCTCATGGAGGCGATGTGCAGCGGGCAGTCATCTGGAGTGTGGTTTATGAGGCGGGTAAGTCTTCGCTGGAGTCTCGCTTCGCCGTTCTCCTCATCGATTAGCAGCACGGCTCCCTGCTGAGTGGCGAATCTGCCAAGGAAGGGGCGACCGGTAGCCACCGATTGAACCAGCTCGAGAAGAAGCCATGTCTTGGCTGTACCTGGTTCTCCGGCAACTCCCATAACACCACCCTGGGGGAGGAGTTTATCAACGAGCCAGGGATATTCGGGGAACTGGCGTGTTAGCAACGCGGTTAACGATAAGGTGGGGAGCTGTGGCAGGACATTCCGCTGGGTGTTGAGCCGTTGCTTCTCTTGTTTGAGGGTTTGGAGGAGGGAGGGCGGGGAATCATGGTCGCGCTTCCATGTGCCGTCGGGCAGCTCAATGTAGTCACCGGTCATTGTTTTCTCCGCTCTTTTCTTGACTGGGTTGAAGAAGACGCTGCCAGAGCCTACGCCAGGCTGGAGTGGGAGTATCGGTTGACTGCCAGCGAACGTTTACCACGAGCTCGTCTCGGGGCTCGATGCCTCTGGCTTTTGGACTCACCGTTAGCTCTTGACTCATTGCCTTCAGATGCCTGTAAATAAGGGGCGCTGCTGCTGACATTGAGTCACCGCTGGAGGAAGCTGAATGGGTTATGGAGTTTTTAGGGTGAACGCTTCAGCTACCGGGGAGATCCTTCTCATGGCTTCGATGGCTTCCCTGACCACGGCTGACAGAGAGAGGCGGCGGAGTGATGCCTGCTGTTTGAGATATTCCACCTCATCACCGTCCAAGACTACAGTAACGCTTATTTTATAGGACATCAGTGCTAATTATAGCAATTGATAATAGTGGAAAGTCAATGAGGTTTTGTCGGGGGTACGACTTTGGCTTGGTTAATTTTTCTGGGTCCTGCTAACCGGAGGTCGAGACGCTAAGGTAGAAGGGGACGCCACCTACGTTCGAGTTGCACATACATGCCGATGTTCGTTCAGTGGTGACATAGACAAATCCCCGATTAAGCTGTAAATCAAGTCTTGACAAAAATATCTTACCCCCTATAATACATCGGACTGCGACATATTGGGCAGCGATGCACCAGGAAAGGAGCCTACCATGAGAAAAGTAGCTGTTATGACTGATACAGGAAGCAACATGGCACAGGAAATAGCACGAAAATTTGGCATTAAGTTAATACCATTCCACATCCTCATGGATGACAAAGACTACCTGGACACAGAAGTAGATATGGAAGACCTCTATGCCCGAGTAGATAAAAAGGAAAACTTACCTACGACTTCATTTGCTTCTCCGAAGGAGTTCCTGCAAGTCTATCAAGAGCTAAGCCAAAACGCCGCCTCTATCATTCATATCTCCGTCACAACAGGGATGAGTGGGGGGTATGACGCGGCCCTACAGGCTAAGGAAATAGCTCAAAAAGAACTGCCCAAAACTACCATTGAAGTGATTGACTCGCACACCGCTGGATCAGGACTTGCAATTATCGCTTTAGCAGCAGCTAATACAGCAAAACAAGGCAAAAACATAGAAGAGGTTGTGGAGCAAGTCAACTATCTAATACAACGAATAACCCACCTCACCGCACCAGATACACTTTTCTATTTAGATGAAGGAGGACGCATATGCCAGGCTAAGTCCTGGGCTGAAGCACAACAGG
>Ga0307431_1000851_pt1 | contig 18920 bp, 13 predicted proteins | sample SalMarWE160170MG_FD_202155 | JGI IMG/M metagenome (GOLD analysis project Ga0307431, IMG submission 202155) | Salt marsh sediment microbial communities from the Plum Island Ecosystem LTER, Massachusetts, United States - WE1603-170 | ecosystem: Environmental > Aquatic > Marine > Intertidal zone >...
GATCCAGGATGCCTACACAACCTCTAACATGTATCCCTATTCCCGCCGATCGCATAAGCATCTTAAAGACAAGAGGCTCAACTATATCCGGAATTCGGTCAAGGTAACCATCGATGCCTACAACGGGGATGTCTGTTTCTACATGGCTGATGAAACGGATCCCCTTGTGAAGACCTATGCCCGGATATTCCCCGATCTATTGAAGCCCTTCGATGAGATGCCCGCAGGCTTGAAAAGGCATATCCGGTATCCCCAGGACCTCTTTGAAATCCAGGTTGATACCTACAGAACCTATCACATGGAGGATGTCCAGGTCTTCTACAACCAGGAAGACCTCTGGCAGATCCCCGATGAGATATACGGTGTAGACCGGCAGGAAATGAAGCCATACTATGTGATTATAAAACTGCCTGGAGAGGATAAAGAGGAATTTCTCCTGATGCTCCCCTTCACCCCTTCTAAGAAGGATAACATGATCGGCTGGCTGGCGGCCAGAAATGACCTGCCCGATTACGGAAATCTATTAGTCTACAAGTTGCCCAAGGAGAAACTGGTCTATGGGCCGATGCAGATTGAAGCGAGGGTGAATCAGCAAACTGAGATATCCCGCGAGCTAACTCTGTGGGGTCAGAGAGGTTCCAGGGTGATCAGAGGCAATCTTCTCGCCATTCCTATTGAAGACACATTCATCTATGTGGAACCGGTGTACCTGGAGGCAAAACAAGAAGAGATCGAGACGGCCCCAGCAACCCAGGCTCAACCCAGGGGATTCGGGAGATCTCAAACAAAGGAAACCGCTCTTTCCTCAGGGGTGGACAGATCAAGGGCCGCTTCCCTGCCCGAGTTGAAACGGGTTATCGTCGCTTTCGGCAATCGGCTTGTCATGGAGAAAGATCTTGATACGGCCATACGCACAGTGTTAGGGGAGCAGGTTTCCCCCGCCACTGAGGCGGCTTCCGCCCCTATGCCTGAAATCTTAGGCCTCTATAACCTTGGTCCCCTGGCATTGGAGCACTATAACAAGGCCAAGGACTACCTGCGCCAAGGCAACTGGGCTGCATACGGGAGAGAGCTGGACCAGCTGGAGGGCATACTCAAGCAGATGACTCGGGTCGCACGGGAAAAGAAAGAATAAGCCTTTCCTTTCGGCTGCATGAAGATAGCAATTCGCCGGTGAGGCGATTCAATACCTTTTTCCAAAGAAAGAAAACGAGAACCCAATGATTTCATGGGCTCACGCGGCCCGATACATCATAAATCCACCCAGTAGTGCCAGGAGGATGAGGACTATTCTTCTGTACTCCTCTTCACGTGCCTTTCCGTAAAAGAAGGAACCAAGGTACGTTCCCGCTATCAGCAGGGGCAGGGAAACCAGAAAGAATCGCAGTACAGCCAGACTGGTAAGGCCGCTCATGGCATGGGAAAAGACCACAGCTATGCCTGAGACAAAGAAAAAGACCTGGAGCGTCACCTTTATCTTGTCCTTGGTCCATGCCTGTAAAGAGGTGTAAACGATCACGGCAGGGCCTGTTGCGCCGAATGCACCGCCGAGGCAGCCCGCCAGGAAACCGAAAAGATATGCCCACTTCGCGTTGATTCCTCTGTGATGGGATCGAAGGAAAAGGCTATACAGGGCGTAGCCGATGAGTATGCTCCCAAGGATCAGCTGGATGATGTCTGTTTCTAGTCTTTTGAGAAAAAAGGCACCAACGGGCACTCCGGGCAAAGCACTCAGAAGTAATGGATAGACGGCTTTCCATTCCAATCGTTTCCAGAGCTGCTGGAGAAGGATAACGGTGATGGCCAGGCCGAAAAGGGCAGCCAGGGGAATTACCATCTTGATTTCCAGAAAGATCGCGAGCAACGGCAGCGAAAGCAGTACCGAACCGAACCCTGAAAGTCCCTGCGTTACACCTGCAAAGAAAACCACAAGGCACACCAATAGATATGTTTGCATATCATTCCTTCTCTATAGATCCGATGGATCGCCTGCATTGAGAAGCTCCCATAACCTGACTGTGTCGCAGACGAATGCCTATCCGGATAGTCTGAGTCCAACCTATACTACAACGTTCCTCTTCTTCCTTGACAATTCTTTTCCACATGATACATAGATTGAAGCATTACAATGGTAAGGAATTTTTAGGCAACGCACTGAGCCGAGGATGTATGGATTATATAACTATAAGGTGATTGAAACGAAAGGAGTTCTGTTTGGCAAGGAGGTAAATGATGATTATCGTCGGTGAGAAGATTAACTCCACCAGAAAAAGCATCGCCCAGGCCCTGGAGAAGCGGGACGCCGAGTTCATAGCTACCGTCGTCCGCGAACAGGCCCAGGCCGGGGCCCACTATATCGATGTCAATGCTGGAACCTATATGGATAAAGAGGAGGTCGATTATCTGTGCTGGCTTGTAGAGGTAGTGCAGGAAACGGTTGATCTGCCTCTGTGCCTGGACAGCCCCAATCCCAAGGCCTTGTCGGAAGCAATCAAGCGTCATAAAGGGAAACCAATGATCAATTCCATTTCCCTGGAAAAGGACCGCTTTCCGTCCCTTCTCCCTGTGATTACCTCACAGCCCTGCAAGGTGGTGGCCCTGTGCATGGCCCAGACATCCATGCCTCGTACGGTTGATGAGAGGGTCTCGGTCGGCTCAGAACTTATCAGGAAGCTCACCGATGCGGGCATTCCCATCGGCGATATCTATGTTGATCCATTGGTGCAGCCTGTGGCGGTTGACAAAGGCATGGGATTGGCCGCTCTCGGGGCTGTACAGAAGATTATGAACGACTTTCCCGGTGTGAACACGATCTGCGGGCTTTCAAATATCTCCTTTGGCCTCCCGAACCGCCATCTTCTCAATAGAAACTTTCTCGCCCTGGCCATGGGATACGGCCTATCGGCCGCTATCCTAGATCCAACCGACACAAAGATAATGGCAACGCTTCTGGCGGTCGAGATGCTTCTCGGCAGGGACCAGTACTGCCGGAACTTTATCAAGGCCTATAAGCAGGGCCGCATTGCCGGGAGTTAGCTGTCCCAGATATATTTCCGTGAAACTAGCGGAAGAGAAAAAAATGAATCCTGGGATCGCCGGAGTGCTCTAAAAAAGAGACGCTCTTCTTGACAATTGCTTGCACATCTCAATGAAGCCTCGTATGTGCTCTGCACCGAATCTGTTTTCAGCAAGGTGTGTTCATCCACCCTGAAGCCTGCTGCCTTTTATTATTCATCAGGAAATATAAGAATACATCGCAATGCTCCATATCTTAGGGGAGTATGCCTCTGCCTCTTTTACCCCCACATCATTCTCCATGTAAGTAGCTGAGGACATGAATGGTTGAGGAAATCGCTGTTGAAAAAAGATTTGACTCGAAATATTATTTAGGTTATAATAACTTTTATTAGAATGATTTAAGTAATAATAATATTTATAAGAAAGAATGCTTTTCTCTCCTTCAACCAGGTTCAAGATAAAGCTTTCATCTTAGAGGAGGTGCAATTGACTCATTCGCTACCTATACATCCAATCATCATGAAGGAGGACTTGCTCGAACGGCTGGGAGGGAAAAAAGGACGCGGTTTTTCACGGTCAGTGCGCAGCAAGGTGCAGAGCAGCGCTCGTACACTGTATACGCTCATGAACCCCCGCCTCATATTTACGAAAGAGCGAATCAAGAAGATCGAACGAGGACGCATCTATTTACATAATGGTGTGACCCTCAAGAGCCCAAAGCTTTCGCGGGCCCTGCATGATTCAGAAGAACTGATCTGTTTCTTAACCACCATAGGGAAAGAGATCGATTTCGAGATCAATCGTGTGGTGCGGAAAGGTCGTGTATCGCGGGCATTTGTTATGGATGCCCTGGGGTCAGTGGCGGTTGAGAGTATAGCAGAGCAGTTCCAGCGGCGCATGGAAGATAAATACAGCGAGCACGATATGGCTGTAACGCTCCGCTTCAGCCCAGGCTATTGCGATTGGCCTATCAGAGAGCAGAGAAATCTTTTCCGATTATTTGATTCCAACACTGCTGGCATCGAGTTGACGGATTCATGTCTCATGATGCCCCGGAAGTCTATCTCGGCCGTATTCGGTTTGTATCCCTTTTCCGGCGACTCCGCCCACCCCCCTTATAACCCTTGCGTGGACTGTCCCAAAAGCGATTGCCCCTCGAGAAGGGCCTGAGGTCACGGACCAGCGCGAAGTTTAACCGTAAAGGAATTTTTTCTTAGAGCGGCAAAGCCGCGTCATATAAAATCGCGAAGCGATTTTATACATGGAGGAATAAGATGAAGATAAGGAAGGGTTTGTCAGGCGGTCAGTATAAGCCTCTGACTGATCAGGATATTCAAAAGATTCACGCAACGAGTCTTAAGGTTTTGGCAGAGATAGGAGTAGAGGTAAATTTTACCGAAGCGCGAGAACTTTTCAGGGATGCAGGTGCGGAGGTGGATGAGGTCACCAGGATCGTCAAGGTCGATCGGGATCTGGTCGAGGAATTGATTGACACGGCGCCTTCCGTGGTTCGGCTCTGCGGGCGTGCTGAAAACGGAGAGTTTGATTGCGAGATCGGGGGAGATTCGGTGTATATGGGAACAGGGGGTACGGCCCTGAACGTACAGGATCCAGGGGCCGAGGATTCGCGGCAATCAAAGCTGATAGATGTGATGAACATGGCGCGGCTCGTGGAGACCCTGGACAATATCCATTTCTATATGCTGAATGTCTATCCGAACGAGCTTCCCGTGGAAGAGGTGGATGTCAATAGATTCGGTGCAGCCTTGCTGTGGACGCGGAAGCACGTAATGGGCGGCGTGTATACCTTGGAGGGGGTGAAAAGCGTCATCAAGATGGCGGAATGCATTGCAGGCTCCGCCAAAGAGCTCAGGGAACGGCCCTTTATCTCAATGGTTACCTGCCCCATCAGCCCGTTCAAACTCGATAAGAGGTATGCGGAACTCACCATGGAGGCGGCGCGCAACAGTATTCCCGTAGTGGTTCCAGCCGAACCCCTGTGTGGCGCTACTGCTCCGATCACGCTTGCCGGCACTATTGTGGTGCAGAATGTGGACAGCTTGGCGGGCGTCATGCTCACACAGCTCGCGCATCCCGGTTCTCCAACCCTCTATGGCTGCATATCATCGATCACGGATCTTAGGGATATGAAATACCTCTCAGGGGCGGTGGAGATGGGTCTCATGAACGCTGCCTCGGCGCAGATGGCCCAGTTCTACCAACTTCCTCTTTACTCCACCGCTGGCATGTCCGATTCAAAGGTCAATGACGCGCAGGCAGGATATGAATCCGCCATCACTGGTCTCATGGTGGCCCTGGCAGGGGGGAATCTCATCCACGACGCAGCAGGATTTTTGGAGTTCTGTATGACCGCCTCCTATGACAAGTTGGTGATCGATAACGAGATCATCGGCATGGTGATGAGGGCAGTGGAAGGAATTGAGGTGAATGACGAAACCCTGGCATTCGATGTATTGAAGGAGGTGGGACCAGGCGGGCATTTCATCGCCAATCGCCACACCCGGCGCCATATGCGTTCAGAGCAGTACATACCTCAGCTCAGTGACAGGGAAAACCGGGATCAGTGGAAGATGAGCAGGGGAAAGGATGCCCGCGCCCGAGCAGCCGATAAGGCTCGGGAGGTTCTCGACGGTCCAGCGGAATCAGTGCTTTCCCAGGGGATCCGAGAAAAAATAAAAAGAGACATACCGGGGCTTAGAGACCTCATCTTGGCCTTGTAGCGAGAGGAGGCAAGGAGAAATGATTCTCATAGGAGAGAAGATCAATGCCACACGCCCTTCTATTCGCTCCATGATCCAGAATCGGGATGAAAAGGCGCTTTCGGAGCTGGCAAAACGGCAAGCCGATGCAGGGATCGGCTTTATCGATGTCAACGTGGGAACAGGTGTGGGATCGGAGCAGGAGGAGGTTCGATCAATGGAGTGGGCGGTCGAGGCCATCCGGAGCACGGTGGATATTCCTCTCAGCATTGATAGCTCTGACCCCGCTGTGCTGGAGGCGGGGCTCAAGAGGACAAACGGCAGGGCCTATCTGATAAATTCGAGCAAGGCGGAACAGCAGAGCCTCCAGGAAATAGTTCCCCTGGCCTCAACCTACAAGTCTCCCCTGGTAGCCCTGACCATGGATGAGTCGGGTATTCCAAAAACCGTTCAGGATAGGCTCCATGCATGCGAGAAGATCGTCAAGGCCTGTGAGCGGTGGGGAGTTCCTATGGAGCAGGTATTTTTCGATCCGCTGGTAATGCCTATCGCAACGGATATCAACCAGGGCCTGATAACCCTTGCGGCAGTCACTGAGATCAAAAAAGAGTTTCCCAAGGCGAAGACGGTCCTGGGCATCTCCAATATTTCCTACGGGCTGCCTGCGCGGAACAGGCTGAACACGGCCTTCCTGCACATGGCCATCTACGCAGGTCTCGATGCGGCCATTGTTGACCCTCTTGACGGCGACATCATGGGTGAGGTACGGGCAGCCGAGGTATTGGTGGGCAGGGACAGGCACTGCCGCCGGTATACACGGGCATTCAGGGGTCGAGCTTGATGGATGAATTCGGAAAGACAGGAGAGATACATGATTGAATCGTATAGAGAAGGGGTCCTGGTCAAACCGTATGAGCGGTTGGATCAGGAGCAAATCAAATGGCTGGACGAGGCTTCCTTGGCTCTATTGGCAGATCCCGGAATCTGGTGCTACAACGAGCGGGCAGCCAAGCTCTTTAAGGCCCATGGCGCCAAGGTATGGGAAGAGGAATCGGGTTCGCGGTTTTGGCGAGTGAGCCTCCCGGCAGGGCTTGTAAAGGAGGCGGTGTCGCAGGCACCATCTAAATTTATCCTCGGGGCAAGAAAGCCGGAGAATCGGCTGCTCTTGGATGCAGATGTGCCTCGCGTCTATTTTGGCTCCGGATCTGAGGCGAATATTTGGTTAGAGGCCTCATTGGAGGAATTCGTAAGCGTGAGAGACGGCAAAGCCACGGTAAGGGCGCCGCGGTTTACCGAACTAAGGGGTACCACAGCTTTACTCAGCCGTGCAGCCAGGCTCTGCGATAAACTGGAGCACCTGGATTTTTTTATTCGTCCTTTGAACATCCAGGATCCGGAGATTACCCCTGAGAACCACGACGTCAATAAGTTCTTCGCCAGCCTTCACAACACCACCAAACATGTGCAGGCAGGGCTCACCACATTGGAGAGCCTGGGAGACGTGGTGCGAATGGCGGAGCTCGTTGCCGGCGGTCCTAGAGAGCTGAGGGAAAACCCCCTTATATCCTTTATAGCCTGCGTGTTCAAGAGCCCGCTCCAGGTGGTTAACGATACCGCTGAGAAGGTCTTCGCAATCGTCGAGGCAGGGCTGCCCTTAGTTATATCATCCTCCCCGCAGGGAGGCTCTTCGGCGCCCATTCAGGAAGCGGGAATGGTGGCGCAAATCAATGCCGAGATCCTGGCAGGCATCGCCCTGGTCCAGCTGATCGAAGAAGGAGCTCCTGTGCTCTATGGAAGCGTTCCGGTTCGAGCGCGCCTGGATGATCTCTATGATTTCTATGGGTGTCCGGAATTTAACCAGTACAATATGGACTGCGTGCAATTGGCGCGCTTCTATAAGATCCCCTGTTATTCCACGGCAGGGGTCGGGGATGCCAAGGTGCCGGGCATGCAGGCCGTTTTTGAGAAGCTCTTTACCCACCTTTACATGGCTATGAGTGGTGCTCAGTACATACACTATGCCCTGGGGCTCCTGGATCGGACCAACAGCTTCAGTCCCCTTCAGGCTGTGCTCGATAACGAGCAGATCGGCAAGATAAAACACTGCCTGAGAGCACCAAAGATAACGCCACCCGTACTAGAAGAGATGCACAGCATGGTAAAAAAGGTCATGGGAACATCTCACCATTTATTCACGCGCCATGTCAGAAAGGCCTTACATGCGGGTGATGTGTCGACCACCTACCGGTTTGAGAGCAAGGGCATGGAGGATACGGTCCTTGAGAAGGCCTTTGATTACTTGGCCGAGTTGGAGGCAATGCCGGGGCCTCAATTGGAGCAGGCTACGGTGGATCGGATATTTCAGGAGATCCCGGGTCTCCTGCCGGGGATAGAAAAATCTGCCCGATAGGATACACATTTGTGGGTATGAACTATTTTACAACTACTATTCTCCCGTAAAATGGGATCAACGAGCGAGCATAGTTCGATAGACACTTCAGAGAGGAGATAAGCCATGGAGGAAAAGGATATCCTGGAGAGGATTTGGTTTAATGTGATACAAGGCCGACTCGAAGCCGAAGATGAAGGATTCGATGGGGGGCTGGAAGGACAAGCCGCATCCACAGAACTCGTGGAAAAGGCCCTCACTTATGGGATTGAGCCCAAGTCCATTGTGATAAACGGCCTTACCAAGGCCATGGAGGTAGTAGGGGAGAAGTTCGAGAGGGAGGAATATCTTATTCCGGACATGCTGGCCTCTGCCGAGTGCGTAGGAGCTGCCATGGACATCCTGAGCCCTCACTTGATTCAGGCGGGCGTTGAGAACAAAGGGAAGTTCGTTATCGGCACTGTAGCAGGAGATCTCCACGACATCGGAAAGAACATCGTTGCGATCATGCTGAAAGGAGCCGGATATGAGGTAATCGATTTGGGTAATGATGTGACCACCGATACAATCGCCGAGACCATGAGAGAAAGTCAGGCCCCGTTTTTAGGGCTTTCAGCCCTGTTGACCACCACCATGAGAATGATGAAAGAGGTGATTGGAAGACTTGAGCAGGAGGGTCTTCGTGATAAGGTCACAGTTTTCATCGGCGGCGCGCCTACATCTAAGGAGTTTGCAGAAGAGATAGGGGCTGACGTTTATTGTAAAGACGCATTCCAGGCGATCGATACGTTAAAGTCTATGGCCTCAAGCGGGTGATACCAGGCAAGGCGCAACTATAGGAGCAGCGAAGATTATGGCTGAAAAGAAGGCATATTCACAGGCAGCCGATACAGGGAAATATGACAAAAAAACAGGGTTTCTGGGCAAATACGATAACGTACGAAGGTTCTGGGAAGATCAGCTCACGGGCATCTTTCTGCGCCGGGCCCTAAACGACATAGTGGATGAAAAGAGAAGACGGCTTGAACGCATCCGCATCCTCGATTTAGGCTGCGGAAGCGGTGACGGCTATGATCTCATTATGGGGGTAACCACCAAGGATCCCGGCATCTATGAATATATTACCGCGGCCATCACCGACGACATGCTCAAGGAATACGTGGGAGTAGAAATCAACCCCGATTTGCTTGCTCAGGCCGAGGAGTACTATGGCAATAATCCCAAGATGAGATTTGTGCAGGCTGATCTAACCCATGGGCTTCCTCCCGAGGTCCAAGAGGACCAGCCCTTTGATCTCTACTTTAATTCCTATGGGACATTATCGCATTTTACCAACGAGCAGTGCGTGAAGATCATAGCGGATGTGTGCAGGCACGCACCCAAGCATGCGCTCTTTATGGGAGACTGGCTGGGACGGTATTCCTATGAGTGGCAGGATCTCTGGCACCACCCGGCGGACCAGGAATACTTTATGGACTACCGCATCTCCTACATCTACCCTGAAGAGGAGCGGGACAAGGTAGGGGCAGCCTCGTTCCCGTTGAAACTAGCCTGCCGGGACGAGATCGTGGATATCGTGGGCAGGGCCTCTGAGGAGACGGGGGTAGAGATTAAGCCCTTGGTGTTCTTTGACCGTTCCCTATTCGTCGGGCGGCATCTGGAAACGGGAGAATATAACAGAAACTGTCCCAAGCTGCGAGGACCCGTCAATTCCCTCTTTGAAAGCTACCTGCGCACCGATCTGGAAAGCCTCCTGGTGGATTACGTACCCAGGCAGGGGTTTTACCACCTCAACAATTTCTTTGAGATGTTCTTCATGTCCTGCAATGCCCTGGTGAAACATACCATACGCCTGCTCGGCGAATACGATTGTGAGACAGCCCGGTTGAGCAACGTCCCCGAGATAATGCCTTACTATCCTGCACCCCTCAAGGAGGCCATGGAGACCATGCAGAAGGTGATTGAGGGGGTAGGATGGCTGCAATGGGGGGATGTGCGGGCCAACCTGATCGAGTCGGTTCTCGGCTTTTCCCTGCGAAAGCTGGAGATGGAACTCGCGCCGGGTACCGGTATGGGCCACGGGCTTGTAGGCATCTTCGAGATCAAGAAATAGGTGCGAGTGCATGATGAGCGGTTTCGTGGCTGCATACGGTGATCCGAGGCTTGAGGAGCTTAAGAGGATGTTCGCAAAGATCGGGCATCGTGGTTCCTATGCATCCGGTATATGGCACAATGACCGGATAATGATGGCCCAAAACTACCTGAGGGCCGATATCGGTGCCGAGATGGCGGAGCCGGATCAGATCCCCATAAGCAGGGCAGGCACCTGCACGTTACGAATCTGCTATGACGGGCAGATAGGCAAACGCCCGCAGGGGGCTAACGCCAGCAGCATCTCAAGCGGGCTTTTCGAGGAAGAGAAGCTCATCTTGTACCTCTACGAGCGGTACGGAAGCTCTATGGTAAAGTATTTGGATGACGGTATTTTTGCCTTCGTAATCTCAGATGGGCAGAAGATCTTTGCTGCCAGAGACCTGTTGGGTATCAAAACGCTTTTTTACGGCTGGAAGGATGATACCCTTTATTTCGCAAGCGAGCTCAAAAGCTTGGTGGAGGTAACCGATGATATCCATGAGTTCCCTCCCGGGCATACCATGGACAGCACGGGGCTTCTGAACCGTTTTGCAGAGTTGCCAGACACGCCGCCAGGGACTTTTCGAACCGATCCGGCCAAGATGATCGAGGATATTAGAAACATCATCCAGGGGAGTATTCGCAACAGGGTGAACTTCGCGGTGCCGACAGCAGGCCTTTTGAGTGGGGGGATGGACAGCAGTGTGATCTCATTGCTGGTCTGCGAGCTTTACAAGGAAAAATTCGGCAAGAATGCGCGTTTGAAGACCTTTGCGATCGGCGTGGGCGAGAGTAGCGATATCAGAAATGCCCGGATAAGCGCCCGGTGCATCGACTCAGATCATAGTGAGCTGATCGTGGAGTTCAATCAGGTGCTGGAAGTGCTGCCGGAGGTTATTTATTACCTGGAGTCCTTTGATCCGTCGCTGGTTCGTAGTTCGGCATCCAATTTTCTCGTATCCAGGCATGCGAAGCGTCAGGGCTATGAGGTACTTCTGTCAGGTGAAGGGGGAGATGAGATATTCTGCGGCTATCTCTATTTAAAGGATTGTGAGTCCGGAGAATTATTCGCTCGGCAGATGGAGTGTTTGGGATTTCTGCACAATAACGCGGCTCTGCGTCTTGACCGCATGAATCAGTGCCATTCGGTTCGGGTAGTGGCTCCTCTTATCTCAGGAGAGCTTTTCCGGTACGCACTTGCCATACCTCCAGAATATAAGCAGAAGCCCGAGGGAGACGGGAAGATCGAGAAGTGGATCTTCAGGAAGGCTTTCGAACCCTTCTTACCCAGTGCCATTACCTGGAGGTTGAAGCAGGAATTTTCACAAGGATCGGGATTGGCAGATTTGCTTCCTGCCTACTTTGAAACCATCATCAGCGATGAGGAGCTGGCAGAGGCCCAAAGAGAATATCCTATCATTCGAAGTAAAGAAGAGCTTTCCTATTTTCGTATATTTGCCGAGCACTTCGGCACGGGAAAGGCGGTAGAAACCGTGGGACAGTGGATTTCAGTGTAAGCCCTTCTTGAACGTGAGTTCTTGACATGAGGCCTTGTTTTAGATAATTTTACCTATTATAGCTTCTATTAATATTTTTCTAATACTACTATTGAAAAGCTCCTAAAAAATCACATCTCCCCTCCCCTTGTCTGCCCGGCCAGGGAGATGGATTTTTAGACCTTTTACGAAACCATCAACATTAGAGGAGGAAGAAAATGGAAAAGCAGAACGTACATACCTATATTCCGGAGTTGGTTGAGCAGTTCGAGAAGGGAAAGCTCACCCGGCGTGAGTTCCTTCGCTATGCCGCGCTTCTGGGTGTCTCGGTGGGCGCAGCCTCTTCTCTCATCGGGCTTCCACGGCCTCGGTCGCTCTTTGCGGCACGGGTGCGGCGAGGGGGGACGCTTCGCGTCTCCGGTGCTGTCCAGAAGGTTACGCACCCGGCCCAGTTTTCCTGGGTTAACCCTTCAAACCAGCTCCGCCAGGTGGCCGAGTATCTCACCGTTACCGACAACAATAACATCACCCACCCCCATCTCCTGAAGAACTGGGAGGCGAGCACTGATCTGAAGACCTGGACCCTCAACCTCCGCCAGGGTATCAAGTTCAACAACGGTGATGAATTCACCGCTGATGACGTGGTTTTTACCATGAACCAGTGGCTGAGTAAGGATGTGGGTTCCTCCATACTAGGCATGATGGGAACCTATCTGAGCCCCACCGGCATAGAGAAGACAGATAGGTACCAGGTGAAGCTCCACCTCAAGAAACCGGAGATAGCTGTTCCCGAGCACCTGTTCCACTACCCGGCGCTGGTCTTGAACCACAAGACCTTTGAGGGTGATTTCATCAAGCGGCCCCACGGTACCGGACCCTACACCCTGGAGGTCTACCGAGAGGGCGAGCGATGCGTGCTCAAGCGCCGTAACGATTACTGGCAGAAGGGAGCAGACGGCAAGCCGCTGCCCTATATGGATGCTATGGAGTTCACAGACATGGGCAGGGAAATGGCTCCCCAGATCGCGGCCATCAAGGCCGGCGAGATCGATATGATCGATCTCGCCGATGCGGGAGGAACGGACGTGTACCAGGCTTTGAAAGACGATTCCAACATCAACATCATGCCTTCTACCACCGGACAGACCCGGTTGCTCCGTATGCGGGCGGATATGAAGCCCTGGACCGACAACCGGGTGCGAATGGCCTTAAAGCTCTGTCAGCACAGGGAGAAGATCCTCTCATTGGCCTACTTCGGTCAGGGTCTTCAGGGGCAGGACTTCCACGTCTACCCCAAGCATCCCGAATACTGCGTAAAGCCCATCCCGAAATACGATCCAGGGCGGGCGAAGCAGCTCCTGAAGGAAGCTGGGTATCCCCGAGGAGTTGAGGTAAACCTAGCAGTCGCGAGCGATTGGACCGATATAGTGCGGTACGCCGAGGTGCTCAAGCAGGATGCCGCACCAGCTGGCTTTACCATCAACATCAAGACCATGCCCACCAGCCAGTACTGGGAGAAGTGGACCGAGGTGGATCTGGGTATCACGCCCTGGACGCATCGACCACTCGGCACCATGGTGCTGAACCTGGCCTATATCGCTGATGACACGGGCAAGCCCGTGCCATGGAACGAGACGCGATGGGTGGACGATGAGTTCTCCCGGCTCTTAGAGAAGGCGAACGGGACCCTGGATGTGGATGAACGGCGCAAGATCTTCTGCGACCTGGAGGAGATCCAGATGACCCGGGGATCTATCGGCATTGCGTGGTGGCGGAATGTATGGATGGTCACCAGGAGAAGGGTCCAAGATGCCGAGTCCCATCCCACCCTGTACATGCTCTTCAACCAGATCTGGCTTAAGGCATAGGCCTATACCAGTAACAGGGTCGCATCCTCAATCCCTGGCGCCCCTGTGCTTCATTGGTCTCCTGTTCACCGGGGCTGGAGCCGTTTGGCTCTGAGCCCCGGTGAGTAAAGGCGGGTTAGGCGATGGCGAAATTCATCGTACGACGGTTTTTTCTGCTCCTTCTCACCATGATCCTCGTCTCGGTTGCCGTGTTCCTCATCACCGAGTCCTCACCCGGCAATGTGGCCCGGAACGTGCTGGGCAGTTTCGTCACCCCGGAGCAGGAAGCATCCTTTCTGGCGAAGATGGGCCTTGATAAGCCCGTGTACACCCGCTACCTGTACTGGCTTTTGGGCAGCGATTGGTACGCTTCCAGAAAGGTAGGGCTCCCCTTGCGGAGGATCACCACGGAGGAGGGCTTTGAGGAGTGGTGGGCCGTGAGGGACGACGGGGCCCTGATCCGGTGGAAGCTGAAGGGGGAGGATCTGATCGCGAAGGCGAGGCTCTTTGAGGGCACCATCACCGAGTATTTCAACAATGAGAGGTGGCGCACGAACGAGAAAGGCGTGAGCACCTTCTGGGGGGTGGACACGCAGAACCACGTGGTCAGGTGGGAAAAGGGAAGCGATATCAAGGTGTGGACCTTTGTCATGGGCACCGGGTGGATGGAGACCACCGGCGGTCCAGTCGAGTATATACCGCTCAAGAAGGGATTCGTCCGCGGGGATCCGGGGGTTTCCCTGCGCACGGGCCGGCCCGTTTCGAAGAGCCTGTTCATTCATTTACGTAACTCCCTGGTTCTGGCCGGGATTGCCTTTATCATCGTCATGCCCCTGGCCCTGCTTCTCGGTATGATCGCGGGATTGAAGGAGGGGACCCTGCGTGATCGGGTGCTCTCCGTGGGAGGCATGATGTTTTCGGTCACCCCGGAGTTCGCCACCGGAATCTTCCTCATCCTGATCGTGGCCGTGTGGCTGGGGCTGGTGCCGGGGGCAACGATCTTCGGCGAGAAGGCCCCCTGGGAGCGGCCGGATATGCTCATCCTGCCGGTTTTGACCCTCACCCTCATCGAGCTGGGATACGTGTTGCGCATAACCCGGGCCAGCATGGTGGAGGTCATGCGATCGCCGTATATCCGTACCGCCTTTCTCAAGGGATTGCCCTATTGGCGGATAGTCCTGAAGCACGCCGTACGAAATGCCTTGATGGCGCCGATCACGGTGATCATGCTCCATGTCAACTGGCTGATGGGCGGGATTGTGATCGTGGAGGTAGTCTTCGGTTACCCCGGGCTGGGCAAATACTTGCTTGAATCCGCCCTGTACAAGGACATAAATGCCCTCGAGGCAGGGGCCATGGTTTTGGTGACCGTGGCTGTGGGAACGCAGCTCGTGGCAGATATCATCTATACGTTTTTAAACCCGCGCATTCGATACACCTGACGCGGAAAAACCTGAATTAATGAATTGCAAATTGCGAAATTGAGGCATTCATGAATTGAGTTTTGCCCTTAATGGAGTTGACGTGGCTGTAAGTGAACAAGAGGCTGTTGCTCCCGTAAAATTTCGTGCCGGGGCCAGTTTTCTCAGGCGGGTGTGGGAGGGGATCTCCATCATCTTTGCATCCAAGACAGCGATGATTGGGCTGGTAATCGTTCTGTTTTGGGTGTTCGTGGCGGTGTTTGCGCCGTTTTTGACTCCGTACACGCCGCTGGAGCAGGACTGGAAGGCCCCGAACCAGGGCCCTTCTGCCAGGCATATCCTGGGCACGGATGAGTTAGGGCGCGATCTCTGGTCCCGGCTGATTCATGGGGCGCGGGTGGTGCTGGTAATCCTGCCGCTCTCAGGGGATCTCTGGATTCCCGGGGGCACGGCGATATGGGGAGTCTTTGCGGCGCTTATCGTGGGGATGACGCTTGGGCTGGTGAGCGGCTACTATGGGGGATGGCTCGATGAGGTCGTCATGCGGTTGCTGGATGCCATGATGGCGGTTCCCATCATCCTCCTCTATCTGATTATCATGGCGGCCCTGGGGGCCTCAGCCGTAAACGTGGTGATCGCCATCACCATTGTGGGGACGCCAGGGATCGCCCGATTGGTGCGAAGCCTCACCCTTGACATCCGCACCAGGGAATACATCAGGGCCGCTGAGACACGAGGGGAGAACCCCTGGTACATCATGTTCATTGAGATCCTGCCCAATGCTCGGGGACCCATCATCGTGGATGCAATGCTCAGGGTTGGCTACGCCATTTTTGCAATGGGGACCTTAGGCTTTCTGGGCCTTGGTTTGCCGCCTCCCTCACCCGACTGGGGCAGCATGGTGGCCAAGGGGAGAGAGTTCATCCTGGCCGGGAGCCCCTGGGCTGCACTATGGCCCTCTGTGGCCATTGCATCGCTGGTTGTGGGCTTGAACCTGCTGGCAGACGGCATGCGGGAGGAGTCTATGAGGTACCAATGATATGCATTAGTTTTTGATCACAGTGAGCGAAGGTTTTAAGAAACCGGAAGGCAAGGAGATCTATGGAGGTAGCCGAGGAGACAAGAGGGGTCACAGTGCTTGATGTAGAGAATCTGACCATTGCCTATGAGACGAGAAAGGGCGATGTGGAAGCGGTGAGAAACGCCTCTTTCCAGGTGAGGGAAGGCGAGACAATAGGGCTGGTTGGTGAGTCGGGGTGCGGAAAGAGCACCATCGCCTTCGGGATCGTGAATTTCCTGGGTCCCAACGGCAAGATCGTGGAGGGGAGCATCCGATTTCAGGGAGAGGAACTGGTGGGCCGCTCGGCGGGAGCGCTCAAGAGGATTCGCGGCGATAGGATCGCTATGGTATACCAGGATCCCATGCAGGCACTCAACCCATCGGTACGACTCGGGGATCAGCTTGCAGAGGTTTTGACGTTCCACCAGCAGATTTCAAGAAATGACGCCTGGGAGCGATCCATCCGGATGCTCAAACGGGTGAACATGCCCGATCCAGAAGACGTGATGTACCGGTACCCCCACCAGATCTCGGGAGGCCAACAACAGCGGATAGTCATTGCCATGGCCATGCTCAACAATCCGTCGCTTTTGATCATGGATGAGCCCACCACGGCGCTGGATGTTACCGTGGAGGCGGCGGTGCTGGACCTGATCGAGGAGCTGAAGCGTGATTTCAAGGCCGCTAGCATCTTTATCACCCATAACCTTGGCGTGGTTGCACGGGTAAGCGACCAGCTCTGTGTGATGTATGCCGGTCAAATGGTTGAGAGGGGAGCGGTGACCGATATCTTCAGGAGCCCTCATCACCCTTACACCATGGGGCTATTGGCCTCCGTGCCTCGGCTCGGGGAGAGCAAGGCCGAATCCGTGCTCCATCCGATCCGCGGCCGTGTGCCCCCACCGGCAGAGCGCCCCATGGACGAGTGCATATTTGCACCACGATGCGACTACGAAACAGAGGAGTGCCGTAAGGCGCTTCCTGATTTCGTGGAGGTCGGCACCGGGCATGCGGCGCGATGCATATACGCAAGAGAGATTACGTCAAGGCCCCATACCACGAAAAAGCGGAGCATTGTAAAGGAACTTGAACCGGCGAGGTCTGAATCTCCTGAGGGGGAACTGCTCAACTTTGAGGATCTCAAGATCTACTACCCCCAGGAATCACAGTCAGTAGTAAGCCTCTTCGGCTTGGGCGAGAAGAGGTTCGTGAAGGCCGTTGACGATGTGAGCGCAAGGCTGTCAAAGGGAAGGACCCTGGGCGTGGTGGGAGAGTCCGGATGCGGCAAGTCCACGCTGGTCAAGGGGATCATCGGCCTGGAGCCGGTTACATCAGGAGACATGGAGTTCTTGGGTATTGATATCGACCGCCCTGTGGCTGAGCGTGAAGTGAATCTGATCAAGGAGATGCAGATGGTCTTCCAGAACCCCGACTCTACGCTCAACCCATCGTATTCGGTCGGCAAGCAGATCGCCAGGCCGATCAGGAGGTTCAAGACAGTGCCTAAGCATCAGGTGAAAGACGAGGTTGTTCGCCTGCTTAAGGCGGTTCGCCTGGATGAGATCTACTACGATCGGCTCCCTAGACAGTTGAGCGGAGGGGAGAAACAGAGGGTTGGGATCGCCAGGGCTTTAGCGAGCCGGCCGGATCTGATCATCTGTGATGAGCCCGTTTCCGCCCTCGATGTCTCGGTCCAGGCAGCGGTGATCAACCTCCTGCTGGAGATTCAGGAGATCTACGGCTCGTCGATGATTTTCATCGCCCACGATCTGAGTGTGGTTCGGTTTTTCTCCGATGATATCGCGGTGATGTACCTCGGGCAGATCGTGGAAGTAGGCCCGGCTGAGGCGATCTATTCCCCGCCGTATCATCCCTATACCGAGGCGTTGCTTTCTGCGGTGCCCATCCCTGATCCGGATGCTGAACAGAAGCAGATCCGCCTCGGCGGCAACGTACCGAGCGCACTCAATCCGCCAAGCGGCTGCCGGTTCCATACCCGATGCCCGAGGCGAAAGGAGATGCTTCCTGACGACGGCGAGATCTGCGAGAAAGAGGTGCCTCCCTGGCGCACTACGGAGCACGGCCATCGGATCTTCTGCCACATACCGATCGAGAAACTGGAGACAGTGGAACCCGTTGTCCACTCCTCCGGATAATCCACCGGTCTATAAACCTCTTATATCTGTGTAGCGCATGACCCCGACGCTTCGCTCCAGGGTTATAGATGAAAGATATCTCCCTGCTCTCTTCCGCACCGTTTCTTAGGAGATTTATGGCTATATGCCAGGATGCCCGCCGGAGAGGGCAGGGGGCCTTGGCCAAAGACTAGAAAGTATTGGGAAGATCAGAGGATCTGGCTCAGGAATAGCTTGGTTCTTTCGTGAACGGGGTTGACGAAGAAATGCTCGGCAGTGCCTTCCTCCACGATCCGGCCCTCGTCCATGAAGATGACGCGGTCGGAGACCTCCCTGGCAAAACCCATCTCATGGGTGACCACCACCATGGTCATGCCCTCGCGGGCAAGGGTCTTCATGACATCCAGGACCTCGCCGATCATCTCGGGATCCAGGGCCGAGGTGGCCTCGTCGAACATCATGATCTTGGGATGCATGGCCAGGGCCCTGGCAATGGCAACCCGCTGTTGCTGTCCTCCTGAAAGCTGGGAGGGGTATACGTTCTCTTTCTCCAGGATCCCCACCTTTTTTAAGAGCCCCCTGGCCGTTTCCAATGCCTCTTCCTTGCTCCTCTTGCGGACCACGACCTGGGCCAGGGTCACGTTCTCGAGCACTGTCTTGTGGGGGAACAGGTTAAAGAGCTGGAATACCATGCCGATCTC
>Ga0307431_1000853_pt1 | contig 18913 bp, 7 predicted proteins | sample SalMarWE160170MG_FD_202155 | JGI IMG/M metagenome (GOLD analysis project Ga0307431, IMG submission 202155) | Salt marsh sediment microbial communities from the Plum Island Ecosystem LTER, Massachusetts, United States - WE1603-170 | ecosystem: Environmental > Aquatic > Marine > Intertidal zone >...
TCAAATATCTGCTAATACGTATCAGATACAGTAATTTTTCGGTTAATAAAAAAATACATTAAGTTACCACACGATATTGGGCAAGTTCAGATTGATAAGAGTAAATCTAGTAAGATCTATTCTTTCTTCTTTTGCTTTCGGAGTGAAATCAACGCTATTGCACAAATTACAATAAGTATCTCGAAACCGGGTGTTCCTTTCTTTTCAGTGTCGCCTGTGTTTTCATCGTTGTTGCCGTCACTAGTTTCATTGTTGTCTTCATTACCAGTATCATCATCGTCATCAGGTCCTTCACCACTGTACTCAGGTTCAAATTTTAAAGGAACGAAATCAGCCCATTTTCCAGTATCATTGTCATCATATTCATAGGTTTGTCCCCATATTTCAAAAGTTGAATCCATATCGTCTATTTCAAAAGTAGTCGAAAAAATCTTTCCATCTTCTGAAATCGGATGCGTTAGGTTTCCCATATCATCAATATCGCCTTCACCAACAAAATAATACCTACCACCTCCAGCATATGGAAGATATCGTGCAAGGTAATATGTATAATCTGTCAAATTACCATAACATATCTCATATCCAACCGTTTTAGATTCGTCAATTTCCCCGTTTAAAATCATTGTTAATGTTAAAATAGAGCCATTTAATGTATATTCTACACTTATAATATCAATATTGGGGTGATCCGTAACATTTTGTGACGACCAGAACCATCCATCAGATGCTGTCTTATACCAAACATCTCCTGCATCATCCATTATAGTCTCTGCTGTAGCACTCATACTTAACACTATTAGTGCTCCAACAAGTAAGAACAATATATTATTATTTTTCCAAAATTTTGTAATCATTTTATCACCCACTGTAAAGATACACAACATCTACCTTCTTAAAAACTTAACTTCAGAGGCACATACAACAATCAGATTAAAGAAGGCATTTAAGAATCAATAAAAATGAGAAAAACGGGATATGGTGAATTTAATCTCACCATAGATGCGTCTATATCCCAGATCCTTTTAATATGCAATTATAACAAGCATACATCCAATAGACATATTTGGATTCGGGAATATCACTGAGTACGTGGCTCCATCCAGTATAATCCCATCCAAAAATGTTACCGTTTATATAATCTATATTCAATTGTATCTGAAAAACTGTATGTTTAACTAGGGGTTCATCTCAACCAAACATATAGTAACCAATTTAAAAATATTAAAATGAAAAAAGAAAAAAAGAGGTTAAATTTGTTTGGAAAGAAATTTCCCTCTTAGTTTACTACTTTTTCAATATACAGTCATAGTAGGCAAACATCCAGTAACCATATCCCGGATCAAGTGTGGTTGCAAAGTTATAACTCTGCGATAAACGAATCCATCCAAAGACAATATTGTTTATGTAACCATTTGTTACTGCATCGCTCCAAGTGTAATCAGTACCGCCGTAGTTTACAATAAGATTAATCTTATTCACGGAGCTATCATCAGGTACACCCATTAGATTCCAACCAGTTTTTAGAGCAGTGACATAGTCATCTGAAGAAACACTGACATTTATCGCCCAAAATTCACAATCATTCTGATATGAATAAACCCAGTATCCTTCACCAGGGTCAAGCGAATACGCAAATGTATAACTCTGTCCAGAACGATCCCAGCCAAATATATATTGGCTAATGATTGGAGATCCAGTTGGATTACTACTTGATGTTGCTTGAGACCAGCTATAATAGTATCCATTGTATTTGATAATCAGATCTGTATTGGACACCGATTGATTAAATGGTGGTGACACTATGTTCCAGCCTTGTGAAAGATTTGTTATCTCGGTAATATCACCCACAGGAACAAGTTTAGCTGTAGAATCAGTTTTTCCGCTATTATCCATCACGGTAAGAGTAACCGTGTATGTGCCATCGCTAGTGAACTGATGAGTCACAAACTCACCATATTTAGGAGTACCGCCAATGTTCCAAGTCCAATTCGTAATGCTTCCACCAGGATTAGTATCATATGAAGTACTATTGAAATAAACAGTATCAACAGTTGTTGGATTCAATGGTTCATAATCAAATGAAGCTATTGGTAACCCCTCATCAATACGTAATAAATAATCCTCAGTTTCACCATCTTCGAAATATCCATCACCATTCCATGGAATAGGATACACCGATGAAACAGGATATTCAGATACAGTAAATCTAGCCCATACATAACCGTGATTTGGTCCAATCGTAAAAGATGGCGGTCCTAGTAATGATATTGGTCCATTCCACATTGCAGGTATAGTGAAATCAATCAGAATATGTTCTCCTGGATCGCCCCATTGACCATTTTGATTCCAATCCGCAAGGACATTTACATAGGCATCTATTGGCAACCAGTTCTGCACAAACATATCAATCTCAACACCCCAATTTGCTATTTGTCCCATATATCCAAGTGGCGTTCCAATTCCTGCCAATGGAACAACGTTCATAGTACTATCAATTGTATATGGATCTGGCCACATAAGGCCACCATCAGGTCCTCCAAAAAATCCCTCGTCTTGATCATATGGTGGAAAACTACCAACAGTACACCACCCAGCGTTTCCATCGATTTCATTATCTTTCATATTTCCGAAAAATAAACCTCCTCCTAAATAGCTATCATGTTGAACCCATCCAGCGGGTCCGCAACACATACAAGTCGGAAAAGAGCCAGGTACACCAGTAGATGGATAAGCAATACCGATTTCAGGGGCATCACCAAATTCAGCTTCAAACAGTTCAACAGCATGTATATAACAATAATCATTATCCATTACATGGACATCTTGGTCCTCACAATATCCATCAACTTCGACCCAATTATAATATGTGTTACAATGAGTTCCTTCAACCTCTGCCCATATTGTAATATTAATCCAATTACATGGAGAAAGTGGCCCAGGAAGTGTCCACCACATACTTGTTCCAACTCCCGGAGTATAACTAGACCCATCTGGCCATATAGTAAAATCAACGATATTCATTTCTTCAGCAAAATCATCGACATAAATATTGGTTAGGTTGCAGCATTCTCCATCATTATGAATTGCAATTTTAAATTGTGCTATACTTCCTATTGTAAAATCAACAGCTACACTTGGATCATCAGCATCAACCCAGTCTTCATTCAAGGGATCCCAAACATATTTTTCAACATCAATACTTGGCTCGCAAGGTTCCTCTTCTCCCGTAATTACAAAGGAAAGGTCAAGTGATAAACCAGTCATAGGGTCGTAAAGTTCCATCCATCCAATCGGCTCTAACCAATATACTGCATCATCGTTAAAATGATCAAGTGATGTCTTCCAACCCCATAATGGCGGATCTGGATAATAAGACATCATACTTGGACGTATGCATAACCAATAAATGGTTCCATTCTGTTGAATAAATGAATCTGATATATTTTCAATATTATATTGCCAATAATTCATATGATTTCCTTGTGGTTCAAACCATCCATCATATGGATCATACCACCCTTGAGGCGATGGATCCATTGGAATAATATCATAAGAGGAGAAATATTCATTCCATAGCATGGTTCCTGGCATACTATAACCAGTTGGACTTTGATCTGCAGGGATATCATCCCATATGGATATATCAAATCCATCAATTACTCCTTCAAAATCCCATAGCCATGATCCCCAGAAGTGAATATCAGTAACTGGTCCTGTTTCTGAACACATCCAATCATCTGCTAGAGGCATAAAAGGCATTTCAAAGTTTGCCAGTACATCCCAGCCATTTGGATCTGGAAGCTGTGGATAATGCATCTTATGATTAGGCCAAGGTTCGCCGGAAATAGGATGTATTGTCGCATTATCTTCAAAATAATAATATTCATCATTATAGTAAACATCCCAATAACCCCAATTAACATTATCAGTACAAGGGGGACCTATAACATGGACATCAAATTCTATAAAAATCCATTCACCTGGTGGTAATTCTCCAGGTGCCGAGCCAGGATACCAATAATCTGCAGGAATAGGATAATTCCACTCAATTGTTGGTAGATTAATAACATCTGGTTCTAGTAGAATACCGTTGAATGTTGCATTATCTGCATATTCAACACAAGGTGGTAAAGTATCCCATATCTTTGTCACAATAACTGAATCTGTGTCGTTATTATAAATACTGAGATTGAATCGTACAATGGTGCATACTTCTGCTTCGATATACTCATCCCAATCGCCAAGTGTCTCATTCCATACTTTTTTCTCAATATCAACACTAGGTCCACTGGGCTGATCATCAACAAACAAAAGATAATCTTCTGATTCTCCATCTTCAAAAGCACCTTCTCCAAACCAACTAGTTCCAACAGGTGATTCAGTGATGGAGAATCGTGACCATACATACCCTGGTGCTGGTATTGGACCTGCAATAGTAAATGATGGAGGACTAAGTCCAGAAAGAGGACCGAGATACAATGGAGGTACCACAAAGTCAACTAATACATGTTCTCCCACATCCATCCAATCACCATCTTGATTCCAATCAATTAGGACATTTACAAATCCTGGAAGATATTCTGGATGGCCTGGCATGTGATTATCTACCCAAATATCAACATTAGTTCCCCAAACTGCTGTTTGACCAACATTTCCAAGCGGCGTACCTGTATAACCTGTGAAAGGAATCACACTTGAAGTAGCATCAATAGTGAATGGTTCTGGCATAATAAGACCGGCATCACCATCTTGGAAACCTTCATCTTGATCATATGGCGGGAAGCCACCTGGACAAGTGCCACCGTTACCATCAAACTCAAAATCAACTCCATTTCCGAACCATGCTCCATAGTTATCATGTTGAATCCATCCTGCAGGTCCACAACTCTGACAGGTTGGAAACGATCCGGAAACTCCCAAAGATGGATAAGCTATGGCATTACTTCCTTCAGGAGCATCTCCATAATCTCTATAATCTCCTTTATTTTGCCAATCTGCTGCAACAATCGTGCTTGACGTAATCAACAGCATACATACTAAAATACCAACTACTTTCGCATTTTTTTTCATAATATCTTGCCTCCCTTATAGGCATTACATAGAATATAATCCATTATTATTTTATGTTAATTTGATTATATCTATATTAATGGTATCTATTAATTCCTTATAAAATTATCGGAAAAATACAGGGCAACAATATTTAAATAAGCTGTCTATATAAAGATATATAACATATGTTACAATTTTTGACGCTTAAGAAATCTCGATTCTAAATTTATTTTTATCTTTTTAGTATACAATTATAATATGCATACATCCAATAGCTATACCCTGGTTCGAACGTGTCTACAAATATGTAGCTCTGAGTATTACGATTCCAGCCGAACACATAGTCGCTGATGATGCCGCCACTTACTGCATTGGCCCATGAGTACTCAGTACCGCCGTAATTTACCGTAATGTTTGTTTTATCCACAGATTGATTATGCGGTACTCCCATGATGTTCCAATTTGTTTCAAGTTCAGTGATATAACTAGTTGATATTATACTTATATTTTCCACCCAAAGATCGCAGTCATTGTTGGTACACATCCAATAGCCGTATCCTGGTTCAAGAGTGTCTTTGAACGTATAGCTTTGACTATCTCGTCCCCATCCAAAAACAATATCGGTTACGATGTCTGCAGCAACTGCATCCAGCCAATTATAGGTATTTCCATTATGTTTGACGATGAAATCCGTCTTACTGATTGATTGATTAAATGGCAATGAAACAAAATTCCATAATGGAGATAACCCTGAAACATATAAATTACCTGGAGAAACACAATTTAAAGAACATGCTGAAAAGTCATCAATACCTGCTTCAACAACAGACCCGTCATTAAGATCTGAAGCTTCAAAACGGATTTTGATTTGACTTGTTGGTGCAACATAATCGGCTACCATGAAACTATGTTCGCTCCACCCAGATTGAGATTGAGGACCTATTGTTTCAACCAACGTCCATGTTGAACCATCGTTGTTCGAAATGTAAATCTTGAACAAATCATTATCTGGGTCGGCTCCAAAGTCATTGGTATACCATAAAGCGTACGAGATTTCCGCATCAATATCTGCGCTTAGATCTATCGATGGTGAAATAAGCCATGTGATACCGTCATCAACATCTGAATTATCATCTTCATTATCTGTAAGATAACAATGACCTGATCCATCGTAATCAGTTGCTGGATCTCCACGATCTCCTCCGCCAATAGGTATTCCACGCTCCCAGGCACCGTCAGTAAGATATGGATCATTCACAACAGTCCAACCTTGGTCGGTTTCAAAATCATCAACAAATATGGTGGTGAGTTCTCCTACAATTGAAGAATATGTATTAAGGGAGGCACCGTATGGGCTGTATATTGTTCCTGCCAAGGTTGCTTCTGCGCTGAAATAATATTCTGGTGTATCTCCACAGTTTGGAGCGGGTAGTGTTGCCTCATACAAATCTCCAGATATGTGTACCAATGGAGATGTGTGGTATGTACCACCGTCGTAGCGATAATAAAACGTACCTGTTCCTGAAACATATGTATCTGTGACTTCATTTATCTGCACGGTAATTGTAGTAGGAACACCAGGATCTATATATTCTGGGAGACCATTTGGGAAAAGGATCTCCAAAGGCAAGAGAAACATTTCGAGATTGGGATTGCCCAATAGTGCTCCCCATTCAAATGTTTCATAGCGAGCATTAGCAGTCCATAAACCATTTGTATACATTTCATTTAACGCCCATTGATGAGCCTGTCCTTGTGTATAATCGCCTGAGGTGACACATGTGGTGAAGAAGTAGTCCATGGACTGGCTGGAACCGTCATATGGATCATTCCATCCTGGGAAACCATAGGCAACTTTTGTAGAGCCTAAAAAACCAACTCCTCCTTGTTCCAGCATGGCCTGGCCGATGTTAAAATAATCGGTATCGTGGTTGCTACACGCATCTGCAAATATTATTGCTGGATAATCGTCGTTAAGATAATTACATGTATTTGTGTCCACAAAAGCACTACCTTTGGAGTACATAACATGACATGAGGTAGGTGACCCATGCCCTGCATAATTAACAAAAGCATATGTTCCAGACGACCAAACATTTTGGACATTAGTATAGGTCAAATCATAGTCGGAGGGATATGCAGAGTGACCTTGTTCATACAGTCGAGTCATGGTCCAATCAGACATCCATGGATGCAAAGATGAATCGGTTTTATATTCCATTAACACTGCATTGTCTGTGTCATCCCAGAAAAATGCTCCAAGTAGTAGTATGTTTTTCTTAAAGGATGGGTCATCGTTTTGTTCATATATGGTAGATTTATTGCAAATGCTTAAGACAGTGCTTGGGTCACTCCATGGAATTCTACCAACATTGATTTCAGTATAGAAGTCAATAGGGTCGGAATTTTCGCCATATTTGTGATCACCATCGGCATCCCATGACTGATTATCTGGAAGGGAAAGTTCAGCATAGTAGTAATCTGTCTCTGGTTTTCCATATCCTACATCTTGTTCACAGCGACGCATAGGTACGTCATCATAATGACCTATAAGACATACATCTTCAATGCCCCATTCACCTGAAGGATACTTATCTCTCAGAAAAGCTCTCATATTCGCAGCAAGATCATATCCGCCGCCATAGTTTGTATCAATCCATGTTGTTGTAACAACCTGGACAGTACGACCTTTGCTAGTTTCCCAGTTAACAAGAGGTGTTACGGATGATGTCAATGAATCAAGCGTTATGATGACATAATCATGAAGACCTTTATTCATTCTTGGTATCTGTTGATACCAACCTTGAGCTTGTTCATAGTTTGCAATGATTTTCTCAGCAAGTTCTTCGGTTCTTACAAGATTGTCTTCAATTTCATCGGCTTCTTCATCTGGATTTACGTAGTGTATTTCAATAGTTATTTCAGGATAGTACTCCAATTGGCCAGATTGCGGATAATATGTGAAAGGATTGATTCTTACATCCACAAGATTATATTTTCTGTAATGGGAGTTACGAATAAATTCTCCTATATCTGAAGGATATGGATCATCGCCATAGTAAACCTGGTTGAAGTTTTCGTTAAAAGTTGCTTCTTCGTTTTCATGGACTAAAGGATCTTCCTGGCCGATTACTTCTGGTAAAGGACAAGGAGGTATGTCATATGTCCCAGAAAGGACAATGCTCTCGCTTGCTTCAAAATTAATATCGGCTACTTCAGCCCCTGGCGGAATTGCAAGTGAAAGTATTTTTGATGGGAGGTTGGGTTTGCCGGGGATTAGTAAACGGCCGAAATTTTCGGTATGGATCTCCTGCCCATCCTCAGTATGTACGATATCAAACGAATCTAAACATACTGTAAACGTCACTGTATCCTCATTGCTATCCCCAAATACATTTATGCTTGTAAACGCTAGACAAATTAAGCTTATTATAATCCCATATGTGATTATTTTGTTTTCATATCTTTTTTTCATATTTTTCCCTAGATATATTAATAGGTAAACTCTTTATAAGTTCTTCTAACTCTTGTAACTGCAAAACTATATGAAGAATAATACTAGTAACTCAATTGAAAATTGAAAGAAAATGCAATCATACATTTGTTTTCTTAAGCGTACACGGCTGATATGCATACATCCAATACGCATAACCTGGCATGAACGTATCTGCAAAGTTGTAACTCTGACCTGACCTATCCCAACCGAACACATGATCATTGATGATACCAGCAGTTACAGCATCAGACCAGGAAATATCATTAACTAGGATGTCGGTTTTGTTTACTGGTCGATTGTATGGCACACCAACAATGTTCCAGTCTGCTTCAAGATCTGTGATATAATCATCTGGTGTGATAGTAATGTTTTCAACCCATAGTTCACATGGTTCATATGCGTAGAGCCAGTAGCCATAGCCTGGTTCAAGAGTGTAAGCAAAATTGTAGCTCTGAAAAGTGCGGTTCCATCCAAAAACATAATCATTAATATAACCATTTGTAACTGCACCATACCAGGTGTAATTCGCATCAGCATATTCCACAATAATATCTGTTTTATTCGATGATTGGTTAAATGGCAGAGAGACAAAATTCCAGTTGTTGGAAAGATTTGTAATAATTTTATTAACAAATGGATTATAAGGAATGACATCAGAGATAATTATATGTAAATAATCATGGAATGTTGGGTTTAATGTGACATAGCTACCAGGACCTCTTTCAGCATATAGTAAGAGCGTTATTTGACCATCATTATTAATATAATTCGAGAAGTTTGAGCGAATATGTTTTTCAAGGAAACCATCTCTATTACCTGCCCAATTATCCATAAATCTGTTTTGTCCACTTTGCCCATCTCCATTGCACCATTGTCCTTCAACGTAATTCCAAATGTACATTTCTATCTGAGTGCAGTAATCAGCATAACCTTCCCAGATAATCTCCATGTCGTCGATTTCTGCCGGATCTTCGTCAATAGTGAACTCAAATATGTGTGTTGATTCATAATAGTTTGTTGGATTAGGTGAAATATATCTATTTGCATCTGAGTCTCCACCTATAGCATCGGAATATGATATCTTAGTATATGCACCAGTTACAAGTGAGTCGATTTCTGTGCTAACGGGCATTCTTACTCCATCAATATTGCCATTCCAAGTATATGTTTGATATCCCCATCCAAACTTGTCGATACCAGCCCCATTTGTAAAGTCATACATTGTTTGATTTGCTGAAGCAATTTGAAAAACATTGGCACTAACAGCTTCACTTACATCAGAATCTACTGATGTTGCGACAACCTTGATTTTTGCTTGTTCCGAGTAAACATCAGGAACTATCCAATCATATGAACCGGTATCGCTAATTGTATCAATAAATTCATATGTAAATCCATCATCAATAGAATAATATAAATCTACCTGTGGGATTTCAGTATTATTGGTATCGGTGGTTTCCCATAAAATTGTCTGGGTTGTTCCACTTACAAATAACTCATCTCCTTTAGGCCATATTACATGAACCGCTGGTTCATTTTCTGTATAAAGAGGAACTTGCATCACAATACAGTGAATTGCACCTGCAGCTGGAATTATATCATAACAATCAATTGGTATAATCTCAACATCAACACCTGCAGCTGCTGAATAATTGGCAAATGCCTCAGCATCTTCATCAGCATACGATGGATTACCATCTGAATAATATGAAGTGAAGATGCGGTCATTCACTCGAAATGCATTTGTATATGTATAATGAGTACTACCAACATTCCATGCAGGCGTACGATAGACTTCAAAACCTAAAGCTTCCATATATGGAACTGCATTATCAGTAATCTGGATGGCTGTTGGATTAGATCCAGGTTTAAACTTTGATATAATCACTGTATCTTCATCAATAATCATCATCCACATGTCAATGTGACCTGTACCATCTACACTAGATGGCAACTGTGGCATTATATGCAATGTATCTATTCCTTGATATTGTTGATATAATCCAGCTAAGAAGCTTTCGTTGAACCCTTGCGAAACAGGATTGTCTATATTTATTAAAGATGTTACAAAACCACTTCGATTGGGGCCTGGTTGAAAATTCCCACCTGAGTAATATACTCCCATATCATAGGTTATCATATTGAAATGATCGTCTCCAATAAGAGTTGGAATGAAATTATCTAAAGGACGTGATTGATAGTAATGACTATCGACGATTCCAAGGGTGCCGTTTTGCCATATAAAATGTGGACCATAATCACGTAACCAAAGAGCATTTCCGGGCTCAATTATAAATTCAACCTTGCTCATATTGGCCCCGCCAGCCGTAAAAAGATTTATCGCAGAATTTTGTTGAGAAGTACTTGGAACCACCACATATGCAATTTCATCATGTTCGTCATCATCTGTCAATGCTACAACCAAATCACGGACTACCGTAGGCCACTGACTTGACGTATAATAATAAAGTACTCCTTTACTTGGACTATATTCTGGAGGGGATTCAATTAAACCCGAAGAAGGATGATCCTTCGTATTGACGCTTTTAATTGCATAGGGATACATTGCTTGTTGAGGATTATATGGAGTACCTCCTTCTCGCCATCGTGGTAATACAGATGATGTATCATCATAACCTGTTATTGATGGAGTAATACTTGATCCGATGAATATTATTGCCATTCCAATTACAACAGCTTTTATATGTTTATCATATCTCATTTTATTTGCTCCATATGGTTTTTAAATTAAATAATAGTACTATATTAACGATAAGATATTTTGTACTTAAGCGTTTCCATCGAAATATTAAAACAATGAATTGAATAATATTAAAGGAAGCCCTTTTGGGGTAAATTGAAAACGCCTAAACAGTTTCCACACTACAAAAAGAAAGAAGAGAATATTGTTTTATGCAGTCCTCTTCAACGTACACGGTTGATATGCAAACATCCAATACGCATAACCTGGCATGAACGTGTCTGCAAAGTTGTAGCTCTGAGTATTACGATCCCAGCCAAACACATAGTCGTTGATGATGCCACCACTTACTGCATCGGCCCATGTATGATCGCTACCACCGTAATTTACCGTAATGTTTGTTTTGTCAACAGATTCATTATGTGGCACAGCAACTATATTCCAATTTGTCTCAAGATTTGTTATATAATTATCTGAAGTTAGACTAACATTTTCAGCCCAAATTTCACAGTTAGTATATGCATACATCCAATATCCATATCCAGGTTCGAATGTATCTGTAAAGGAATAACTCTGGCTTGCTTTATCCCATCCAAAAACGTAATCGCCAATAATACTTTGAGCGACAGCATCAGACCAATTATACTCTGATCTACCATAAGTTATTTTTAGATCTATTTTTTCCACCGAAAAATTGAAAGGCAGTGATATAAAGTTCCAATCGTCTAAAAGACTAGTTACAATAGAGGAATCACCTCCAACAGTAACATGAATTATTGGACTATACCACCAGGTCTGACCAACGATTTCTTCAACGCCATCTGTTCCATTTAATGATTCATAATATGATGCATTAGTACGTTCTTTTACAAGTCGTAAATAAGAATCATTTCCATAAGTGCTAGGTTCTAATACATTTTTATATATCTGATCCACTTGTGCCTTTGCAACAAAGTAATACTCGCCAGGTGTGTTTATTGTAATATTTTCACTATATGTTATTCCACTGGTATTTCCATCAAATGCTCCATCCCATCCAGTTCCACCAATATAATTTCCAGCATTGCCATCATAATCGGATGTTGAATAATCATAATTATTTACTGGATTAGGGTCAGTTCCCCATTGAATATTCGTATGATCAACAACAAGACTCCCATTCACCTGCCACTCAAAGGTTAATGGAATTCCAGGTGGAACTATACAGTTATTTTCAACAGTATCTGATTGCCATCTAACATATGGTTGAGCTAAATCAGCTTGATGTAACATAAATCTGCGAATTTCAGTCCCCCACCCAAGAATAGTATCATTTCCCATCTCATACTCTGGAACATTTTTTGTCCATGACATTTCTGGCGATATCCATAGAGCACCTGTACCTGGATAGTTACCAAATATTTCATCCTCAACATATGGATCCTCGGCTGGATTTTGAATAACATCAGCAGCATATGCCCAAGGACTAATTCCCCCATACACAGGATAATAGATATATTCAGCAATTGTTTGAACATTATTCTCATCAAAAGCGCCATCTCCACAGCAATCACCCATATATGCTCCTAATCTAAGCGCAGAAGCATCATAAAAGTAAAAATCTGGTGGAGCACCTTCATTTGTGTAACCAGTTATAGGACTAGTCCCATATATATTTAAATTAGTACTTGCCCATGGATAAATAAGGCATCGTACACCTCCATGCATATCTGAGCCAATACGAATCGTATGATTATCAACAAATTTTCGAAGGGTTTTACCATTTTCACTTGCCCATAGTCCCCCAGTTGGAGTTCCTGGTCCATCATGATCTGCCTCCCTATTCAGATCCCATCCATTGCCATCATATCGTTGAACATTGTCAAATCCATAAGGATTGTGAGCTACTTCAATATAAATTTCTCTATTATCAACAAGCCACCTAAGCCAGTCCTTGGAATACTCTGGGCACGGTTCATCAGTAAATGCCATACGCATCAGCCAATCAGTAAACCAATATAATCCAATTGTACCTGCAGTTTCATCACCATGCGGACTTCCAAGCACAAGAACCTCTGGTTTGCGAAAACCCATTGACTCATTAGTTATTCTTACATAGTATAAATCATATCCTCCAGTTGCCTGATTAGTTCCATAAAGGTCATTTGCTTTGAACACTTCAATATAATCTGAATAATTTACCTCCAATGCCTGATACCAACTCACAAGTTCTGCATAACTACTTGGTTTGTAGTACCAATCTGGACCGAAATTTTCCATTGTGTCTTCTGAATTTGGCGCATTAACATCTTGATCGGCCATACCTATCGAATAAGCGCCTACTGATGAACTAATTAACACTAACACAGCAAGTACTATACCTATTACACTCGTTAATCTATTTTTTTTCATTTCATGTCCCCCTTAATATAATGGATATATAAACATAATATTGATAGGGTGATATAAAATTTTCCTTTTTAATCATCTCTCCAATTTTGGGATTAAATTTCAGATCTCAGGATTATGCAGCTATAATAGGCATACATCCAGTATCCGCAACCTGGCTCCAGAATGTCTGCAAATATATATCCTCCACCAGCGCTGTTCCATCCAAAGATGTACTGGTTTACAACACCACTGATTATTGCTTCCGTCCAATTGTATTCAGTTCCATTGTAATATATGACAAAATCTGTTTTACCAACATTCTGATCGTCAGGTACTCCTACAATATTCCAACCAGATTCAATATCTGTAATATAGGTATCAGGATTTGTATTAACGCCAAGAGCCAAAAACTCACAATCATAATATACATACATCCAGTAACCGTATCCCGGTTCAAGGGCATCTTCAAATGTATATCCTCCACCAACACGATTCCATCCAAAGATGTACTGGCTTACAACACCACTGATTATTGCTTCCGTCCAATTGTATTCAGTTCCATTGCAGTTTATAGTAGTATTTGTCGTATCAATAGACTGATTGAATGGCACTGAAACAAAGTTCCAGCCACTAGATAGATTTGCAATATGCACTCCACCAATTTGCACATTTTTTGATACATTGACCGTCTCTCCACCATCATCAATTATCTCTAGTGTTACCGCATATGGGCCTTTATACTCATACTGATGTACTATATTTTGCCCAAAAGAATAGTTACCATCACCAAGATTCCATGTCCAATTAACAATATATCCATCAATATCATAGGACGTACTGTTAAAATAAACTAAATCCGAGACAGTTGGAGAGTGGGGCTCAATGGTAAAGTTTGCAACTGGCAGTTGATTACCAACATAAACAATCTTCTCGGTAAAATCTGTTGCATTGTCATCATCACATACAGTTAGACGTACTATGTAAGAATCATTCATGCTATACTGATGGGTTACATTTTCCCCATATGAAATGTTACCATCACCGAAATTCCATGTCCAATTAACAATATATCCATCAATATCATAGGACGTACTGTTGAAATAAACTATATCAAGAACAGACGAGAAAATTGGTTCGATGGTAAAATTAGCAATTGGATGCGTATTACCAACATAAACAAACTGTTCAGTATAATTTGTTTCACTGCTATTGTCTCTTACAGTTAAACGCACTGTATACGAACCATTTGCATTGTACTGATGTGTCGTGTTTTCAGTGTAAGAATAATTTCCATCGCCAAGATCCCATGTCCAGTTCACAAGGATGCCATCAGAATCATAAGATGTACTGTTGAAATAAACAATGTCTGAAGTTGAAGGCAATGCAGGTTCAAAGGTGAAATTTGCAATTGGCAATTGGTTACCAACATAAACAAACTGCTCGTTAAAATCTGTTGCATTGTCATCATCACATACAGTTAGACTTACTGTGTAAGAATCATTCATGCTATACTGATGGGTTACATTTTCCCCATATGAAATGTTACCATCACCGAAATTCCATGTCCAATTAACAATATATCCATCAATATCATAGGATGTACTGTTGAAACAAACTAAATCAAAAGTAGACGGTAATGCAGGCACAAAAGTAAAGTTTGCAATTGGATGTTCGTTACCAACATAAACAAACTGTTCATCATAGCTCGTTGCATTGTCATCGTCCCTTATCGTTAGATTTACTGTATACGAACCATTTGCATTGTACTGATGTGTCATGTTTTCAGTGTAAGAATAATTTCCATCGCCTAAGCTCCAAGTCCAGTTTACAATAATTCCGTCAGAATCATAAGATGTACTGTTGAAATAAACAATGTCTGAGGTGGACGGCTCAGGAGGATTATATGTAAACCCAGCAACAGGAGGTTCATTGCTCACATTTACCGTATGCTCCTTGTAATCAGTAGCACCATCATTGTCTCGTATCGTTAATCGAACTGTGTACGTATTATTATCGCTGTACTGGTGAGAAACATGTCCACCATATGTTCCCGTTGTATCCCCAAAATCCCAAGTGAAATTCACAATGTCCCCATCTGAATCAAACGAGGTGCTATCGAAGTAAACAATATCTGCAGTGGAAGGATTGTCTGGTGCATATACAAAGTCAGCTACAGGAAGTAAATTTATATCATCTTCTTCACCCAAGTCATAAAATACACTCAAATTAAGCTGATTTAGATAGCTTGTATTAATCCAACTAACATTTCTTACCGAATTGGAAACCCGAGATTCATCGATAGAACCATTGAAATAGTATGTCTGATATCTTCCAAGATAAAGTGGTGCATCGTTGGTGGGCAGGGTTGCCGAATAGGCTACTGTATCAATCAATGACCCGTCAACATAATACCGAAGCGTGCTCCCATCATAAGTACCAACAAGATAATGCCATTCCCCATCAACTTCATTGCCAGAAAGAGATGTTGTTCTCCAAGTACCATCGTAAAATCCAAATCCGTTAATCGGCGAGCTACTACCAATATCCATTCTATAAGGCACACTACTCCCATCATAATCTTTTACAAGTACAGGTAAAGTCGTCTCAGTAACATTGGAACTTATCCAAGCTTCCACCGTAATTGCATCAGTAATATCCAAACTATCATTGTCGTTCACATTTACACAATCATCCACACCATCAAATTCGTCAGCCCCGTTAATCATCCCAGTGGCATTTTGATCTACACTGCCAAGTTGTGTTCCATTGTTTTCATATTGAGTAGAATCATAATGAACCCCTGAAATCTCTTGTAGATGTTGAACCATCGCGTAATTATCATTCCAAGTACCTGTAACGTTTTCTTGGCTATCGCAAGGAGGGTTACCATAGTACATCCATATATTTGTATCAACGCTGCTGCTAAGATAAGGTATGTTCACCCAAGCAGTAAGATTACCCTCACCATCATAGCTTTCTATTTCATGGTTAAGTTGAGTGGAATTGTCACTATAAAGAATAAAAGCTATGTCATCACCATCTTCCTGTGCGTGATTAGATAAATTGTTATCCGGATACAGTGAAACAAGCATCGGGAAGTTTGATAAATCCCCATCTACTTTGGTATGATCAATTGTAATTAATTTCCGGTACTCCCAATGAACACTCCACCACGAGGGATCATCTACATTGCCAGTTGTTATCTTAACCTCTACATAATCTTCATAAAGAGTATGATGTGGATTATCAGTACACGGAGTTTGACGTGAACCAGAATTTAGAGTTCGTTCTCCAGAAATGCCTAGATGCAGATAGCCCATATCTGATATGTAGTTGGAGATATTTGATGTGAATGTTTTTACATACACCTGATCTAAAATTTCACCAGATGTAGTTTGATTTACTATTTCCCAAGAGCTAGATGAATAATTCCAAATGTCAAACTCAAAGTCACCTCCATCATCAAGTTCATCATATCCATTCCATAAAACTTGAAAAGCAACAATACTGCTAAGAACTTCATTTATAGTGAAGTTATACCATAAATTTATCCAATTATATTCCGGCAAATCGTCATCCTCAAAATCATAAGATGCCCACTCATTTTTACTTCCATCGTCCATCTCGACATTACTGTATTCAATAGAATCATGTTCAGAATATTGATCGTCTCCTGGTGGCAGGGGCGTATTTTCACCTATGTCCTCAACTTCCCCGGGAGTCCATCCATCTCCTGTATGATATGCTTTATTAGAGTTCGATTCAGATATATTATATGTCGCAATTGCACGGTCACTCTTAACAGCAGAATCTTGTCTCTCATCAGCATTGTTAGCCGCAATACCATCGTATTGAAAGCTGTTTACCACAGGAGCAGTAAAAGTTGAAACAAGTAATATACCAATTAGTAGAACGAGTGCATTCTTACTAAAATGTTTGCTATTGAATTCATATTTTATGATTTTTCTTTTTGATTTTCGCATAGGCCTTCCCCAATCACTATATATTAATGGCGAATGGAGTATTTATATACTATTATATAGTCAATAGCATTTATAAATATCGGTATTAATAAATAATTCACATAAATAAATCAAACCAAAGATGGGGATACCGCATTATAATCAACAAGAATAGTTGCCCGCTCACAATCCAACATATTTTCAAGAAGTTCAGGAAGAAAAATCGATAGTAATATTGATTGGATCTACTAATGGGAAGTTATCCTTGTTATCTTCACCTGCATAGACAACATATGGTGTATCACCAATACCATCGTGATTTGCATCAATTCCAGCATAGTCATCCCAGTAATTTCCTATGCTTCCATTATCCCAATGATTGCTATAAGGATCATATGCATTTGGGTTATTTTTTATTAATACATTTTTGTAAAAATGATTATTCTTAGAGCCGCAGCAAATGTATACCCCTTTACGGTCATTATTATATATTTTATTTTTATACACCACGTTATTCCTTGAGCTTTTAAGACGCAATCCATACTTATTATTCAATATCATATTTCCAGATAGTACATTGTCATCAGACCCAGAATATGCATAGATGCCATATTCGCTATTTAATGAAACATTATTGCATGAAATATTATTATCAGACGAATACGTTGAATAGATACCGTTTTGATTATTTGATATGATATTGTACGAAACAATGCTTCCTTTTGAATCCCTAGCTAAAAATATTCCATATGATGCGTTTAAAATAACATTGTTTGAAATGGTAGTATTAGATGAATATGTTTTAATACACACAATATCGTTGGATGAGCTACTTACAGTTAATGTAAAGCCGTCAATTATACAGTTATCTGCATAAATGCTTATGATATTGATATTTGAGATGTTCCCAGCATATTCAATGATTGATTTATTTCTCCCTGCACCAATCAAATTAATCGATTTATTTATCGTAAAAGTTTCATTATATACCCCAGCGTAGACAAATATCGTATCACCATCGGATGAGGCATTTATGGCATTTTGAATTGATGTATAACTACCTTTGCCATCTATTACAACAGGACCAGACGGTGAATCTACATCAAAACATCCACTTAAAAATATTAAAACCACAAGACTTGTTGTAGATACACATGAAATGATTTTTTTCTGCATAATTTCAGCTCAAGGTAAAGATGCTTAAATATTTACTACTGTCAAATTGCGCTTCGGGTACCACTCATTTCCGCTCACTGCGTTCGCTCAAATGGGTGGCATGTTCACCTCCCTCCGGTCGGCTCAACCCTCAGCGCTCAGGCCATCTAGGAAGCA
>Ga0307431_1000854_pt1 | contig 18909 bp, 13 predicted proteins | sample SalMarWE160170MG_FD_202155 | JGI IMG/M metagenome (GOLD analysis project Ga0307431, IMG submission 202155) | Salt marsh sediment microbial communities from the Plum Island Ecosystem LTER, Massachusetts, United States - WE1603-170 | ecosystem: Environmental > Aquatic > Marine > Intertidal zone >...
AAACGACTTCCCCTCCGGTAACAACGGCAATATCGTCAAGCATCTCTTTTTTTCTATCCCCAAAGCCCGGCGCTTTTATTGCCAGAGCGTTAAAAGTTCCCCGAAGTTTGTTAACCACCAAAGTGGCCAACGCTTCTCCTTCAATTTCATCGGCAATAATTACTAATTCTTTCTTTCCGCTCTGGGCTATTTTTTCCAACACCGGCAAGATATCGTTTAAAGCGGATATTTTTTTGTCGGTGATTAAAATATAGGGGTCTTCATATATCGCTTCCATTCTTTCAGAATCAGTAATCATATAAGGAGAAATATAACCTCTGTCAAACTGGAGCCCTTTGACAATTTCTTTCTGAATGCCGAATCCTTTTGATTCCTCAACCGTGATAACGCCATCTTTGCCGACGTCTTCCATCGCTTCGGCGATTAGGTCTCCTATTTCTCTGCTTTCGGCGGAAATAGTGGCCACCTGGGCCTTTTCTTCTTTGGTGGTAATCTCTTTTTTAATTTTCTTTAATTCCTCTACTATTTTACTCACTCCTTTTTCAATTCCTCTCTTAAGAGCCAAAGGGTTAGCCCCGGCAGCCACATTTTTTAAGCCCTCGGCAATTATTGCCTGGGCCAGAACTACGGCCGTGGTAGTGCCGTCGCCGGCGACATCATTGGTTTTCTCGGCTACCTCTTTGATAATTTCCGCTCCTAAGTTTTCTGTCTTATCTTCTAATTCAATTTCTTTGGCGATAGTTACCCCGTCGTTAGTAATGGTAGGAGCGCCAAAACCTTTATCCAAAACAACATTCCTTCCTTTGGGACCTAAAGTAACTTTAACCGCATCCGCTAATTTATCCGCTCCGGCTTTTAAATTCCTCCTCGCTTCTTCTTGGTATTTAATTTGCTTAGACATAAAATTAAATTTTCAATTTTCAATTAATCAATTTTCAATAAAATCTCAATTTTTTAAATTTTCAAAATTACCTTTTCTTCCAATTCGCAATTGTTTGAAAATTGGTTAATTAGAAAATTTATTGATAATTGAAAATTGGAGAAATTGATAATTGGCGATTATTCTATAATCGCTAAAATATCTTCTTGTTTTGCTATTAAATATTCTTTATCTCCGACTTTTATTTCGTTTGGACCGTATTTGGTAAAAAGAACCTTTTCTCCTCTCCTTATGTCAATAGGGATAATTTTTCCAGAAGAGGTTTTGCGGCCCGGGCCTACGGCAATCACCCTGCCCTGCTCAGGCCTTTCTTTTTCAATCGTTTGGGGAAGAAAAATACCTGTTTTTGTTTTTTCTTCCTCTTTTATCGGCTCAATTAAAATATAATCTGATAATGGTTTAATGTTCATTTCTCTTTTTTAAGATTAAAAATTATTTCATTGCGACCTTTGTTTGCTAATTTATATATCCTTATTCTAATCGCAAAGAAAAAAAAGTCAAGCCCAAAATTAAATTGTTAAATTGTTTCTATTAATCTAGCAATTCAGCAATAAGCGAACAAAGCGAGCGATAGCAATTTAGCAATTTAACAGATGGTTGACCTAAAATTAAAACTCTGATATCATAATAATATAGCAGGCACAATAAAAGTATGATAGGAAGATTATTCTTCAATATTATCGCCGGGATGCTGGGTCTTTTCTTGTCAATCAAGCTGAGTCAAATCCAGGCAATAAGTTTTATTTACGGAATAGAATATAGCGGTCCTGTCAGAACGGTACTGATAACGGGAGGATTTTTAGGATTAATTAATTTCTTTGTTAAGCCGATATTGGATAAAATCTCACTTCCTTTAAAAATTATCACTCTTGGATTATCCGGCTTAATTATAAATATGTTTATGATATGGGTGGTAGTTGATATTTTCTCTCCGATAGAAATTAAAGGAATTATTCCCCTTTTCTGGACAACAATTATAGTTTGGCTGTTAAGTTTAATCTTTGGGCTTTCCCGCTCTTCTGCTAAATGAATAAACCTAATGCGTAATAATCTTTTCTACTCAACTTTGAAATTTTGGCTGCAAATCATTCAGAACTCGTCAATGTATATTCTACCATATACATTTCCTCGTCCTTTATAATTTTCGCTCAAAATTTCTGCGTTTCCCTACGAAAAATTATTACGTATTAGGTTTAATATATGAAAAATATTTTAATAATCGCCCAACTTATAATTTCCGCTCTCCTGATTATTTTTATCCTTCTCCAACAAAGAGGGACTGCTTTGGGCTCCGCTTTCGGGGGCGGCGGAGAAGGATTTTACGCCACTAGACGGGGAATTGAGAAAAAAATCTATTGGGCAGCAATAATTTGCGGCGTCCTCTTTATCGTCTTAGCTATGGTGAATCTTTTTACATCTTAATGTCATTGTCAACAAAAATTAATCCCCTCAAATTTTTTCCAAAACGGGGTATCCCGCTAAAAACGGGGCAACCTAACAGGATAAAAAAATGGCCTGTCAAGTCCCAATGGAAGTATTTTTTCAGGGTCTTTTCAAAAAAAGAAAAAATTTTTTTTCTCATTTTTTTTATTTTGGCTTTTTGCTCCTTTATTTTTTTAACAAATAATTTTTATCTAAAAAACACCGAAGTCAAAGCCGCTTCCGGAGGAACTTATAAAGAAGGGGTAATCGGACAGCCAAGGTTCATCAATCCCATTTACGCCAATTCCGACATTGACAGAGATTTAGTCCAGCTTATATTCTCCGGTTTAATGAAATACGACGAGAATATGGAAATAGTACCCGATTTGGCTGAAAAATACGAAGTAAGCCCGGACGGTAAGGATTATATATTTTCTTTAAGAAAAAATATTCTCTGGCAGGATAAGCAACCAATAGAAGCCGACGATATAATTTTCACTATAAAGACAATTCAGAACGCGGATACCAAAAGTCCTTTGCGGGCGAACTGGGTAGGAGTAGAAATTGAGAAAATTGACGACCGGACAATAAAATTTAAATTACAAAAACCTTACAGCGCTTTTCTTGAAAATTGTGTTTTGAAAATCCTGCCAAAACATATTTGGAAAGATATCCCGGCTAAAAATCTTCCCCTGGAAAACGATTACAATCTAAATCCCGTCGGTTCCGGACTCTACAAACTTAAAGAATTGAAGCGCGATAGTTCTGGCAACGTAAAATCCATACTTTTATCCCAAAACAAGCTCTATTTTGGGAAAAAGCCGAATATCTCCAAAATTGAATTTCTGTTTTTCAATAATGAAGAAGAATTGAGCAAAGCGGCAAAATACGAAAAAATTGAAGGGCTGTCTTTAAATTCTCTTAATCAGCTCGGCGACGGATGGCAAAATTATTCCCTTTCCTTTCCACGATATTTCGCTGTTTTCTTTAACCAGAGTAAATCAAAGGTTTTGGCTGAAAAAAACGTCCGTTTGGCTTTGAACTACGCAACCGACAAAAAAGAAATAGCCAAAAAAGTTCTTGGTCTTCAGGAGAATTCTCCCAATATTGACAAAGCAATTTCCCAGTCGCCTGTTCTGCCAAAAGTTTATGGATTTAATCCTCCGTCGAAAATTTACGGTTTTGACCTTCAAAACGCCAAAGAAATTTTAGAAAAAGCGGGGTTTAAAGAAAATGAAAACAGTTTAAGGGAAAAACATATTCAAAAAGAAAGAACTTTTACTTTTAAAAAACGGCTCCAAAAAGATTCTCAGGGAGAAGAAGTAAAAGAGCTTCAAAAATGCCTGGCTAATCCCGCTTTAGCGGGACCGGAAATTTATCCCTTTGGAGAAGCAACGGGATATTTTGGCGAAAAAACAAAACAGGCGGTTATCAATTTCCAGGAAAAATACAAAAAAGATATTTTAGATCCCTGGAATTTTACCAATGGAACAGGGATAGTAGGTAAAACCACTCAGGAGAAACTAAATGAAATTTGTTTCCCGGCTCCAGAAGAAACCCTGCCTTTAAAATTTTCTTTAATTACCGTTGACCAACCTCAATTACTAAAAGTTGCCGAAATCTTGAAGGAACAATGGAAGACGGCGGGAGTGGAAGTGGAAATTAAAAAATTTCCTCTTTCTCAACTTGAACAGGATTTTATTAAACCAAGAAATTACGAAAGTTTGCTTTTAGGAGAAGTTTTGGGGGCTATCCCAGACCCCCTTCCCTTTTGGCATTCTTCTCAAAAAAACGACCCCGGATTAAATCTTTCGTTATACGAAAACGAAAAAGCCGATGAATTATTGGAGAAAAATCGAGAAGCGTCCGACCCAAAAACAAGAAGAGAGAAATTAGAACTTTTCCAAAATATGGTGATTGAAGATGCTCCGGCAATATTTTTATACAGTCCTGATTATATTTATACCATTTCAAAAGAAGTAAAAGGGGTAGAAGTCAGAAAAATCGTTGAGCCCTCAAACCGCTTTTCCGGGATTGAAAACTGGTACCTCAAAACTAAAAGACAGTGGAAATAAGATAACAGAGAGCGACCCTCTGTCAAAAATTATTAGAATATGGCAATCCCCTTAGCTAAAAAATTAAAAATGAAAATAAACCTAAAAGGTAAAATTCCCGACATTCGCCACTTAGACGATATGCGCGATGTTCTTTACGACCAAAAATGGTTAAAAACGGCTCCTGACGCAGAACTTTATTATATGTATAGAGGGATTAAACCCCCGCACCTGTTCATAGGTGGCGGGGATAAAAAGAATAATGATTTAAGATACGATATTACTATTATTCCAGCAAAAACGCTGGGCAAAGAATTTGTAAAAACAAAAGGCCACCAGCATATCGGAAATTACGGTGAACTCTATATTGTTCTCAACGGAAAGGCAATTTACTTAGCGCAAAAAAGAGAAAACAAAGAAATTACAGATATTTTCGCCATAAAAGCTAAAAAGGACGATATCGCAATTATTCCTCCGGGATATGAGCATATCACCATTAATCCTTCAAAAAAAGAAACTCTAAAAATGGCGAATTGGGTTTCTGAAAACTGCCGGAACAACTACCAGCCAATTCAAAAAATGGGTGGCGCCTGTTATTTTTATACTGAAGACGGCTGGCTCAAAAATAAAAACTATAAAAAAATTCCGAAACTTCGCTTTAAGAAACCGCGAAAAACAATGCCGATAGACCTTGACTTCCTTCGCGGATAATAATAATAAATAATTTTGAATTTTGAATTTTGAATCAATTTTGAATGATTTAATGATTTAATTTTTAGACAAAAAAGAATTAACTCCAAAAAAAACTTTTTTGTTTATTTCATTAAAAAATTCAAAAATTAAATCATTTATTCAAAATTCAAAATTCAAAATTATTTATTATTAGGGAGGGCGGACGTGGCGGAACAGGTATACGCCCTGGCCTCAGAAGCCAGGGGGCGCAAGCCCATGAGAGTTCAATTCTCTCCGTCCGCACAAAATTAAGCGCGCCAGAAATACCGGGAAATGTCGGGGGAATGTCGGGGTAAGACCCCAACAGTTCTTCTTATTTTTATGGATAAAAAAAATAAAACAAAAAAATATAGAAACTATGTCCAAGAGGAAAAGAACAATAATAGTCTTCGGATTATTCCTTTGGGCGGATGCGAAGAAGTGGGAAGAAATATGACCGTTTTTGAATACAAGAAAGATATCGTGATTTTAGATATGGGACTGCAGTTTCCCGAAGAAGATATGCCCGGCATAGATTATGTTATTCCAAATACTGAATATCTAAAAGGAAAAGAACGGAACATCCAGGGCGTCATCTTTTCTCATGGCCATTTAGACCATATTGGAGCCGCTCCAATATTGTTAAAAAAGCTCGGCAATCCCCTTGCCATAGGAAGGCCTCTTACAATAGAAATGATAAAACACCTTCTTGAAGATTTCAGCAAAGGAAGCTCAAAGACGCTTAAAACTATTTATGTAAAAAACCTTCAAGACAAGATACACCTCGGGTCTTTTACTATTTCTTTTTTCAGGGTAGACCACGCTATTATGGACGCTGTGGGCACAATCATAGAAACCCCAGTGGCAACAGTCATCCATCCCGGCGATTGGATGATTGAACATAACCCTGCAGGAAGAGCTCAAATAAACTACTCCTATTTGGAAAAATTAAAAAAACCAACTATTTTAATGCTTGAAAGTTTAGGCGCCATCAATTACAAAAAACCGGTCACAGAAGAACAAATGCTTAATAATCTCTATAATTTAATCAGCGCCGCCCCGGGGAGAATAATTATCGCCACTTTCTCCTCGCAGCTTCAAAGAATAAAACAGATATTAGAATACGCTTCAAAAATCGGGAAAAAAGTGGTTCTTGATGGCTTTTCTATGAAGATAAACGTAGAAATCGCCAAAAAATTGGGCTATATTAAACCAATAAAAGGGACCGCAATTTTGGTAGATAAAATAAAAAATTATCCCGATAACAAGATAATTGTAATCTGCACCGGCTCCCAAGGAGAAGAAATGTCTGCTCTCTCAAGAATTGTTACTGGAAACCACCGCTTTATAACCCTTAAAAAAAGCGATACCGTTATTTTTTCTTCATCGGTAATTCCGGGAAACGAAAGAACAATCCAGCGCCTCAAGGATAATATTTACCGCCTTTCCGATAACGTGTATCACAGTGAAATAATGGCTGTCCACACTTCTGGACACAGCAATAGAATTGATATCCAAGAAGTTATAAAGCAAATCAAGCCGACTTATTTTATCCCGGTTTATGCTAATTATTTTATATTAAAAGAAGCGGCTAAAATAGCCTATAATGCGGGATTTCCAAAAGATAAAGTATTTGTTCCTGACAACGGTTCAATTATCCAGTTTAATAAAGAAGGCATCAAAATACTTAAAGGAAAAGTGCCCACAAATTATGTTTTTGTTGACGGGCTCGGAGTGGGAGATGTTGGAGAAATTGTTTTGAGGGACCGTCAGATGTTATCCAAAGACGGAATGTTTGTCATTGTGGCCATTATGGACAGCCAAACTGGAAAAGTTAAAGGTTCTCCTGATATAATATCAAGAGGATTTGTTTATCTCCGAGAATCAAAAGACCTGCTCCGCCAGACCAGGCATAAAGTAGTTTCTATTATCAACGAAGCCGCCGGAAACAAAGAAAATATCAACCAGAGCTATCTTAAGAACGAAGTTAGAAATAAAATCGGCCAGTTTCTATTCTCAAAAACCGAACGAAGACCTATTGTCCTACCTGTAATAATTGAAGTATAGACAACATTGTTAAATTGTTAAACTAATGCAAATAATTTAACAATGAGCGAGCGTAGCAAGCAATAGCAATTTAGCAATTTAGCAATTTAATTTATTTTTATGAAAATATTCAGCGGTATCAGGCCAACGGGAGAATTACATATTGGCAATTATTTAGGCGCGATTAAGCAATGGTTTGCGCTTCAGGAAAATAATGAATGCATTTTTTGTATTGTTGACTTACACGCAATAACCACTCCTTATAGTCCGAAAGAATTGCAGAGAACTATTCTTGAAACTGCCGCAATTTATCTTGCCGCCGGCCTTGACCCCGAAAAATCAATCATCTTTATTCAGTCCAATATAAAGGAACATACTGAATTGGCATGGCTGTTGGGAACAATCACTCCCTTAGGCGAACTGAAAAGAATGACTCAGTTTAAAGAAAAAACGAAAAAACATCCGGAATACATTAACGCCGGCCTTCTAAATTATCCTATTTTAATGGCAGCCGATATTCTGCTTTACAAAACAGAAGCCGTCCCCGTAGGCAAAGACCAGAAACAGCATGTTGAGATAACGAGAGATATCGCTCGCCGTTTTAATAAAAAATTCGGGAAAACCTTTGAAGAACCGCAAGTATTACTGTCAAAGTTTGGCCAAAAAATTATGTCGTTGCAGGAACCGAGGAAAAAAATGTCAAAAAGCGACAATCCCAAAAATTACATTTCTCTTTTTGAGGAACCTAAAAAAATCAAAGAAAAAATTATGGCGGCGATTACCGACCCGGGAAAAAAAATAGAATACAACCGAAAAAGAAAACCTGGGATATCTAATCTCCTCACTATTTATTCTCTGTTTTCCGGCCAATCTATAAAGGAAATAGAAAAAGAATTCAAAGAGAAAAACTACGAAATGTTTAAAAAATCTTTAACCGCGCTTCTGACAAATTCTCTCTTTCCTTTTAGGCGGAAAAGAAAAGAACTTCTCTCACGAGAAGTTTACGTCCGGGAAACCCTGAAAAAGGGAGCGAAAAAAGCGGAAATTGCCGCTCAATTTACTATGCAGGAAGTCCGCAAAAAAATGGGCTTAATTTCGTAATTGCTTAACCTGATTAAGCAACGCCCGGATTTATCTGCTGACGGATTCAATAAAATTAACTAGTTCTTTTTTCTTTTCCTCTAAAAGTTTTTTGTTGTCGGCTTCAATTGTCAACCGTAATAATGGTTCTGTTTGAGAAGAACGGACGTTAAACCACCAATTATTATATTCTACGGTGATCCCGTCTAAAAAATCCTGCTTTCCCCCGATTACAGTCCCGCTTACAGCGGGAGAGAACTGTTCTCCGATTTTTTTTAATACGGTTTTTTTATTTTCAACCTTAAAGTTAATCTCCGGCGGTTTAAAGTAAGGAGATAATTCTTTCGCAAGCTCGGAAACATTTCTTTCTGTCTCGGAGATTATTTGTAATAAAATTAAAAAAGCGATAAAGCCGGAATCACAATAAAAATTATCCCTAAAACTGAAATGTCCTGATACTTCTCCGCCCATTATACCGTTATTTTCCATCATTCCTTCTCTGATATTAACAAATCCAACCTTAGTCCTAACTGACCTGCCTCCCCATTTTTCAATAAACTCGGGCACGGCCCGGGAGCAAATTAAATTATAAGCAATCCCTTTTCCGGGATTATTTTTTAAGAAGTATTTAGCCAAAATTAGAAGAGTAATATCTCCTCTCACAAGACTGCCTAATTCATCAATGAGAAAAATTCTATCAGCGTCACCGTCAAATATAAATCCAAAATCGGCGTTGTTTTTCCTCACAGTTTGGCTGATTTGGTCAGCCGCCCCCTCAATTAAAGGATTTGAAGGATGAGCGGGAAAATTTCCATCCAGATTAAAATTTAAAGGAATAATCTCAACCGGTAATTTTTTTGCCACAAGAGGAATAACCTTTCCGGCCATACCGTTTCCAGTATCTACTACTATTTTAAACGGTTTTATCTTCTCTACAGCAACGAAAGAAAAAACATGCTTTAAATAGTCAGCCCAAATATCTATGTCTTTAATCTCTTTATTCTCTTTGGATTCTAAAAAATCAGCCGCCTCAATTATTTTAATCAGAGATTTCCCCCGAACCGCCTCAATTCTTCCGGCAACTTTTCTTACCATTTTAAAACCATTGTATTCTTTTGGATTATGGCTTGCCGTTATCATAATCCCGGTGTCATAATTATAACTTCCGACCGCAAAATATATACATTCAGTCGCCACCTGTCCTAAATTGTAAACATTTGCTCCTTGAGACATAATGCCATTGGCCAGCCATTTAAAAAGAACGGGAGAAGAAATTCTCATATCACGACCAATAACCACTTTTTTTGCTTTTGTATGTTTAACAAAAGCGCGGCCAATTTGATAGACAACCTCTTTGTTTAAATCCGTTGGATAAATTCCTCTAATATCGTAAGATTTAAAAATTGATGGATTAATAATCATAAGTAAAAAATCTATTGATTTTTATTCAAATATATTATATCATAAAATATCTAATATCCACTATCTAATATTCAATATCCAATAAATATCTAATATCTAATATCTAATTATGAATTATTATGAAATCACTTGCCTGACGGCGCCTTCTCTCTCCGGGGAAGAAATTCGGGAAATTTCCGAGAAAATAAAAAATTTCATCAAAGAAGAATCCGGCACTTTAGAAAAAACCGCTTTTCCCTCAGAAGACAATTCGGTTTCTTTTGCAAGGATAGCTAAAAGAACTCCTTTAATCGTTTTAAGTTTTTTCTTGGAACCGAAAAATATAGAAAATATAGAAAAGAAAATTAAATCTGAAAATCAAATTCTTCGCCATATGCTTTTAAGTAAGAAAATTTATAAAGAAAATCCGGCAAGAAAAAATTTACTCAAAAAAACCGGAGACAAGCGCGAACGCGCCGCCTCCCCGGGAAAAAACAAAAAGGTTGAATTAGAAGAAATTGATAAAAAAATAGAAGAAATTTTAAAAATTAACGAATAACGAATCTTATACGAATAAACGAATTTGATTATTCGCAAATTCGTAACGAATTCGTTATTAGCTGATAGTTATTATGAATTTAAATAAAGCGTTTCTTATAGGCCGACTTACCAAGGACCCGGAAACGAGAAATACTCCTTCGGGCCAACTGGTATGTAATTTTGGATTAGCCACTAACCGGACCTGGAACAATCCGGAAACAAACCAGAAAGAAGAAAAAACCGAATTTCATAATATCGTTCTGTGGCGCAGATTAGCGGAAATTGCCTCGCAATATTTAACCAAAGGAAGCTTGGTTTTGATTGAAGGAAGAATACAAACAAGGTCTTGGCAGGACGCCTCGGGGAATAAAAGATACCGAACAGAAATTGTCGCTGATAATATACAGATGGGACCGAAAAATATTGCTCAAGCAAACTATGCAAAAACTCCTTTTAATTCCAAAGACCAAAACCAGAAAGAAACAGCCAAAGAAGATATTCCAATTATTGAAGAAGGAGGAAACGAAGAAAAACCCTCGGACGATAAACCTGCTTCTACCGCCGCTGAAGAAAACGGCGAAGAAGAAATAGACGTGTCTCAGATCCCATTCTAGAATTTCTAATTTCTAATTTCCCCGCCCGCAACGCTTCGCAAACGAGCTTGCTCGCGTAGCGATGCGGGCGGGTAATTTCTAAACTATGGACTGTTATTTTTGCCAGAGGAACATAAAAGAAATTGATTTCAAAAACATAACGACTCTCCAAAGGTTTATTTCTGGTCTGGCTAAAATCAAACCCAGAAAGAAAACCGGGCTTTGCGCCAAACACCAAAGACAACTGGCAAAAGCGATTAAAAGAGCCCGGCATTTTGGTTTGCTTCCTTATACAACAAAGTAGATGATAGATATTGGATATTAGATCTTAGTCTAAAAAACAAAAAAAACAGCTTAAAGCTGTTTTTTTATCATCTAATATCTAATATCTAATATCTAATATCTAATATCTAATATCTAATTAGGACTGTTCAAGAATAGTTTTTTCAATCTTTTTCGTTACCTCGGGATTCTCTCCCAAAAATTTTTTAGCGCCCTCCATTCCTTGTCCTAATCTCGTATTTTCGTATTGAAACCAGCTTCCTGATTTTTTGACAATCCCTTCTTTTAATCCGGCATTCAAAATGTCGGCCAGATAAGAAATCCCCTCATTATAATAAATATCAAATTCAGTAACTTTAAAAGGAGCGGCTACTTTATTTTTAACTATTTTAGCCTTAATCCGGCTACCGATAATTTCATCGCCGTGTTTTATCTGAGCAATTCTTCTCAAGTTAATTCTCACCGAAGCGTAAAATTTTAAAGCCAAGCCGCCGGAAGTCACTTCGGGATTGCCAAAAATAACTCCGATTTTCATTCTGGTCTGGTTCAAAAATATCACAGCCGTTTTGGTTTTAGCGATAACCCCGGACAATTTTCTCAAAGCTGAAGACATCAACCTTGCCTGAAGTCCTATCCGAAAATCACCCATATCTCCGGTAATTTCCGCTTTTGGAGCCAAGGCGGCCACTGAATCAACCACTACAACATCAACATCTCCTGAATGCACCAACGTTTCTACGATTTGCAGCGCCTCTTCTCCTGAATCCGGTTGAGAGATTAAAAGGTCGTTAACATTAACCCCTATTCTTTTTGCGTAATCCGGGTCCAAAGCATGCTCAACGTCAATAAAAGCGGCTACGCCATTTTGTTTTTGGGCTTCGGCGCAAATATGCAGAGCCAAAGTGCTTTTTCCCGTGGATTCCGGGCCATAAATTTCAACCACTCGTCCGCGAGGAATTCCGCCCACTCCTAAAATTTTATCCAAAGAAATAGAGCCGGTTGGAATGACATCAACATCAACAGCGCCGATTTCGTCAAGTTTCATAATCGCCCCCTCTCCAAAACGCTGTTTAATTTCATCTATCGCTTCAGCTAAATCTTTTTTCTCCCCGCCTGCATCGCTATGCGAAGCATTGCGGGCAGGCCCGCCTGCTGGCGAATTTTTATCTTTTTTCTTAGCCATAACCTCATTTTAACATTATTGAGTAAATTTGATAGGGCGGGCGACCCACGGGTCGCCCCTAAGATTTTTCCATAACAATGTAACAATATTTTTTATACCTTCTGCCAGCCATCGTTATTTTTTTCTTGGTTTTCTGGACGGTCTTCTTTGTTTTCAATATTCCCATACACTTCTCTCGGTTTCGCTCCGTCAGCTGGTCCAACCACGCCTTTTTCTTCCAGCATATCAATCAACCGAGCCGCCCGGGCATAGCCAATCCGCAATCTCCGCTGCAACAAAGAAGCAGAGGCCTTTTTTGATTCAACGACCAATTGTTTTGCTTCTTCGTAGAGAGAATCTTCCCCGTTAAAAAAACTTGTTGACCTTTCTTCTAAATTTCCCCCGCTTCTTTCTAATTCCTGAGTTAATTCGTCATCCATTTTTATTACCTCGCCAGACTCCTCGCTCCTTGAAACAATATATCTAATTACCCCTTTAACCTCTTTATCGGAAATATAAGAGCCCTGAATTCTTTTTGGCTTTGGCGTTTGAGCCGAGATATAAAGCATATCTCCTGAACCAAGAAGTTTTTCCGCTCCTGCTGCGTCCAAAACCGTTCTTGAGTCAATTTGAGACGCAACCTGAAAAGTAACCCGCGAAGTTATATTTGCTTTAATCAAACCGGTAATAACTTCTACCGAGGGCCGTTGAGTAGCCACCACTAAATGAATGCCTACTGCCCTGGACATCTGGGCTAATCTAACAATCCCTGCCTCAACCTCTCTCCCTTTAGCGGCCATTAAATCGGCTAATTCGTCAATAATAACTATTATAAAAGGCAAAGGCTCTGCCCTGCTCTTCAAAGCCATTTCGTTATAGCTTTTAATATCTCTAGCTCGAACTTCAGACAAAACATCAAACCTCCTTTCCATCTCTCCGGTAAGCCATTTCAAAGCACCTATTGTTTTAACGGCATCGTAAATCACCGGACATAAAAGATGAGGAAGATTATTATAAACAGGAAACTCAACCCTTTTCGGGTCCACTAAAACAAGCCGCAAACTTTCCGGACCAGCGCTTTTGGTAAATGTGCTGGGCTGATAAAGAAGACTTAAAATCAAAGAATTAAGAAAAATCGTCTTGCCAGAACCCGTGCTTCCGGCCACTAAAAGGTGAGGCATCTTAGTTAAATCGGTATAAACAGGAACGCCGGAAACGTCCCTGCCTAAAACAATCAGGAGACCCGACAAAGATTTTTGAAAATTAGAATTTTCAATCAAATTTCTTAAGCGAACGCTGGCTCTAACTTTATTAGGAATTTCAATTCCGACCAAAGACCTCCCGGGAACAGGGGCTTCTATTCTGATTGGATGGCTGGCCAGGGCGAGAGATAAATTACTGGAAAGATTGGTTATTTTAGACAATTTTATTCCTTCAGCCGGCTTTAAGGTATATTGAGTAACGGTCGGACCGATGTTCACTTCTGACATCGCCACATCAATGCCAAAATCATGAAGAGTTTTTTTAATAACGGCTGAATTCATTTTGGTATTTCCGCTGGTAGGAACTTCTCTTTCCGGCTCTAAAAGTTTAAACGGAGGATGCTGGTAAGAGAAAAGCTTGGTTCCGTTTATCGGTTTAGTTTCTAATTTTAAAGGAACTGCATCACCCGCTTCGCGAGTACCCGCTTCCGGCAATATATCTTCTTTTTCAAGAAGAGTTTTTGCTTTAAATTTAGGCCTGAAAATTCTTTTAATAATAGAAGGCCTATTTAAAACGGGCTCTTTAATTTCTTCTTCTTCGCCGCGTTCCTCTTCTGATTTCTTCCCAGAGGGGGCTAAAAACTGCCAAAGAATCAAAGAACCGATAACAAGCAGGGATAAAAATGTAATTCGCGCCGCCAAAGAACCAAAATATTTTAAAAGAGGCAAGCATAAGGCATAACCAAGCCATCCCCCTCTTTTTATTTGAGGACTGAAAGTTCCCAAGATTCCGCTAATTCCGGAAATTAAAATTAAAATTCCTAAAATTATCGGCCAGAAAACTTCTTTCCTGCCTCCAAAAAAAATTCTCTCCCCTTTAATTTTTAAAAAAGCTAATCCCCCCAAGAAAAGGACCAAAGGAATTGTAAAAACCGACTCTCCAATTAAAAAACGGGCGCTATTTATAAAAAATTCGCCCGCTCTTCCCGCTTTTTCAAAAAAACTCAAGGCAATAAGAATTGCCGATAAAATCATTAGAACGCCTAATATTATCTGCTTAGTTTCCCCGGGTAAAGCAAAACGCCCTGGCTTTCCTTCCCGATAAGAACGGGACCTATCTTTAAATTTTCGCTTTTTCTTTTTAGACATACCTCTATTATAAAAAAGATATCCAAAACATTCAAGATATAAAAAAAGAATCACGCCCTGGAGAACGTGATTCAATTTTGAATTTTGAATTTCTAATCAATTTAGAATGATAGAATTTTGAATGAATTAATAAACGGAATAAATCTGTTTCAAAATTGAGTTATTAGATTATTCAAAATTTATTCAAAATTCAAAATTCAAAATTCAAAATTATTTTCTAAACCCTGTTCCCGCCGGTATTAACTTTCCAATAATAACGTTCTCTTTTAGTCCTCTTAATTTGTCTTCCTTGCCTTCAAGGCAGGTTTTAATCAAGACCCGAGAAGTTTCTTGAAAAGAAGCAGACGATAAAAATGAATCTGTTGTAAGGGCAACCCGCGATATGCCCAATAAAATAATAGCGGCTTTTGCCGGATTTTTTTTCTCCTTCTTCAACTTCTCGTTTTCTTCAAGAAACCTTGCCTTCTCAATAACCTCTCCGATTATAAAAGGGCTATCTCCCGGTTCCTTTATTTTAACCCGCGAAAACATCTGACGAATTATTGTCTCAATATGCTTATCGTGAATAAAGGCGCCCTGGGAAACATAAATTTTTTGAATCTCATTTAAAATATATTTTTGCGTTTCTTCTCTACGCCCTGTTTTAAAAATTTCTTTTAGGTCCAAACTCCCTTCGCAAAGCTGTTCTCCTTTTTTAACATCCTGCCCTTTTTTCACTAAAATTGCCGACTTGGAAGATATTTTATATTCAATAATGTCTCTTTTCTTCTTTGTTTTGGATTTTGACGCTTTGTTGTAAGCGTTTTCCCAGGATTGAGAATCTAAAATTTTCGGCTCTATTGTAATTATCCTTTCCTTTACCGTTCCGTTTGATAGTCTCGTTTCTATAATGTCTAAAACTTTTCCTTCAACAAAAGAAATTTCTGCTTTCCCGCCAGGCGTTCTCGCCTCAAAAACTTCCTGCACCCTCGGAAGGCCGAGAGTAATATCTCCTCCGCCCACTACTCCGCCAGTATGAAAGGTTCTTAACGTAAGCTGGGTGCCCGGCTCGCCGATTGCCTGAGCAGCAACAATTCCCACCGCTTCTCCCAACTTAACTAATCTGTCATGACCAAGGTCCCAGCCGTAACATTTTCGGCAAACACCTCGAACAGATTTACAGGAGAGAGGAGACCTGGCGACAATCCTGTCAACCTCCTCTGCTTTTATCTTTCGCGCCACCGCCCAATCAATTATTTCGCCCTTTTTGACAATCACCTTATTTTTTGTTTTTTTTGATTTGACGTCCTCCAATACTATCCTGCCAATGGTCTTATAAATAAACTTTTGGCCTAATTCATCAGCGTCCTTTTTTAATAACTCAACTCCTTTTTGGTCTCCGCAATCCTCTTCCGACACCACTACGTCATGAGCGACGTCAACAAGACGCCTGGTTAAATAACCAGCCGTTGAAGTGCGAAGAGCAGTATCCGCCGTTCCTTTCCGCGCCCCGTGAGTAGAAATAAAATATTCCAAGACATCAAACCCTTCTTTAAAAGAATGCTTTACCGGCATCTCAATAATCTGGCCGGACGGATTGATAACCAGCCCTTTCATTCCGGTCATTTGGATTGGCTGGGTCCAAGAACCTCTGGCGCCGGAATCAATCATTGAAAATACCGATCCCGTATCAGACAAAGTTTTCGGAACAAGTTTTTCTAATTTTGTCTTCGCTCTTGTCCAAACCTCAACCACCTTACTGCTTTTTTCCTCTTTAGAAAGAAGTCCTTTCTTGAGATAACTATTAATAGAATCAATTTCTCGCTCGGCGTTCTTCATAATTTCTTTTTTTTCTGGAGGAACTATCAAATCATCCATACCCCAGGTTATGCCGGAAATGGTAGCCGATTCAAAACCTAAATCCTTAATTCTGTCCAATGTCTCTTCCGCTTCTTTCTGGCTATATTTATTAATAAACAAACTAACTATCTTTTTTATTTTTTTCCCGTTAACCGTCTCGTTAAAAAATGGATAGCCGAGAGGTAAGGTTTCGTTAAACAAAATTCTTCCAACCGATGTTTCTATCACGCTTTGCATTCGCACCCGGATGCGGGCTCTCAAATTTATAAAACCGGATTCGTAGGCTAAAATCGCTTCTTCGGGACCGGAAAATACTCTTTTCCCGTTAATGTCCTGGCCAATAATTCTAGTTAGCCAATAACAACCAAGAACAATATCTTGAGTCGGGACGATAACCGGAGTGCCGCTCGCCGGTTTTAATAAATTAAGAGAAGAGAGCATAAGTGTTTTTGCCTCTTCTTGCGCTTTCTCACTCAAAGGAAGATGGACTGCCATTTGGTCGCCGTCAAAATCGGCGTTGAACGCCTTACAAACCATCGGGTGTAAATGAATTGATTCCCCTTCCACTAAAAGCGGCTGAAAGGCCTGGATTCCCAAACGGTGAAGAGTCGGAGCCCTGTTTAAAAGAACAGCTTTATCTTTCACCACTTCTTCTAAAATCGCCCAAACATCGTCTGTCTGCCGCTCTATCAGCCTGCCAGCTCCTCGAACATTATAGGAAAGCTCTTTTTCTAAAATCTTTCTAATAACAAAAGGTTTAAATAATTCCAAAGCCATTTTTTTGGGAAGCCCACATTGGTGAAGCTTCAGTTTCGGCCCTACGACAATTACCGACCTCCCTGAATAATCAACTCTCTTTCCTAAAAGATTTTGGCGAAATCTGCCTCGTTTTCCTTTAATAATATCGGCTAAAGATTTTAAGAGCCTCCTCCCGCCGGTAGTAGCAGTCGTTAAAATTCCTTTCCTCATACTGTTGTCAATTAAAGCGTCCACTGCCTCTTGAAGCATTCTTTTTTCATTTCTGACAATAACTTCCGGCGCCGCGATTTCCAGCAGATATTTCAGACGATTATTCCTATTAATTACTCTCCGATAAAGGTCGTTTAAATCAGAAGAAGCGTAACGGCCGCCGTCTAATTGAACCATCGGCCTTAAATCAGGAGGCAGAATCGGCAGGACTGTTAAAAACATCCATTCGGGCTTAATTCCAACGGCAAGCATACCTTCTAACAACCTTAACCGCCTTAAAAGCTTCCGCCGAGTCATCGCTGTTTCTTTTTCCGCTTTTTTCTTTAGCGCCTTGATTTCTTTTTTTAAATCAAGTTGCTCAAAAATTTTCCTTAAAATTTCGGAACCGGTTCCCGCTTCAAAAGTTTCTCCATATTTTAAAGAATAATTATAATATTCCACTTCGGAGAGAACCGCCAAGGGTTTAATTTTTAAAACATCTTCCTTTGCCCCGTCCCTTGCCTTTTTCAATTCGTCTAAACATGTTTTGAGCTTCTTTTTATCTTTAATTCCTGCCCGCAATGCTTTGCTATGCGAGGCAGGCGGGTTTAATCTTAAATCTTTAATCTTTATGTTATATTCTTTTTCAATCTCATCTCCAACTTTTTTCCTTGCGTCTTCGTCCACGGAAGTCACAATATAAGCGGCGAAATAAATAACTTTTTCCAACTGCTGCATGGGAATATCCAAAACCATTCCTATTCTTGAAGGAACTCCTCTTAAAAACCAGATATGGGAAACGGGACAGGCTAATTTTATATGGCCCATTCTTTCCCGCCTAACCGAGGATTTTGTCACCTCAACTCCGCATCGGTCACAGATTACACCTTTGTAGCGGATGCGCTTGTATTTTCCGCAGTAACATTCATAATCTTTTGTCGGACCAAAAATCTTCTCGCAGAAAAGCCCGTCTTTTTCAGCGCGCTGGGTCCGATAGTTAATGGTTTCCGGTTTCACAACTTCGCCATGGCTCCATCCCAAAATATCCTCCGGCGAAGCAAGCTTTATTCTTATTGATTCAAGGTCTGTTACGCGCATAATAAATTAAATTTTGAATTTTGAATTTTGAATAAATTTTGAATTAATTAATGATTTAATTTTTAAACAATGTTTCAGTCATTCAAAATTCAAAATTCAAAATTAATTCATAATTCTTAATTCTTTTTCCTCTTCTCTTTCACTTCCACATTCAAGACGAGCGATTTTAACTCTGCCACTAATAAATTAAAAGAAGCGGGAACGCTGGGACCTTTAATCGGTTCTCCTTTTAAAATTGAATCATAGGCCGCTGCTCTTCCTAAAACATCGTCTGATTTTATAGTCAGCATTTCCTGAAGAATATTTGCCGCCCCATAACCTTCCAACGCCCAAACCTCCATCTCGCCGAACCTCTGGCCGCCGAATTGGGCTTTTCCTCCCAAGGGCTGTTGGGTAATAAGAGAATAAGGCCCGATAGAACGCATATGAATTTTATCTTCAA
>Ga0307431_1000859_pt1 | contig 18828 bp, 23 predicted proteins | sample SalMarWE160170MG_FD_202155 | JGI IMG/M metagenome (GOLD analysis project Ga0307431, IMG submission 202155) | Salt marsh sediment microbial communities from the Plum Island Ecosystem LTER, Massachusetts, United States - WE1603-170 | ecosystem: Environmental > Aquatic > Marine > Intertidal zone >...
ATGTCATCTTCCCCGGCAAATACACCTACCAGCCGATGGAGCCAGCGGAGATGGCCGAGCACGCGCTTGAAGACCTCGATCCTACCTTCGCCAAAGAAGTAAAAAAAGGCGACGTGATCGTCGCCGGGGCGAACTTTGGCTGTGGCTCCTCGCGCGAGCAGGCCGCGACCTGCCTGAAGGCCGCCGGCGTCGCCGCTGTAATCGCCAAGTCATTCTCCCGCATCTTCTTTAGAAACGCGATCAACAACGGCCTTCCCGTGATCGAGCTTCAAGACGGGATCGACGAGATGGAGAAGGGCGATACTCTCTCGATCGACTTCGGGAAGGGAACGGTGACCCACGAAGGTAATGCATATCACTTTCCCGCCCTTCCGGTAGAAGTCCTCGCCATTCTCCAAGACGGCGGGTTGATCCCGCATGTACGGAAGGAGCTGGAAAAGGGGTGATTGGGTTTCTACCCTTGAGAATCTTTGCTTGCAGTGCCAGTCTGAAGCAAGAAAGCAATTGTCGATGCTTCCTGGGGTTGTGATGAGTGTGCTAACATACAGGTTGACAGCAACGATCTGGAAAGAACCGGAAGAGTATGTCGCCAGGTGTTCCGAGTTTGGCGTAGCGAGTGCAGGCGACTCTCCATCTGATGCGCTTCCGAGCCTGAAGGAAGCGACCGAGCTGTACGTGAAAAGTATTGCATTAACCGATAATCTCATTCCTATCACGGCGTTTCTTCAGGTTTTCTCTTGACAGTAGAGGGATGGAGTCATAGAATGCGTAACGTTGGGAGGATGATTGCCCGGTAAGAGGGAGATTTTGGGTAGAATAAGAAGTTAGCTCGCCAAGAACCCAAGAACAGAAAGGAGACTATAAATCGCGAAGAAGAAGGTGTTCATCAGTTTCGACTACGACAATGACAAGAACTACCGCTATCTGCTCAAAGCTCTCGCAGCGAACGCAGGGTCTGAGATTGATTTCGAAGATCTCACGCCAGAGGAAATCCAGAGCTACGATGTTAGTCGTATCAAAGCAGCTCTGACGAGACGAATAAGTAAGTCGACCCACACACTCGTAATAGTCGGAGCCCACGCCAACAGCTACCACCCCGACCGCAAGGAAATTGGGCAGCGGAACTGGCAATGGTGGGAGATCGAAAAGAGCAATGAGGAAGGGAACGGCTTTATTGCCGTGAAGATTGAGTCAACGAATACGCCGCCGGAGCCGCTCTACGGGAAAGGGGCGACGTGGGCTAAGACGTTTAAAGTGGAAAGCATACTGAACGCCATCAAGAGTGCATGAGCAAATCACATGAATGAGGCACTGGCAAACCTCTTACACGATCATTACAAGGACACGTTCTCTCACGTCAGGGAACGTGAACGGCAACGAGATCGACTTTTCTTGATTGTCCTGGGGCTGCTTGGCCTTTTGCTATTGCAGTTGCACCACTCTCTGTTGCTCCAGCAGGCTGTGACGGAGGTGACGATTGCCGGGGCCAAGTTCAGCCTGAGCAGGATTCCAATTCCTGTCTTGTTGAGTACGTCGTGGGTGTTCTTGGCTGTTTTCCTACTAAGATATTATCAGGTCGTAATCCATATTGAGAAGCAGTATGATTATTTGCACCCATTGGAGTCGCGGCTTTCGAAGGCGCTCGGAGAGGATGGGAGCATAAGGCGTGAGAGTACCGGATATGCCACGAAGAAGTATTCCTTCTTCCGGCACTGGGTGTGGGTCTTCTACACCTGTCTGTTCCCAGTTATCGTTCTGGCCTCGATTGGGTGGGCGTTGCTCCTTGAATGGAACGCAATGGTGATTCCGATAGCACACAAGTGTTTTGACTCAGCACTCGCGTTGGTAGTCGCACTCTCGCTTGCTTTCTATGGCGTGGGACGTTGGCTTAACCGATGAATGACGAAAGTAGCCGGCTAATAAACGGATGCAGTGGATGGGCTTGCGCTGGCGCTCCAGGCCACCACTGATCCTTGACGTTATGACGCTTGCCCAACACCGATGAGCAACGTGCCTATCAAGGCCCATATCGAGGCGTTGGACGACGGGGTGTCCTGTATTCGCAAGCCCCGCAAATGAAGAACGAGGGGATGGTTTCGCGATGAGCAACGTCAACATTAAAAGAGCGGTCGAGAACATCCGGGCCAATACTACTATCTACACACCGGTCGTCGAGATGATCGTAAACGCAATCCTGGCGATTGACGAAGCTGGCAGGACGGACGGAAAGGTCTCGATCCGTGCACAGCGAAGCAGCCAGGCCAAGCTGGACGGCAGTCTTCCGGAAGTTAGCAGCTTTGAGATCGAGGACAACGGCATCGGGTTTACCGACGCGCACCGCGACTCGTTCGACACACTCTATACCGACCTGTGGATCAAGGAAGGAGGCAAGGGCTTTGGCCGCTTCACCTGCCTCAAATACTTTGAGAACCTTCACGTCAGGAGCGTCTTCCGGGACGGCAGCGGCTTCAAGGCGCGTCGTTTCTCCATGGGTAAGGACAACGACATCATTGTTGACGAAAAAGTTGAGGCGAGCGAGCAGCAGGAATCCGGCACGGTCGTGACCTTGAGCACCCTGAAAAAGGGAAGGTCCTTCGATAAAAAGCTCCCGACGATGGCCAGGAATGTAGTCGAGCGGCTCCTTCCGTACTTCATCACGCAGAATTATGTGTGCCCAGAGATCGTCCTATCGGAAATGGATGGAAGCGACGCCATCCGCCTGAATAATTATGTCAGCAACGAACTGTCTGCCGTAATCCGAGAAATCGCAGTTGAGAGAAACACTTTCATGCTGAAAGCGTCGGACACTGAAGAGGAGTTTCTGGTCCGGGTCTTCAAGCTCTATTCACCGAGAAATCAGAAAAGCCGGATCAGTCTTGTCGCGCATAAACGAGAAGTCTCTGGCTCCGCGCTCCACAAATATATCCCCGAATTCGAGGACGAATTCTACGAGAAAGACACAAGCGACGAGATCGACCGCGAGCGTAATTATATCATCAAAGCCTATGTGTTCGGTCCATACCTTGATCGCAACGTGTCATTGGAACGCGGCGGATTCGAGTTCCTGATGGAGTCGGACCTCTTTCTTGGAATAGCCCAGGCTGATATCGAGCGGGAGGCTGCAGCGATTGCCAAAGAATCTGTGGGCACCGATATCACCTTAAGGCAGGAAAAGAAAAAAGAGCGCGTCCAGTCCTATGTGGACGAGGAAGCACCGTGGCACAAGGAAATTCTCAGCACGATCGACCTGAGCGGGATGTCGTACAAACCGTCGAATGAAGAGATCGAGACCCGGTTGCAGAAGGAGAAATTCACGCAGGAAATAGAGATAAAGAGGGACGTTACAAGATTACTTGCAGAGAGTAACTTCGAGAACGTGAAGGATTGCGTTTTGGAGATTGTCAGCAAAATTTCCAGCACCAGCAGAAACGACTTGATTCACTACATCGCGCTTCGGCGGAAAATACTGGACATCTTCAGCAAGAGTCTTGAGGTGGATACTTCAGGTGCGTATTCTTCTGAGGGCGTGGTCCATGACATCATCTTCCCTCGAAAGGGCGATACGGAAATCACGTCCTTCAAAGATCACAATCTTTGGATTGTAGATGAGCGCTTAAATTTCACCGCGTACGTTTCATCCGACATTCCGCTGGATGGAAAAAACACAGAACGCCCGGACCTGATTGTTTACAACAAGCGCGTTCTCTTTCGCGGAGACAATGAAGCAAGCAACCCAATCACGATCTTCGAGTTTAAGAAGCCTCAAAGGGATGATTTCGTCAACCCCTCTTCGCAGGAAGACCCGGTTCAGCAGATCGTGCGCTACGTCAACAATATCCGCGACGGCAAGTACAAAACACCTGAGGGTCGTAAAATACTTGTCAGCGACAACACCCCGTTCTACGGGTATTTGGTCTGCGATTTGACTCCAAAAGTCGAATACTGGCTTGAACGCGAAAAGAACTTTAAGCAGATGCCCGACCGACTCGGCTGGTTCAGTTGGCAGGACAATATCAATTTGTATGTCGAAGTCATTAGCTGGGACAAGGTTCTGAAGGACGCTAAGATGCGTAACCAGATTTTTTTCCAGAAGCTCGGAATCTAGGAACTCACTTTCTTGGATTTGTAAGCTTGACATTCAAACGGTTGGCACATGGATTGTTCGCTACGCTGCCTTTGCTTGAGCAGCTTTTCAACAGGTATTGAAAAGCTGCGCGCTTCACGACGCCCTCGGCCGACAGCCTACAAGGATGACGGTGCGAATGGCGGGCCATAACAACCCAATGCACCGGATGCAAAAGGCAGCGGCTTTTTTCACAGGAAGTGGGTTTTCACCTTCCGTAGCTTTTGCACGGTTTTGTGGTAGCCTTTTGAACTCGGTGATAGGGAGCGTTCGCAGTTCTAGTGGATTGCATGGCAAATGAGTAAGGTCTGCTTGCTGCGGCGATCCACGGCACCTTCTCGGGCTCTTCCCTCCACTCTAGGCTGGGGATGGATCTCATTCACTGCTGGATTCGGCCGTGTTCCTGATAACTTTGCCTCGTGCAGCCGCTTCTTCATTTCGCGCTGTCCTGATTCCTGATCGGCAGCTTCTTGCGTATTGAACGTCCGTACCGATGTTCGGCGGAGATTGGGTGCGGCTCGGGCGAAGATCGCTTCCTGTTGGTGTTCGGATACCTGTGAAACAGCATTCAGTGGAGATGAACAAGGTGTAAGCATTGCTATGCCCGCAGTTCATGCACGCGAGCGTTGACGGAGCAGGCAGCTTGAGAGTACGATCAAATACGTGATCGACGGAGGCCTGTGAACGCCAGGTTTGCAATCAACCGGACATCCCCATAATAAACTTTGGGAGGGAAACATGAAAATCATAATACTAGGCGCTGGACTGGTCGGTGCGCCTATGGCAATGGATTTAGATCGAGATGAGAAATTCAAAGTGACGGTTGCAGATTACAGTGCTGATGCTTTGAACAGCATAAAAGGCAAATGCCCTGGCGTGTTAACCATCCGGAAGGATTTGTCGAACCCGGAAGATGTGACCGCTCTTGTGAGCGACTATGATCTTGTCGTTAATGCTGTCCCGGGGTTTATGGGATTCGAAACAGCGAAAGCCATCATAAAAGCCGGAAAGAACTGTGCCTGTATCTCTTTCTATGAGGAAGATCCCTTTGAACTGGATCAGCTGGCTAGAGACAAGAACGTAACCATGATCATGGACTGTGGAGTCTACCCTGGCATGGGTAGTGCATTGGTTATGTATGTGACACAGAAGCTTGACAAAGTTGAGAGTGTACTGACCTACGTGGGTGGGCTGCCCGAGATCAGAGAGTGGCCCAGCGAATACAAGGCCGTATTTTCACCCATTGATGTCATTGAGGAGTATATTCGTCCTGCCCGCTATATCGAGAACGGATTTGAGGTGGTGCGCCCCGCGCTATCAGATCCGGAGTATGTATTTTTTCCTAGAATCGGTACGCTGGAAGCCTTTAACACCGACGGCTTGAGAACGCTGGTCAAAACCATTGATTCTCCCAACATGAAAGAGAAGACATTGAGGTATCCTGGTCACGCTGAGAAGATGGCTGTATTACGGAAGCTGGGTTCTTCTCGAAAGAGGAGAGTGTCGAGATCAAGGGCATGAAGATAAGTCCCCTTGAAATGACCGCACAGGTATTGTTTCCCAACTGGAAACTGAAACCGGGAGAGGCTGACATTACCATCGTCAAGTCCATCGTTGAGGGCACAAGAGATGGACGGGAAATGAGATACACAATTGACATGTATGACAAGTACTGCCCTGAAACGGATGTGACCTCAATGGCCAGAACTACCGGTTATACAGCCACTCTCGCAATCCGAATGATCGCTGACGGACTCTATACTCATAAGGGGATATCCGCGCCGGAATACATGGGCAAATATCCCGAATGTATTGACTACATGCAGGAGGGGTTGAAAAAGCGGGGTGTGAATTGGGAGATGTCTGAGGAAGTGCTCTAATTACGAGAACCGCGAAGAATGTCCCGCCTTGTAGGCGGGGAGCTTCACTCTAGGCTGGGGATGGATCTCATTTACTGCTGGATTTGCCAGGGTTTGATGCCGACTCGTTCTCCGAGTGCAGCTAAGAACAGCTCCAACGTCTGCTCGAACGTGTAGCCGCCATGCTCCTCCGCGAATAACAGGAACTCCCGCACCCATCGTACCAGGTGTGGTTGGCGCTTGGGGGGTGCCAAGTCCCGATCTCGCAGGAACTTCGCATAGCCTTCCAGCACCGTTTTCAGTTTCTTTCCAACCTCGCTCATATCTAGACTCCAGATTATGTACAATCTCCATAACTACCGTAATCGTGACATTATGTTAACCTGTAGCCAGAGTCCTGTCCAAGCATTCTTGAGTTTTCCGTTGACATCGACGGGTCTGACGACTACAATGAGAGAATAGCGTGGGAGCTTTCTTGCTGGCAAACGGAGATTTTGTGTAGAATAAGAAGTTGGGCACGAGAAGGGCAAGAGTCTGAGCGGAAAATCGTCATCCGCTTTCTGCAAAAGCACATGACCGAGACCGTCGATGATTCCATAGATCAAGTAACGAGGTCCATCGCAAAGGATTGCATGTGGTACGCATTACCCTGACATCCATAGCCGTTCTGGCAATAGCTGTGATCATGGCAATGACGGGGCGGGGCGGAGGAAACTTCTATGTCCCGTTGCTCGTCGCTTCGGGGCAACCAATGCACGAAGCCGCGACGAGCGGTCAGTTCATTCTGGTGTTCGCGGCCATGACGGCGATGTTCGTTTTCCACAAACAAAAGATGGTCGACTGGAAGCTCGCACTGGTCATTGATCCTCCTACCGACATCATGGCTTTTATTGGGGGATACTTCTCCGGTCTGGCAAGCGGAGTGGCTCTGAAGTTCCTCTTAGCGGCACTACTGACCTTGGCGGGCTTTCTCATGCTGTTGAAGGTGCGGAATCGACCGATTGGACAGCATAGCCGTTTCGGATTCTGGCATCGCAACTTCGGGAACGAGGAGTATGTTGTCAATCTCTGGCTCGCGATTCCCATTACGGCGGCCACGGGACTTGCCGCCGGTGCCGTGGGTATCTCCGGCGGGTCGTTCAAGGTCCCCCTTATGGTACTGCTCTGCGGTGTCCCTATGCATGTGGCGGTAGGCACATCATCGGCGATGGTGGCGGCAACTGCATTAATGGGATTTCTTGGTCACTCCAGTGCCGGACATTTTGACTATCGCTGGGCGATTCCTGTGGCCTGTGTCGCAGCCCTTGGGAGTTTCTTGGGCGGAAGGTTGACGCTGAAGACCAAACCCAAGACACTAAAGACCATCTTTGCATTGACCACCTTGGCTGCGGCGGTATTCATGACCATCAATGCCTTCTTGTCCGGGTGACAAGTTGACAGTAGCGATAGACGGCGGAGAGAACAAGAAACGGGGCCAGCCATCAAGATAGAAAAGATGGCGGGACGCCCAACAAAGCAATCGACAGCGACAAGAAATAGCCGCGCTTCGCACGGCGATTTCTTGCGCGTCATTGCAGCCGTTATGTGTCCAGAAAGAAAGCGCTTGACACCTGATACGTATCGCGATACAGTAACGTTATGATAAAGGGATTTCGCCATCGTGGTCTGGAGCGGTATTTCACAGAGGGGACAACGGCCGGCATCCAGGCGAAGCATGAGAAGCGAATTAGATTGATACTTGCTCGCCTGCATGCTTCCACGTCAGCACGGGACATGGATTTGCCGGGACTCAAATTGCACCCGTTGAAGGGGAAGAGAAAAGGAACATGGGCTGTCTCTGTGAGCGGGAATTGGCGGATCACATTCGCATTCGATGGAGCAGATGTGATCGAGGTTGACTACGAAGGTTATCATTAGGAGGAAATGACTATGAGAATGCACAATCCGCCCCATCCGGGCGAAGTCTTGCGGGAGCTCTGTCTGGAGCCGTTGGGTCTTTCTGTAACCGATGCTGCCAGCGCACTTGGCGTTGCCAGAAAGACCCTTTCGGCGATTCTTAACGGCCGATCCGGTATTAGCCCCGAGATGGCAATCCGTCTGGGAAAGGCCTTCGACACCTCCCCGGAGAGCTGGCTGAATCAGCAGGTTCAGTATGACCTCTGGGAAGCCGAGCAGCGCTCCACGAAGCTCCAGGTCAAGAAACTGGTAGCGGCATAATAAGAAGTTATGGCTATGCCTGGGTTCAACTTCCAAGTGCAACTGTCAAGGGTGTCTTCGTGGAGAAGAATACTTCGTATGGGGTGCGGAAGCCAAGTGTCTTCCTCGGCCGGTGATTGAGTCGGTCCGCCACATGCTCGATTTCTTCCCTGGCAACAGCCGTCAGCTCCTGGCCCTTTGGGAAGTACTGGCGAAGCAACCCGTTCGTGTTCTCGTTTAACCCACGCTCCCATGACGAGTACGGATGGGCAAAGTAGATCTCTACTCCCAGCGCCTCGGCGATCTGCTCATGCTCGGCGAGTTCCTTCCCGTTGTCGTAGGTTAACGTGTGCACCCGGTTCTTGTGTAGGGTAAGGCCGGCTACAATGGCCGCACGCACCGCTGCGGCCGTCTTGCGAGCTACTCCCCCGATGACGGTGTACAACGACTTACGCTCAACCAAGGTTACTAACGCTCCTTTGTGGTTCTTCCCGATCACCGTATCCCCCTCCCAGTCTCCTACCCGACTCCGTTCATCCACCACCACCGGACGTTCGTCGATGGACACCCGGTTGGGGATCACGCCGCGACGGTCGTAGGCTCCGTAGCGCTTCCGCCTCTTCTTCTGACAGCGAAGATGGCGATACATCTCCCCGCCAGCCCGCTTGTCGGCGTAGATGTACTGGTAGATGTACTCATGACTGATACGGATACCCTCTTCCGCCATGAACCTCCCCGATATCTGTTCCGGGCTCCAATCCCTCTGAATCAGCAGTTCCACCTTCGTCCAGATGGAGCCGCCAAAGCGAGGATGAACCTTAGCCTTCCTGCGTTCCAACGCCAGGCGGTGTGCCTGTCTAGGTCGGTATCCTCTCATGCCTCGATTACGACTTAATTCCCTGCTGATCGTGGATCTGTGACGACCAATCATCACAGCGATCTCGCTTTGGTTGTGATCGGCTTGCTTTAGCGCGTAGATCTGATATCGTTCTTCTCGGGTGAGCTGCGTGTACGCTTTCATCAGTGCTCCTTTGATTTATTGGTCTGAGGGACACTGCTGATGCTACCGCAGCTCGCCTCTTAGACCAATCGCCAAAGTTGCACTTACGAGTTGAATCCGCGATGAATGATATGGACAAGAAGACAAAGTACCTTGTGCGTGAATTATGGATTTTGGCATGGAACGCTTCTGTACAACATGCAGCAATTTACAAGCCTGGTGCCTGGAAGAATCAGCGAGACCAAATTGATACGTTCAAGAACAAAGTAATAGATTACATAAGGGAGCGTATCATCCCTCAATATAAAGAAACAGTTGAGGAGTTGCACCACTGTGAGAATATTAGCGGCTTAATTGACTATGCGAATGAAGTCGATACGGGCGTTCTAGGGAAAGATGGCTACAAATATGGCGTGGCTCAAAAGGTGTTAAATCTGGCTTTGAAATATTATTGGTGTCTTGGCCAGATAAAAGAGCCTCCGCATTGCCCTGTTGATAAGATAGTAATCGATAAGACTGTTTATCGAGGCAGAGTGAACTGGACTCAAATATTGAAGGAAAAAGAATACCTAGGAATTATCTCAGCAATAAGAGCGTTGGCAAGAAAAGAAGGCTGTTCGATTGCTCAATGGGAGTTAAATAACTATGAAAGGCGGCAGCCATAACAATGCAATTCAGTCGACAGGCTAACGCCTGCGCCTGATTGCTACGTTGGGCCGCACTCACGTCGCAGGGAATGAAGTGATAGTTGAGACGGTGTTTCGGAAGGAGAGAGTATGCTGAACTTGGATTGTGTGTTTCAGACATTTCCTCATCTGGAAACTGAGCGTTTAGTATCGAGAAGAATGCATCTTTCTGATGCAGAGTCGTTGTTCGCCATCTTGGCGGATGAGGATGTGACCAGGTTCTATGATGATGAGGCCTTCACGGAGATTTCGCAAGCCAGGGAACAGCTTGAATCTTGGGCTAGCGGTTTTGATGCCATAGGTGTGTTATGACTGTGCCTTGTGAGGCGGGACCAAGATTCACTGATCCCCTGGGCGATACTGGGGCAATCACCGTTCCTGGCGTCCTCAAAGACGTGGGCCAATGTGGCGTGTATGCAGGGAGCTTAGATCCATCTTGTTGGCCGCATCATAGAGCTGTATAATGTGGCTGTAAAGAATGCCTGTGCGGAGGTAGAGGAGATGGCAACGAAGATCAGAGCACAAGTGAATCTCTCGGAGGAAGTGATCCGCCAGATTGACGAGACGGCAGGATCTCGTAAGCGGAGTGAATTCCTGGAGAGAGCAGCGGTAGCCCAGTTGCGCAGAGAGGCTCTCGATCGTTGGATAAAGCTGGGAGAGAAGTTCAAGGGGTTAACCCTGGAAGACATCTACTACCCTTCCCGCAAGGAACTGGAGAAGCGCGGTGGATAGGCTGGTCATCGACGCTTCAGTTGTGATTGCGAGCCTGCTTCCGGATGAGCCGTACAGGGATGCTTCACTGCGCATTCTGAAGGAGTTTCTTTCCGGCAACTTGGAACTGTTTGCCGTCCCGTTGCTGCGGTTTGAGGTCACAAACGCACTCTGGAAGGCCATCTCCAGGGGCAGAACGAAGTTGAACGATGCACAAGCAGCGCTCCGCGAGTTTGAAGCGTTTAACCTGCCTGAGCGCGAAGTTGCAACTCAGGAGATCCTAAAAACAGCCCATGCCTATAAGTGCTCAGCCTACGATGCTGCCTACTTAACCCTTGCAAAGAGCGAGCAGGTCCCGCTTGTAACAGCCGATAAGCACCTTTATAACGCAGTGAAGGACAAATCCCGCTTGGTTCTCTGGGTGGAAGATTTTAAGCAACCCTCATAATATGTGAAGAATTGTGTAGCCTCGGGCGATCTTGTCTTTTGGCCGTTTTGATTGAGCTGATAAGTCGATTCGTAGGAGCTAAGCGAACTTCAGGCAGGGTTACCTCATCAAGCCCTTCCATCGTAGAGTCAAGCTCAAGGTCTGCCCTTGACCCTTGAATTTCGCCTCTTCACTTAAGGCTTTCAAACTTATGCGCCAACGCGTCTTCCACCGTCTTAGGGACGAACGATGAGACCGCACCTCCGTAGTGTTTTACTTCCTTGACGATCGAGGAAGAGAGGAAGCTGTACTTTCCCGCGGTCATGAAGAAGACCGTCTCGATCTCTGAGTCAAGGTCACGATTGGTAAGGGCCATCTGAAACTCATAGTCAAAGTCGGAGTTGGCTCGCAATCCACGCACGATCGCTTCAACCCCGTTTACCTTGGCACACTCGATCAAAAGCCCGTCGTAGCTGATCACTTCGACCCCACAGATCTTAACCTCGGCAAGTGCCTCCTTGGTGATTCCTACCCGCTCGGAGACGGAGAAGAGTGGAGCCTTGCTCGGATTGGCCACGACCGCGATCAGAAGGCGTGAGAAGAGCTTCTTTGCCCGGCGGAGAATGTCGATATGTCCGTAGGTAATCGGGTCAAAGCTCCCCGGATATATGGCGCTTGACATCGGCATCGTAAAACAATTCTAGCCTAGTTCGCAGAGCTTCTCAACGTCGGCGGTACGCGGGCCGACCACAGCCAGGTTCAGCGCATCGGGCCTGGCGAACCGCGCAAGGACTCGCGCGATATCCTCTAAAGAGACTGCACCTACCCGGCCGATCAGCTCATCCGGGGAGAGGATCTCCCTGCCGATAACCGCAGCGCTCCCCAGCCGCGCCATGCGATTGGCGTTCGTCTCCAGATTAAGTATCAGGTGCCCCTGCAGCTTGGCCTTGGCCAACGAGAGTTCATCAGGAGAAATCCCCTCACCACGGAGGCGGTTAAGCTCGGTTAGCGTGATCTTTACTACTTCAGCGACGTTCTCCGGAGCGACCCCGGCATAAACGACCCAGGAGCCAGCATCGGAGTAAAGGGTGACGGAGCTTGTGATCGCGTAAGCCAACCCTCGCTCCTCGCGGATGATCCGAAACAGGCGCGAACTCATCCCGTCTCCCAGGACGGTGTTTGCTACCTCGAGTGCAAAGCGGTCATCATCAGAGGCATTGGTCCCGGGCAGCCCGAGGTAGAGATGGGACTGCTCAGTCTCACGTTCGTGGAGGGTGCGGCCGCTTCGCATACTAGGGGGACTCCGCCGGGAGAACCCAGAGGACACGGAGAAAGGATCGAACAGCTGCTCTACCAAGGTAATGACCCGTTTTGCATCGATGGCCCCACAGATGACGAGGACCATGTTCCCTGGCTGGTAGAAGCGGCGATGGTACCCAGCGACTTCCTCTCGGGTTACTTCTTTGATTGTGCTACGATCTCCCAGTACTGATCGAGAGAGTGGATGCGATTCTTCCCACAGGTCAGCGTTGAACAGGTCATAGGCATGCTGTTCCGGATCGTCCTGGTGGCTGCTAATCTCTTCGAGGATCACCCCCCGTTCCCGCTCGAGCTCCTTCGGATCGAGAGCCGGGTGTTGTACGAGATCTGTCAGAATCTCTAGGACAAGATGAAGACCGTCGACCGGGACCTCAGCATAGTAGAAAGTGGACTCCTTACCCGTGGCTGCGTTCAAGTGGCCGCCAACCCCGTCGATCTCTTGGGCAATTCGTCTTGCATCCCGCGTGAACGTACCCTTAAACAGAAGGTGTTCCAGAAAGTGCGTCAAACCAAATAGGGAATCTAGGTCATCGCGGCTTCCCACCTTAACCCAGATCCCCACACTCACCGAACGAGAAGTCGGGACCTCCTCTACCAAAACCTGCAACCCACTGTTAAGGGTTGTGGAGAAGACTCCCTCGTAGAGCGCCTCGATCACCAGCGATCCTCAAAGGGTGGAGGTTCCTTCTTCTCTGTCTGAGGTTTCTTCTCCTCTATCTGGGGCTGCTTCTCCTCTATCTGAGGTTGTTTCTCCTCTGTCTTAGGAACGATGCGGCGCAGCTTGTAACGACCGCGGTCGTCGATGTTCAGCACCTCGACCTTCACGCGGTCACCCGACTTTACCACATCCTCCACGCGCTTGACGTAGTCGTCCGATAGGGCGGATATATGGATCAAGCCAGTGATATCAGGCGCCAACTCAACAAAAGCTCCGTAATCGGTAATGTGGGCTACCGTCCCCTCGATGATGTCCCCAACTTTGATCTTGGTCTCTGGCGCCGCGGATTCCGATCTGAAACCTCCTCGCCGAGACGTTTCCCTCCTCCTCGGACGGGCGGGGCGAGATTCCTCGCCTTCTTCTTCGATGCGGCGCAAATCCGGACGGCCCATCTTGTCCTCCCCGATTACTTCTATCGTGATCTCGTCTCCTGGCTTGACGATGTCGCGGACATTATCAACGTACCCCGAGGCGAGGTTCGAAACGTGGACAAGCCCTTCAGAGCCGTTCTTTAACTCTACAAAGGCCCCAAAGTCAACCACGCGGGTAACCTTAGTCTTCATTACCATCCCGACTTCCAGTTCGGCAGTGAGATCTTCGACCCATTTCTTGGCCGCAGCGACCGCTTCAGAATCGGTTCCGGCAATCTTCACCTCACCGTTGTCCTCGACATCGATCGTAGCGCCGGTCTCCTCGATTATGCGCCGGATCATCTTCCCACCAGGGCCGATCACCAACCCGATCTTATCCACAGGAATAGTGACCGTCACAAGCATCGGCGCATAGGGAGAAAGCTGATCGCGCGGCGCGGAAATAACTTGTGTCATCTCGGCAAGGATCTCCAAGCGCGCTCGTCTGGCTTGTCTCAACGCCTCACGCAGGGTCTCCCGGTCGATTCCACCCACTTTGACGTCAAGTTGGAAAGCGGTAATTCCATCTTGCGTTCCAGCAACCTTAAAGTCCATATCTCCGTAGTGATCCTCGGCTCCCAAGATGTCCGTCAGGATGACCCGGCGCCTGCTTGTTTCATCCTCGACCATTCCCATGGCGATTCCTGCAACCGGTTTTTTAATCGGCACCCCGGCGTCCATCAGTGAAAGGGAGGCACTGCATACCGTTGCCATGGAGGAGGAACCATTTGACTCCAAAATCTCCGAGACAATACGGATGATGTAGGGAAATTCCTCCTCACTTGGGAGGACGGCCCTCAATGCTCCCTCTGCCAGGTAACCGTGGCCGATGGAGCGGCGACTCGGAGAGCCAATCCGCCTCACCTCACCTACTGAATAGGGAGGGAAGTTATAGTGAAGCATGAATCGCTTTCGCCCCTCTTTCATCATTTGGTCGATGATCTGCTCATCGCTGCGAGTGGCACCAAGGGTGGCGATCCCCAGACTCTGGGTCTCCCCGCGGGTGAACAGGGCTGAGCCATGGGTTCGCGGGAGAATCCCGACCTGACAACTGATCGGACGCAACTCCTCTGGCCGGCGACCGTCGACCCTCTCGCCGGATTCAAGGATCCGCTGGCGCATATACTCCTTGTGAAAATCCTCAACGAGGTTGGCTATTCTCTTTTTCAGCTGGGCTTTCTCCTCAGCGGGAACATCTTCCATAACAATCGCTTGGATCGCTCGTTCGCAGATGGACTCTACGAAGTCCTGCCGCTCCTTCTTGCTTGACAGGTTGTACATTGAGGGGAACTCCGGCCAGACGATCGCACGCACACGCTCCCGCAGTTCGGGGTCCTCGACAGTCGGAGAGACCTCCTTCTTTACGGGACGGACCCGCTCGACAAATCTCTCCTGGAGGCTTACGAGATCTTGGATCGCTCGATGAGCAATGTCGATTGCCTCCACCACCTTCTCCTCGGAGAGTTCATCCATTATCCCCTCCACCATCGTCACCGTCTCCTTCGTTCCGGCGACAGTGATCTCTACGCCGCCCTCTTCCTGCCAGGTTGCGTCGGGGTTAACTACCAACTGGCCGTCTTTTTGACCGACCTTCACTCCGGCAATCGGGCCAGCGAACGGGGCCTCTGATATCACCAGCGCAGCAGAGGCACCGAGGATACCCACGATGCTCGGCGAACAGTCCGGCTCAGCCGAGAGGATCGTGGCGACGATCTGAACCTCATCCTGGTAGTCCTTGGGGAAGAGTGGGCGGATCGGCCGATCGATCATCCGCGCACTCAAGATCGCCACATCGCTCGGCCTTCCTTCGCGCTTGAAGAAACCACCGGGAATCTTCCCGCTGGCGTAAAATCGCTCCTCGTAGTCGACGCGGAGCGGGAAATAGTCAATATCCTCATTGCTCTCTTGTAAACCCACCGTGACGAGGACGCGTGTATCCCCGTAGGTGGCCAGAACGGCACCGTTTGTTTGTTTGGCCAGCCGTCCGGTTTCTAGGGAAACTTCCTTCCCATTAAACTGTATACTTTCTCTAATTAACATTATTACTCTAGACTCCTCTGATTCCTAGTTTCTGAATCAATTCCTTATACACAGTGAGATCTCGGCGTTTGACGTATTTCAGCAAGCGGCGGCGTTGACCGACCATCTTTCGCAAACCTCGCTGTGAGCTGAAATCCTTCTTGTGCACATTTAAGTGTTCGGTCAGCTCCTTAATCCGCTCGGTGAGAAGCGCAACCTGAACCGTCGCTGACCCAGTATCTGTATCACTTTTCCTATAGTCCTTAACGATCTCTTCTTTCTTTTGGCGTGTAAGACCCATTAATCCTCCTTCGTTCCCGATCCCGAGGGAGGGGTTTCCCGCTCTCCCAGGATGGGATCGCTCAATTTTTGTACCTTTTTGACAGGCGTTTTACCTCTTGCTTGACCTTCTCCTCATCGATAGTGACAAGCTCCCTATCTCGCAGAAGAAACCGCCCAGCCACCATAACGTCGGTTATATCCTGCGAGTGCGCTGCATAGACGAGGGCGGAGAGGGGATCATAGACGGGAAGAGTACGAACACAATCCAAGTCAACTAGGACGATATCCGCATCCTGGCCGACGGCAAGACACTGCGCTCCTGTTCGAAGCGCCTTGGCACCTGCCTGCGTCGCCATTAGAGCCACCTCTCGCGCTGGGAGGACGGTCGGATCCTCGGAGGACACTTTTTGGAGAAGGGCTGCCATGCGCATCTCCTCGATCATATCTAGACTGTTGTTCGCTGCCGCACCATCAGTTCCCAAAGCAACTGTTACCCCCGCTTTTTGCATCGCCGCAATTGGGGCAATCCCACTTCCTAGCTTGGCATTGCTCTTCGGGCAGTGAACGACGCTCACCTCCCGTTCGGCCAGAAGATGAATATCGTCCTTGTCAACATGAACACAGTGAGCTGCCAGGACCGGGATCGATAAGGCACCGAACCGATCAAGCGTGGCTACCGGACTCAATCCCCTCTGCGCTCGACACTGCTCCACTTCCTCCCGCGTTTCCGCAAGGTGAGTGTGAAGGATAACCTCATACTTTTGTGCCAGCTCGATCGCCGCCTTCCATACTTCTTCACCACACGTATAGACCGCATGTGGACTGAGCGCGGTCTTGATTCTGCCGTCTCCAGCTCCCTCCCAACGAGTAATCACTGCCTCCGCCTTCTTAAGCTCTGCCTTCCCATGCGCGTCAAGCTTTGGGGCGACAACGCCATAGGAGAGCACCGCCCGCAGGCCAACCTCCTCCACCGCGCGCCCTACCTCGTTGGTATAAAAATACATATCAGCACACATGGTCGTCCCCGCGCGGATCATCTCAGCGAGTCCAAGGAGGGAAGCCCAGTAAACTTCTTTCGGACTTAACTCCCTCTCGACCGGCCAGATGTGATCCTCAAGCCAGGTTCGCAACGGTAGATCGTCGGCAAGCCCGCGAAAGAGGACCATCGGAAGATGGCTATGCGCATTGACCAACCCAGGGATCGCTAGTTTCCCCTCTCCTTCAATCACCGCTTCACCGGGATTGATCGGCAGGGGATCCTCGCTGATGGTGCTGATCCTCTTTCCGTCAATACGGAGATTTATAGTCTTAACTACCGTGGCGCCGTCGATGACCGCCGTGATATTCCTAAGGACTATTCCCATCCAACCTTCTTTGTCTATAAAGCTCTTTGCAAGGGGAATTATAGCTGCTTCAAGGAAGGACCGCAACGCGCTCTTAAAGGTGACAAGCCATCCTCTTGCCTTCTCTCTTGCTATGCGGCTATTATATTGAAGGCCACCGAAGATGATGAATAAAGGACACAGAGCCGGGCAGTGGGGAGAGGAGATCGCCTGCGAGTACCTACGCAATCAGGGATATGAAATCGTCGAGCGCAACTGGCACTCGAGGTTCGGAGAGGTGGACATAATCGCCCGGGAAGGGGATACACTCGTCTTTGTCGAAGTAAAAGTGCGTACTGGATCGGGGTTCGGAGGCCCGGAAGCGGCACTCACCGCCAGGAAACGTGCACGGATTACCGCAACGGCACGCGCCTATCTAAGCAGAGTTGATGCCGATCTTCCGGTACGCTTCGACTTCGTGGCACTTATAGGAGAGAAGGTCAAGTTGTATCGGGACGCATTTCAGATTGAGGAACCATGTTCGCGCGGTTGCTGAGCGCTGTCGTCGTGGGAATCGACGCTGCATTGGTGGAGGTCCAATGCGATGTAGCGAACGGACTTCCTACGTTTCAGGTCGTCGGTCTACCGGAGAAGGAAGTGACCGAGAGTAGGGAGAGAATCCGCAGTGCTATTAAGAACTCGGGCTACAGCTTCCCGGCCAAGCGGATCACCGCAAACCTTGCTCCGGCCGATTTGCGCAAAGAAGGAGTAGGGTTCGACCTGCCATCAGCGCTGGGAATCCTAGTCGCTTCCGGGCAGATCCCTTCTTTGACCTCTCAATATCTCGTCTTGGGAGAGCTCTCCCTCAACGGCGAGGTGCGGAGAGTGCCCGGAGTTCTTCCGATCGCGCTTGCAGCAAAGCAGGCGAACCTTAAAGGGATGATCGTCCCCGAGGCAAACGCCACTGAGGCCGCTCTCGTCGACGGAGTAGCCGTCTATCCGGTACGAACCCTCGCCGAGGCGGCCGCCCTCCTCTCTGGTGAACTTACCGTCCCCTGTTTTAAGATCGACCGCGACGCACTGATGGCCCAGGTAACCGCCCCGCCACTTGTGGACATCGTTGAGGTTAAAGGGCAGGAACAAGCGAAGCGGGCGCTTGAGGTTGCAGCAGCAGGAGGGCACAACCTGTTGATGATCGGCCCGCCAGGCGCGGGAAAGAGTCTGCTTGCCCGCTGCCTGTCAGGAATCCTTCCTCCCCTCTCCTTTGCCGAGGCGCTCGAGGTAACACGTGTATACAGTATCGCGGGAATGCTAGATAGTAACATCCCTTTGATCACACAACGGCCATTCCGGTCACCGCACCATACCATCTCCTACGCGGGGATGGTCGGCGGTGGACGTGGCCTCCCGGGACCAGGGGAGATCACCCTTGCCCACCACGGGGTTCTTTTTCTCGACGAACTCCCTGAGTTCGATCGCCGCGTCGTGGAGACTCTCCGTCAGCCGCTTGAGGATCGCAGCATCCTATTATCGCGGGCTGGGGTATCGGTCCGTTACCCGTCCAACTTTACCCTCGTCGGGGCGATGAACCCCTGCCCATGTGGCCACCTGGGCGATCACTTGCACCCCTGCACGTGCAACCCACACGAGATCAGACGTTATCGTAAGAGGCTCTCCGGTCCGTTTCTCGATCGCATCGATCTATTCGTCGAGGTTCCCCGTCTTACCCCGGAAGAGCTCCTCACCCGGCCGCAG
>Ga0307431_1000861_pt1 | contig 18750 bp, 16 predicted proteins | sample SalMarWE160170MG_FD_202155 | JGI IMG/M metagenome (GOLD analysis project Ga0307431, IMG submission 202155) | Salt marsh sediment microbial communities from the Plum Island Ecosystem LTER, Massachusetts, United States - WE1603-170 | ecosystem: Environmental > Aquatic > Marine > Intertidal zone >...
ACCGCAGGCGCCCTCTCTGCTCCCAGCGCCCAAACGGCCGGTGGAGTGGCCACCGTTTTCCTGACCAGCCCCACCAATGTGGGCTCCGCAGACATTAGGGCCGACGTAGGAGGGGTCTCAGGCACTGTCTCGGTGAGTTTTACCGCCGGGCCTGCTGCAACAGTTGCCGTCAGTGCTACGCCTGCAAACCTGACTGCGGATGGAACCAGCACCAGCACCATAGAAGTCACGGTCCTGGATGCCAACAGCAACCCTGTGGCGGATGGGGAAACCCTTGTAATCAGCGCTCTATACGGCGATCTCTCTGGTTTTACAGCCTCTACCAAAGGTGGCATGGCCGACATCACATACACCGCCCCCAATTATGTGCCTGCGAGCGGCAATGATACCATCACGGTTGAGGCCACTAACGGGCAGAGCGGCACCGCCCTTATTACCCTGATCGGCCCTCAGATCGCCAGCATATCCCTCAGCGCCAATCCCACCAGTCTGCCCGCAGATGGGACCAGTCAATGCACCATCACTGCTACGGTTACTGTTGTGGGAGGCGGAAGCGCGCCTGACGGCACGACGGTGGATTTCTCCATCACCCAGGGCGGGGGCAGCATCACGGCCACGGCCAGCACTGCCGGAGGTTTGGCCCTTGCCACCCTCACCAGCGGCGTTCTCGCGGAAACAGCCACCATCCGTGCACAGGCGGGAGGTCGAATCGCAGAAATCCAGGTGGAATATACGCCGGGGAGCGTCACCCTGACTATTGTCCCTAACTCCCTCTTGGGAACCGGCCAGGAAACGGCCGTGGTCACCGCGGTCCTCAAAGACGCGGCCGGAAACCCCGCTGCGGATGGTAAAACAGTGAGTTTCGTTCTCAGTGATGAGAGCCTGGGGGATATCACCTCCCCTGCAACCACGAGCGGAGGCCAGGGCGAGGCAACTGCTACCTTTACTGCAGCCGCCAAAGGAGGCACAGTCACCATTACCGCCACCTGGACTGCTGTCAACGTAACCGGTTCGGAAACAATCACCATTCAGCCGCCTCCTGCTTTTATCGAGGTGGCAGAGGGTTACCCTGACCCGACATCCATAAACATTAAGGGTACAGGCGGTCAATCCACATCCCACGTGGTCTTTAATGTCAAAGACAAGCAGGGAGCCTTAGTGGCCGACGGCTACAGGGTAGATTTCATCCTGAGCGGTCCGGACGGGGGAGAAGAGATCTCACCGCTCTTTGATACAACAGTGAGCGGGAAGGTAGGCACTATTCTTCGAAGCGGCTATAAATCAGGCCCGGTCAGCATCAAGGTCACGTATTATTATGACACGAATATCAGCACCACTACCAGCCAGATCTCTATTGTGGCAGGGCCGCCGGTAGGGGAGGAATTCGGGATCAGCGCCCGGTATCTTAATATATCAGGGTTCTGGAAAACCGGGCTTGAAGATCAGATCACCATTAGCGCCAATGATATCTATGGCAATGCCATCCCTGATAATACAACGATTTCATTTAAGACCTACGCTACAGGCGGTGATTTCGTTCCCGGGAGTTCGCTGACCGGCGCCGATCCAAACAAAAGCGGTATTGCGACCAGCACGCTTCTATCATATGAACCAAAGCCTACAGAGGGCTTTCTTTCGGTGACAGCCGAGGCAGTGAATGGCGGACGCACGACCCATGTGACCTCGATTGCAGTTAATCCATCCGACAACTATATCATCTACGCCGGAACGGATGGCGGAGGGGTCTATAAATCCCTTGACAATGGTGACAGCTGGGGAAACATCAGCCGTTCTTCGACCGAACAAGGCCAAAACTGGATCGATCCCTATGTGAACGATATCTCCATAGATCCCGATGATATAAACACCGTGTATGCGGCAACCGGCTATCTGGGCAAGGGCAACATCTACCGCAGTCTGGATGGCGGCCTAAACTGGAACAGTGGCAATACGGAAGAGTGGAATGGGGTTGTGAGCGTTACCGCAGCGATGTTGACCGTGTTATGCGATGATACGGGATTTGACTATGTCTGGGCAGGAACAAAAGGCATGGGAGCGATTTTTGCATCTGACGGAGAAACCTTCCAGTGGGGCGGAACCGTTACAGCGCCGGTTCTCGCTTCATTTGTTGGTGCTAACGGCACCATGTTCACGCCAACCCTCTCTGTTGCCTCGAAGACCGAAACATGGACAACCACCTTCCACCAGACCGGAGCAGCACCCTCAACACCGGCCCTGGACACAACTGCCACAGGCAGCGCCGCAGACGGCACCATGACCGGTGTATCGGCAACAAGCACGGCAGGAACCGAAACCTGGACCGTTGAGTATACCGGCGGGTTCGCTGGTGGTATTGTTCCTAGCGCAGACGGACAAGGCACGCTGGCAGTTGTCTCCACCTCAGCTAACACGGTAACAGAAACCTGGACCGTCACCTGTACCGACGATACCGCTGGCAGCCAAAAATTCAGTGTCCTTGGCTCTCAATCAGGTTTGCATGATCCGATAACTAATATTTATCAAAACTACAGCTCTGACAATAATGAGGTCACCTTTTATATCCTTGAATCCGGCACCTTTGTCGCAGGTACCACCCAATTCACGTTCAGCACCACACAGGACGGCTGGTCTGTTACAGGCAGCGTATCAGGCCCCCAGCAAGATGCAAGAACGGATGTTCCCTATACTTCGGACAATAGCGAAGTATCCTTTACCATTAATTCAGGGGCAAACCGCTTTTATGAACAGGATGATACATGGACCTTTGACACCACCATGACCGGCAATTGGGTGGTGGCTGGGACGGTTTCAGGCACACAAAGCGACAGGGCCTATAATGATCTCGAATACACCTCGGACAATAGCGAAGTATCCTTTACCATTACCGAAGGGGCAACCCCCTTCGGTGAAGGAGACACCTTCACCTTCACCGTAACGGAAAGCGGCCTCGGCCTCGGGAAATCGGTGAGGGATATCGTGAAGGTCCCCGGCACCAATGGAGCCAGCGCGGTTCTGTATGCAGCTACCACAACGGGTGTATTCAGGAGCAGCGACGGAGGCCTGCTATGGTCAAAACCGGGTGACTTTACCGGGGATATGATAACAACGCTCGCCGTGCATCCAGCGTCTACTGGCGGAGTAAACGATGTCATTTACGCCGGCACGGAGGATTCGGGTGTATGGGTGAGCACCAATAGCGGTGCTGCCTGGACCAATTACCCCGGGGGCATGGGCAAAGGCCTGAGCGCCTCAACTCCCTTGGCAGACTTGCATAATGCTGGCAACGGGGTGATGAGTGAGGTCACCGTTGGAGCAGCTGCCGTATCCGAATATTGGACGGTTACGTGCACAGCAGAGGCGGTTGACGGAGGCATCTTCAGCGTGACAGGGACTGTTTCCGGAGCGCAGGCAGATGCGACAGTAGGCGCATTATACACATCGGGCGTCGGCGAGATCTCTTTTACCATATCCGATGGGAATGTAGACTTTGAGATCGGCGACTCATTTACCTTCGCCACCAGCAGGGATTTAGGAAAAACGATCAAGGACCTTCTGGTAGATGATGGCAATGATACATTATATGCGATCACCTATTTCTGGGGGCCACTGGAGCCCCATGCCGTGGGCAACGTGTATGTCCATGATCTGGATCCCGCTGGTACCATGGCGGTAGCAGCGCCAGGTGCCTGGAGCGAGGCCAATACCGGTCTGCCCCAGTTCGATCCCCCCGATGACACCACGCTTTTTGCGCAACATGTCATGGCGCTAGATATAGAAGGCGCCCCGACCGCCCTCTATATCGGTGGAGAGGGGATCAATCTCTACAAGGCCACAAGCGATCTTACAACCGGCGCACCGGCATGGAAACAGAGCACGAATGGCCTGACCAACCTCATCATGGCCAGGATGCCGATCCTTTTCTCTGGTATATGTGATATGTATATCTCTGAAGAGAGAAACGGCGATGACGTTACTTATACCGTCTACATCGAGGATGTGAACGGCAATCCGCCGGTCTACGGCTCGGCGTTTTCAGTGATATTGAAACCGCCAGTAGGAGAAAAAGTAACATTGTTAGACTTAGACTATCCTGATGCTTATACCTATACGGGAACGTGGAGAGACCTTTCGGATCCTGATACGAATAATCCCTATATCATTCTGGTACCCGTCTACGCCGGCGACGAGGTAATATTTACATTCCATCCCGCATGCCTAGCTGAAGCCCCTGGTTGTTCCGGATCCGATCAGACTTTAACCCTTACATATTAATATAAATTCTGATTTTGAACCATTGATAAAAGGCCTCTGAGGGAAATCAGAGGCCTTTTTCTATTTTTGTGAAAATGGGGTCATATCTTCATTTGTCATGCAAAAAACAGAGAGGGATTGCAAGCCCTCATCTTTGATTATTTATATGGAAGGGCCTTTATATAGATTACATCCGCGAGGGCTTCCATCTCCGGATCTTTGTGCACCAGTGTCGTATCAGTGGTAAGTGCCGTAGCGGCAATCCATGCGTCAGCTACTGAGATGGGGTAATTGGCTTTCAATCTGGCAGCCGAAACGATCAGATTCTCATTCTGAGCAATTTCATGCACGGGAAGGCCCCGTAAAAAAAGGTAGCTTTTCTTTGCCTCATGCTCTCCATATAATTTCCAAATTCGGTAGAGAAGCTCCATAAAGGTCATAAACGACACAAATACTTCTTCCCCTTTTTCAGCATGCTTCAATATCTCTTGTACCTCATCGGCTCCCGGCTCGTCCAGGAAATATGCCAATACAGCAGATGTATCAAGCGTATAGCTCATATGTTTAATTCTTCTTCCTTTTCCATCTCTCTATCAGATCGGCGGTCATCCATGAATCTCTTGAAGGAAACATTCCCTTTTATTATGCCTTTCAGCGCTTCAACAGGGTTTGTAGGGACCGGCAGGACGGTAATAATATCTCCCTCTATCATCCACTGCAACATCGATGATCCCTCGAGATTGAAACGCTTTCTGATTTCAGAGGGCACAACCGTCTGCCCTCTCTTGGTCAGTTTCGTTTTCATTCACCTTTTCCTATTGAATTGATAATCATTCAGCTTGTTAGGCTGAAGGCTGATTATGTTGCAGTGCTTGAATCAAGCCATGTAAGACCTTCTCTGTTTCAGCAATCACCTATTCGGAGGGCAGTGCTGGCCTTGGCAAGTCTAGACCGTCATGAAGTGAATAAATGGCATCAAAGAACAACCTGGATTCCGGCTCCGTCATCCCGGACCAGATCCGGGACCGGAATGATATATCACTCACCTGAACGTATTGGGCAATTCCGATTTTCAGAAGGCTGGGGTCGAATGAAAGAACCTGGCAATGGGACCGGCAAAGCGCAGAAGCAAGGGAGACGTTAGCAGTGTGTCACTGGAAATGATATTGACCGGCCGCCAGATATAAGGTATTCTTCTTTGTAGCTGAGGTTAAGCGGTTCACTGTTAACTGTTGAAATGATATTACGTGTAATGAAAGACTATGGGAGCTGTTATGCTCCAACCAATGAATGAGATATATTCTTCCATTTCACTCATCGGGCGACATCGACATCATAACGCATATCCTTTATTATACCTGAGCCGGGCACCGCTTATCGAAATACAAAAATGTTTTGTTTAGTGCGGAGGATTTGAGAAAATGAGCACTCGACAAATTGTTATTGATATACCAGAAAAGATATTGCTTGCAGAAAAGACTGACGAAAGAGCCTTTTCTCATGAGTTGCGAATGTTAGCAGCTGTCAAACTTTACGAACTTGGTCGTCTCTCATCCGGCAGAGCAGCTGAACTTGCTGGTGTGCCGCGTGCGGAATTCCTGCTAAATCTCGAACGCTATAAGGTTTTTCCTCTTGAAGCCGAATTGCGGGATTTAGAAAACAGTCGTGGATAACGCTATAAGCAATACATCTCCTCTCCTGTATCTCTTTCTTGCTGGAATCTTGGACTGGCTTCCGAAATTATTTCATGAAATATGGATACCCAGTGCTGTCATTGTTGAGTTAACCGCAGGACAAGACCGGGGCTATGATGTGCCAATGCCACATGCCTATGAATGGATTACGGTTATTGAACCGCAGCATATTCCATCAGAATGGCTGGCTCTTGATTTGGGGGCTGGAGAACTGGCGGCAATGTCTTTATCGTTAGAATATCCAAATCGGATCATTCTTCTTGACGATATGTTGGCAAGAAGAGCAGCAAAAGCTGCTGGCCTCAGAGTCCGGGGAACTCTGAAAGTTCTCCTGGAAGGCAAATCACAAGGGTTAACAAAGCGAATTAAACCACATGTCATTCAGCTTTCAAAATCAGGAATGTGGATTTCTGATGACACGCGTCAAAGGATTTTGTCTTTAGCTGGTGAGATCGATGATGATTAAGTATGTTGCAGCGATTGAATCAGCCCATGCAAGACCTTCTTGGTTTCAACAATGACCTATTCGGGGGGTAGGGCGGGGCTTGGTAAGCCTAGACCGGCAAGAAGCAAAATAAAGGGCATCCAGAAACAGCCTGGATTCCGGGTCCGTCGTCCCGGACCAGATCCGGGACCGGAATGACAGATCCCTCACCTGAACTCTTTGACACGAGTTTAAGAGATAATCGGCGCCAAGCGGCATAACACATTGAAATCATATCAATTTACGCCAAAATAACTGTAAGACCCCTCAAAAAATGACACGAAAATTCTCTCCATTCCTTAAATTTATTGCATTTGAGGCGATTTTGTGCTTGACAAGTAAGACCCTACAACATATAGTGACAACATGGCTCACTTCCATGTTAAAAAGAAAAAAGGAAGACCCTACTTATACGTACGCGAGATCGCTCGCGTCGACGGCAAGCCCAAAGTCGTTTCACAGATATACCTCGGCTCTCCGGAGCGTGTGGCCGGCCTGGCCTCCGGAACTGAAACAGATACCATCAAGATCAAAGTCGAACAGTTCGGTGCCATGTGGCTGGCGCAGCAAATGGATCGAGATGTTGACCTGTCAACTATTGTTGACGAGATTATCCCTAGAGCAGCCAGGGAGACCGGCCCCACCGTTGGGGAGTATTTTCTCTATTGTGTATGGAACCGTATGATCGAGGCCGTTAGTAAAAATCGATTATCGCAATGGTATGATCGAACAGCGGTTCAGCAGATTCGTCCGGTCAATCTCGACGAACTGACGAGCCAGCGATACTGGGAGAAATGGGACCGTGTCAGTGAAGAAGCGCTGCAAGAGATAGCCCAAACCTTTTTTAAACGTATCTGGCAACTCGAGTCTCCTCAAGCAGATTGTCTGCTGTTCGACACGACCAACTATTATACATTTTTAGCCAGCGACACACCGTCCGATCTCGCCCGCCGTGGCAACAGCAAGGATGGCCGGCACCATCTGCGGCAAATCGGACTGGGGTTGCTGGTCACTCGCGGTTCCAAACTGCCGCTTTATTATTCTGTCTATCCCGGCAATATGCATGACAGCAAACAATTTGAAGCGATCATGGATGAGATGTTCGGGATCGTGTGCGGACTTCATCAGACCAAAGAACGCCTGACGGTGGTCATTGACAAGGGGATGAATTCTGAAAGCAATTACGCCTGGATAGACGAACATGCGCGGATTCATTTTGTAACCACATATTCGACTTACTTTGCGCAGGATCTTGCCGCAACGACGCTGGATCGTTTTGAGCCCTTAGATATTGAAAAGAATAAAAAGCTGTTGGCAGCTGGAAACCATGAAGATCTGATACTCGCCTACCGGACCCGGGGTGAATACTGGAGGAAACAGCGCGCTGTAGTGGTGACGTACAATCCGGCTACGGCGCGCAAACAGGATTATACCTTCCAGAGCAAACTGGAGACGATTCGGCAGCAGTTGCTGCTGATGCGAAACAGCGTCCGTGAAAAAGCCCCGCATTGGAAAAATCCTGACGCTATCCGCGAACGTTATGTGCGGCTCTGCGAACGTCTGCATGTAGCGTCGGATTATTACACCATCGATTTTAACCAAACCAATGATGGCTTATCGATGAGCTTTCGAAAAGATCCTTACAGGGTCAGCCGAAAGCAGGCCATGTTTGGCAAAAACATCATCATTACGGATAACACGGACTGGACAACGCGGGAAATCGTTGAAGCCAGTCTGGACCAGTGGCAAGTGGAAGATCGGTTCCGTCTCAGTAAAAATGACGATTTGGTGAGTACTCGTCCTATTCGGCATTGGACCGACAGTAAGATCCGGTGCCACTTATTTACTTGCGTGGCAGCAATGACTTATTTGCGCAGGCTGGAGCTCAGGCTCTCTGCAGCAGGCGTAAGTCGTACAGCGGAAGATGTCATTGAGGACATGCAGCACCTGCACTCCGTGCTGATATTAAATAAGGGGGCTATAAAACCGATCAGGCGATTAGAGACTCCCACGAAGACCCAATCCGAAGTCCTATCTGCGTTGGGGCATCGGGTTGACGACAGTGGGGTCTTACAGCCGATAGCTGCATAACCACCTGAATAATATGGATTTATAGCTATTTTTGGCGTTTAACCCTGAAACTCCTGTTTGATAAGTCCCGATTTTCAGAAGGCTGGGGTCGAATGAAAGAACCTGGCAGCAGTACCGGCAAAGCTCACAAGCAAGGGAGACCTTAGCAGTGTGTCACCGAAAGTTCAAACAAGGGCCGGGACTAATGGCTTAGCCATCAGATGTTGAGCAGGCTAAACATTTTCAAGGTGACTACGTGAGTAGTTGCTGAAAATCATCAAAAAAATTCTATATGATTAACCATGTCTTCAGAAGGAAGGACGGCTGTCAGCGCTCTTAATCGCCGAATGCATTCGCCTATCAAGTAACGCTTCTGATGACAGTATATGATGCCCCGATGAGTCCTTCCCTCATCTAGCCATCTAGCAGCAATTTGCAGAAAATCCGTATCGTGGGTGAAGATGGTGACCTTTTCTTTGGCTGCATAGATGAGCTGCTCTTCATCGGTTAATCCCAGATTTCCGGCATCTCTTGCAGAGAAGGCCTCAACGCCTCTCCTTTTAAGGCCTTCCGCTATGGCGACACTAACACTTTCGTTCGTATAGATACTGACCATGTCCATGTGTTTATGAGATCTTTGAGGGGATTTTTTTCTTCAATTGGGCGATGAAGTCTTGGTCCTTCTCAGCCTTTTGATCGAGTTCATCCCTGTTCTCGTAATAAAAAGAAAGGGCGTCATGGACTTGATGGAGATTCAGGTGAGGGTGCGAACTGATGATTTCATCAGGCGAGTGCCCAAGGATTTCATATTCGATCGCTATGTCAATAACGCGGTTTCTCGTCCCTTCGATAATAGGACTCCCTCCGCATATGTCTTTATTCTTCACTACAAAAGGGTGTTTTGTGCTTTCCAGTTTTAAGGGCTTTCCCGGCATTTTCTTCTCTCCTGCTTAATATTATGTATCGTATCTTCTAAAATACTCCTGAAGTTCCCACAGGCTTTCAACGTGTACTTTCGCCTCAAGGGCCTTATTCCTGTAAGCGATCAAGGGGACTTGAGCGGCCCGGCACACCTCGTAATCCACCTCGGAATCCCCCACGTAAAAACACTGGTCCGGCTCAAGGCCGAAAAAATCGAGGATCTTGAACACCGACTCAGGGTGTGGTTTGGGGTTCTCCACGTCCAGGGATGAAACAACGATATCGAAGTAGTCCGACAGATTATTAAACTCAAGAACCTTGCCTATGGTGGTGCTCCTGTTGGTCGCCACTGCGAGCCCATAGTGGGGTTTAAGGAAATCGAGCAGCTCTCTTAGGCCCGGCTCCAACACCATATCAGCGATAAAGGGGCTATAATCGAGGTGCAGCCGATATTCAAGGGCATCATCCGTATGAGGGCTGTTTCTGAATATGCGCCGTATCGATTCCACAACGGTATGCATGTGGACAAACTCGATATCCTCGAGGGCCATGGGAGGCAGGCCGAAATGGGAGAGGAGGTGGTTATAGAGATTGGTATTTGCCTGCCTGGAGTCGAACATTACCCCATCGCAGTCGAATATTACCGCTTGATGTCTCATATTGTAGATAATCTACCCCACATGAGACGGCAGGTCAATCATATCTTGCAAAAGCCCGCTATTTATGTAAACTTTTAGCCGCAGACCCACACAGACGAATATTTTGTTGGGCCGACGCTTGTCCCGTGAAATGCGGAGCATATTTCATTGGGATGGCCCAACAGAACATGCAATCGTTTCGCGATCATGGAGATTAACGGATACAAGTTGGAATCTTGGTAAATTTTAAGCATCCAAAGGCTGAAATAAAAAGGATGGTTCTAGGTTTGCCCGAAGGGCATCGTGGTTAATGCCTTGCCGTGTCGGCAAGGCATTAGTCTGCGTGTGTCTGCGGCTAAAACTATTTAATCTAATAAGGGGAAAATGGAAATCAGATCTGATTACCTCATCATCGGAAGCGGGATTGCCGGACTGAGCTTTGCCCTTAAAGCGGCATCAGTAGGAACCGTGACTATCGTGACCAAAAAGGAGAAGATGGATGCCTCTACCAACTTCGCCCAGGGAGGGATCGCATCGGTATTTGATCCTGACGATTCCTATGATCTGCACATAGCAGATACGTTAGAGGCCGGCGCAGGCCTCTGCAATGAAGAAATTGTGAAATTGGTGGTGACGAACGCGCCGGATATGATCCGTGAGCTTATCTCTCTCGGGGTGAATTTTTCCCATGACAGCACGCAAGCCGATCGATTGGATCTCACCAGGGAAGGCGGGCACTCCCGCAGAAGGATCGTCCACACACAAGACCTCACCGGACAGGAGGTCGAGAGGGCCCTTCTTCACAGTATCGAGATAAACAAAAATATCGAGATCTATGAAAACCATATGGTCATCGACCTGATCACGGCCTCTAAATTCATCAAAAGGGGCATCTCTATCAATGAAACCGAGGAGACGTGCTGGGGCGCCTATGTTCTGGACATCTCCACAGGAGAGGTAAAGAGCTTCTTGGCTGGGGTTACCGTGCTCGCCACCGGGGGCGCCGGCAAGGTGTATCTCTATACCACGAACCCGGACATCGCCACGGGTGACGGGGTGGCGATCGGATACAGGGCCGGGGCAAAGATCGCGAACATGGAATTCGTTCAGTTCCACCCCACCTGCCTCTACCATCCGCTTGAAAAGAACTTTCTGATCAGCGAATCCTTGAGGGGCGAAGGAGCTCGGCTCATCGATAAACGGGGCAATCACTTTATGGAACGCTACCACCCCCTGAAGGATTTGGCCACGCGGGATATCGTGGCACGATCCATAGACGCCGAACTCAAAAAGAGCGGCGATGAGTGCGTGTATCTCGATATAAGCCACCGTGACCCTGATTTTATTAGAAACAGGTTTCCGCACATCTATAAGAGGTGCCTGGAGCTGAACATAGATATCACACAAGAGCCCATCCCGGTTGTCCCTGCGGCCCATTACATGTGCGGCGGCATTCTGACGGATAAGCGCGGAAAGACAAATATAAACAACCTCTATGCCCTCGGCGAAGTGGCCTGTACCGGGCTGCACGGGGCGAATCGATTGGCCAGCAATTCCCTGATAGAAGCCCTCGTGTTTGCTCACTGCGCCTTCGAGGACAGCACCAGGTTGATCGCTGGGAAGGGTGATCGTAGGTGCCCGCCCGCTCCTCTATGGGATTCAGGTTCTGCAACCAATAGCGATGAATCCGTGGTCGTTTCCCACAACTGGGATGAGGTGCGAAGGCTGATGTGGAATTACGTGGGAATCGTTAGGACGGACAAGAGATTGACCAGGGCAACGACGAGGATAGCGATCATTCAGCAGGAGATCAGAGATTATTACTGGGGTTTTACCATCACCAGGGACCTGCTTGAGCTGAGAAATATCGCTACTGTTGCTGAACTGATCATCACCTCAGCCACGATGCGAAAGGAAAGCAGGGGCCTTCACTACAATCTTGATTATCCTGACAGAGATGACACCAACTGGCGTCATGATACGGTGATATAGATCGGCCACAGACCCACCCAGGTCTTTTAGCCGAGCGACGTGCTCGGCTAAAAGACCTCATCGCTTCGCGATACAAGGAAATGGATACCAACGAACTAACTTACCTGATCAATGGCGCGATCTTTTAGGTAAATCGTGAACTTGGAGCCGGCTTTCTGGAGAAAGCGTATGGGAATGCCTTGCTGGTCGATCTAATCGGCAGGGGACTCAAGGCCGAGAATCAAGTCCCGATCAAAGTCAAATATAAGGGTGTAGAGGTCGGGGAGTATTACGCAGATATCGTCGTTGAGAACCAGGTCATTTTGGAAATCAAAGCTGTTGATTCTTTACAGAAAATCCATGAGGCCCAGCTATTGAACTACCTCAAGGCCACGGGATATAAAATAGGGCTCTTGGTAAATTTTACGCATCCAAAAGCTGAAGTAAAACGCTTTGTCCTGTAATCACCCGGAGGGTACACCCTTTTCCTCTGCCGCTGTCGGCAGAGGAAAATGTCTGCGTCTGTCTGTGTGGGTCTGCGGCTAATAAATAATTTGTTACCAGAGGGTGAACGGAAACTCCAGCCATAGCCTCTTGTAGAGCTTCTCCCGTCCCGTGAGCTTGAGATACGTCATCACAAAGGCGTAGAGCATGCCTAATGACATGGCGCCGAGCACCATATAGAGAAGCCCCATAAACACGATCCTTCCCCAATCCAATTGCCACGACCACTCAAATACTAAGGGCAACATATCAGCTCCTTTTGATCGCCCCGGAATCGGTTACGACCCTGCCGAGCACCTCTACGGGGTTCAGCTTCGGCTCCTGGGGAAACAATGGCAAATACCGGTAGGACAAAGAGAAGAGAAGGATGCCATACCCAATCGCACCAAAGGCAATACCCCACTCCTGCCACGTTGGAAAATAGGTCACGAACCGATCGAAGGGCATCACCGGTATGCCCAGTGTCTGAATGCTGAAGGTAAACCTGTTGAGCACGATCCCGATCACAGTCATCAGGGCCCCGATCACCAGGAGGTTCTCCTTTTCCCTGTACTTCTTGGTGATCAGGATAATGGCCGGAATAATGCCGAAGACACCGATCTCCGCTATGATGAGCCAGACACCATAGGGCTCCTTAAAGAAATCCATGAAGGATAATCCTGCCCGAGGTACAACCCCATAGGCCCAGGCAATGGTATCCGCAATCTTGACGACTATATAGGTAGCGAGCAGCCAGCCTGATATCTTGCCCAACAGGGTCAATGAATCGTTTCTCACCAGCTTCTTTCCCGTCACCTTTTCAGCCACCCATATGCATAGAAGGGTAAAGCACGGGCCTGCCGCTATTGCGGAGTGAATAAAGAGGAAGAAAGTCCACGGCCAGATAAAGAAACCTTCCCGAAAGGCAAAAGGACGTCCGAAGAGCACGCCGAACATGCCACCCAGGGAGCCTTGGTGAAAGAACGAGAGAAAGGCGCCCACTGCAGCAAACAGGGCCACAATGTGATGGAGGGTGTTGCCGAATATGTTGAATTCCGGCACCTGCTTCAATTTCCTGTTAGAGAGTATCAAGGGTAGATACTCGATGGTAAGCACCCCTAGATAAGCGGTGATACAGAAGGTGACCTCGGTCAACATGGAATGCACGTTCGCGTGCCAGAATATGAACCAGGCCCTCAGAGGCTGCCCGACATCCACACCCAGCATGGCAATGGCAGACGAGTAACAGATAAACCCGATCACTACAGCCGCATTGATAACCGCTCTGAGGTTCTCGCGATATGGATAGAGGAACACCCCGCCAACAAGATGGGTCAGAAATCCTGTAAAAAACGCGCCTGCACCCAGGGCGATCAGCGAGAGATCAAAGACGATCCACAAGCCGAAGGCAAAGTAGTGATTCATGTTCGTCTGGTTCAAACCCTTCCAGAAGATCAGGAAGGCCGACACCACGCCCCATGCAATCAGTGCCAGCCATAGAACCGACCACCATGTGAATCTCCTTAACGAGCATCGCTGTACACCATTGGGGATCAAAGCCAAATCCATGTCCTTCCTCCAGCGCCTCTAAGTCTTTTCCTTCGATTCAGCTTCCAGATAATTGTCCGCCATGCGCCTCACCCATGCCTTGGTGCTGAGATAGTACACCTTGGGTTCGGTGCCGAGCTTCTCCAGGAGCCTGAACGCATGCGGGCTCTTTGCGAGCGCCGAAACCTTGTGCTCCGGGTTATTGAGATCGCCAAAGGTAATGGCCTTTGTAGGGCAGGCCTCGGCGCAGGCGGGAATATATTCGTCCTCCTTGAGATCCCTCCTGCCCTCTGCATTTGCCTCGGTCTTGGCCCTCATGAGCCTGTGGTGGCAAAACGTACACTTCTCCACCACCCCTCTCATTCTCGGCGAAACCTCCGGCGAGAGATACCGATCCATGCCGTTAGGGAATGACGGATCATACCAGTTAAAGTCCCGGGCATGGTAGGGACACGCAGCCATACAGTACCTGCATCCTATACACCTCGTGTAGATCTGGCTCACGATGCCGGTATTCGGATCCCTTCTGGTTGCCGTTGCCGGGCACACGGGCACACACGGCGGATTGTCGCACTGCATGCACGGCCGCGGCAGGTACACGACCTCGGTATCCGGAAACTCTTTCCCGTTGGTAATCCGGTAGATCTTGAGCCAATTTATATTCCTCGTCTTATCCGATTCATCATGGAGCACTGAGACATTATTCTCAGACGAGCAGGCAACCACACATGCCCCGCAGCCGATACATTTATCCAGATCAATAACCATCCCATATCGAGTTCCCTTGGAATTTTCTTTACGTTTCATAATCGATCCTCTGTCCGGTGAAGCTCCTCCTTGTCAACGAGACACTGTACGGAATAGCGAGCCCACGTTATACCTTGATCACTTTCACCTTCGTATTCCACCAGATTGGCTGCCCGCTCAAAGGATCCTCAACCCTCTCGATTATCTCATAGGGGTTGGCGCCTTTTCCTTTGAGATACTTGTCATAGGCTGTGTGCCCAAGGCCCACGGGCATAAAGACAATGCCCGGCATCGCACCCTCAAAGAGGTGGACCCTCGCCTTGAGTTCCCCCCGCCGGGAACGGAGTATAACCCTCGATCCTTCCAAATAGCCGTATTCAGCCGCAGTCTTCGGGTTCACCTCCACAAAGAGATCATCTCCCTTGAGCTGATAGTCAAACAGGGTTTTATTCAAAAACGGCGGGTTTCCTATCCATCCGCTCGCCAGGTTAATCAATTCAATGGGAAAAAGAAGCAAGGGATACTCCTGTTTCTCCGCTCCTGATAGCGCCTCCTCGTAGTGGGGCATATACACCGCATCCCCGGCCGCGGCAATCCCCATCTCCTTGAGAGTATCATCGAGAGATGCGCCTTTTGAACTCTCTTTGAGCGCCGAGACAATAGCAGAGGAATAGAACTCGAATTTCCCGCTGGGTGTTTGGAATATCTCTTCCCAACGGCCAAATCGATGAGAAGCATGGTGCCAGCATCCGCTCGCCTTGAGATCCTCCCACATGGCTGGGAAAGAGGAAGGAGCGTTGCTTTGGCCTCTGATCGTCTCCAATCCCTTCCACACCGGAACCGATCCTTCCAGAGAGGTCTCTCCAGCTCCGGAATCAAAAAGTCCCTTGACTCTCTGCTTAACCGCCTCTTCGAAATTTTTCCACCTAAAAGAACCCGCCACGGAGCCCCCGATCCCTTTAGCCACGGCGATGATCACATCCCCGCTGTGTCTCGTCTCATACAGCGGCCTGACTACGGGGCGCGAAAGCGCATACAGGGGATACTGAATCCCCGTGGGCCATACGATGTCGGCCATCTTCTCGAGATGGGTATGATCCGGCAGTATCATGTCCGCCATAAGCGAGGTCTCATCCCTAAACGGTGAGAGGCTCACGATAAAGGGCACTTCCTTCAGGGCCTCGGCGAGGCCCTGGCTGTCAGGTACGGTATAGATCGGATTTGTGGAGCATACAAGAAGTGTGTCGATCTGCGATCCTGAACGTATCGACTCGGAAAAGTGGTGAATGAGGCTTGTGGCAAAGGGATATCGCCGGCTTCCCGCCCCATCTATCCTCGAGCTTGCAATGCCGGCTCGTGCCACTGAATCGAGTTCCGCTTCAGGCCACTGCGAAAGAGGAATATCCTCTGCTGCCAAGACCCCTCCCCCCATATTGATCCTTCCCTGGAGCGCATTGAGGGCGTGTACGGCCATGTTCTCATACAGGCTGCCGGGCAAATCTCCCTTGCCCCTTCCGGCTATGGCAATGGGTGCTTTGGCCTCCGCGAATCTCCTGGCAACCCGAATTATGAGTTCTTTCTCGACGCCGGTAATCCTCTCCACATCCTGGGGGGCATATTTATCCAACACCAGCTTCGAGAACCCCTCATGCGTGATCCCTTTTCCCCCGACCCAATTTTTGAAACCGGTGCTGTAATGCTCTATGAATTCCTTATGGTATGCCTTTTCTTTGACCAGTACATGGGCAATGCCCAGAGCGAGAGCCGCCTCTGTTCCCGGAAATGGGGCAATCCAGAGATCCGCCTTCATTGCGGTATCCGATGCCCTGGGATCAATCTGGACCACAAAGGTCTTTCGTGAAACCCACTCTCCCCAGGTATTCAGCATCCTCCCCGGGGCGCCCCAGCCATCAACTAGGCCGCAGCCAAAGCTCAGGACAAAATCGGACTTCTCCAGATCAAACGCCAGAAGGCCATTACCGCCCTGCATGAGAAGCTGAGCCATGGCATAGGCATCTTCTTGCCCCGGAATAGTGAGGTAGTTAGGACTTCCCACGGCATCGAGCAGTCTTCTGATAAGCAAGGCCATAGTTGATCGAGACTGGTTTCCATCTATTGCCGCCAATCTCTCAGGGTTACCGCTTTGCCGCAATCCCCTGATCCTCGCGCTCAACGTTTCGATGGCCTCGGTCCAAGAAACCTCCTGCCACGTATCGGACCCCCGAGGCCCGACCCTCTTCATGGGAGACTTCCACCGAATGCCTTCATTATAGAGGATCTGCTGGCCTGCCATGCCGAGCGGGCATATTCCCCCTCTATTTACCGGGTAGTCCTGTCTCCCCTCGATCTTGACTACCCTGTCGCCGACCTTTCTCACCGTAATGCCGCATGCGCCTGGGCAGAGCGTGCATACGGTATCTACATGAGAGATCTTTCCCCTTGCCGGTATCGGCACCCATGACCAGTTTTGGGTCCATATGGTGATATCATCGATAAGCTTCCAAGGAAGAGGCGAAAGCAGTGTTCCCCCGACTCCTCCTGCGATGAATTTTATGAAATTTCTTCTATCTAGCTCCATATCCCCGATCCTTATTTATGGCACACAAAACAGGCATTGTTGTTTTCCTTGCCCCTTTCCTTGTGGCAATCGGCGCAATCATCCATCTTCATGCTGTCCCATGAATTCTTCTTGTATCCCAGGATGTTCCTCCCCCAGATATCAATGCTGTACCGGCTCATCCTGTTCACCTTGTAGTCCGGCATGTCGTCCCTGGTGCCGAAATCTCCGTGGCAGACCTTGCATTCCATGTTGCCCATCTTTACATGGGCGATGTGGGGAAAGTAAACGCAGTCGGGCTGACGGAAATACACAAGCCATGGGATCTCTTGGCCGGGCTTTACGTATTCGGTGAGAAGCTTTTGCTCCTCCGGATCTTCACTGAGGGGGGACTCCGGATCCTCATGACATTCCATGCACTTTTCGAGCTTGGGGATGCCGGAAAAACTGCCGTCCTCATGGAAGTAATGGCAATCCTCGCATTCCATGCCCATATCCTGGGTATGGCTTGCGTGGCTGAAATGGAGCGGCTGGCTCTTCTTGGAATAAAGAAGGGCGGGATACACCGCCCAACCAACGATAAGAGCAACTATCAGGCCCACAATAAAGAAAATCCACCCACCGCTCGAGCCCTTTTTTGCCTGTTTTGAATTCTCGTCCATCGGAGCCTCTTCATTGCTTTCAGCTCAAAAAATAACGCCGTCAAATCAAAAAACCAATGCTGCCAGCTCATTCCATTCAAAAGGTGAGAGATGCCCCCATTTGAAAATGAATGTTTGCATTATAGTTCACTCATCCCTCAACGCTTTTTAGGGCGAAATACCTCGCTGGATGCTGCACTATTATACATTGCCCGTTTTTTTGTCAAGGAAAAAGGCATGGTCCGGCCTTCTTTTGGTATAGTAATACACACTGATAAGCGGACCGCTCGCTGCCACTCGCTCTCGCTTCGCTTGTCCGCTTATTGAAGGCCAAGATGGTACACTTTTCGCATAAATACTTGCAGTGACGTATTTGAAAGAGAATAGAACTTATTGACGATGTACGCTGTGAAAGGTAACATTTAAAAGAAAAGAGGGGTATTGTTAAACGAGGGGGTGAACAATGACCAGATCATTCTTGATAACCTTTATTTTATGTGCGGGTTTTGTCCTTCACGGTTGTGGCGCCTTCGAATACGTGGACGGGAGCTCAAAGGATGAAATAAAAAAATTCAAGATATCCAAAGACGAGATGTGGGAGGAGTTAAAAAAGGCTAGAAACGATAACAGCCAGCGAAAAAATCAGATAAGCGCCTTACAAGAAAAGAATCAAAGAATAAAGGCTGAGAATAGGATCAAAACACGATTAATGAAAGACCAGACAGGATCATTGGATGAACAAATA
>Ga0307431_1000864_pt1 | contig 18735 bp, 18 predicted proteins | sample SalMarWE160170MG_FD_202155 | JGI IMG/M metagenome (GOLD analysis project Ga0307431, IMG submission 202155) | Salt marsh sediment microbial communities from the Plum Island Ecosystem LTER, Massachusetts, United States - WE1603-170 | ecosystem: Environmental > Aquatic > Marine > Intertidal zone >...
ATTTCAGTTTCTCCAAGCTTTTTGATTTCCACAAACTCTTGAGGGCTCAGCTTAAGCGGGTTCCTTCCTCTTGCAGGGGGATGCTGGAAGATTTCGCCACGCAAAATGTTTCTGTCCCGCATTCTCTTATAGGTCATAGCTTGCAGAATCTTGCCTTCCGGATCAACTAGGATAACGTTTCCTCCGCCGAAAAGCTCTGAAACCAACTGAAAGTCGCCTTGCCGTGTGCTGATTTCCGTGATTGCTATTCGCTCGAATTCATGTTGCCGAACCTCTTTGACTACACCATTGTTGAGGTATTTTCTGAGGGACATGCAGAAAGAAGAGGGCTTTTTTGGGGTTTCATGTGCGTAGGAGGTTAGATGGATTCGTTTTCCAGCTTCAATGAGCAGTTGGATTTGAGGCTGGTTTGGTCTCCGGAGCTTGAGGAGTAATGTTTGGGTGCCAATTTGATAAATTTTGGCGACATGAGCGCCTTTAACTAACTCGTTAATTTCATGGGTGACTGCGGCTACATCGAAGCTTGTCATTACTTCCTTCAACATTTTTCCCTCAAGAGACGAGAAACCGGTTTTCTAACATTAAGGGAGAGAGCCTCTTCCATATTCCTTTTCTGTTTTATTTTGCTGCATAAAAAGGGTGCCGTCTTGAAATGATGCAATTCATTGTGGGGGCGGGTAACCGTTGTGCTGTGACGATTCTTCACTACTTGGAAAAACTCGCAAAGTGAAGGCTTATTATCGAAAAACGGTGCTGTTTCTGAAAGTCTGCTTTCTAGTCTATGCCAAGATTTGCTTTGGAGATGCTTCCTTCAACATTGTTTCTTTCATAATCTTCTTTTTGGCTGTTCTTGACAATATTCTCTGATCACCTATCCAGTATAATGTCCATCCGGTCATCCAAAGGAAAATGGTGAGGGGTAGAAGAACAATGATTCTTACTTGATGCCACACATGTCCATTGCCATTCGAATCGTTCATGTAAACCCACAATCGATTGTTAAAATGGAAAAGATGTAAAGCTCTTATGAAATGTAGCTACAGATTTGCAATATGAACAACTAATTCGATTTCTTGAATGTCGGCGACTTGCTGGGGAGTGAGAATAGGAAGAGCCAAAAATAGATGATTAGAACTACTTGGAGAAAAATTCCGGGAGCCGTAAACAGAATCAACACTGGTGCGTTGCCTATAATGACAAGCATGACTAAAAGAAATAGAAGAACTATTAAATAGATAAGAATAAGCTGCGCAATAAACGTGTAAACTGACCCTTTTTTTAACCCCATCGGCTCAACCACCCCCATTCTCTGAAGGTTTTTGCTTCACAGGATTTATAATTTTAACCCTCGATTTTCATTCGCAGAGATAGAAGTTCTGTTCTGCACGTAAAATCCATGCATGTATCATCTCACAAAGAGAAAAAAACTAAATTAGCTTCATGCCACAACTTTTGGGTTTTACGTATCACATTTTAAGTTAACCAAACTGACCATTTAACCACTAGAAGTTTTATTTCGTATGCGTGGTATTAACATTGGAACCGAACGCTTATATTTTCGGTACTCTTCTCCGAACACTTCCTCGCTTTCTTTTTCCTCCTTTTTGGCAAGCCGATAATACAAGACTGCTATGACTGGCCACAGTAAAATCGTGAAGAATGTGGTCCATTCAAGATTCATGCCGAGAGTGAGAAGCAGAAATCCTAGATATTGTGGATGACGAACGTGTCCATAGATGCCTGTTGTTACAAGTTGACCTTTAGCTTCGTGAATACGTTTCCAACCAAAAACGATCAGGAGTATCCCTGTTACAATAATTATTGTTGAGAGGGGAAATATGAAATACCTGAAAACAATGAAGAACATTTCTTCTCCTATCAACCTTTTAGAAGGAATTCTAACGTATACACTTCATTGTATCCAAATGCCCACATGAAAAAATACGCCGTTAAAGGAACCCCGTACATCTCAACGTATAGGGCAACTATGAATGCTAAGTAAACGCTGGCTGGACGGCGTGCCAGCTTTCCTCGGTATGGAAGAAACAGGAAGAAGATAGAGAAGAAACCGATGCTTAAAATCACGAAGAACCAGTTTACCTCAAATAAGCCCTTTACGCTGAGAAAAACATAAACAACTGACAGCATCGACGCTAACAGTATAACCCTCAGTAGGTTTTTGAGGCGCCTCATTTTATGTCCTCGCTTCTTTTTGCCTGAAATAGAAGCAACATATGAGTGACGTACATGTATGCCCGGGTGATGATGCAGTTTTATTCATTTTAATGACACCAACGATTCATTCTATTATAGACACCGCATAAAAACATTTTTGTAAACATTTCTTGACCTATTGAAAAATGCAAACATGTCTCTTAGTCAAAGTTTCTTGACAAAAGAGATTTACTTATGGGCTTCACCATATGCGCTCGAATTGTGTGACAAAATTCTATCCCAATAGACATGAATATCCTTAGAGGCATTCGTTTATAGAGAGCTCATAGTGTGTTTGGGTTTGGGGCTTTGATTTTATTTCTTTTTAAGTTTATTCGACACGTCAAAAAGCCCTTTTCGAGAGGGTTTAAGTAAGCGAGAGTAGATTTAAGCGGGTGAAGAGGCTTCCGGAAGCGAAAGTAAGATAAACTACAAGTGAAAAGTTATGGTGTTCATGGAAACACGGGATTCAAATTGAAGACTCTAAATGTTATTTACTGTAGCAGAATCGGCTTCGGCATCCTCGCCGCCCTAGTAGCTGCCTTAGTGGTGAACCTCAAAGTAGGCAACCCACTCATAAATGGCATAACTGTCGGATTAGCAGTCTACCTCATCACATATTACCTTCTCAAATGGCGGTTTATGAGTAAGGTGGAGAAGCCGACCAAGATTCTTACAATGGGAATAGGCGCCTATTTTCTCACGTTTATTTTCTGCTGGGTCCTATTTATCACTCCGTTTCTTGCGCCTCCAACCGCTACGTTCACTATGGATCCAAAAAACCCTGTGGTTGATGACCTCATAACGTTTGATGCAACAGCCAGCTTTGACCCAGACGGAACAATAGTCAAGTATGCTTGGGATTTCGGAGACGGAAACAAAGGAACAGGAGCAAACATCACTCAGACCTATACCTTAGCTGGAAATTATACCGTTAGACTAACCGTCGTAGATGACCACGGAATAAGCAGCAGAAACACAACACCTCTAACTGTGAATGCGCCCTCTTAACAGAACCTCTTTATGTTTCCATGTTTTTCAGGAAAAAGCTGTTTTGCCTCAAGTGGAATTGAAGAAAAAAGAGGAGAAGACGTAAAAATCGTAATCCGTGTCGCCTCCTACATTCACGACCATAGGTTTTCTACGCGCTTGGTCTAGGTTCTTCAGGTTGGCTTTTCGTGGCTGCTACAATAACGAGCGTTTCGCCCTCAATTCGAGCCGTTAAAGGTTTCTCGATTTTGAAAGGCAGCGATGGCACCGTTCTCTTCGGCACATGGATAAAGCCCCATTTGTTCAATTTCGCCTTGAATTCTTTTACGGGCTCCTCGGGGGCTTCGGTGTCCACGTCCCCGTCTTTGGCGTGTAAAGGTTCAGCCGCCCTTTGTTTTTTCTCTTTTTCCAGTTTAGACATTTTTTTCACCTTAAAAGCGTAGGCGGGCTGGTTTTTAACCTCTATTAATGATTCCGTTGAGGAGGAGGCTTGATTTTGCTAATAAACCAGAAAAAGCGCAGCAGGAAAAATATGCGCGTGCGCATTAAATCAGCTAGCTTGTTCACCTACTGCTTTTCTTAGAACTCTCCATAGGACCAAAAGGACAATAAATACTAGAACAGACGCAATTAGTGTTACACTAAGCCAGAACGAATCATATCCAATTATCTGAAAAATAAAATAGAAAACCACTTGCAAGGTAACCATTATGCAAACACCCAATGCTCCAAGTTTGAGAAGAGTATCCCAACCCATGTTTCCTTCACTCACTCATTTTGTCCTCACTTAGAGTTTTATGATTTGTGTAGAGAATTTGCTTACTTGGTTAGCTGACTCACAAGACTCTTCGTATGAAATTAGTGTCGTCTGAGATTTACTCAAGACATTTTTCACTTTCTAAATACTCTAAAATATTCTTTCTGATATATGTTCCTGAACAGTCAATAAACTTGTCTGAAGGTTGATTAGTTTTCCAGTCAATGAAAATTCGTAGTCTTAAATACTTGTTATTGATATTGTTGGTCACTCTATAATCAACTGCTAGGGCACCACTTCTATCAACATAAATAGTTGCATTGGGATATTTTTCTAAAAATTTCTGAGCTTCCAATGTTTGACTTGCTATCTCCGTATATTCTTCATCGCTAATTCCTGTATCATAAAAGGTTCTTGGTCTATTCAAGTCATGTAGGAGATGAAATCCACATAAAACAAGAACGACTGAAACTGCTGCAAGAGATATTACTACAATGAGAGTTCGTTTCTTCATGAATCTTGCCTATCTCACAAAATGCTTGTTAGCCCAGAAAAGATTTTTGGTTAGTTAAATAAAATGAAAGCCATCTAATGTTAGAAAGTTTGTGAAAGATTATTTTTAAGAATGGTTTCAGAAGAGATCGTAATAACGAAATCAACTAAAAAGTTAGGCTTAGTAGAATACGGAAGAATTGACGTTTATCTCAGGCAACTCGCTCAAAAATTATATCTTATCTTACAGATTGGTATCTTATGCTGTTGCTTTTATTTTGCTAAACCGTTTCTTCAGTGTAAATGTTGCAACAACGATGACTATGATGATTATGGCGGCGATTCCTATGATAGCTTCACTGGGAAACTGATAAATTTGATGCTGAGACGATAGTTCATCGTTTGATATGATCAGTCGAATTATGCCGTTTCGGGCATCTATATAATAGGTTTCTGTTTCAGTCGTTATTTCCCACATGATATATTCTTCGGTGTCGTTAGAAACCTGAATACGCAATACCTCCTTGGCCTTGTAGTCTGGAATAGGATAATAAAACTCGTAAAGTGAGCCGTTGGCGGCTCGCCAGAGCATACGCTCGCCAGTTGGTTCATCGAGAGGGTCTGCACCTTTTGTGCGTTCATACTTTTGAACATCCCATTCTTCCACCGTCTGTTGAGACGCGTTGATAACTCTCAAAGCCGCTTGTCGGCTTAGTGTCCCAAGAAACCTTGCTGGAGTGATGTCCAAGATGTCTCCGTTTCGGGCATCTACCCAAGCTCTACTGGCATCCATAAAAATCAGTTCCCACACGTAATACGCTTCTGAAGGGAGAGCAGACCGCAAACGCAACATTTCACCCTTAACCTCACCGCTTGGATAAACAGCTTCATAAATCGAGCCGTTACCGGCGTACCAACACAAATAGCCTATTACAAGTCCATCCGCTGTTACGAACGGTTCTCCCTCAAAGTCACCAATCCCTTGGAAACCTGAATTCCACAGTCTATATTTTTGTTTTGAATAAAATTCCAGAGCTTCTTCAAAACTCATAATTTGCGGCGGAAGTTCTATTGCGAACCAGTTCATAAGCGGATAGTTATCTTGATTGCTTTCGGCAATAACGTAAGGTGTGTCTCCTATACCGTCACCATCGTTGTCGATTCCAGTGTAATTGTCCCAATAGTTACCTTCTTCGCCATTATCCCAAATGCCATTTGAATCATCTGTTTCTACATGATTGGTATTGTTGACGAAGTTGTTGTGGTGAATAACGTTATTGTAACAAATAGAAACTAAAATTCCCCGTCCATTATTTGTTATATTATTTCCAATGATGTTGTTGTATCCAGCAGCGTAAAGATGGATACCAAAGTTGCTGTTGTTGGTTATTGTGTTTTCAACGATGCTGTTATACATGTTTTCAAGGGCGATGCCACCAATGTTGTTTGCTATATGATTTCCAGAGACAGTGTTGTTCTCTGAAGAAATTAAGTCTAAACCACGAAGGTTGTTTGTTATTGTGTTTTCAGAAATAGTGTTATTGTCTGAACCACTGGCTCCGATGCCCAATTCGTAGTTTGTTATGTTATTACCAATAATCGAGTTTTTTGAGGAACCACCAAGTAGAATGCCAAAATCAATCCCTAGGTCTTCTTTAAAGTTAGTTCTTGTTATATGGTTTCCAGTAATGGTGTTGTTTGAAGCTTCTAAGAATCGGATACCAAAATCAAAATCTTTGATTTGCAAGTTTCTTATTGTAATATTGCTTCTGTATTCAACGTATATTCCTTTAGAATTATCAGCTCCAGTTCCTTGGAGAGTGAAGCCTGCCCCATCAATCACAATGTCATTCTTTTCCACAACAATTGAGCCACTAATATCAGAGATAAACGTATAGACATCTCCATCTCTTTGGATTTTATCGGTTCCCTCAACGCTTCCGTCAGACCTAATGTAAATGGTTGTCCATGATGGAAACTCTGGGACTATAATTGGCTTCATCAAAGGGTTGTTATCGTAACAAGTTAGGTTTCTGTCTCCGAAATCAACCCAATATATCTTGAAAGGCGTGTCTCCAAAACCATCTCCGTTATCATCTATTCCTTCATATGTTTCCCAATAGTTGCCGTAAAAATAATTGTCTCCAGGTGAGAGCTGCATCCACATTGACCAAACAAGTCTCCCAATGCTGTTTCCAGTGATGTTGTTGTCATAACTGTCAATCAAGTAGACATCAACGAAGTTATCCAACAGTTCGTTTCCGATAATGGTAGAGTTGTCAGCAACCTTTAGCTGAATACCAATATTGCCCCCATTAATCCAGTTTCCTTCAATAGTGCAATTATTACCGAAATTGGCTATTCCACACCAACAGTTCGAAAAATTGATGTTCTTGATTGTGACACCGCTTCTTTCATTCAAGTTAATACCGTTGTTTCCTTCATTTCCTTCTAGGGTGTGTCCTAAACCATCAATTACGATGTTATCTTTCTCAACAAAGATTCCATACCCAAACGTGGTAATCTCGATATCTCCAATGAACGAATAGTAATTACCGTCTACCTGTATCTTATCCGTTCCCTCCACACTTCCATCAGCTCTTATGAAGACAGAGCTGTCTTGGCCTTTCACTACTCCAATTTGTGAAAGAGAAACCATAAAGATCGAGAGAAACAGCAATAGAACTAAAGCAGATGCAGATTTTTTCACTGATTCCTTCTCCTGTGATTAGGTTTGGGTAGGCTACGTCTGAAAATAACTATTACCACTAGGATAACAAATAACATAATCATCAGGGGTGCCAATGAGGGATACTCTGGGATTGGCGGTCCTCCACCACCTCCAAGGGGTATACAAGAAATTATTTCTCCAGTGTCAGCCCAAATAGCCAAAGAAATTCGATTAACGTTGCCGGGGTAAACCTTGTCGAGATATAATTCAATGCGCCAATAAGGATACACTGTTAAGGGTTCTCTACTTCTAGTTGTGATCAATTCTATGCGCCGTGGTTCTTCTACTATCTCAAAATCCGTTACCTCTCCATCACCTGCAGTCCAAGAGAAATCTTCTAAATATTCCAATGCAACGTTTACAGCTTCTTCCTCTGAGTAATTTATGTCTGTGCTACCAGCCGTGTATAGGCGCCAATTGTCATCGAACCCACAAACAAATCCGTTACGAAATTCGAGGGTCATCCATGGAAACGCAACATTATCCAAAACATATTTCCAAACTAATGCAGTGTAGTCTGTTCTACTGATCACCTCAAGCTTCACATGATCCGACATTGCCGTTACATTTTCTGTTATATCAACCGTGTCGAGTATGCTTCTCGTTTCCTCAAAGTCTCTTACACCGTCAAAGTCTGGTTCTCCAGTATATGTTTGGTATCTCTGCAGAAAGCCCTTAGCAAAATCAACTATGTTCGCTGGTTGCGGTTCAGAGTAAAGTGGTGAATCAAGCGTTCCTATCATGCAATGGGCAAAGGATTCGTTTTTGAACCCGAAAGCCGCCTCCAGTTCGCTTTCATCAGAAACAAGAATGTATAGCACATTATGCTGAGCCAAACCATGTAACTCATCGGGATAACGCTCATCATGTATTTCTAGTGTTGCATTATATTTTGTCATGTCAAGCATAGCTACATCCTCCAAAAAGGCTAACGCCTTCTCTGGAACAGTCAATGCACTCGAGTATACGGGATAGGCTAAGCTGGATACTGTAACTGTCACCATTAAAACACATAAGAAAACCGTGAAGAACAACTCTCGAGCAAAGGTTCTCCTCAAAAGTTTCATGTTTCTTAACTGATAACTACGTTTACGCTTCGTATATCTTTTTTTACAAAAGAAAATCATATTTTCCCTCAGCTCTAATGTAAATTGTGCCTTCAGCCTTCACCATCTCGATTTGTGGGAAAGCCAAAGTAATTGAAAGAAACAACAAAAGGACAAAAATAGAAGCAGAACGTTTCACTGCTCATCTCCCCTTTGGTTATGTTTGTCCATTCTACGCCTGTAAATCACTATCACAGCTACTAATACAACTAGAGCAATCAGTAAGGGTGCCCATGATGGAAACTCTGGGATGTATCCGATTGGCGTATACTGGTCGTTCACGGAGTACCTGCTCCCGTCTTCTCCCGCAAAGACGCCTCCTATCGCGTACAGCTGGTCGTTCACGACCGCAACAACTACATCATCAAAATTTTCCATGCGGTTGGTCCTCTGTATGGGAGTGGCGTTCGTCCAACTGTCGCTTGCTGGGTCATAAACCTGATTCAGGCCTCCGCCTATGACGTAGATCCGTTTGGGCGCCATCGTGCTGGTGGTTGCACCTGCACTTGCACCATTGGCGTTAGGAATAGGAGTTCCTAAACTCCAAGTGTCCGTCTTAGGATCATAAATCTGATTTAAGTCAATACGACTTTGCAAAGTATTATTTGCAGTCTGTGTTAAGCCACCTATCACGTAGATTTTGTCATCAACAACCGCCGAAGCGTAAGAATAAACTGGGGTTGGAACGGGCGTTTTTGTAGCCCATGTGTCAGTGACGGGATCATAAACCTCAGTTACGTTTGTAACTCCATCAGAATTTCTGCCGCTTATCACGTAGATTTTGCCGTCCACGACGTTTGCCTCGATTCCTGCTCTGGGAGTGGGCATTGAGGTTTTGCTTGTGTTCCATATGTCTGTTGCAGGATTGTAGACCCATACGGAATTTTTTTCACTCCCCGACAAAAACCAAGCTCCTCCTATCACGTAGATTTCATTTTGGTAAACAGCAATGCCGAACCAAGCCAATGGGCCGGGCATTGATTTTTTCGAGATCCATTTGTCCGTTGCTGGGTCGTATTCTTCGTTAACGTCGGTGGTAACTCCACCATAAGGGTGACCTCCGATGGCGTAAATCTTTCCGTCTACCACGGCAACTCCAAATCCAGTTCTCGTTGAGGGCATCTGAGCTTTTGTTGTCCAAGAATCCTCGGGAATCGTTGATGGTGCCGTTAACTTGACAAGCACAATGGACATAGGTTCCGTGATATCTGTTCGAGGCTTAAAACCAGTAAAAACGTAAGTACCACCCTCAGTTTCTATGATATGCATTGGGCTTAGGACCGGTTGGGTTACACCTTGGTATTCAACGGTCCATTCTGTGTTGCCAGACGTGTCTGTCTTGAAAATCAAAGCTCCAGATGGTGGATTTTCTGATGATGCATCAATCATAGCTGCAATAACGTATCCTCTATCTTTGGTTTCCAAAACAGAACTGATAACGTCCCAACCATCACCGCCATACGTCTTATTCCACAGCATGTTTCCTTCCGAATCCGTTTTAACCAACCAGCCATCCGCTTGAACCGCACCAAAAGACTGAGTTTCTCCACAGAGCAGGAATCCGCCATCCGCAGTTTCAACAAAAGCATAAGGAAGATCATTGTGAGCCCCTCCATAGGTTTTACTCCACTGCATATCACCGTCTGAATCGGTTTTAATGAGCCAAAAATCGACATTTTCTACAACCGGAACCGCATTTACAGTAAAGTCTGCTACGGTCAGTAAGGCATATCCAGCATCGTCAGTTTCTACAACTGAAATATGAAATAGAGCCCAAAGGGCATCTGCTTCAAACTGTTTTTTCCATTGCATGTTGCCTGCTCCGTCAGTCTTGACTAGGCATACAAAGCCTGTTCCAGAACTCATTATGCTGTGTCCTGTCTCAGCGTATCCGGCTACTGCATATCCTCCGTCGCTAGTTTTGATAAGGGATGTAGCTAGAAAGGGGGTTTCTTCGGTTGAATAGCTGTGATTCCATTGCATGTTTCCAGCTGCATCGGTTTTTAGAAGATTGAAAAGTGTTCCGTTGGGACCTATGAAATTGGGCCAAGGTGTTCCTTGTCCAGCTAAAACGTATCCTCCGTCCTCCGCTTGCACAATAGCGTTGGCAAAGCTTGTGAATTCTGCTTCAGTGCCGTATGTTTTTTTCCATTGAACATCGCCAGACGAGCTGGTTTTGAGAAGTAAGAAGCCTCCATCTTTTCCGCCTGTTATGGCGTAGCCTCCATCAGCCGTTTGTATGACTGAGTGGCCTCTTCCCAAAGAGAACGATCCGATGTCTTTAATCCATTGTGTTGATGGATTCGTTGCTGCTACTTCCCTGAACTGGGCTACTTTTACCGTCGACATCAAGAGTGCCGAAATAATGACTAGTGCTGCTACTGCTTTTCTCATATCCTATTCCGACCTGCGCTTGCACATCCTAAACAACCCTCGTTTGTAAATAACCGCTACTGCTGTAACTACAATTAGCATAATCAGGATAAACGTCCATGATGGAAACTCGGGGATTGCGGTTGTTCCGATTATTTCGATGGTTTTGGTGCTGTGGTTGTAGGTGAAGTACAAATTAGTGTTCTCGGTGTCTTCGTCAATAGTGGGTGTGACGGTTTCACCATTCATTGTAACTTGCCAACTGTTTTCTGAATATAGGAGCCCTTTTGGAATTGTCACTCTGCAGTAGCCTGTAGTATTATTTGTTCCAGTTACGTTGAACCGTATTAAAGCACCATCAGTCGGGTTAAAATGGAAATCTGATATTGTGGAGTTACTGATGATGTTAACATAATAGGAATTCCATTCCCATATGCCGGCATCAAACGAGTTTATGGGAGCTAAAAGGGGATAATGATCTTGATTTTTTTCGTCAATGATGTAAGGTGTGTCTCCAATTTCGTCTCTGTCAGCATCTTCTCCCGTGTAGTTGCTCCAGTAGTTACCACCAGAAATGTAACTATTATCCCAAACATTCACGGCTGGCGAGGCATCAAGCCACCAAGAATTATAAACAGCATCGTTAACGTCTCTCTGGTTGTTGACGAAATTATTGTGATAAATGAAGTTGTTCGGGGAAGGAATATGGTAACCAGCCACAAGGGCTTTAACGCCGCTGAAGTAGATGCCGTTCTGGTTGTTTGTTATGTTGTTTCCTACTATGTAGTTGTTTGAGGCGCCATAGAATCTTATGCCAACACTTTTGAATTTAATGTTGTTACCGATTATTTTGGAGTCGGTGGTGTAAGCCAATAGTATGCCTTCCCCGTTATGGGCAAGATTTTGTCCTTCAACTGTTATTCCGGTGCAGTTTACCAGAGCCACGTATCCAGCTTCAGAAGGCACGATCTTGTCATGCTGGTTAACCCAGTAGATGATTGGGTTTCCGTTAAAGGTGTTTGAAGTGTCAATATCATTAACAAATTTGCTTCCACCCACCCTGAAGTTGCAGTCATTATTGTAGATGCGGTTGTTTCTGAGCATATTGTTTGAACTGCCAAGGTAGATGCCGTCACCGTTTTTGGTCACGTTGTTTCCGGTGAGGGTGTTTGAACCGCCAGTGAGTCCGATGCCAAAACCACTGTTTCCAGTCACCAAGTTTTCTGAAATAATGTTGTTTCCAGAAAGTGAGATGCCATGTGTATTGTCTTTTATGGTGTTTCTGGATATGATGTTGTTACCTGAAGGTTCTTGGATTTCATCGATGCCGTAATCGTTTCCTATTATTTCATTTTCAGAAATGGTATTGTTGATCGAAGAGTATAATGGCCTGATACCACGGTCATTTTGTGCTACGTAGTTTCTAGCAATAGTGTTGTAGGAAGACTCGCCAAGTTGAATTCCTGTTGAAAAGTTTTGTACGTTGTTTTCTATAATGTTGTTGTTTGAGGAATGTATAAGTTCTATGCCTCTACCGCTTCTGGGGCTTATTATGGTGTTTTGGGTTAATGTCGAGTTGGTTGTGGAAACCAGTAGTATGCCGTGCCCATTTTTTGAGAGGTGTAGGTTTTGAACAGTTATGCGTATACAGTTTACTAAGACAACGCATCCAGCGTTAGATGGGACAATTTTATCTTGCTCGTTAACCCAGTAATAAATTGGTGCACCATCAACCGTGTTTGAAGTGTCAACATCGTTAACATACCTATACGATGGGTAAGCACGAACTGCAAAATTGTGTCTATTGTTGTTCATTTGGTTGTTTCTGAACACATTATTAATGCAATCATGGAGTTCAATGCCTACTACACTGTCTGTTACGATATTCCCTGTAACTGTGTTGTTAAAAGAGTCATAGATTAAGATGCCACGAAAAGCGTTTGTTACGGTGTTTCCTTCAAGGGTGTTATTGAAAGACCGCCAAAGGTTGATGTTGTAGCCGTCGCCTACTATGCTGTTCCAAGAAACGATGCAATTTGTGGAGTTAACGAGATAGATACCGTACCCACCATCTATTTCTATTTTCACGTTTTTGACGGTTACGTTGTTTCTTTCCGACAGAACTATTCCTCTGCCTTCTTCTTCTATTATAGTGTAACCTGCTCCATCAACCACAACGTTATCTTTCTCAATAAAAATTGGACCCGTGACATTATCTGAAAAAATAAAAACATCTACATCTCGCAGAATCTTATCTGTTCCTTCAATGCTTCCATCAGCTCTGATGTAAATTGTGCTATTTGCTTTAACGATCCTGATTTCTTGAATAGAAACTAGAACAAAACAGAGAATCAGCAGTAGAATGAGCGTTGCCCCTCTATCTCCCACTATAGGCACCAGTAACACCTTCGTTAACGAACATGAAAAAGGTTTTTGTCAAGAAACTTTGACCAATCAGCTATGATGTCCTTTTTTGGTAAGTTAAATAAATATTTACAATTCTTGTGAACGTTAAATTATGGAGCCAAATCGGACTGTTCAGTTTTTAGTTTGTTAACTTTTCCTTTCCTTTCGCTGGTTGCTTGGACTTTTCTGATTCTGCTAAAGATTTTTTTGATATGAGCATATAGTCTGCCCAGGCTGCGAAGAAGCCGCGGTCATAATCTGCGTGAATCTTGTTTTTGTACTCTTTCAGAAACTCTTTTCTAAATTTTTTCAGCTCTTTTTCATCATCAAAGTTCACGTTCTTGATAAACGCGTAGGAGTCGCTTGATTTTTGGGCTAGAAGTATGCCGTCGAGAGCGTGGAGGTATCCGCTGTTCCATTCTGTCTGGTTTGTTTTCAGCCTTATTCGTTCAAGTACACGCTCCGCTTCAGCAAACCGTCTTCCCTTCACAAGCTGAAAGAATCTGACTACAAAAATCTTTGAAATAGGCATATTTTCATCTCTCCGTTTCTGTTACGTCCTCTATTCCTCTTTCGGAAATCTTGAAGATTCCTTCCCCCTCCGGCAAATATGGACTCGAAACAAGACGTGCGATTCTCACTGGTCCACGAGCAGATTTTCGAAGAAAAACACGGGTGTGGCTGGTGTGGGCGACTATGTGACCGCCCACAGGATGCACGGCGTCACCGAAGAATACGTCCGGCTTGGACATAACCTGATTTGTAACAACAGCTGCGGCGTTGAAGCCCCGCGCCAGCCGAATCAACCTGTGCATATGCTTGTTGAGTTTCTGCTGCCTCTCAGCCAGCATCTCCCTGCCTAGATACTCGCTTCTGAAGTGAGATGTCAATGAATCCACAATGATCAAGCGGACCCCGTTTTCCTTAATCACCTTATCTGCATTCTCTAAAAGAAACATCTGATGATCCGACGTGTATGCCTCAGCAAAAATTATATTCTTAATTACCTCTTCAGGGTCTAAACCTAGATTCTTTGCCATCTGAAAAATTCGTTCAGTTCTGAATGTATTCTCTGTATCTACATAAAGGGCTGCGCCGCCCAAACCACCCTGTTCAGGAGGCAATTGCACATTCACACACAACTGATGACAAATCTGGCTTTTGCCGCTCCCATACTCTCCATAGAATTCCGTGATAGATTGAGATTCGATGCCTCCACCCAACAGTTTATCCAACATGCTGCTTCCCGTCGTCAAACGTAGGACATTCTGCCGCATCTTCACCAGTTCGTCCCCCCTGATGAACTGGAGAGGCATGCATGAACGCGCTTTGCGAATCAACTTTTCGGCATTTGTTTTACCTATGCCCGCTTGCTCCAGCTCCTTAGTTGTAGCCATGGCAAGAGACTCCACGGTGTGGAATCCTAGCTCCCGCAGCTTTTTGGATATGGCAGACCCTATTTCAAGGTCTTCCAAGCATTCGTATCTCTTTTTTTCTAGGGCTGCCTCTTCACTCATTTTGGCGTCTCAATTCCAGATTTGAATGCAATGTGTGGCGCATATTTAAGTTAGGCGATATAACAGATAAAACGTTCGATAAGAGGATGCTGAAACCAAATCTTAGAATCGGCAGCAAAAAGTATAAGACATATCTTCTAAATCTGCTCTTAACAGAGAGGAAAAAGTTTTGGTAACTGGGAAAGCTGTGGAGAATGTAGCTGTCAAACTCCTGCAACTGGCGGTCACAGAGCTGCCGCAAGACGTGAAGGAGGCTCTCCGGAGGGCATATCGCGAAGAGGAGAACGAAATTGGAAAGGCTCAACTAAAAACCATTTTAGATAATGTGGAGTTGGCTGAGAAAACACGCGCTCCCATGTGCCAAGACACTGGCGTAGTCATCTTTTATGTGAAGGCTGGTAGCCAAGTGGAGGGGTTAGACAAGGTTGAAGGTGCTCTGCGCAAAGCCACAGTAAGGGCAACTAAGGAGGTGCCTCTTCGTCCCAACGCCGTGCACCCATTCACCCAAAAAAACACGGGAGACAACACCGGAAGATTCATTCCCTACATACACTGGGAAATAGTGCCCGGAGACACCCTTGAAATCACGGTATTGCCAAAGGGAGGCGGATCAGAAAACGTTTCTGCCCTAGGCATGCTCAGCTCAAGCCAAGGAATAAAGGAGCTCAAAAAGTTTGTTGTTGACACTGTGATCAACGCTGGCGCAAAACCTTGCCCCCCCACAATTTTAGGTGTTGCAGTTGGGGGAGGAGCTGACATAGCAATGAAACTAGCCAAGGCAACTCTGCTAAAACCCTTGAATCAGCCCAACTCCAACCCTGAACTGGCAAAACTTGAACAGGAACTACGTGAAGCCGCAAACTCAACGGGAATCGGACCCATGGGCTTAGGAGGCAAAACAACAGTGTTGGATGTTAAGGTTGATTATGCTCACAGGCACCCTGCATCATATCCTGTGGCAGTGGTGGTTCAGTGCTGGGCAGCCAGAAGGGCTTCAGCCCGAATCTATTCTGACGGAAAAGTGGAATACTTAACTCACAAGGTGGCGTGAAAAGGATGGCAGTTTACAAGCTTAACACCCCGATTTCAGAGGAAGAAGTTAGAAAACTTAGAGTAAACGATACGCTCTACCTTACAGGAACCATCGTTACCGTGCGGGATGCAGCCCACAGAAGAGCCCTACGCTTCCATAAAGAAGGGAAGCAGCTGCCCGTCAATTTACAGGGATTAGCGGTTTTTCATTGTGGTCCATTAGTGAAAAAAGAGGATGGTGAATGGAGGGTGGTGGCTGCTGGTCCAACCACCAGTTCCCGCATGGACCTGTTCGAAAATGAATTCATCAAGAACTTCAAGGTTCGGATTGTGATAGGGAAGGGAGGCATGGGCAAGAAGACCGCCGACGCCATGAAACATTATGGAGCTGTTTATGCTGCCTTCACTGGAGGAGCAGGAGTTCTGGCAGCCAAAGCCATAAAGCGAGTGAAGAGCGTAGAGTGGAGTGATTTGGGAATGCCGGAAGCCATGTGGGTTTTGGAGGTTGAGGACTTCGGACCCTTAACAGTAGCCATCGACGCCCACGGAAACAACCTTTTCGAAACCATCCAAACCAAGGTTGATGAAGAGAAGCAAAAAATCTACAGAAAACTAGGCTTACAATGAACTAGGCTTTCTGGACTGCCAAGTCTGTAATGATTTCTTTCACTACATTTGCTGGAGCGTCTGTTCTGAAGCCTCTGCTGTTGAAATGAGTTAGAACAGCTTGGAAACCCGCCTTTCTTACGTTGTCAAGCACTTTCTTTAGGGCTGGAATGGGCAAATTCAGCTTGTCGCAGATTTTGTCTACGGCATAATAGCTAATTGGCGCCTCAGCTTCATTCTGAACCAAAGACATCATCTTGAGAAGCCTCTTTTCCTGTCTCAAACTTCTTCCCTCAGCTTCCCGCTCCATTAGGGAACAGAAGTTTTTGTCAGCTATCTTGCCGAGCCATAGGGGACCAGCAACACTCAACTTTGCTCCACAACTGGGACAAACATGTTTTAGGGGAGAAGTTATTCCTGAAACTGTTTCTCTGTGAAAACACGAGAAGCAGTGAAGAATGTATCCCATCTGTTGGATGCTCTTGTCCGATACTTTAGCACCATAATGAACAACCGCATATGCTCGAACATAATGGTCTATGCTGTGGCTGAACAAAGCCTCGATGCCTATCGCATGTTTTGCAGCCATCATTGTTAGGCATCCGATCAAGAGGCGAACAGCAAGCTCGTGGCAATATTCTGTACGTAAGGGCTGTCCACCATACTTTCGAAGACACGCTCGGGGATGAACCCCACATAACGGAGCCATGTCCGTGGCGGTTAACGCAAGCAAGCCGCCGTTACGTAAAGCCCGTAGGGCAGAATCCAAGTACGGCACAGGAGGTCCAAAGGGATCAACATCAACATAGTCAAATCGTTTTCGAGGCGCCGCATTTCTGCTCAAAAAAAGGTTAGCGTCTTCGTTAGCCACCTCAACATGGTCTTCTACATTGTTCAGTTCAGCATTGAAGCTGGCAAGCCTAGCCGATTCTGGCTTAATATCGTTCAAAAAAACCCTGCGAATGCCTTCGACTTCCACCGCAAATCTTGCGCCTCGAAGTCCACATCCAGTTAATGGTTCACAAACTGAGACTTCTCTCCCCAAAAGCTTTTGATGCGCTTGCAATGCTAAAACTGCCAAGTCTCTGTTCAGTTCCATAGTCGGGTTATAAAATACTGGCGCCTTAGACGGAGCGTACTCCCAAGGCTTTTTCACGTATGCACTTAGCTTGGGCACCACTACCTTGACTCTTCCCTCCGTTATAGTCTCAGTGGGGAAATCAAAGCTCAAACTTCATAGCTCCTGCACGCACACTGAAGCTTTTATTATCGAAACTAGATATTAGGGTTCGTCTAACAGAAAGCAAGGTGTTCACGCTGAAACCTCTAATACTCGTGACTGGACCGCCCGGAATTGGCAAAACAAGTATACTCCGTCGAACAGTAAAGGAACTCAAGAACAGAAAATATGAGGTCGGCGGCATGATTTGCCGTGAGGTCCGTGAGGGAGGAGTAAGAGTAGGCTTCGAAATCATGGATTTGTCTACGGGAACGAGAGGATGGTTAGCTCACGTGAACCAGCCAACAGGCCCCAGAATAGGCAAGTATCATGTTAACTTGACTGATCTTGATGTTATTGGCGTAGGCTCTATTCTTGATGCTCTTCAAAACGCGGATATACTGGCAGTAGACGAGATAGGTCCCATGGAACTTTCTTCAACAGCCTTCAGCAACGCCTTAGTTAAAGCTGTGGAAAGCAGCAAACCCATGTTAGGAACAATCCATTACGGACTAAGGAACTCTCTGGTCAACAGCATCAAAACGAGAGAAGACACAGAAATTTTTAAGGTAACCTACAAGAACCGAGAAAACCTTCACAACCTGATCGCCAATAAGATAAGTGAACATCTAACTTCATAAAATAGAATTGAAGCTTCAGCCCATTTAAGGTAGAAGAATCAATTGGGAAAAAATCCTACCTACGAGAAGATAAGAAAAAGAAGAACCATCAGAAAGTATCTCCATAAAACTGTTCCAGAAGAAGCCTTGCTAAAATGCGTGGACGCTGCAAGACTTTCGCCTTCCGGAGCCAATCTTCAACCCCTAAGTTACATAATTGTTAACGACCAAAAGCTGCTGAAAAAGGTCTTCAGCACGCTGAGCTGGGTATCTGCCAGATTATCAACCTAGCGAAGAGGAGATGCCGAGAGTCTACATTGTTATACTGCTCGACAAGAAAATCAGCCGAACCCCCAATCACGACGCGGGCATAGCTGCAATGGGCATCTCCATGGTTGCTTATGACGGGGGATTAGGCTCATGCATATTAGGATCAGTAGATAGAGAAAAACTGAGAGAAATATTGAAGGTGCCTGAGGATCTTGCTATTGCATTGGTGGTTGCTCTCGGATATCCAGCAGAAAATCCAGTAGTGGAAACAGTGAAGGATGGAGACATAAAATACTGCCTTGATGAAAATGGAGTGTTACATGTGCCCAAGAGGGACCTCAAAGACATAGTTAGATGAAATAAGTACCAAAAACAGTGAAGAGTCAGGCTTTCTTGCATTTG
>Ga0307431_1000866_pt1 | contig 18712 bp, 31 predicted proteins | sample SalMarWE160170MG_FD_202155 | JGI IMG/M metagenome (GOLD analysis project Ga0307431, IMG submission 202155) | Salt marsh sediment microbial communities from the Plum Island Ecosystem LTER, Massachusetts, United States - WE1603-170 | ecosystem: Environmental > Aquatic > Marine > Intertidal zone >...
TGAGGATTGCGCTGTCGGACACGTTGATTACAGCCGGAAATTCGCTTTGTACTGTGCAGAACTAGCTTTGGAAGGGTCCAATGATCGTTCGACCGGGTGAAATCCACGACAACGCCTCAAAGGCCAAGCTCGGCGTGATGCTGGCGGCCGAGGCACTCGGCATCCAGTGCAACTGTACGTTGGCATCCATGTGGCGTGTTGAAATCGACGGCAACGAGCGAGAGGCATTTCTGGAGCTTGCTCGGGAAGAAGCGGAGAACAACTGATGGGTGAACAGGCTATCATTGACGAGTTGTTGAAGGTCTGTATTGCGGGTGGATACCAGGCATACAAGAACAGCCTCGTCGGGAATCCATGCCCGGCAGTGCGAGATTACTTTCAGCGAGTCACGCATCCGCAGCCGGGTGATTTGGTGCTAGAGATCACTGCCCAAAATGCGCAGCCGATAGACCGGGTTGGTCGATTGATTTCAGTTGGGATGGAGAACCCGCCTCCCGAGGTGTTGTCTGAAGAGGACTACGACGAAGAGGAGTGGGAAAGACCTTACCCTCCATACCAGGAGCAGGTGTGGAGGATACGAACATTCGATGGCCGCGAGTTTCGTTGGTGGAATGCCAATTTCATTGTGATTCCAGACGGCACAGAGAGGCTCTGATGGAAGGCAAGTGCATCGTTGAATATCAGGAAGTGTACCAGAAGCCGCATCTCGGTACAGAGGTGGAGAAGGTGGCCGCCATTGCCAAGCGAGCAGTGGTGGCGGCGGCCGAGGCTCTCGGTGTCGAAGGCAACTTCAAGATGACCCGCTCGTGGCTGATCCACATTGACAAGGCGGATCGGCCGGCGTTCCTCGAATTAGCTCGGGAGTTGATTGATGCCTAAATGGTCTTGTAAGGAAGAAAAATTGCTTCGGGCTAATAAGAACACAGTGATGGAGCATTTGCTTGAGTTACTGCCGGGCCGGACAAGAGATTCCATATACAATAAACGAATTCGTATGGGTGTTCGTATGAGTTCGCGCCACTTGCATGAAGTGCGCTCTTCGAGTAGTAAAAAGAATATGTTACTTGATGAGTCGCTTTCTGTTGAGTCGTTGGATGAAGAGGTATGGCAAGTTTTAATAGGGGGCATCTTAGGTGATGGCTGCATTACACGGCAGTCTTCTCGTAGATTATACTACTATTCTGAAGTTCATTGTGGCGCGCAGAGAGCATATCTTAATTGGAAACGGAAACAGTTGGCAGTTTTTTGTCCGTGCAAGATTTCGGATGGTCAATACACATACAATGAACAACCCGCGTATAGAAGCTGCACTTTTCATACGTGTAGCCATCCACTTTTTGGCACCCTACGGTGTGATTTCTATTCGATTAAGAACGATAAAGGACAGAAGACTAAAATCCCAGCGTATGTCTTTTCCCGTTTGAATTTGTTGGGGTTTTTGGTGTGGTATTTGGACGACGGGAATGCTAACACAGATTGCGGGGTCCACTTGTCTATTGCTGCGTACTTGTGGAAACGAAAACAACTTCTCGCCTTACTTGAGAGTTTGAATGCTCGGTTTCAGTTGGCTCTTTACATAAGGCCCGGTCGGCGAGGACCCACTGTGGTGATTCCTGCGGTAAGTCGAGATCGACTTTATCCTGTTTGGCAAGAGTTATTTGATGAGTATTCAATTCCAGCCTGTATGCGTTACAAGTTGCCAGACTATACGAATCGAAAAGCATATTTGAAATCTATACAGGTTCGGGTGCGTCGATCTGATGGTCGTGAATTTCCAAGTATTAGGGCTGCGGCGCGGGCTTGCGGGTGCTCGGCTGCTAATATAGGGTATGCTGTTCGAGGTCAGATGAAGACTGCGATGGGTTTTGAGTGGGAGCGAATTGATGCCATATAAGACGTGTCCACAATGTAATGCCACACACGGCAGCCGGCGGCTGGTGTGTGATTGCGGTTACGATTTTGATTGCAAGCGAGTGGGGCGTGCTGCGATTCAAGACGAGCCGACCGAGCCGACCGAGCCGATCGAGCCGACCGAGCCGACCGAGCCGACCGAGCCGACCGAGCCGACCGAGCCGACTGAGCCGACCGAGCCGACTGTGCGCCGGCGAGGGAAGAAGATTTGTCCGAAGTGCGGGGTCGAGCATGGCGCACGCAAGTTGGTGTGTGTTTGCGGCTATGATTTTGGCTGCAAGCGCACCGGTCGGGCTGCTGTTCGAGCCGGTGAAGCACCGCATCCGCTTTATCCTGAACCCGGCGGCTGGGTTGTGGACAAGACAAGGGGGATGCCTGACATTGTGCCGCCGGAACCACTTCCTCGTGGACCTGTTAGTGCTGGTCATGTTAAAGAGGTTGTGAGCTACGAAGGACTTGGCTACGCAATCTACTCGTACATACCGGCCAAACGAATTTCTGATTCTGAGTTGCGGAAACTTTGGGGTGAGGCTCGTGCTGCCATGCAGCGTGTTGTCGAATACCTCGAAGATGTCTCTTTCCCGGGATAGCGAAATGGAACCGTTCTTTACTTGCCCCGAGTGTGCTGGCCACAAGCTGCATGAATGCGAGATTGGCCCTGTCATCACCCGCGCGGTTCAGAGAATCAACTGGCAATACCACCACACCATCTACGACACGTACTGGATTAGTGTGGACGGAATCAAATGGTGGGTGTGTGGTAACTGCGGATGGAAGCTACCGGTCAAGGATGAGAGGGAACTGATCGCCTGGCTTGAACAGCAAAAGGTGACGAATGAGAACGTACCTGAGCATTGATCTCGACTTCTGGTGTAAGTACAATGATGCTTGGCACGCGGAGCGGTTCTTCAAGCGTGTTTGGGCGTTGAATCTGCGCGTTTGCGTGGCTCTGCACCACCACCATCTGCTACGTCATATCAACAGACAGAAGAAGCTGGACGCTGTTATCAATGTGGACTTTCATTCGGACATCATTGAGGACTACGAGGGCTTCCCGGAGTTCGAGTTGAGTGAGGGGACGTGGGCCAACTTTGTCGAACACCAAGAACGCATGACGTTCGAGTGGCGGTATCCAGAGAAAGAATGCTTGGCTGAGGACACCGGATATTGCCATCAATTTCTCAACCCGTTTGAGGAGAACTGCACCCGTTGGCAACATGTCAAGAAGCGAGAAGGTATAGCGCGCATTCCTTGGGGAGACATCTGTGCTGTCGGTGTTTGTCTTAGCCCCTTTTGGCTTGGCAACAAGTGGGCTGTCAGCTATCCAATCGAGTGCCTTGGCCTGCATGATTGGCTTGGGAGGTGGTTGGTTTATGACGGTTTTAAGGCCCCTGAAAATTCGGACGCAGAAAATGGGGCAGGAATTTTCAAACCTCGCTTGACTTATCCAAAATGTGAGGTATGATTGAGTATGTTCAGAATCTTCGCCATCTCCGTCTACAGTCTCATTGGCTTGGTACTTGTGTGCCGGTTCATGCCGCCGTTGTCGTCGATGCTGTCCTACTTGGCTCATTCGGCTACTCCGATGTTTGTTCTGTACGGAATGTTTCTGGGGGCGTATTCTCGCGGCTACTTTCAGAATCTCTTTCAGCCGCGTCAATCAGTTAAAAACGAGGAGCAAGAATGGCGGTAGAGTCTGAGTATCGTGGTAAAGCATTGTGCAACGTAGTTGCAACGCCAATCGACGGCGGCGTCGTTGGCGTGGAGATACGTTCTAAACCGATAATTCTCCCTAAGATTAAAGGGGAGGAACTTCCGGATATTCCGCGATGCCGTGACCGTCATATCGTTCGGACGGAACAGCATGTTGTTGTTGTGGACGTGGTTGCCCGAGTGAAGGTTTTTCCACGGATTGTCAACTTCAACGATGTTTGGGCTGAGGCGTGCGAAAGTGTTGATGCGGCTCTTGAGGATGAGGGAATCGTTGATCTACCAATCGAAAAATACACGGAGGGTGTGCGAGCTATTGCAGTTCGTATTGCCCACCGGCTTCAATTACAGGGGATGACTATCCGCTGAGGAGGTGCCAAATGAGCGACTCAATGAAAACAAGAGAGACGTGGTTGCTTGAGTTGACAAGCCGTCTACGGCCGATGTTTGCTGGTATCGGCTATTCGTTGCCCGAGAAGATTCGTGCCTCATGTGGTTTCCCGTCGAAGGGTGCTTTGGCTAAGAAGAAGCCGCGCATCGGTGAAGCCTGGTCTTCGGACCATAGCGAGGACAAGCATTTCGAGACGTTCGTGAGTCCTTTGCTTTCGGATGCTCTCGAAGTGGCGGCGGTACAAGTCCATGAACTTTGCCACTGCGCCGCCGGCTTGGAGTGCAAGCACCGGAAGCCATTCACGACAGTTGCCAAGGCAATTGGTCTTGAAGGAAAGATGACTGCGACGGTCGCCGGGGAGGATTTGAAGTCTACGCTTCAGATTTTCATCGACGAGATTGGACCCTATCCGCACGCGAAGTTGGTCCACAGCAGCAGTCCGAAGAAGCAAGGCACCCGGATGATCTTGGTGAAGTGCCCGAAATCCGAGTGCGGCTATCAAGTACGCACGACACGCAAGTGGCTGGACGTGGGGGTGCCGACTTGCCCGTGCGGTGAGTTGATGAAGGCTGAGTTACCCGACACTGATGACGATGAGGATGGAGATGACAATAGTGGCTGAAAAACCGATTAAGCCGTTTGTGCGGCCTGAAGGACACGACTGTCATGTCAGCAGCGGTATCCATGACTGCTTGACGTTTGGCACGGGCGAATTGAGTGACAGTGGCTTTTGGGAGAACCCGTGTTACGAGTGCGCGAGGGAGCATGAGCGCCAGTTCCCGGAGTGCGGACCGTGTTGGCCCCATACGCCAGAGCAGTTGAAAGAAATGGGCTTCGAGTCCTGATTTTCATTTGACTTTTTCAAAAAGTGTGCTATGCTTAAATAGAGTTAAAGGTCGGATAGCCCAATTGGAAGAGGCAGAGTAGGATGTACAAGTGCAGGTTCGAGCCCTGCTCCGGCCATTTGATTCCCTTAGACCCTTTTGGAGCACTAAACGATGCTGTTGATTCAAAATCCCGGCGAAGCCCCGGCGGAAGGCTTCACACTTCTTGGCGTTAGCACTACCCGTGATTGTGGCGTGGATGGGACCATTGGCCAGTTCGGCAGCGGCACGAAGCACGCAATCAACGTTCTTCTTCGGGCCGGCTTGCAGGTCATTGTCTATTGCGGCCGAACTCGCATGGAGTTCAAGACCCGCGATGATCTCGTATCAGACGGGCTTATTCAGAAGTCCGTGCAGCGTGTCTACGTGCAGTTTGGCGGCACCAGCACGAAGAAAGTCGATCTCGGCTGGGTGCTGGACTTCGGAGCCATTGATTGGACTGAACTCGGCATGGCTGTTCGTGAGTTTGTTTCCAATGCAATTGACCGTACCGTGCGGGAAGAGTGTGGACAGTTTGAGGCCGCGATTCGAGAAGGCCGCCTTTCTGTCCGGAAGGTGCCGGATACAGAGATTCGCGCCAAGGCCGGCTTCACTCGTGTGTTTATCACCGCGAATGACGAGATCAACCGCTATCTCGACGAGTTGCCGAAGCGGTTTCTCCATTTCTCGGACCAGCCGAGTGATGTGAAGAAGCATTTGCTTCCGAAGGCTGATCGGAACCTCACGCCCGGTCGCCGCTCCGCGATGGTGTACCGTGAAGGCGTGTTCGTGCGTGAGTTGTCGGAGCAACCGGCCGTCTCTCTTTACGACTACAATTTCCGGGCGCACGAAATCCAGATCGACGAGAGCCGCAACAGCAGCGAATATGCTGTGCGAGCCGCTTGTGCCCGCGCCATGAAGACGGCCGAGTGTGATGAGTTGGTTCCCGTGTTTCGCAGCTTGACGCAGATGGAGGATACTTTCGAGGCCGCATTGGACCCGTATTACCTTTGCCCGACGCATGAGACGCCAAAGGAAGAGCAACAGCAGAATTGGCAGAAGGCGTGGGAGGCTGTGGCCGGTGAGTCGGTCATGTGTGAGCCCACTGCGCAACAGGCCATGCTTGTCCAGCGCAAAGGGAAACCGGCGAAGACCGTGAAGTCAAGTGGGTGGGCTCAGGCTGCCCAGCGGTTCGGGATCACCACGTCAGTCAAAGTATTGACGGACTGTGAGTCAAAGGGGCGTGAAGAGTGCCCCGTGACGCCGGCCGCGCGAAAGGCTGTCGAGATTGTTTGGGGTTGGATTGAGTGTCTTGGTATGACGAACAGCAAGGAATTGCCGAACGTTGCGTGCTTCCGTGACTTGACGTGTGCGGAGGCGGACGCGATGGGCTATTACCGGGACGGTACGGTCCATATCCGCGAAGACATTGCCTCTGGTGACAACAAGTACCTGTTGAAGACGGCCCTCGAAGAGTGTGTTCATCACGTGACTGGGGCCGGCGATGGAAGCCGCGATTTTGCCAATTTCCTGATTGACATGGTAGTGGAGATCGCCGGGTGATTGCCTACCATTACACAACTTGGGAAGCCTACCAGAAGATCAAGAAAGGTGGGTTGAAACTCTCACCGCTTGAGGAGCGTCATAGGCAGACATGTTGGGAGGTGGTGGAGTTCATAAAGGATGGGTGCATTTGGGTGTACCCTGAATTCATGCGGGGACGCGAGTTGATCGGGATGATCGTTTACGCTGCTTTTCGGCATGATAGTCATCGTTCGGTTTGCCTTGAAGTTGATTACGCAGAATGGGAATCCGCGAAACGATTGGCTAAGAAACACTATAAGGCGGAGGCAGTGAATCTGACACATAACTTGGACGCCGGCCCCTTTGGTCACTTCCGCAAGCCTTTTGATCTAGTGACGAAGCCAGTGCCACCGGAATGTATCCGACTTGTTGGGTCATGGAATATACTGGAATTTGCCAAAGCAGGTGTCAGCAAAACAAGAGCGAGAATGGTCGCATGATTGATGTAGCTCTCACGAAATCAATTCGAGCCAAACAAACTGAGGCTGCGTATCTCACGCGAGTGCTTGACTTGTGGGCGGCGGCTGAGGCACAAGGAATCGACTCAAGTGAGGGAGGTTCCTTCGGGTTGGATACGCAATTGTTGACGCCAAAACAGAAGCGTGAGTGGCAACAACACAATGGTCGCTTTGTCGAGCGTGATGTGACCGGCGCGAGCCGTCCAAAGATGTACAACTATTTTCGTTATCCGGATGGCCGCACCGTCATCCTCTACCCTATGCTGGAGGCTGTTCATCGTGAATGAAGTTCCTGTGCTGTTGGAAGCTCGTTTTCACGGAGACTGGTGTGCTATCCGGATTGTGCGCCAAACGACTGTGCGCCGCGCCCTTGATTCGTTGCCGATGTTTGCGAAGCAGCAGAAGGTGTCGCTTGACGATGTTCGTGCGCGGGCTTTGAGGTCCAACGGCGAGTTGCTCGCAGCAGAGAATGCGATCATTGCCCGCCTTCAAGAATTCGACGATCCACGGAGATAGACATGAGAACTGATCGTCAGGAATTGGAGATTCTGAGGGTGTCGCTCGGGCGCGTTGCGCAGGCTGCCGGTGTGCAGACGGATGCCAAACCTGTGCTTGACAAGTCCTCGTACAATGAGTTGTGTGAGATGGCTAAAGTGGACCGAGGTTGGAATGCGTTGGCTGCTGCGGTGTGTGAGGAGGTGCTGTGGATCAAGCATGACTTGGAGAGGCTCCAGAATGAGCAATGTGATCCTTGAACACTGGCAGAAGCCCTTTCACCGGGAGCGGCGGCCTGAAGCTGATTTGCATGGGCGATCGGTCAGCCCCGTGTGCGGCGATGAAATCGACTTATACCTCTTTGTAGGGGGTGGGATGATTCAGGATGCTTTCTTCGATGGGGAGGGTTGCACTATCTGTCTCGGAATGGCGTCTTTGACTGCGCGGCATCTGGTAGGGATGCCTGTGGACGCCGCACGGCGACTCACAGAGGCCGATGTCCTTTCTCTCGCCTCGGATGTCGATATTGATCGCCGACGCCACGGCTGTGCTCTGGTGGCTCTCAAGGCCCTTCAGGCTGCTCTTTGAGCCACTCGGTAAGCGAGCGGTCGATTACTCGACTCAGCTTGCGGAAGCGTGGCTCGTTTCGATGGAGGCTCTTGAAGCGGATGCACTCAGGGTGAAGTGGGTCTAGGTGCTGGCGCAGTAGGCTCTTGTAGACTTCAATGGGTGCCGGCAGCCTCTTTGTATCCAGTACATACCTCCCTGGAGGTATGTGACTATCCACACAAAGGGTGGTAAGAATCAGGGCCAGGTTCGCCGGCCGCCCGTTCCGGACTTGGGCAGCGCGATCTAATAGGCTGACGGGAAGTACCTTTTCTATGAGGTACTCTGGGTAGAGCCCGTTGGTGGCTCCGGCAGCGCGGAGCACGTTGAAGTCTCTGAGATGGTAGACCCAGACCAGGAAGTTCTCCAGGTCCCGATAGTGGACCCTCTTTGAATTGGTCGTGTAAACGATTTTCAGGCGTTTTGTGGCCATTGTCTCTGGACTCCCCTCATAAGGATTGCCGTTTGGGGCTGGGTTCCGCCAAGAAATTTGGAATTTTTGGAAAATTAGGGTCCAAAAAGGGCCGATTTTCGGTGTATTATGAATGAGGAGAAGGACTGCGCACGTATGACCACTCAAATTGCCCGTGTAAACGCTGAAGACGACCCTAGACGCTGCCACGGAGCCACCCGCGCGGGACAGTGTTGGAATGTCTCTGTGGAGGGGACCAATCTCTGTGAACTCTGTTCGCATGGCAAACTGACGGAGGCTAATCGGCATCAGTATCTTCTGACGGACCCAAAGTATCAAAGTCGGCTGATGGAGTTGAGTGAGGCCGAGGAGATCAAGTCACTCCGGGATGAAGTGGCCATTGCTCGGATGCTTATTGAAGCGCGACTGAATAAGATACAGACGGATGCTGATTTGCTGTCAGCTTGCGGAGCGATCAATTCGCTCTTGTTGACAGTTGAAAAGTTGGTGAGTCGTTCGCATATTCTCGAACAAAATCTCGGGCAGCTTTACCACAAATCAACGATTGTGCAGTTGATGCAAGCCTTTGTTCAGATTGTCAGTGAAGAAGTACACGATTTGGTAGGAGGTGTTGAGGCGAAAGATCGGATTGTCGCACGCATCTTTGAGGCGGCTCGTGGCGCTCGTAATGCTGAACAGGCACGTGGATTGAAGCTGTTGGAGCAATCATCCTAGCGTGTTAGTTTGACACAAAAACGTAACCCAGGACATGCGAATCTTGTGTGGTGCCGGTGCGGCCGATTAGCGATTTACGGTGACCGTTGCGAAGATTGCTGGGCCGAAGATCAAGCACGTTACGATGGACGGGTGACTCGTCGTGCTCGAATCGAATTTGGTGGGGTGCCCAGTCATGCCAAATCGAAAAAATCTTGTGATGGACACAAACGTAATTAAGGCAGGGGATGTCATTGGATTCTCGGGACGCAGTTGGCTGAGTGCCGGGATCAATTTGGCGACTTACGGTATTCCACTTTGGGGCATTAGTCATGTCGGCATTATGGCGAATGACGCCAGTGGCCGACTGCTGATTTTTGAATCAACGTCGCTTGATGACTTGCCGTGCGAGATCAGTGGCAAGATATTCACTGGAACGCAAGCACATAAGCTCGACGACATACTGCGGGTTTACAAAGGAAGGGCTTATCACTATCCGCTCTACCGGCCATTGTATCCGGATGAAGATGAGCGGTTGACTCAGTTCTTGATGGACACGATTGAGACGCCCTATGACAAGATGGGCGCGTTTCGATCAGCAGGTGTTGGGCTCTCGTGGATTGAGTCTCTATTTCGTGAGCAAGACCTAAGTACGATTTTCTGTTCGGAATGGACCGTTGCGGCTCTTTCGGTGATTGGTGTTTTTCCGACAAGTAATGCAAGTCGTTGGAACCCAAACCGCCTTTGTCGTCACTTGCGATGGAATCACGTGGTTTATAAGCCGAGACGACTAAAATGAAGAAGTGTTGTCGTTGCGGTGTGGAAAAACCACAAAGTGAATTTCATAATGACGCATCACAAAAGTCTGGTTTGTGTCCTCGATGCAAGACTTGTGAGAGTGCCCGAAAGAAAACGTATTATGATTGGGGTGATCGCAATTTCAGAGAGCGAAAACGGAGAAATGTGCTGAAAGCCTGCTATGGAATTTCAATTGATGAATACCAACGGCTTTTGTCACTTCAAAATGGTGTTTGTGCGATTTGTGGAGCACCTCCGTCCGGGCGATTCAAATATCTTGCTGTGGACCACAATCATCTGACGGGAGAGGTAAGAGGGTTACTTTGCAATTCGTGTAATAGAGCCCTCGGTCTTTTGAAAGATGATTTCAGTCTACTACAAGCGGCCGTTGCATACATGAAACAGACACCCACTAATTGCGAGGTGGAGAAATGAGACAATTGCTCGTAGCGTTATTGCTGTGCTTGCCACTGGCGGGATGCGAGGGCGATTTTGGTCAAGGGATTTTCGTCACACCGGCAGTCAACAAAGAACGACCGATTGTCAACCCGCCACTGAAGGATCGACAAAAGAATTGGGTTGGAAACCAGCGCGAAGGTTCGTGTGTTTGGGCATCGACAATCACATTGCTGCGGTGGCAAGGACGTTACAATACAGCCGAAAGGATTCGACGCAAGTATGGAAACGGCGAGTGGCCTGATGATTGGGCCAAGAAGATGGAGAAAGAGGGTCTACGGTATGCTTTTGTCACTAATGGTGACGTGGAGTTTCTTGAGCGAGCTTGTCGCACTAGACGAGGTGCAGCCGTTACTATCATGGGCGGAGCGCACATGGTGAATCTTGTTCATTTGGACAAGAATTGGGCTTGCTTGCTCAATAACAACGACACTGGCCATTACAAGTGGGTCTCACGTTCTGCTTTTTTGGCTGAGTGGCGTGCTAGTCATGGCTGGGGTTTAACGGTGGTTTATACACCAGCAGCCCCGCTACCACAATAAACCGGTGTTCGTGTTTCTTTCAACAAGAGAGGTGAAACTATGAAACGACTGCTGCTTGCGTTGTGTGCCCTGTGCATGATCTTCGCAGCCATGTCTCCGTGTCTTGCCGCCAATGGCAAGGTCAACGGTGTGCTGGCTGAAGAAAGGGTCATCAATCTCCCCAACGATCAGGGGAAGTGGTACATCAGCGTGGTTGGCGATGCCAAAGACGCTCAGTACCAAACGATCCTGAAGTGGTTTGATACCAACTCTGATCTGTACAAACTGAGACGGCAGGTTCACTACATTCCTGTCACTACCAATAAGGCAGTGTATCAGGAACGTTACAAGATGAATGTCAAAGGCTTGCCTACGGTGCGGATGCAGAACAGTGAAGGGGTCGTGATCTACGAGGATTTTGGAGACAACCTTCCATTTACGCCGGAGGGTCTTTACGGTGCGCTCGCCAATGATGTGGCTAAGGCTCAACGTCAGTGTATTTTGCCGTGGCGGAGAGAGATGGAACGTCGATGTCCAGGTCCCTGCCCGACGCCTGATCCTGATCCCGCACCCGATCCTGAACCAGAGCCTATTGACGACGGTGGCCCACCTGATCTTCCGTCTCAATCGAGTCTTCCACCACTTTGGCTGATGCTCATTACACTGCTCGTGTCGGCTGGGGCTGGTGCTGCTGTTGAGTGGCGTGATACTTACGCCAAGAAGTAACACCCGCGCGGAGCGGGTCTCCTACTACCACGTGAACTGTTTCCTGTAACAAGAGAGGGAAAAGAACCATGATGCTCTCGCTGAACACTGTTGTGATTGTTGCGTTGATCGCCCTGGTGGGCTTCCTTGGTGCCAAGTGGCTCTTCAAGAAAGACACCGAGATCGAAAACCGTCGGCGCGGTGCGGCCCGCCTGGCTGCTGCTCTCAAGGCGTATGGCCTGGTGAAGATTCCTGAGTTTCTGATCGACTACTCGGTCGGCGACTACAGCGGCATGGCCATGAAGATCAAGTCTTACGCTGAGATGTTTCTGGCCGGCGAAGAGGCTGTTGTGAAGGAATTCGACGGGGTGTTTGATCGCGTACTGGCTGAGAAGCTGAAGTCCGAAGCCGGTCGCGCTCTTATTGCCTCCAAACTGTCCGACGCCTCCAAGCCCGCTGATGCGTCCGTCGTGGCCAAAGCGCCAGCACCGGCTGTCAAGTCGTAACGCTGCGCCGCCACCGGTCCGCTTGTGACTGATTCCGTGCCCCGGCGCATTACGCCGGGGCCGGTTCCCCGAAGGCTCTGAGGAGCCTTCAGGGAACTGTTGAAAAGGCAAAGACCGTGGGGAGGTTGAATATGAGGCTCTTCTTGGCGTCAGTGTGCGTGGTAGCGTCTCTCTTGTTCTCTGGGTGTGAACCGGTTCCTGTGACGCCTTCCTCCAACCGCCCCACGATCTTTGCTTTTTCGGCATCTTGGTGTACCGCTTGCAAGCGGGATGAGCCACGTTTGAATCAGCTTGAACAGGCTGGAAATCAGGTGTGGCATATCGACATTGATGTCCGAACTGATTTGAGGCAGAAGTATAGTGTCAATTCTGTGCCTCTCTATTTGGTTGTTCGGAACGGTCGAATTGTGTTACGAACAAACGACCTGAATCTAGTGATCCGAGCGGTGCGAAATGGGCGTAAGGTTCAAGAGCAAACGACGGTGCCGGAATTGTCCGGAGACTGATGAGGGGTTGCCTATGCGCACACCGAAATCAGTGCCAGTGGTGACGACATACGAGGGTGAAGGAGAGGAGTTGTGGAAAGCGGCATCGGTTGCGTGTGGCACTTTATTCGAGTTGCTGTTTCGCTATGTCGCCTTGGGTGTGCCAGGTAAGCCACTGTCTCAACTTGAGCGGCTGCACGCCCGCCTCGGGGAGATAATTGAAGCTCGAAAAGAGCGGGAGAAACACGATGAAAGTTCCAGTTCTGAAGACTGAATTTCCGATCATCAGGATCACTGCTATTCAACCTGATGGTGTGCGTCAAGTGGCCCATGTCACGAGTGGTAGTTGCAAAGACTATCATTTCACGTTACCTGGTGGGATGCACCCGAAGGATTGCTTTGTGTACAGTGAGTTTTGCGATGTCAATAGCCGGCCGATCGCCCAGCCTGTTGTCCATTGGGGTGAACCGCCGGAATTGGAGGAATCCGAGCCGGAGCCAGTCTAACTGATCTGTGTGTCTACCAAATGAAGCCACATGAGCAAGATTGCGGATGCTTGGGACTTGTTGGGAGAAGGGCTTGAAGCCAGCAACTTGGTAACGTGCTCGCGGTGGGCTTCTAAACGAAGAGAGATGGGCGCGCCCTTTCCAGGAAAATACGGGTGGAAGTATCATCCTTGGGTGCGAGAGATACTTGATTCGCAAGCCTCGTTCAACTACGCGATGAAAGCTGCCCAGTTAGGGATCACTGAGGTGGCGATAAATCGCGCCTTGTTTGTGATCGACAGATTACGCAGGGATGTGTTGTATGTGTTGCCAACAGCATTGAATGCTAGCGACTTTAGTAAGGCACGATTCAACACTGCTCTTGCGTTAAGTGACTACTTGAAGCGGTTGTTCACAGATACGGATACTGTGAACTTGAAAAGGGCCGGAGCCAACAGTCTTTACATTCGAGGGTCGCGGGGAGACAGCAATCTAAAGTCTATTCCGGTGTCTGATTTGATACTGGATGAAGTAGACGAGATGGAGCAGAAGGCTTATCTTTTGGCTTTGGAGCGCTTGTCGGGTCAAGTTGAAAAGCATGTTTGGGCTATTTCAACTCCGACGATCCCTAACTTTGGGATTCATAAACTCTACCAGGGATCGACGCAAGAGCATTTCTTTTTCAAGTGTCCCAGGTGCAATAAGTGGACTGAATTTCTTTGGCCGGACTGTGTTGAGATTGTTGGCGAAACAGTCCATGATCCACGATGCAAAGAATCGTTTCTGAAGTGCAAGGAATGTGGACGAAAACTGGAGCATAAGGCAAAGCCTGATTTTCTCAGGGACGCCATTTGGGAGGTAACAAATCCGGCCGCTGATAGTGAGAGTCGTGGCTTCAACATCAATCAGTTGTATAGCTACACAGTAACACCAGGTGAATTGGTTGTTGCGTATCATCGCGGGATGGGCGACGAGGCGGCTGCGAAAGAATTTAGCAATTCAAAGCTGGGATTGCCGTTTTTGGGAGAAGGGGCACAAGTCACGGACGATATGATTGATCGGTGTATCCGAAATCATACAACCAATGATCCAAGACCAGAAGTAGGGGGAACACGTCTAGTTACACTTGGAGCCGATCAAGGGAAATTGGGCTACATCAGCGTGGTTGAGTGGCTGATACCAGAGTACGACAGGGACCTTAATGCAGTCGCCATTGCTAAGCTGCTATGGTTTGGAAAATTTGGCGAGGAAGATTGGGGTATCCTGGATGAGTTGATGCGAGAGTGGCAAGTTCTCGCGGCCGTGGTAGATGCGGACCCAAACATCAATGAGGCCAGACGATTTGCACGACGGTTTTGGGGTTATGTTTGGCTGACGCGCTACAGAAAAGGATTGACAGCGCGAGAGATGTCAATCGCGGAAGAAGATAATGCTCCAATTGCACAGGTGGACCGATCGAATTGGTTATCTTGTTCACTTGGCCGTTTTAAGGTGCAGCCTCCACGAATAATGCTTCCTCGGGATATTTCGTTGGAGTACCGTGAACACTTGAAGAACGTGGTGAGGACCTATGAGAAGGATGAGTTTGGCAATCCTAAGCTAACGTATGTGTCAACCGGACCTGACCACTACACGCATTCGCTTACGTATGCTGAAATTGGACTTCCACTGGCCGCAGCCATAACAGAGAACCAAGACATCACGAAAGCGTATTAGCTATGGCGCAAGAACTCAAAATAGTGGACACGCGACATCCCGCTGTGTTGGTTGGTATGTCGGATTGGGAGCTTTGGCGGAAGACATACGCAGGTGGCTTGGAATACAGAAATGCTTATTTGAAGCAGTTCTCACAACGCGAAGACACCATTGAGTTCAATGCTCGAAAAGAGATCACCCCGATCCCGACGTTTGCGAAGGCCGCTTTGAATGATATTCGCAACGCGATTTTTCAGAGAATGCGCGATATTCTTCGGCGCGGCGGTAGCCCGATGTACCAGCAAGCGATCAACGGGCTTGATGGTGGGGTTGATCGCTACGGTTCGACAATGAATGCTTTCTTAGGTATGAAAGTGTTGACGGACCTGTTGGTGATGGGCCGCGTGGGCATTTATGTTGATGCCCCGATTGCTCCAGACGTTACAACTTTGGCTGAAGTGCCAGCAACACAACCGTATCTCTATCAGTACGCTGTCGAAGACATCCTGAATTGGAAAATGGCGGGTCCTGACCATCCGTCGCAGTTCCAGGCTATCTTGCTGCGTGACACAACGTTGGAGTTCGATCAACGAACTTTGCTTCCTTCGACAACTGGTCAGCGTTACCGACTCATGTGGATTGATGAGGATACTGGTAATGTGATGCTTCAATTTTACAGTTTGGAAGGCAACCAAATAGACCATGAGGGTCTCCCGTCTACTGAGCCTATCAAGTTGGAATTGAAGCAAATCCCCTTCGTGATGCTTGACATCACGGACAGCTTGCTCAAAGATGTGAGCTACTATCAGATTGCCTTGTTGAATCTGGTGTCAAGTGACGTGAATTATGCTCTGAAGGCGAATTTCACGTTTCTTGTTGAGCAGCGCGATATGCGGGCAACAGGTGCCCATTTGAAGCGTCCGGCTACGGCTGAGGGAACGGCTAGCACTGGTGGACAAGGTGCGGCTGATGAAGACATTAGAGTAGGGACCATGCACGGTCGCGCCTATGACAAAGGAATGAATCCTCCAGCGTTCATCAATCCTTCTGCCGAGCCACTGAATGCTTCGCTACAATTGCAAGCAAAATTGGAGAACGATATTCGGAAACTGATTAACTTGGCAGTTCAGAATATCGGCACACGGATTTCGGCTGACTCGAAAGAATTTGACAATCAAGGGCTAGAGGCTGGCTTGTCATTCATTGGACTTGTTTTAGAGAACGCCGAGAGACAGGTTGCACATTACTGGGCCGCGTATGAAGAGCGTGACTCAAAACGCCGACAAGTGGCAACAGTCAAGTATCCAGATCGGTACAGTTTGAAAACTGACGCTGATCGGGTGAAAGAGGCCGAGCAATTACAGGGTCTTATGACTGCGGTTCCGGGTCGGCTAATCAAGAAGGAACTTGGCAAGTTGATTGTTGCGGCATTGTTGGCTGGCAAAGTTGATCTCGACACATTAGAGCGGATTGAAAAAGAGATCGACGTATCCAAGTATACAACAAGTGATCCTGACACAATCATCGCGGCTGTAGAAGCTGGTCTAGTTGGCGAGCAGGTTGGATCAGTTGCATTGGGCTTTGAGGATGATGAGTACATGAAAGCTCGGGCCGATCACGCAGAGCGTATTAAGCGCATTGCCGAGTCACAAGGCGCAGTATCAGGCGCAGCACCCGATGCGAATCCAGCAGCGCGAGGCGTAAAGGATTTGGCAGTCGATGTACAAGGCGGCAAGATGGAGAAGGCAGAGAGTCGTGAGACGGATTTGCAGCCAACAACTCGCCGGCGCACACGCGGCAAAGGTAAGAGAAATCGGAGAAAGACCAATGCAGATTGACAAAGAATCACTGCCTGATTTTTGGACAGGTGTCGGCACAGTCAGTAAGACTCCAGCAAAGTTGAGTGACGCATCTCAACCAATTCGTAAGGGTATCTATATTCGAGTTGGTACTTTGCCTGCTGGTGCTCTTCTCTCGATTGGTAGCACACAGGCCGTCGGTACAATTGGATTTGTTGTTCCGGCTGGTGAGACGAGTCCCTTGCTCTATATCGACGATGTGAGCAAACTGTGGGTTGTCAGTACAGAAGACAACACACCATTCACTTGGATCGCTTTTTAAGCGAGGTGCGTCGTGGAAATTGGAAAAGAAACTGTAACTGATTTGTTGCATGGCCATGTCACTGTTGGCGTTACTCGCAAGCGTGTTGTGACGATGGATCATTCCAGCATGATGAAAGGGATCATGCTTCGTGCGCCTGGATCAGGAGACCCAGTACCGAATACGGCACCAATTTGGATTGGTAGTAACGGAGTGACTGCTGATTCTGCTGAAGAAACAGGTGGAATGCCTCTCCCGCCAGGTGAGTCGATGTTTGTTCCATTGGAAATGCTCGGCAAGTTGTACGCTGTTTCTACGGCACCCGATCAAGATTTGGCTTGGATGGCGATGTAGGGAGAGACAGTATGCGGGGAGTAATTTTTCATTCATCGCAGCATGGTCAAGGGCCGCCAGGTGTACAGGGACCTGTTGGCGCTACTGGTGCGGCCGGTCCTGGTGTTATCAATTGGCTGGATGCTTGGGATGTTAGCACTGCGTATGTGTTGAATGATGCTGTTTCTCATGGCGGGTCATCGTATATTTGCATTGAAGCACACACTGGATCGGAACCACCTTCTACTAAGTGGGATTTGTTGGCTGAGAAGGGCGCAACTGGTTTCCAAGGTCCAACAGGTCCACAAGGGTATAAGGGAGCGACCGGTCCACAAGGATTACAAGGTGTTCAGGGCCCGATGGGGCCGCAGGGAACCATAGGGGAGACGGGAGCAACGGGTTTACAAGGGGATGTGGGAGCAACCGGTCCTCAAGGAACACAAGGTGAAATAGGCGCGACTGGGTTGCAAGGCGCAACAGGTCCACAAGGGATTCAAGGTGTGCAAGGTGTTCCTGGGCCACAAGGACCACAAGGTGTGCAAGGTGTTCCTGGGCCACAAGGACCACAAGGTGTGCAAGGGCCGCAAGGGATTCAAGGTTTAGATGGCTCGACTGGTCCGGCGGGAGCGACGGGTCCAACAGGTGCAACAGGTCCTACTGGTCCTCAAGGTGAGACTGGTGCAACGGGTCCTACGGGTGCAACAGGTTCCGCCGGTGCCACAGGCCCTACTGGTCCACAAGGGGACGCGGGCGAGACGGGTGCGACTGGCCCAACTGGTCCCCAAGGTGAGACGGGTGCGACTGGCCCAACTGGTCCCCAAGGTGAGACGGGTGCGACTGGCCCCACTGGTCCTCAAGGTGAGACAGGCGCGACTGGTCCAACTGGTCCCCAAGGTGAGACGGGCGCGACTGGTACAACTGGTCCCCAAGGTGAGACAGGCGCGACTGGTCCAACTGGTCTTCAAGGTGATACCGGTGCTACTGGCCCCACTGGTCCTCAAGGTGAGACAGGCGCGACTGGCCCCACTGGTCCTCAAGGTGAGACAGGCGCGACTGGTCCAATCGGCCCAATAGGCGCGACTGGTCCAACTGGTCCTCAAGGTGATACCGGCGCTACTGGCCCCACTGGTCCTCAAGGTGAGACAGGCGCGACAGGTCCTCAAGGTGACACCGGTGCAACTGGTCCGACAGGCCCACAAGGTGATACTGGCGCGACTGGCCCCACTGGTCCTCAAGGTGAGACAGGCGCGACTGGTCCAACTGGTCCCCAAGGTGAGACGGGCGCGACTGGTCCAACTGGTCCTCGAGGTGATACCGGCGCTACTGGCCCCACTGGTCCTCAAGGTGAGACAGGCGTGACTGGCCCCACTGGTCCTCAAGGTGAGACAGGCGCGACTGGTCCAATCGGCCCAATAGGCGCGACTGGTCCAACTGGTCCTCAAGGTGATACCGGCGCTACTGGCCCCACTGGTCCTCAAGGTGAG
>Ga0307431_1000870_pt1 | contig 18671 bp, 18 predicted proteins | sample SalMarWE160170MG_FD_202155 | JGI IMG/M metagenome (GOLD analysis project Ga0307431, IMG submission 202155) | Salt marsh sediment microbial communities from the Plum Island Ecosystem LTER, Massachusetts, United States - WE1603-170 | ecosystem: Environmental > Aquatic > Marine > Intertidal zone >...
AAACAGAAGCGAGCACTTGACTTGATTGATACCATCGTAGTGTAGACAGAAAGTTGCACCACGATTCTTGGACAAGCTCGTGTGCCAACAGGGTTTTCGCTATTATTACCTCAGGAACTTCGGTTTAAAAGCAGGATGACAGAAAGGCTACCATGGAGGTAGACTGAGAGATACCTACGTGACACGGCACGCGCTTTGAGAGCAGTCACCCGATTTCCAATTCCTAGCTTCGATGTCAGGTTCTCTTCTTGCGAATTTTTGATCAGTTCCTGCAAGCTTTGCAACTGTTGCGACTCTTGCAGTAGACAAGGGATAATTCGCAAGCTAGATCAGTGTCTTGACATGCTCGTGGAGTGCCCGCCGCAACCGGCAGAGCTTTTCGTTACCTCTTACCTCCAGTTCGATGTAGCCGCGATCTTCAAGGGATCGCACCTTCCGACTTACGGTAGAAAGATCCATCGAAGTTGGGAGCGCCTTTTGGAGTGCACTGAAGTTGATCGGCTGGTATCGGGCGACAGTCAGAATCAGCTCTTGCTCGTCCGCCTTGAGACGATCAAGGCGATCACGCCCCATCTCGCGAATGATCTGCATGCCCGCCTCTTCCACGTGCTGAGGAGTGACCGCGCTCTCCTCCCGTGCCAGGCTGAGCGCGGCGCTCGCGATGCGGATAACGTAACGCGGATTCCCGTCTGACAGGTCTCGAAGCCTGTCCACACACTCAGATTCGAATGGCTCTATATCCCCGCCCTTTTTTCGAACGAGGGCCAAGCGCCTTTCGAGGAGATCGGCCACATGAGCGTGGGTTAGTGGTTCCAATCGGAACCTGTTTTGCTCGGAGAACAAGTTGCCAAACGTGGGCTCAACTTCGGAGAAGCGCTGGAAAAGGTCCGGGGAGCCCCCAACGATAAGTACATAGGGTTTGCGCTGGAACAACAGCCGCATTTGCTGAAGCAGTGAGACGGCCCTGGACGTCGCCACGTATTGCCCCTCATCAAACAGGAGCATGATCGCCTTTGGAGCCTTTCCGATAAGAGCAAATGCGCTGCGTAGCATGTCGAGCAGCCCGACAATGTCTTCAGGAGACGTTTTGCTCTCCGTGATAGAGCGTGAGTATTGGAAGACGTTAACCAGACTCTCTCCGAGCTTGACCCGCTTGCTTCTGGTTACGTTTACCCCTGTCAGACGCTTTTGCAGCTCGTCATGTGTCACCTCCTGGCCAAGACTGACGAACCTCAACAGCGAGCTCCCCAGGCCGAAGTGGATCTGGTTCAGAAGGTCGCGGATGAGAATCTTCACGATATCCCGGATTTGTGTTCCTTCAACAACGTCGATGTGCGAGACAAAAAATCCGCTCAGGAGCTTCGCCTTCGCTTCAGCGAAGTTGAGCAGCGACGTCTTGCCGGTGCCGTCCTCACCAAGGAGAGCTACGTTTTGTGGGAAACCTTTGCCAGCTGAGTGAACAAGAGTATCAATGCGTTCCTTAATCTCCTCCCGGTTCACGAGGAGGTGAACTTCATCAGCAGACAGTGGCAAGTCGCTGAAAGGATCTGCGTCGAGAACATCTGAGATACGAATCATCCACACACTCCTTGCGCTATCATAGATCAATCATGCAAGCTCTGCAAGGGTTGCAGTGCTTGCGCGATAAGTGATATCTAGTGCAAGAAGGACGGTAGCGCCACCGGTCGGTTTTGGCTTGAGAAACAGAAACCTCGTCCCTGACCGAAAAGACCTCTCTGACAAACCGGGGTCGAAGGTGGGACGATAGGAAGGTCGCCGCAGGGGTGAACTGAGAGGCACAAACTGGACACGGCGCGCGTTTTCAAAGATGTTCCCGCGATCACAAAGAGAATCTCAAGATTGATATAACTTCCGGTATGACCTATAGTAATATCGGTGATGCGCTATGAGAACGTCGAAGGTTGCGATCAGCATCGAGAAGGCGACACTCGAGCAACTGGATCGACTCGTCCGGAACAGGGTCTTCCCCAGCCGTAGTCGAGCGATTCAGGAGGCAATCGAAGAGAAGCTTGCTCGACTGAAAAGGACTCGATTGGCTGAAGAATGTGCCAAGCTCGATCCCTCAGCGGAGCAAGCGATGGCAGAGGAGGGACTGTCCGAGGAGTTGTGCCAATGGCCGGAATACTGAGGGGTGAACTCCGATGGGCCGATCTGAATCCCGTTCGCGGCCGCGAACAGGGAGGGACCCGGCCCATTGTCATCCTCAGTCACGATGTGTTCAACGAACGATCCGGCACGGTCATCGCAATGGCCGTTACACCTCAACCGCAACGTGCCGGATTCCCCTTAACCCTCGAACTTGAGTCAAGCAAGCTGCCGGAACGCTCTTGGGTCAAGATCAGTCAAGTCCGTACGCTCTCTGTGAAGCGGATCGGTGACCTGATCGAGACGCTTCCGCCGGAACAGCTCAACCAGTTGATCGAGGGCCTGAACGAGATTATTGGATGACGCTGGGCTAGCTGTGAATGTGGCAACTAAAGGTCCGACCCACGGGGGGCTTCGGCGTCTGCTTTCAGAGATGTCGCCTGATTATCGAATTCTCCAGTCTCACGAGAGATCTTTTACTGTTTCAACATGCGTACGCACAATGTCGCAGTTGTCGTAGTCCACTTCTACAATTGCTGCAAAATCTCCGCCCTTCCTGACGTGTTTTGATAGATGTTTCTTGTCGTAGATTTGCTGCCATTGTTTCTTGAGACACTCTGCTGCTCCCCACGTCCCGATTCCTCTAATCCCCGCGATAATGATGATCTTGTTCCTCGGTTCCCAGGGGTTCGTCACCTTGGCGAGTATAGCGACGTCCTCAATTTTTTGTTCTTCAACGCGCTTCCCTGCCTCCTTGTAGTCAGCGATCTGCTCGTACGATTTCGAGTGGTAGCACGCAATCCCGCCTACAATTTGCCACTCTTCTTTGCCCTCTACTTTCTTGAATTGAAATATGTCACTCTTTTGTTCCTTGAGTTGTTCGAGGAGCTCTTTGGTGAAGGGATTGCTCTTTGGGCTACAGACTGCCACAAGGTTCCTCTTTTTGTCGTTGGATGACAACTGCCTACCGTCGTCCGCAGTGCCGGTCCCCACTGAGCGCACCCCCACCGGTCGTCTCCAAGAAATCTTAAGCAGCGCACTGATCGCGTTATTGATGGCGAGGAAATCTTCTGTTGACGTTCTCGGGAGAACTGCAGCTGGGATATCATCTCTTCGAGGGTAGACAAACACCAACTCATCGTGTCCAAAATTCAGGAGCCGCCTCAGGGGGCGGTTTTCCATCATCCGTTTGATTACGTAGCAGAGTATCGTCCCAACGACACCTGCCAAAACCGAGAGTACGAAACCAAGGATATAAATATGCATTCGACCTCCCTACGCTAAGCCGTGGACTAAGTACCCCTCCTCCCAATTTCTGTCCGTGGTAGTATAACATTTGAAGTTCCGCAGTCAAAAGTATGGCTTTTGATGGAAACATTCGTGCTCTAGACATAAGCCTACTGCATGTATTCTGTCGTCACGTGGTGGAATTCGAGGCGGGATTTGTGGCACGAATCACCTTTTCCAGAGACTCTACTCCTGCTTGGGCCAATGTCTAGCTGGCCTGCGACACACCTCGGGGCAGCTCTGAGTAATACCGACAGCGAGGAGATGAGCCAGATCGGGGCCGAAGGATGGATAACAAACTGGTGATCAACGCTGCGACCCCGATGAAAATGTGAAGTCTCTTTTCTCTTGACACACAACGGAACACTTCCTATGCTTTGACTCAGAAGAAGGGAGTTCTTATCAACCAGGAGGATCATTTATGTCCGAGAAGAACAAGGCGCTAGTACGACGATTCGTAGAGGAGTGCCAGAGCCAGCGCGACCTTGAAAGGATGTCGGAGTTCATCAGTTCCGAGTTCGTCAATCACACCGCGCAGCCGCCATTCGCGCCCACTTTCGAAGGGGCCAGGAAGCTCCACGAGGCGCTCTTCACCGCCTTCCCCGACATGAAGTTTGTCATTCGCGACATGGTCGCCGAAGGGGACAAGGTCGTCACCTACAAGACCCTACAGGGAACCCACCAGGGTGACTTCATGGGTATCCCGCCGACGGGCAAGAGAATCGAGTGCGACGTCATCGACATCATGCGCGTCGCTGACGGTAAGTGCGTAGAGCACTGGCACGTCATGGACCAGCTGGGCCTCATGATACAGCTCGGGGCTGTTAGCCTGCCGGGATAGGGCCGCTACGGGAGGGCGGGCTCATGAGGGATTTCGGCGCGCGCTTTCAGAGGTGTCCATGGAATCCCCGACCTGTGTATTAGCCTGCTTCTTCGACAATGGGGCCGAACTTCCTTTCAAAGAAGTGTCTCAATTCATCCAGATCATTCCACGCTATGCGTACTGCGCGGTTCTCTTCAGAGTATGCAGGAACATGAATTACGTAGAACGTTCCTTGACCCCCATTTATGCATTTCCACACAGCGCCTCTCTTCCCATTGAAGTTACCTTCCACGATCTTCTCGCAGTCACCTGCACCAATTGGTTGGTCTAGCCCGACAAAGGAGGCATATGGAATGGGGAACTGCTTCCTAAATTCCTTATCGGTTAGTTGATACCAGCTGTGCCAACATAGCTCGATTGCCTCATCAGCTGCATCTAGCAATTCTTGGGATACGCTACTGGCATCATATAAGACAGTGACATTGAGTCCTAGCCCCACGAGCGCATCCACCAAGGGCCGAAAGTCCCGGTCGCCAGTTAGAAGATACGCACAAGACATGTTTCCGTTTACGGCGTGAGTCAACATGTCCACTGCCAGTCTAATATCAACCTCTTTCTGACGCTGTCCCTTTCCTGCCCCCTGCAAAACCCCTAATCGCACATGATAACCCCTCTCTCTCTGTATCCTCTGAAAGAGCGCTTCTGTTTCCTCCTCTCCATCATGTGCATCGTAGTAGAAAACCTTTCGTGCGTTTCTGTGCCTAGACCGCAGCTCACCAAAATCAAGAAACTGCATTGGATTCTCAATGGGCCCAAAGTAGCCTTCTAGACTTCGCGTGTACGCTGGTCGAAGATAACCACCATCAATGAACAAATAGGCAGTTTCCTCTCTCGCAACAGCCGTTCCGCCAGCTTGGGCTATCATTGGCTCCATTCCCCCTCTTTGTACCGTTGCTTCAGCCTGGACCAGGCTGCCATTGTGATTCCATGAAGTCCCGCCTTTCCTAACATGTTACCCGAACGACTGGTCGCGTCAACTCTGGTTACTGGGATGCGGCGATTCGATGCACAGATCATCTGTTCTTGGTTCCCCTTCTCCTTCTTAGGCAAACATGCAGCCAGACTGCAACATATCTTCGTGACAGCCTAGTGCTGCGTGGACAGCAAAGAGATGACTCCGGTGGATAAGGTTCGAAGGGAGGATGACAGAAAGGCTGCTACGAAAGTAAAACTGAGAAAACAGCTTCTAGCCACAGGGCACGCTGTCGGAGATTCCCCGTTGCTTTTGTAAGGGTTGCCCCCCTGGTTTCCTAGCTTTTGCGGATGTCCAAAATGACCACAAAGCCCAGATGTTGCCTACCGCTACCTGCGGGGAGGAGGAAGCAGCTTCTCAGACCTTTTCAATTCCCGCAAATGGCACTCGTATGCGGCACTGAGCCATCGGGCAGTAGCGGCTATCGCTATTGCGTGGCGACGGGCACGTCTCCCTTTTAACTCGCGCAGTAGAGGAGGATCTGGGACTTCGCTGAAGAATGTCGTAACATCTTCTACTGTTGATAGCGAGAGCCCGCGTGCAATCTTAGTGTCTTCATCCTTGAAATGAACCATTCGATTCCGAAGCTCTACTACTTTGGCAATGTCCTTTCTTAGTTTATTCAGTTCTCTTCGACTTCTCTCATCTGCAAAGCCTGCAATAGCATCGAGCTTCTCGATGAGGCGGCTTTTCCTAAGGGCTTTCCACAATCCTCCGGTTGCAGCTGGATTCAGCGGCATGTGATCAAGAGCCGACTTCAAGAGAGAGTTAGACAACGCTTCAAGCCAGAAACAGCCGAATAGCAAAGCGCTTATACCTTTATCAACAGAGACAGGGTACCGCCAGATACCTCTTCGCGCAGATCGAAAAAGGCGTTCGTAAAACGCATCCAGCCCCGCATTCACCCATGCCGCAACGCATACGCCTTCAACGAACTCGAGTTTGAGTGTTCCATCGTGCATCGAATCACCCCGCTGAATGATAGCGAATTCATGATTCCTTCAGAAACTCACATCACAGTCAACTAAGGGACTGAGGGACGATTGGACAGAGTTGTGCTGGGTTGTTGCCAAAGGGCTTGACACGAGCAGTCTGTGCGGTCATTATTTAGCCTTCAAATAATTAACGAACTTAATATGTGAGGCTTGGTAATGCCCGAACGCAAACACGATCCACGAAAACTTACCCTCGGCCAGCTGCTGTCACAGGTGTGCCGGCTGACAGGCAATCGGCTGCGGGTGAAGATGGAAGAGATCGGGCTGCAGAAGGGGCAGGGGTTCATCCTGTTTCACCTGTGGCATCACGACGGGATCGCCCAGAATGTTATCGCCCACGCGCTGCACGTCTCACCGGCAACGGTGACTAACACGCTTAAGCGGATGGAGCGCGACGGCTGGATCACGCGCGAGCGCGACTCCGAGGATCAACGGATCGTGCGTGTGCATATCACGGAAAAGGCCAAGGCGATGCGCGAGGAAGCGCGGGAAGCTTTCCGTGATCTGGAAAAAGAAGTGACGTCGGTGCTGACGAAGGAGGAGCGCAAGACGTTGCAGGGGCTGTTTGAAAAGCTTCACGAGCACCTGGCACCAGAGGGTGATCCGCACCGTCATTCGCCGTTTCACGGAGGGCACTGCCGAAAGGACGAGAGATGAGGTCGATCCTGCGGCTGTTCCGCTTTCTGCGGCCGTACCGGGGGCAAGCGATCGTCGCCTTGATCCTTCTCTTCGGGATGGTCGGAGCGGATCTCCTCATTCCGCGTCTGACGCAGCGGATCATCGACGAGGGGATCGCTAAAGGCGACCTGCAGGTGATCTGGGGCACGGCACTCGTGATGCTCGGCGCGGCGTTAGTCTCTGCGCTGTTCGCGCTCGGAAATAACTTCCTCTCGGTGCGGGCAGCGCAGGGGTTCGCCGCGGACGTGCGCAGCGCCCTGGTGCGAAAAGTGCAGGGCTTCTCGTTCGCCAACTTGGATGAGCTTCGCACCGGAAATCTGATCACCCGCTCGACGAGCGACATTCAATTCACGCAGATGATCGTGATGATGGCCCTTCGCATCCTCACCCGAGCGCCGATCTGGATGATCGGAGCGGTGGCGATGCTCGTCGCCACCAGCCGGCAACTTGCGCTGATGATGCTCGCGTTCGTGCCAGTGGTCGTGATCTTGATCGCGGTCTTCGGCACGCGGGCGCGCAGGCTCTACCTGTGGGTGCAGCGCAAGCTCGACCGTCTGAACACGGTGCTGCAGGAGAATCTCGCCGGCGTGCGCGTGGTGAAGGCGTTCGTGCGCGAGGAGCACGAGATCGAACGGTTCGGCGTGGCGAACGTCGAGTTGATGGAGCAAAACATCCAGGTGATGCGGCTGGTAGCAATTCTCATCCCTACGATGATCCTCATCCTCAACCTTGGGGTGGCCGGCGCGGTCTGGTTCGGCGGTACGGCGACGCTCGCCGGCGGGCTGACGGTGGGGAAGGTCGTGGCATCGATCAACTACCTGATGTTCGCGCTGTTCCCGCTGATGATGCTCGCCGCGATGCTCGCGCCGATCGCGGCGGCGGACGCCTCAGCGAGCCGCATTCTCGAGGTGCTCGATGCCGAGCCGAAGGTGAAGGAGAAACCGGGCGCGCAGAAGCTGACCGAGCCGAAAGGCCAGATTGCGTTCGAGGAGGTGTACTTCAGCTACTCCAAGGATCACACCGAACCGGTGCTCTCCGGGGTGTCGTTCGTCGTCGAGCCCGGTGAGACGGTGGCGATTCTCGGCGCGACAGGCTCCGGCAAGTCGACGCTGATTCATCTGATCCCGCGTTTCTACGACGTGACGGGTGGTCGGGTCACCCTCGACGGGATCGACGTGCGGGATCTGCAACTGCGTTCTCTTCGAAGCGAAATAGGGATCGCTCTCCAAGAGGCGGTCCTGTTCGGCGGGACAATCCGCGACAACATTCGCTACGGCCGTGCGGACGCGACCGACGAGGAGTTGGCCGCCGCGGCGGAAGCCGCCCAGGCGACTGAGTTCATCGCCGCGCTGCCGGATGGCTACGACACGGTGATCGGGCAACGCGGTGCCACCCTCTCCGGCGGCCAGCGCCAGCGGCTGGCGATCGCGCGGGCGCTGCTCGTCAAACCAAAGGTGCTCATTCTCGATGATTCGACGAGCGCGGTGGACATTGAGACCGAGGTCAGGCTTCAAGATGCGCTCGATCGGTTGATCGCCGAATCTGCCCACACGACGACCCGGTTTATCGTCGCGCAGCGAATCTCGACCGTTCTTCTGGCCGACAAGATCCTCGTGCTCGACAAGGGGCAGATCGCGGCAATGGGAACGCACGAGGAGCTGCTTGCGACAAGCCCGATTTACCAGGACATCTATCGCTCGCAGTTGGGAGAGGGACGTTCGATCTTCGGGGAGGCGGCCGATGACTAACAGACGAGGAGACGATCGACAACGTGGGGGCCGCCCGCTGTTCGGTCCGGGCAGCCACGGACACGGAATGGGGATCGAAAAAGCGAAGGACGTGCGCGGCACGTTGCGACGCCTGCTCTTCTATTTCCGGCGGTATCGGACACCGCTTGTTCTCGTGTTCGTGCTCGCCACGTTCGGGACCGCGATGGCGCTTATCGGGCCGTATCTTATGGGCCTGGCGATCGACAAGCTGGTGGCGCACGAGGCCGCCGCGGTGCTTCTGAGCATCGTGGGGCTGATGGTGGGAACTTACGTGATCTCGTGGATCGCTCAGACCGGGCAGGGTGTGTTGATCGCGACGATCGCGCAGAAGGCGCTACGCGTGCTGCGGGGCGAGCTTTTCTCACACCTCCAACGACTCTCTTTGAAGTTCCACGACAAGCGTGCATCGGGCGAGCTGATGAGCCGACTGACCAACGACATGGACGCGATCAGCCGCGTGCTCTCGCAGAATGTGACCCAGCTTTTCTCAGGATTGCTGACGCTGGTCGGCATCCTGATCGTGATGTTCATCCTCTCCCCGTACCTGGCGCTCGCCTCGATGATCATGCTGCCGCTGATGGTCGGTCTGGTGGGCTTGGTGGGGAAGAAGACGCGATCGGCCTTCCGCAGCTACCAGAAAAACCTGGGGATCCTGAACGGCACGCTCGAAGAGACCTACTCCGGCCAGCGGGTGGTGATGGCCTACGGCCAGGAGAACAGAGTGCTCGAGCGGTTCGAGCGCGAGAACGAGACGGTGCGGCGGGTGGGCGCCTACGCGATGACCTACGCCCTGCTCGTGATGCCGATGATGGGAATTCTTTCAAACGCCAACGTCGCGGTGGTCGCGGGCCTGGGCGGGTGGCTCGCGGTGAAGGGGATCGTGTCGATTGGCCTCATCGCCACGTTCATCGCCTACTCGCGCCGCTTCGCGCAGCCGCTGCGCCAGCTCGGCGATCTATACAACCAGGTGCAGTCGGCCCTCGCTGGCGCGGAGCGGATCTTCGAGGTGTTGGATACCGAGCCGGATCTCGCCGACGTCGACGACGCGATCGAGCTTGCCGACGTGAAGGGTGACGTATCGTTCGAGAACGTGGATTTCGCCTACGTTCCCGATGTTCCGGTGCTCAAGGACGTGTCCCTTCACGCAAACGCCGGCCAGACGATCGCGCTCGTCGGCCCGACCGGCGCCGGCAAGACGACGATCGTCAATCTGCTCACCCGGTTCTACGATCTGGATAGTGGCGCGATCACGATCGACGGGACCGACATTCGGCAGGTCTCCCGAGATTCTCTGCGCAGTAGCCTCGGGATCGTGCTGCAGCAGAGCTTCCTGTTCGCCGAATCGGTGACCGAGAACATCCGCTACGGCCAGCTCGACGCGACCGACGAGGAGGTCATCGAGGCGGCGACACTTGCCAATGCGGACCGGTTCATCCGGCGGTTACCAAAGGGCTACGACACCGTTTTGTCGGAGCGCGGGGCGAACTTAAGCGAGGGCCAGCGGCAGCTTCTGGCGATCGCGCGGGCAGTCCTCGCCGATCCAGCGATCCTCGTTCTCGACGAGGCAACGAGCAGTGTAGATACGAGAACCGAAGTGCACATCCAGGAGGCGCTGCACGAACTGATGAAGGGACGCACGAGTTTCGTCATCGCCCATCGGCTCTCCACGATCCGCAACGCGGATCAGGTCGTTGTGATCGATGAGGGGCGGATCGTTGAACAAGGCACGCACGAGGAGCTGCTCGCCAGGCAGGGGGTCTACCATCGCCTCTATATGAGCCAGTTCCGGGGGAGGGCAAAGTGAGCAGCAAACTAGGAAGGCGTTCAGTCAGACAACGAAACCACACCGTAGTGAAACACCGTCTTCACAAGTTCTTCAATCCTTGAGAGTACAATGTGGGTGATAGATCGATGCAACGAAAACAATGAGGGAGGAAAACATGAGTAAAATCGTGAGTTTATTAATGTTGGGGCTTGTGACGATCGGTTCTGTTGTGTTCGCACAGGCCGATCTCGACGTATTCCCGATTGGGACGACGAAGATGGTCTACAACGTGTTCACCGAGGAGATGGATGAAGCTCAAATCCTAGAGTTAGTCGTTGTCGCTCGCGAGAGCGGACGATACACGCTGCGGATGGTCACCGAAGCGAGCGGGACGGAGGATCAGCTGGCGGGTTTCGGATTCATCTTCGGTGCAACGACGGTTTCGTCCGGGGCGGGACATGACGTCAGCTACTCGTCTTTGCAGGCGCTGATGGATCAGCGGAACCGCCTGCAGGAGGGTGCTGAGTACCAGCTTCCGAGCGGCGTGTTCACTGACATTGTCGGCGTGACGATCGCTGGGGTTTGGTGCCTCGAAGGGACCCTGCTCGATGAGGACGATCCTGCTGCGCGGATGACGATCGCGTTTGCGCTCTCCCATCCCGTCTACATCTCTCCCGGAATCCGTGCGGAGGAACTGCGCGACGGGGAATGGGTCGAGGTTTTCGTATTGGAACTCGTCGAATACACGTTTACAGAAGGTGGGGTTTAGCGATGCCGGTGTTGGATCTGAAAGGCATTACTAAGGAATACAAGCTTGGGAAGACCGTGGTCCGAGCGCTCCGTGGCCTCGACCTCGGGGTCGAGGAGGGTGAAGTCATCGCGATCATGGGTCCGTCCGGCTCGGGGAAGTCGACGCTGATGCATATCGTCGGGGCGCTCGATACTCCGACCGGCGGAACGGCCTTCCTCGATGGACAAGACCTACAGCAGCTAAAGGAGCGCCAACTCGTTGCGCTTCGGGGAAAGAAGGTCGGGTTCGTCTTTCAAACGTTCAACCTGATCCAGACGCTTTCCGCGCAGAGGAACGTTGAGCTTCCGATGATCTTTCAAGGAATTCGCAAAGGAGAACGGGCGCGGCGTGCTCGCGAACTGTTGACCAAGGTCGGTCTGGCAGATCGGGTCAAGCATAAACCGAATGAGCTCTCCGGTGGAGAACGGCAGCGCGTGGCAATGGCCCGCGCGTTGGCGAACGACCCGGAAATTATCCTGGCCGACGAACCAACGGGGAACCTGGACACCGAGAGTGGCACGCCGGTTCTCGAACTGCTCAAGAGATTGAGCGTGGAGGACGGGAAGACCGTGATCATCGTGACGCACGACCCGGACGCGGCGGCGATTGCCGATCGCATCGTCAGGCTCCGAGATGGCGCCGTCTGTGAGGAGGTGGACTGTGTTTAAGGACTTCTTCCTCCTGGCCGCGCAGAGCATCATGCACCGACGAATGCGGAGTTGGCTCACCGTCATCGGTGTGTTCATCGGAATCACGGCGGTCGTCGCACTGATCTCGATCGGGCTCGGTCTCGAACGCACGATCACCGATCAGGTCGCCAGCGTCTTCGGCGTCGACACGTTCATCATCATGAACGAGGACACGTTCGGCCCCCAGGCGCACGGCCCAGGCGGCGCCGAGGAGTACACGCTCGATCTGGCAACCTTACGGGCGGTTGAAGGCGTCAAGGTGGCGGCGGCGCTGCGCGAGCAGAACGGCTTCGTTGAGGGTGGGGTCAACGCGGAAGGGAAGGCGATTCAGGGAATCTTCCCGGTGATGGGCCTGTCGCCCGAGCTGATGACGGAGTTTGAGTCGTTCACCGGCAAACTCGAGGCAATGCCCGGAGGCCGGCTGTTCGAGCCGGGCGACGTCGAGGTGGCCGTGCTCGATTTCGAGGTCTCGCAGCGTCTCGGCGTCGAGGTCGGGGACACGATCTTCATTGCTGGGGCCGAAGGCGCCGAGTTGAACGTGACCGTGATCGGGATCATGGTGCCCCCGGAGAAGAACGAGGATGCCTTGGAGGGTGGATTTGGCACGCAATTCAGTTCGAGCTCTGACGGAGACACGATCAGCGTTCCCTACGAAGCAATGGAACTTCTCTGGGGACCGGCCGATGACGTCCTCGTGACCCTCGTGCGGACCGAGCCCGGCTACGACGTCGATGAAGTCGCCGATCGCGCCGAAGAGACCCTGAACGCTCGCGGCTCCGAGATCTCGGCCGTGACCTACACCGATATCAGCGAAGTGATCGGCACGATGACCTCGACGATCAGCGCATTCCTCGCCGGAATCGCCGGGATCTCCCTTCTGGTTGGTGGCGTCGGCGTGATGAATACGATGTTCACCTCGGTCCTCGAGCGAACGAAGGAGATCGGCGTGATGAAGGCCGTCGGCGCAAAGAACAGCCACGTACTGACCATCTTCTTGATCGAGTCCGGCCTGATGGGGCTGGTGGGAGGCATCGTCGGAACGCTGTTGGGGTTAGGGCTTAGCGCAGTCGCTTCGTCGTTTATCGGCCGGTTCTTCGGGGTCGAGATGGCCGTGGTCGCCAGTCCGACCCTGATCATCATCACCCTGCTCGGTTCGTTCTTCCTCGGAGCGTTCGCAGGACTATGGCCTGCGCGAAGAGCGGCGAAGCTACCGGTCGTTGACGCGTTGCGTTATGAGTAGCGCGTTAGCTCGCATGACATGATAGGAGTGCCTGAACAGATATCTTCGGGTTAAGTCTGCTAATTGCTTCTTTGATGTGGGTTTTGTGACTTGTGGGCAGGTGGGAAAATCGAGGTTTTACCTCGGGTTCGGGGGCTTATAAGCACGAGAATGCACGGCGGACAGGCCCTTGCAGTTGTCCGTTTCCTTTCTGTCAGAGATTCCTTGACGACAACTGAAGGATCAGATCACCTCGAACTCCTCTTTTCCTGCCCCGCAGTCGGGGCAGGTCCACCCTTCGGGGAGACCTTCAAAGGCCGTCCCTGGCTTCACTCCAGTGGTAGGATCCCCGACAGCCGGATCATAGATATAACCGCAGATCGTGCACTCCCATTTCTCCATCGTATCACCTCCTTACGGTTTCGTTATATCAGTCTCGCTCTCCGGGGACGGTAGCTCAATGTGAAAGCGAAATTCCTCTATGCTTGAGAGTCCGAAATAGCGAAGAAACTCATCGGTAACATGCAACAGAAGGGTGCGACCGTGCTCTTTGGCCCGGACAAGGCCGCGTTCGATCAGCTCCTGCACGTGACCGTAGGCCTTGTTTCCACGTGCCTTCACAAGGTCAGCCTGAGTCATGGGGTGGTTATAGGCGATCACGGCTAGGCTGCGCAGGACCGGGCGCGGAATATCCTGATGAGGGGCAAGGTGAGCGACGGCGTCGATATAGCCGCGTTTCACCTGTAACAGAGCCTTTCCTTCCTCACGGTGAAGCTCGATCCCATGACCAGGCGCGGCGAGTCCCTCTTGTAATTCGTCGAGCAGGCAATCCACGTAGGTGAGCGAAACATCTCCGAGGATCTTCGCCGCTTTCGTGCGGGAGAGCGGTTTTGCCGCAAGGAAGAGTGCCGCTTCGAGCAACCCCTTGTCGCGATCCTTTCCTTGATATTCCTCGCTTTGCATCGATTTCCCCCTGGAGGACCAGCTTAGCCTTCCCCTTCCAGGGTGATGAGGATGTCACCGAGGAACTCTTCCTGGTAGCAGTCGATCTCCCCTTGCGCCGCCAAGAGAAGCACCTCGAAGAAACGCCGGATTCGCTCCTCCTTGTCTCCCCGCTCCAGGAGGCGGAAGAAGCTCACCACCCGTCTTCCGGAAAGGAGCTTCTTGATCTTAGCGAAGAGGAGACGCAGGCGATCAGTGAAGTCCTCGCCTCCAATCTGGAAGGGACTGAATTCATCCTCGACGTACTTCATCCGGTCGATCAAGCGCTCAGCTCGGCGGCGGCTCACCGTCATCGCAGCGGTGAGGGCCAGTCGAAGATCCTCCAGGGTTACCTGCCGTCGTGGCCGTCGAAGAAGTGGAAGGGAGAACTCCTCCGGCTCGATTGGCTCATCCCACTCGGCCGCCGTCTCCTCTACTACCTCCTCCAATTCTTCGATGAGATCACTTTGATCGGTGGAGCAGGCGGCAAGGAGATCGTCCGATTTCATACGCAGCAGGATTGAGCAGGTGAGAACCATCCGCCCTGGAATCTCGAAGCGAAGTTCGCGCAGGGCATCAAGATACTGACGGTAGCGTTGAGCGAGCTCTGCAATATCGATGTCCCACGGGTCCATGTCCGCGGTCAGGCGTTCCAAGGTCCCCTCCCAGCTCTCTGTCATCAATTCGTCGATGGGTACCTCGGCGATCCGTATCTGTTCCATCCGATCCTACTCCTTCAGTTCAGGTTGAGCGCCAGTATTTGCGAAACCCCATTTTTCATTGTCACGCCGTAGGCTCGCTCGGCGTGACGAACTGTTTCCTCGTTGTGTGAGACAACGATCACCTGAACCCGCTTGGCGTATTCGTACAACATTTCTGACAGCCGGGTGGCGTTCATCAAGTCAAGGGCGGCGTCGATCTCATCCAGGATAAAGAACGGTGCCTTTTGATACTCCTGTAAGGCAAAGATAAACGCCATTGCCACCAGGGCCTGCTCTCCTCCAGAGAGAGAGTCGATCACGTGCAGTTCCTTCTCCGGAGGGTTCGCCTTGATCAACAGCCCCGAGGAGATGTTCCCTGGCTCCTCTAGCTCTAGGGATGCACTCCCCCCTTGAAACAGCACCTTGAAGATGCGGTCGAACTGAACGGTCAACGCTTCCAAGGTTTCGAGGAAGCGCTCCCGCTTGCGCTCCTCGATTTGGCCGATCAGCAACTCGATCTCGTGCTTTTCCGTCTCCAGGGAATCGACACGCTCGCGGAACAGATTGAACTCCCGCTCGTAGGCCTCGTACTCCTCGATTGCTCGCATGTTCACCGGTTCGAGCCGTCGCAGCTGCCTTTCGTTCTGCTCAATCCGCTGCTTTAGCTCCCTTAGCGAGCCCTCGATGTAGTAAGAGGGATCGTTCTCCTCATCGCCCAGGGTCTCGAGTTCCGTTTGGGCCTCCGCCTCCTCGCGCTCGTAGCGGGTCAGGCCCCGGCGAAGGTTCTCCAACTGCTGATAGGTTTCACGGCGCTTCTCGCGCAGGACATGTAACTCGTCACTTCGTGTGCTCGCCGCTCCCTTTACCCGGCTTTCCTCCTCCTCTCGGGTGTCAAGCTCCCGCTCTTTCTCCTCCAACAGGGCTTGCCTCTCCTCGATTTTCTCCTCAAGATGGGTAATCTCTTTCTCCAGGTGGGAGATCTGCTGGCGTTTCTTCGCTGTATCGAAGCTGGCGCCTTGTACCCCGGCCGCCCCGCTCTTTTTCTTTTGCGAGTCCGGACGCCATCCACCGGTAAGCGCCCCGCCCTTACTCTGCAAGTCCCCGTCGAGGGTGACCGCGCGCACACCATCGACGTCACGTAGCACCTCCAGATCCTCAGTGACAATCGTGTCGAAGAGCACGTATTCCAACGCACGACGGTACTTGGAATCAAACTCAACCAGGTTGATCGCGTAGTCGACCACACCAGGGAGCTTGAGGGCGTCGGCCGAAGCGAGGCTCTTGCGCGAGGCGACCAATCGGCGCAGGGGGAGGATGCGCGCTCGACCAAGACGTTTGCTCTTCAAATACTTGATGCAGGCGATCGCGGTTTCACGCGAATCGACAACGAGGTCGTTCAAGTGGCCACCGGCCGCCGTCTCAAATGCCACCTCGAACCCGGGACGTGGGGTGGCAAGGGAGGCGACCGTCCCGTACACACCACCTTGTTTCCGTCCGAGAAGAGCTTGCACAGCCCGATTTCCATCACTTGTAGAATCCTTGGCGCGAGCCGCCTCGGCGGCCTTGATTTTCGCTACCTCGTCGATCATCTCTTGCAGGTTCTTCACCTGCTGACGTTTAAAGTTGATCTCTCCCTGCTTGTGGAGGATCTCCGAGCGTATTCGCTCCACCTCTTTCACCAGTGCGATCTGGTCATCGCTCTTAAGATCATCCTGCATCCCTTCGAGTTCCCACTCCTTGTTCTCGACCTCAAGGTCGAGTTTGGTCACCTCCGCCTCGAGACCCTCGATCCTCTTGACCATCCCACTCCGTTCCTGCTGTGCGCGGCGGAGCTTCTCGGCTATCTTCTCTCGTTTGAGGTGGGTGATTGATCGCTCCAGACGCACCTGCTCCTCGGTCAGCCGTTGGTGCTCCAAGGCGGCATCGCGCTCCTGCGAAAGGGCGCGGAGGCGCCGCCGCCGTTCGGCGAGAATTACACGGTGGGTGTTAAGTTTCGATTTGACATCCTTAAGTTCGACGATTGCTTTCTTCTTCTTTTCGTCATAGGCGGCGATACCGCTTACTTCATCAATGATTTCACGCCGCTTTATCGGGCCCTTTTTGATCACCTCGGTAATTCTTCCTTGGGCGATCAGTTGCTGGCCGTCAGGGTCGATCTTTGCCTCCTCGAGGATCTCATCGATCAACCCACGAGAACACGTTTTCTCCATGAAAGTGTAGGTGGAGGAGTGGCGGGTGATACGCCGGCCAAGGATGATCTCAGGGGCATGGTCACCGTTTTCGATGAAGCGGTTGAACACGCCTTTCGTGTTATTGAGGTGAAGGGTGACCTGAGCGCTATCAGCGGGAGGATAGCGCTCTCCCCCGTTGAAGATCAGATGTTCCAACCGGTCGGAACGCAGCTGTGACGACCGGCGTCCCATAACGAAGTTAATCGCATCGAACAGATTCGACTTCCCAGAGCCGTTCTCCCCGATGATGGCGGTCAGCCCATCGAAGAACGGTATTACAGTCTGTTTCCGAAACGATTTGAATCCAGACAACACGACCTTATTGATCTTGGTCATTTCATCTACCCTATCTCCTCTCTACGACTGGCGAACAGGTTGAGTTGCACGATCCGCTTTTGAGAGGTAAGAGGAGATTGCGTTGATCTCCCATCGGCGAGAAGCTGTTCGATCTTGTAGCGGTTGTAGTCATTTGGCTCGCTAGCCTCCTCTTCCCACCGAATGATCGATGGAATCGAGACTCCGAGCTTATCCGCCACCACCCGTTTGCTCCATCCGCTTTTAAGCCGGAAACGTTGCAAGCGCATTCCTAAACTCTGTATCGTGGCTCCCCCTCAATTAGTTTACTAATATAACTTCTGTTACACATGATCGCAAAAAAAAGGATGGGAGGGGCGGTTTGAGCCCCTCCACAACGTATTTCAGTCCCTCATCCAATTTTTGTTGCACTTAACTTCACATGAAACCCCAGATGAGCGCTCCAACCCCGGCAAGGAGAGCGATGATGGCGAGGAAGTAAAGAGTGCTCACCTGCTCCTGGAGATCGGCAACCATCGTTCCATCCTCAAGTGCTATCAGTCGCGCTTCATGGTCCTCTAGGAGGCTCATGTTGGCTAGAATGCCGCTCTTGTTGGCTTCAATATCGTTTGCCAGCCCGGCAATCGCATGATCGAACCCCTCCAGCTTGGCACGGTTGTTGTCAATCCTAATCGACAAGGCACTCATTGTACGCTCAAGCTCAAGCACCTTCTTCTTGAACGTTCCCACATCCTCATCCTCGATCTTCTGCACCCGGGCCACAAGGTCTTCGTGTCCCTTTTTCAGGGCGGAGATGTCGGCGAGAATAGCGACCTTGAACGCGCTATAATCGGCGGCGAGGGCAGCGTAGCTCTCTTTGAGCTTAGCCAGATCCTCTGTCGTCACATCGGCCTTCACACTCAGCTTGTCACAGAAGGCGGAGAGCTCGGAGAGACCGGCCTCAAGGGCAATGATGCGCACCTTGAACTCCTGCTGTAAATTGGACATCTTGTTGATATCTTCCCGCAGGCTGACGATCCTCCCTTCGGCTGCTTTAAGCTCGAGGGTAACGGCATCGAGAATCTCACGCAGATTTTTGCTATCTTCATCGAGGCGAACGATGCCAGACATATTACCTTTCACTTCACCGATCAGCTCGCCCATGAACAACTCCAGGCCCTCAAAGACGGTTTCCATCGCCGCGAGTTCCTGCTCAAGTAGCTCAGGGACTGCCTCGCCACCTCCCTCTTCCTGAGCATGAACCACTGCCAGGAAAAAGATAAGCGATAAGGCGGCCACCAGAGCGATAG
>Ga0307431_1000871_pt1 | contig 18654 bp, 7 predicted proteins | sample SalMarWE160170MG_FD_202155 | JGI IMG/M metagenome (GOLD analysis project Ga0307431, IMG submission 202155) | Salt marsh sediment microbial communities from the Plum Island Ecosystem LTER, Massachusetts, United States - WE1603-170 | ecosystem: Environmental > Aquatic > Marine > Intertidal zone >...
CGATGGTGACACAACACTAACTGGTGTTACAGTTATTGATGATATGTTGGGTTCTGTGACTCTTGGAACAACGACTTTGGCTCCTGGTCAAACTACTTCTGGGACAAAGACGTATACTGTGGTTGAGGGTGATCTTCCAGGTCCAATCATTAACACTGCAACTGCATCTGGTACGGATCCTGTTGGAGGCGTTGTGACTGATTCAGATAGCGAATCTGTGACGATTATTTATGTTGCTGAGATTGAGTTGGATAAGGAAGCTAATGTTGGGTCTGCTAGCGTTGGTGATACGATTACATATACATTTACAGTTACGAACACGGGTAGTATTGCTCTTACTGGCGTTTCTGTCGTTGATGATATGTTGGGTTCTGTGACTCTTGGGACAACGACTTTGGCTCCTGGTCAAACTACTTCAGGTACGTTGACTTATACTGTGGTTGAGGGTGATCTTCCGGGTCCGATTGTGAATAACGCAACTGCCACTGGTAACCCACCTGTTGGCAACCCTGTTAGTGATCTATCTAGCGAATCTGTGACGATTATTTATGTTGCTGAGATTGAGTTGGATAAGGAAGCTAATGTTGGGTCTGCTAGCGTTGGTGATACGATTACATATACATTTACAGTTACGAACACGGGTGATGTTATGCTTGATCCTGTTTCTGTTTTAGATGACATGTTGGGTTCTGTGACTCTTGGGACAACGACTTTGGCTCCTGGTCAAACTACTTCAGGTACGTTGGATTATACTGTCACATGTGATGATCTTCCGGGTCCGATTGTGAATAACGCAACTGCCACTGGTAACCCACCTGTTGGCAACCCTGTTAGTGATCTATCTAGCGAATCTGTCTCTGTTACTTTTATAGCTGATATTTCAATAGAAAAGAAGGTCTATGAAGAAGCAACAGGCTTATGGAAAGACGAAATAACTATCATCTCTGATATCGATTTGTTGTTTAAGATTACCGTTACAAATATAGGAAATACTCCGTTAGACAACGTTGAACTTGTGGATGATTTACCGATTTTCCTCACATATAATTATGATGCAAACCCGCTGGCATATTATGAATCAGATCATCAGATTAAATGGAATCTGGGTACTCTCCCAGTTAACAATGAAATTATTGTTACTTTCTCTGCATATGTCGATGCTGGAGAAGGTTCTAATGATGCAAATGTCTCAGCTGTAGTATGTGACTATAATGTAAACGATAAGGATAATGTAAGTATTATTGCCCTACCGTGCCCAGATGAAGTATGGGTTGATGATAGTTGGATGTCCCAGAATGATGTAGATCAATATAATGATGATTTGATTTGGCAATATAATGCATTTAGGAATATTCAAAATGGTATCGACATTGTATGTGATTGTGGTGTTGTTCAGGTTCTAAATGGGATTTATTTAGAACAAATTCTAATCAACAAAAATGTAGCCATCCTTGCAGCATACGATGTAACAATTTTAGCTCCATCAAATCTAAACACATATACTATTGAGGGGTCTACTAAATCATGGGCTCCGGTAATATTTGCGTTTGGCGGAATGCTAAACGATGGCGATGTTAGTGGTAGCGAAACTATTAGTGTTCTGGTTGATGGATTTGAAATTGACGGTAGGCAAAAACCTAATACTGTTGGTATTTTATATCATAATGTAGAAACTGGATGCCACCCAAGTGTTATTTCGAATAATACTATTAAAAATCTTGATATTGGAATAATGATTGATGGATGTTCTCAAGATTCTACTATTATACATAATCACATAGAATGGCCTTTGCATGCCATTAACAAAATTGGGATATTTATAACAGCATCTGGTGGATGCGAACCTGTAAATGTCATTGCCAATTACAATTATATAGGCATTCCCTGCAATTTAAATATCGGTGTCTGGAATCAAGTTAGTGACATAGTGGATGCCACCTTTAACTGGTGGGGTGTCCCAAGTGGTCCAAGTGGTGAGATAAACGATGCATATACTGGAAGACTCGCAGATGGATTTGGCGTATCTGTTGTTGGACTTGTGCATTTTGATCCATGGGCTGGAGTAGAGGCCAATATGTCTGTTAGCCAAACTTCGTGTTTGGTTGGACAGACTATCATCTTTGACGGCTCTGACAGTTTTTCATATCATATCAACGGAACAGCAAATGATTTTGGGGTTCTGTGGGATTTTGGAGATGGATATTATAGTGATTCTTTACAAACAGGCCATATTTTTACCTCGTCTGGGATATATGATGTAACACTTCGCATTGGAGCCGCTGATGTTGATTTATGGCCCAACTTCATGTTTGACTGGGATAGTGTTATCATAACTGTATCAGTACCTGGAATGCCATTGGAAGCAAATGCTGATGCTGGAAATTTCGGCGGCTATGACGGTGTACAAGACGAGCCAGTACAGTTTTATGGCAGTGTTATCGGTGGAGAACCACCATATACATATGAATGGGATTTCGATGACGGGTCATCTTTTTCTGGTTTACAGAACCCAATACATATGTATGATAAGGAAGGTGGGTATACTGTGACTCTAACGGCAATAGATAATAAAGGAAAAAGTAGCTCAAGCACTGCAGACGTAACAATTTATCCACTAGGAGCTCTCGTTGCGGATGCTGGTGGTCCTTATCATGGCAATGTTGATGGTGCTGTCTTCTTCTATGGTTCAGTACACGGTGGGAAACCTCCATATACCTATGTATGGGGCTTTGGGGATGATAGTGAATTCATCCAGGCACAAAACCCAGTTCATATCTACAACAAAAAAGGCACATATTTGACCACGTTGACAGTAGTGGATAATGGTGGTGCGGTGGATGAAAGTGTTACAAGGGTTGTGATTACAGAGGAACAAGAGGACAGGCCTCATGTGGAAATCAAAAGCATTGAAGGTGGATTTGGAGTAAAGGCTACAATAGGTACTGTTGATGAGCCAGTTATTTGGACCATATCGATAGATGGAAATTTTGTCTTCTTTGGTGGTGAAGTTAGTGGCTTCATTCCAGCGAATACAATACAAACAGTACGTCTGCCATTTCCCTTAGGAGTTGGCAATGTTACTGTTGATGTAACAGCTTCAACAGAAGTCACAGAGGTGCGGGAAACACGACTTGCATTTATGCTTGGTCCAATCATCTTTGCTGTGAAGGAAGAATAGCGATATAACTTCTCTAAAACTTGCTGGGAGGATGGTACCCCTCCTTATATTTTCCACTTTTTTGATATGTTGCTATAATATATTCCTCAAAATACATTTTTTGGCTTATGTGGGGGAGGAGGGGGGAGAGGAAGATTGTCTGGTTTTATATAATTATAACTTGGATGTCTATCGGTATGTTCATAGGGATGAACTAAGGGATGTGGAAATTAAGGAAGTGGAAAAGATGTTGAACTGTGATAAGCTAGTTTTCCGTCTTTTTTCCTGTTCAAATTGTAGGGAGTTTTAGTTGTTCATTTTGGTTGCAATTCTTGTTTGTGCACTCATTGTGGTAAACGATTTATTGGTGACTGGGCAGATAGTGTTGCTCGTAAGACATTTAATGTGAGACCTTGGTATGTGGCCCTTAATACTTCTGAGGCACTTCGATTTGCTTTCTATGAGAATAGAATTTTTTTGAAGGTTCTCATGAACTATGCCATTAGGATTGGTGATTGGAACTACATATTATCTAGCGGGAGCTGTCGGTAATTTCCCCCGAAGGGGGTTTTTTCTGCCATTTGATTTGCAACATATATTACATTTAATCAAATCGAAAAACTTATATTGTTACATTAGATAAAAAATATTGAATTTCTGTTTTTTTGATGGGGCGGAGCAGAACAAGAGGGTGAAGAGATATGAAAAGGAAAATAATAAGCATCTTGGTTGTGACGCTGTTTACGGTCAGCGTTTTTTCTGCTGATTCCCATGGTGTTCACAACTCTAACATTGCGGGATTAGAAAATCCTGCTGTGGAAATCACAAGTCCAGATGATGGAATCATAGTACCATTATCAGGTATTATAGTTCAGGGGAATGCTCATGGTGATCTCTTGCTAATGGAATGCGGGTATACCATTGAATATCCTGGAGGAGGAATATTCTCTGAATCTTGGAATATCAATCCACCAATGGAATATTATGAGTTTTCCATAGATGTGACTCTTGTTCAAGGTCCGGAAGGTAATTTGATAACGGTATATGTAAAAGATGTTGAAAATAATGAGGGTACAGATTCAGTTCTTGTAATCTATGATCCGGGTAATGAACCACCAGTTCCAAATATTGTATTTCCTGAAGAAGGATCATATATATCAAAGAGTACAGAAATAAGAGTGTGGGAACTAAACAACAGATTAGCTGATATCATCCTCGTTGATTTTTATATCAACGTATCGGGAGAACCGTATTTGATTGGTAGCGATTCTGATTGGAGTGATGGATGGAGCGTAGATTTACCGATAACCCTGTTAAAATATTATGGAGTTCAGTTAAATTCACATTTTATTATAGAAATCATCATGGTTGGAGTTGATGAGACCACCGGATTTGATCAAGCAAGTTATATATATGATCTTACTCCACCTTTGCCCGATTTCCCTAAAGCACAATACCCTTCTGAATTATCAGGCGAGGTTTACCTCAACGTTGATGCTGAAGCTAAAGATATTGATCATGGTGATTTTTTTACAATGGAACGTTCTTCAAAAGATAAAAGAGATAACATGGAAAAATTAAAGGAAACGATTTTTGGTGTTAACCTTGGGACAGATCCTTATGCAGGATTTGAGAGCTGCGGTCCCGCAGCTTCGGCATCATGTCTTTCCTACTGGGATCAATATATGGATGCAGAAGGGAATAAACCATATGATAACCTTTATAATGAAAATACATCAGATAATGATGGAGATGGATATCCTGATGGACTTGAACAAATGGCAAGAGACCTTTATGATGATACAAGAACAAATGATATATATTGGAATGATTCAAATGGTAATGGTCAAAAGGATGCTGGTGAATTAAATCTTAATGGTGAGGGGGTGAGAGTTCCCGGTACTGATGATGGATTGCTGCATGACGGAATTGTTCAATATCTAACAAGAAAGGGATTAAATAACAAACTCATTGTGAAATATTATGGGCCAAAACAAGGTCAACCGCCTGCTGATATGAAGAAGATGTGGGAAGAATTCATGAGGTGTCAAGATGTGATACCTCTCTTCGAACATCCCGGTTCTGATGGAAATATTACAACAAAGGGAGATAATTATAAACATTATGTTACTATGTCTTATGCTGATTGGGGAGCTATTCAGATACCTCTTTACTCAAATTGTCAAGTTAAGTTTATGAATCCCGATACTGGTAACCATATCTTAGGAGCAGCAAATCTTAATGCAAACTCTTCGCACTATGGAAAGGTGTATGCTGATTGGAATGGTAACGGTACCGTTGAAGCCAATGAATATGCTCAATTAATCTCATTCAACACTGTTTGTCCCAAAGAATACTACAATCAGTTCAGCTATCAGGATAGTATGTATGGAGATTGGGAATACATTGGATCAGACTATAATGGTAATGATGGGTGGGGAGTTATATGGAATACTACTATCATTGATGATGGATTTTATCTTGGGAAAGTAGTATTTGTAGATGATTCAGGGAACTATGGAGATGGTGTTGCATTATTGGGCCGGGTGAGCAATATGAATTATCCGCCTAATGTACCAACTATACGTGGCCCATCTAGTGGAAAAGCAGGTGAACAATACTCGTATGTGATTTCATCAACAGATCCCGAGGAAGACGCCGTCCATTATTATATTGACTGGGGTGATGGTATCACAAGTGGCTGGCTGGGTCCCTTTGATTCCGGTTATGAGATTAACCAGTCTCATATGTGGGATGAAAAAGACAACTATCTCATCAAAGTCAAGGCAAAAGATAGTAATGATAAGGAAAGCGATTGGGCTATTCTTGAAGTCAGCATGCCTAAGAGCAAACTATGTATCAACACACAATTTCTACGATTCCTTGAGAACCTACTACAAAACCATCTACATCTATTCCCACTGCTACGGCAACTGCTGGAGTTAAAATAGGTTAACATTCTTGGTAAATATGGGGGAAAAAGAATTTTTTAAATATGCCTACTAAGTGACCATCTTCCCTCTTTTTATTGTTGCCGGAACATTTAAATTATTGTACTTTATTTCCATATATACCTAGGGGTAAAAAAATATGATTTTACGTCAAAAAATAGCAATATTTAGTGTCATCCTTCTTTTATTTGGATTATTAGTAAGCCAACCGATTAGAAGTGATGAACATACAGGAACACAGATCTCTTCCCCCAGTGTAACCATCATGAATTCAGATAGAAATGGGGTAATGCTCAACATCAGTCTGAATGGCATCGATATCAAAAACGAAGAAATCAATGGCGAAATATTTCATAAGATATCTCTTCCTACGTATGGCTATTTTGATATCGTCGGGAAACCAAAACTTCCAGCAATTAGATTTTATCTTGCTGTTCCACCTGAGGTTTCAGATGTTCAGGTTAGTATATCAGATTCTGAATATACAATCCTTAGCGGTTACAATGTTTATCCTGTTCAAGAACCGATACCTGAGCCATCAAACATCGATAAGTTTACTATAAACAATACATTTTACATGAAAGACGAGTTCTATCCATCACAAACTGAAAATATCGAGTCAAACGGTTGGATTCGAGACTATCAATTTATCCTACTTTCAGTTTCACCTATTCAATGTAACCCTTCTACCAAAGAACTAAGAGTATATAACTACACTCACGTTCAAATCTTATTTAATGGAAGTCAAGAGGAAATTTCAGAGCAAATAAACCCTGGATTTGAAACAATATACGGCACCATGTTTTTAAATTATGAAACGGCAAAAACTTGGTATACTCATTATCCAGATGAAACAATACTGGGAAACCGGATGAACACCACTGATCTTCTCAATTCCTCAAACCGTGCAGGATTATTAATTATCACAAATGATACCTTTTACAATTATATTAAACCACTTGCACAGTGGAAAGATAGGAAAGGCTGGGAGACCTGTATTGCAAACACTAGTAGTGTTTATTTACAATTTCCAGAAAGCTCAAACCATTTAAGTATTCGTTCTTTCATCAATTACACGTTCTACAACTGGAATAGAACACCATCTCATGTTCTACTCATTGGAGATGTTGAATATGTTCCGACATACTATTACCAGGGAGACACACCAAGTGATCATTGGTATAGTTGTATAATTGGAAATGATTATCTTCCAGATATAGCAGTTGGAAGAATTTCGGTAAAAAGCTGCTCTGAAACGTCAGATATCGTCGATAAAATTGTAAACTATGAAAAAAATCCATATCTCAATGAAACTGATTGGTATAAAAAAGCAATGCTTGTTTCTGATAGCGGATACTTTGAAGTGACATCTGATTGGGTTTATGATTTTCTTATTAATTTCAGTTACGCTGCCGATAAATTTTATGCTTCGCAAGGTACAGCAACAACAACAAACATTGCCAATGCTATTAATGAAGGAAGGGCGATAGCTAATTACCGAGGTCACGGAGGTACAACAGGATGGGGAACTGGTTCTTTTTATAATAGCGATGTTCTTTCCCTTACTAACGGCCGAAAACTTCCTATCGTTATTAGTCCAACTTGCTCTACTGGTCATTTTGATGATCCTGGTACTGATTGTTTCGGTGAAACTTGGCTTAAAGCAACAGATAAAGGCGGTGTAAGCTTCTGGGGTTCATCAAGAGTTAGTTATGGGGGCTATAATGACGAACTAGACATGGGTGTATATAAAGCAATTTTTAGCGATCATATCTATGATTTTGGTGGATTTACCAACAAAGCAAAACTCTACATGGTGGCCATATATGGAACATCATCAATGGCTATCTTGGAGCTCCATTTGTTCAATGTGATTGGGGATTCAACCCTTGAGTTTTGGACAGATGTTCCACAGCCGCTTAACGTTACCCATCCAACAGTTGTGTTACCGCAATCATCGCATTTCAACGTAACCGTGAGAAATGATATGACACCTGTAGAGGATGCGCTTGTCTGTTTGCAAAAAGGCACAGAACTTTATACCTGGGGTTATACAAATGCAACTGGGGAGATACAGTTTAACATCACTACATCAACCTTGGCGGAGTTGAACATCACAGTGACAAAACATAATTTTGTTCCATATGAGGGCACATCAACTATGCTTACTAATATGGATTTGTATGAGGGATGGAATTTTATTTCAGGGTCGTGCAACCATTCAGTTGCAAAATCAGATCTAATCGTATGGAATAATAACTCATCATATTCTTGGCAAGATGCAGTGAATAGTAGCATTATCAACGATGTTTTGTTTGGATGGAATAGAACTGCTCAATCTTATACTTTTGTCGATGTTTTTGAACCAGGACATGGATGTTGGATTTATGTCTATGATGATTGTGAAATATGGATTCAATCAAACAAAGATGATGATGGTTATATTACTGGTTTAAAGGAAGATTGGAACATTATTGGTCTGCCAGATTACCAAAATGTAAGTAAAACTGATATCTCAATTGTGTCTAACGGAAGCTATTACAACTGGTCAGATGCGGTATTGGCAGGTGTTATTGATGATTATGTCTTTGGTTGGGATAGGGGTGGACAGGGCTATACCTTTGATGATGTGTTCTTGCCAGGATATGCTTATTGGATATATGCATATCAGGAGTGCACATTACACAAATTAGCGAGATAGACAAATCTTCTGTGATGAGCAAAAAAGACACCCCTTCAAATCATTCCGTTTATATTATAAACATAACATTTAAATCTAAATATTGAATTGATATTCTATGGAATTGTATTTGGGAGGTAAAAACATGGCAACAAATTCATATCAAAAATGGATGTCTTTTGGTATAATTGTCTTTTTGATTGGAGTAGGTGTGATACCTGTCATAAGCGGGAGTTCTAGCATATCTACTGGGTTTCATCATAGTGTGGCTACTTCTTTTTTTGCTGAGGATGATAAAGATGATTCCTCTGCAATTCTTTGGACTTTTAATATCACTTCCAATGCATATGGTGGTGGTGCTGTAGATGACATTGATAACGATGGGAAAATGGAGATTGTATTTGGTACATATATGGGCGATTCAAATGTATATGCTTTGAATGCCGAGGATGGAATGCTTTTATGGAATTTTTATTCAGGGCCCGGTCCTGTAGATGCGTCTGTCAAGATAGCTGATGTTAACAATGATGGCGATAAAGAAGTTATTTTTGCTGGCTCTGGCAGTGGTTATATGAATAATGGAAGCTATGGGATTGGAATAATACATGTATTGAATGGAACGAATGGAGAGGTAGTGTGGGAGCATAATACTGGTTATTGCGTTGATTCTCCTGCAGCTATTGTAGATATCGATGATGACGGCGTCAAAGAAGTAATTTATGGGGCATGGATTGAAGAAAACGACTTGGGATATATACGTATATTAAACGGCATAAATGGAACATTGGAACAGAAGATAGGAGGTTTTGATGGATACATACAATCTGAGCCAAACATCCTTGACCTTAATGGTGACGGCCAGCTCGATATTGTTATTGCAACTTTTCAGGGCGATAATAAAGTCTATGCTGTCAATGGCAGTGATTACACTACGTTATGGACGTTTCAATCAAGTGATTGGATGTATCATGGCGGTTCTTTTGGAGATATTGATAAGGACGGGTTGCCTGAAATTGCAATCGGCTCTTATGATGACCATGTTTATGTAATCAACGGAGAGGATGGCAGTATGAACTGGAGTTACGACGTTGGAAGTTATATTTTGGCACCTACTTCTCTTGCAGATGTAGATAATGATGGAACGTTGGAAATCTTTGCTGCAACCAGTACTATGTATGCGTTAAAACACGATGGTTCGCTTTTATGGAGTTACCCTACTGGTGGGTTGATTTGGCGCGGAGCCTCTGTTGCAGATGTTGATGGTGATGGATGGTTGGATGTATGTTTTTGCTCAAATGATGGATTGATTCGTATTGTTAACGGGACAACTGGCGATCTTATATGGAGTTTTGATGCTGAGAATGATTATGGCAGTACATTTGAAATTGATCATGCGCCAGTTATTGCCGATTTGAATGGCGATGGAACACTAGATATATTCTTTGTTGGCGGCTATGGGATATATCCACCAGATGACAATTATGGTAGAGCATATGCTTTTTCCGTGAGTAATGGTAGTGGTGTTGGTTGGCATATGTTTAGGCACGACTATAGGAATAGTGGGTGTTATTCAATCGCATCTAACAACCCGCCTTCAATGCCTGCTATGCCTTTAGGTTGCACATCTGGAAATACGGAGGTGAATTATGGCTATATAACAAACGCAACTGATTCTGATGATGATCCGATTTATTACAAGTGGGATTGGGGAGATGTGATTGGTGATTGGATGGGTCCATATGCATCTGGTGAAATATGTAATGTATCGCATTCATGGGCAGAGACAGGTACCTACAATATATGCGTTAGAGCAAAAGATTCGTGGGGGCATTTAAGTAATTGGTCCAATACTTTGTTGGTAAGTATTGCAGATAGCTTGTACTTGACAAATTTGATACACAACTGGAATTTCATATCCTTGCCTTTTAATCAATCTGCGAACAAGGCAGATGTCATTGTAAGGCAAGGTGGGATAAATTACTCGTGGTCTGATGCAGTTTCTGCAGGTATGGTAAATGACTTTGTTTTCGGCTGGGACCGTACCTATCAAAGCTATACATTTGATGATACACTTGAGCCAGGCTATGGTTACTGGCTATATGCCTACAAGAATTGTGAACTGTGGGTGGGGAATATAACTGTTACACCAGATAACTATATCACGGGATTAGAACAAAACTGGAACATCATGGGAATGCCATATGATCAACCTGTAGACAAAACAGATATACTCGTAAATAATACTCCATGGGAAGATGCAGTAAGTGGCGGCATCATCAACGATTTCGTGTTTGGTTGGAATCGTAACAGTCAGAGCTATATATTTTCAGACACTTTCGAACCAGGATACTGTTACTGGGTTTATGCTTATCAACAGTCTACATTGAAGAAAACTTCATCTTAACGCATTGTTGAGGGTTTAAATCCCCGCCTTTTAAGGCGTTTTCTAATTTTTTCCCCAAAAAAACTTTTTCCAGAAGTATATTTGCGCCTTGGGGCAGGTGCGCCCGCCAGAGGCGGGAGGCTTTGAAGACCTGCCCAGGAGCAAAAATTATGGATATAATCAGCGGTAGCCATAGCGTTGGCCAGAATTTGTACCACTTGGAATGGTGTCCCAAGTATAGGTACAAGATGTTTATGAAAGAAGAAAATAAAAAGCTTTGTGAAGATATTTTGAAAGAAGTTGCCAAGAGACATGAAATGAAGATGGAGGAACTAAGCGTTATGCCTGATCACATTCACGCCGTAGTTGGAATTCCGCCAACAATGAGCGTATCCCAAGCGCTTCACCTTTTAAAAGGTGCATCGTCTAGAGAGCTGTTCAAACAAAAACCAAATTTTCGTAAGCGATATCCCAAAGGGCATTTTTGGAGTCCAGGTAAGTTCTACAGAAGTGTTGGAGATGCCGATACTGAAACTGTAATGCAGTATGTGCGCGATCAACGGCTTGAACAAACTACGCTAGATTCACTTCCTTCAACGACCAACCGTGCCTCATAAGAAGCTCAGGCATTTATGCCTGAGAGAATGTCACATCTTATTATGATTCATCTAGTAACCTGGAAAACACCATCATTTTTTTATTACAAATGTTTATATTTATCTAAATACATATGCGATTATAAGGGGAATTAAAAAATGAATAAAATTTTGTCATTACTGGCAGTGGGAATTTTAATCCTTGGTGGGTTTGGAGTATATGCTGTAATGGGTGGTACAATATCTGATATGAACGTCAAAATGGAACTGGTTATTGATTCAGAACATGCTATCGGCACTACTGAGAATCCATCTATGGATTTACCTGGTTCTTTTGATTTGCGAAATGTTGGTGGAATCGACTATGTAACTTCGGTTAAAAACCAACAAGGAGGAACATGCTGGACACATGGTACGATGGCCGCAATAGAAGGAAATCTTCTTATGACTGGTAATTGGGCTGCAGCTGGGGAATCAGGTGAGCCGAATCTTGCAGAATATCATCTTGATTGGTGGAATGGTTTTAACCAACATAATAACGACGATGATCCGGGCGGAGGTGGACTTGTAGTACATCAGGGAGGCGACTACCTTGTTACTTCGGCATATCTTTCTCGGTGTGAAGGAGCCATACGCGACATCGATGGGCAATCATATGATACGCCACCAGAAAGGTATAACACAAGCTACCATTACTACTATCCAAGAGACATCGAATGGTATGGTATGGATGCTAACCTCGTAGGTATCAATATCATTAAACAAAAAATAATGACTGAGGGAGTCATGGGTACGTGCTTGTGTTATGATAGTCAATTCATTAACGCCAATTATGTTCACTATCAGCCACCTAGCAATACATTGGATCCAAATCATGCAGTAGCAATTGTTGGATGGGATGATAACAAGAGTACGCAGGCTCCGCAACCCGGTGCTTGGCTCTGTAAAAACAGTTGGGATATTAGTTGGGGTTTTGATGGTTATTTTTGGATTTCCTATTATGATAAACATTGTTGTAAGCATCCTGAAATGGGTGCAGTATCTTTCCAGAATGTTGAACCTTTGATATATGATAATATCTATTATCATGACTATCATGGCTGGCGTGATGTAAAGGAAAATTGTACTGAAGTGTTCAATGCCTTTAATGCAACAGAAAATGAATTTTTAAAAGATGTCAACTTTTACGTTGCAACTGACAATATATCTTATACGGTTAAAATCTATGATAATTTTGAAAATGGATCGCTACAAGATGAATTGACAACAACATCTGGCACTATAAATTATACAGGGTTTCATACCGTTGATTTAGATAATTCTGTTATGCTTTCGGAAGGAGATGATTTCTATATTTATCTAGAACTTTCTGATGGGGGACAACCTTATGATAGAACATCTGATGTTCCGGTTTTACTCGGCAACAAATATCGAGTGATTGTAGAATCATCTTCTTTTCTAGGACAAAGCTATTATCTTAATGGATCAACTTGGCAGGATCTCTACGATTTTGACAGCACTGCAAATTTCTGCATAAAAGGTCTTACAGCACCACCGTTAAGTTTTCAATTTCCAGATGGCCTACCGGACTATGTTTCTCCTGATATTCCTACCACGATTCTAATACAAATTAATGAAATCGCTGACACCTATGTTTCTGGCTCAGGTATGATACATTATCGTTATGATGGTGGTACTTATTTTACCTCTTCGCTGGTACATGTAGGCGGCGACTTGTATGAGGTAACATTGCCTTCTCCAAGTTGCGGTGATTTGCTAGAATATTATTTCAGTGCTGAAGGAACTTTAGCAGGAACAATGTATGAACCTTCAGATGCTCCTGCTACGACATATTCTTGTCTTGTAGGAGAACTCAATCCTGTATTTTCTGATGATTTTGAAATTGATCTTGGCTGGACTGTTGTGAATGATTCATATCTTACTGATGGAGCCTGGGAGCGCGGAATACCTATTGGTGGTGGAGATCGAGGAGACCCGGCAACTGATTATGATGGATCAGGTCATTGTTATCTTACAGATAATGTGGATGGTAATTCTGATGTTGATGACGGTACCACATGGCTTATTTCTCCTTCAATGGACTTGGCTATGGGCATTGATTCAATAATCCATTATGCATTGTGGTATACCAATGATTTTGGTTCAGATCCTTACAATGATTTATTCAAAGTTTACGTATCAAATAATGATGGTTCGACTTGGACATTAGTTGAAACAATAGGGCCCCAGACCACAACAGGATGGAAGGAATATGATTTTATGATTGGTGATTATGTGGTGCCAACAAATCAGGTCAAAGTTCGTTTTGAAGCATCAGACATTAATGATGCATCTGTCGTTGAGGCAGGCATTGATGATTTCCAGGCGTTTATTTTTGATTGTGTAGATTCTGCAACCTACGTTACATTTCTTTCCACTAACTGGAACTTCATTTCTCTACCGTTTAATCAATCTGTTGACAAAACTGATTTTGTTGTAAATTGTGAGGGCACATATCATACTTGGTTTGAAGCGGTTTCTGATGGAATCATTAGCGATTACGTATTTGGTTGGGATAGAGATAGTCAGGGATATACGTTTGTCGATACTCTTGGTTCAGGATATGGATATTGGGTGTATGCCTCTGAGAGTTGTGAACTATGGATTGAAAATATAAGCATTACGTCGGATGAATATGTTACACATCTTGAAGAAAATTGGAACATAGTAGGCATGCCGCAGAATCAATCTGCGAACAAGATCGATATCATTGTAAACTATAATAGTAGCGATCATACGTGGACTGAGGCAATCTCAGATGGAATTGTCAATGATTATGTATTCGGTTGGAGCAGAATAGGGCAGAGCTACTCCTTCATCGATACATTTGAACCAGGATACAGTTATTGGATATATGCATATCAACCGTGTACGTTGAAGAAAACAAATGTATGATTGCATTTTCTTTCACTTTTCAATCGAATTACTAGTATTGTTCTTCATATAATTTTGCCGTTATAAAAGTTAGAAGAATTTATAAAGTGGTTGTTTATTAATATATTTAGAGGACAATATGAAAAAAAGATTTGAAAACAAAATAATCACATATGTAATTATAATAAGCTTAATTGGTCTAGCGTTTACAAGCATAAATGTATTTGGGGATAGTAATGAGGATACAGTGACTTTTACTGTATGTTTAGATTCGTTTGATATTGTAGACACTGAAGATGGGCAGGAAATTCATACCGAAAATTTTGGCCGCTTGCTGATCCCAGGGAAACCCAACCTCCCATCAAAAATATTTTCACTTGCAATTCCGCCAGGCGCTGAAGTAACCGATATTAATTTTGAAGCAAGTGAGGGCGTTGTTCTTTCTGGGACATATGACATACCTCCTTGTCCATTACCGGAAGTAATCGGCCAAGAAGATCCTTTAGTCCATGAAAACGAAGAAGCAACTTTTAACGAAAACTTCAACCAGGTCTACTATGGCGATGATCCATATCCTTCAGATATAGGAGAATTTATTCGTAACTCCCATTACAGAAAATATGATCTTGTGGATGTAAGAATCAATCCTTTCACATATTATCCGCAATCTGGCCAATTGGAGTACTATCCTGAAATAACTATTGAAATACACTACGTAAATCCAGATGAAGAAGCCGATGAAATTGAAGACAATCTTGTAAGAACCGAAGAATTTGCTGAAAACATCATTGCAAATTATGACGACGCTCAAAATTGGTACCAACAGACATCAACCATGGATAAAGGTCTTTATGATTATGTTATCATCACCCTTGATTCATTGACTTCCTCAGTAACACCTCTAGTGGACTGGGAAACCAGTAAGGGTCGGAATGTTAAGGTGGTAACTACCTCATGGATTGATAGTAATTATAATGGATATGATTTAGAGGAAAAAATGAGGAATTTCTTGCGTGAAAAATATCCATCAAGTGAATGGGGTATAGAAGATGTATGTCTTATCGGCCATTATAATGATGTTCCTATTCGGTTTACTGCACAAGCAGAAACAGATTATTATTATGCTGAACTATCATTACCCGATAATCAATCATGGGATGCTGATGGAGACCATGTATACGGTGAAAACTATGGTGATTCAAATGATTTCTATGGGGAAGTAAACGTAGGTCGAATCCCTTATAGCGATACAACTACTGTTTCTCACATTTGCGACAAATCAGTTGCTTATGAGCAAAACAATGATGATAGTTTTAAAAAGAACATTTTATTACTTGGATCATTCTTCTGGTCTGATACCGATAATGCAGTGTTAATGGAATATAAAACAAATCCATCTTTGCATCCATGGATGACTGATTGGACAAAAACTCGCTTATATGAACAGGGGTACTCTTCCCATCCATCTGACTATGATATATCCTATAGTAACGTACAAAGTGTGTGGTCATCTGGAACATATGCTTTTGTTAATTATGCAGGGCATGGATCTCCAACTGCATGTTATCGAATGTATTCAGGAGGAGGTCAGTTTGTTGATATCAATACCTGTAATTCTCTTAATGATGATTATCCAGCGATAATATTTGCCTGTGCGTGTAGTAACCATGAAACTGAACAGTTCAATATCGGGCAGGCTATGATGCAACAAGGGGGCGTAGGTTTCCTAGGTTCAACTGAAGTTGCTTATGGATATCATGGCTGGAATGACCCGTATGATGGAGCCGCAGCATCTTTGGATTATTTCTTTACTTCTTGCGTTACTTCAGGAAACTATACTCAAGGGCAAGCACACCAATGGTCCCTTACTCATATGTATCAAAATGGACTTTGGTACTATAATAAATTAGAAACCTTTGAATGGGGGGCACTATTGGGTAACCCCAATCTTGGCATGATGTCTCATTCCGTAAATACGGTGGTACATGTTACTAATCTTTCATTGGGTTGGAATTTTGTGTCGTTACCATTTCAGATGCCTGAATTCGCCCAGCCGATTAGTAAAAATCAATTAAAAATTAAAGCCAGTGGGGGTATAGCCACTTATGACTGGTCAACTGCAGTATCGGAAGGATTAATTAGTGACTATCTCTTTGGTTGGGGTAGAGCTACTCAAAGTTATATATTTGCAAATGAACTGGAACCCGGACATGGTTATTGGTTATATGCATATGAGAATTGTAAAGTTTCAATAGAAAATATAACGACAGTTACTAGCAATGTAATCACTGATGTTGAACAAAATTGGAATCTTGTAAGCTCTGCATATGATCAACCATTAAATAAAAGTGATATAATCATACATTATAATGGAACTGATTATGCCTGGGCAGATGCAACATCTGGCAATAATCCACTAGACAGTCCAATAATAAATGATGACTTCTTTGGGTGGAACAGAACAACACAAACCTATGTATTTTCTGATATATTGGAACCAGGATATGCTTATTGGATGTATGTATATTTTGAATGCACATTAAAGAAAGAGGAAACATAAGTAAATCTCTCTTTCATTTTCTTTTATTTTTATACTTCATATGTGTAAAATAATTTGATAATATGATTCACTACTTTTCAATCAAATAACTTTTTTTACCGATGTCTTGAAAATCCAAAACAACTGACGAATCAACAAGAGTTGTATTGATGCCTGAAGGCAGTATCATATCAAACAATAAATCAACCGCACTTTCGTTTAAAAAACAAGGTTGATAGTTGGTAATCCTATTATTTGTCTTAAAGGGAGTCAGCTTTAAAGACGTGATTTTCTTATTTTTGATGATGAATTCTACTCCCATTCCTACATGATACAATTCATCTACATATCTAAATCTCCCTGGCGTAGTAAAAATAAAGTTCCCAACAGAATAAAAAATTGGTTTCCCTTTGTAGATTTCGACAGGCAAAATAATGTGAGCAGAATGGCATATTACAGCATCTGCACCTGCATCAATGGCATATCTTGCAAAATTTTTGTGTTCGCTAGAGATATCAACTTCGTAATTTTTTCCAATGTGTAAAGAGATAATAACAATATCTGCGTCATTTTTTATTCTTGAAATGTCTGATTCCAGATTTTTTTTGCTTAGCTCTGCAACACCGGGAATATTTTTCTTTGCATAGAAATGGTAGTTGTAATCATATGATGTTTTATATTCAAAATAACCCAAATATCCTATTTTTGTAGAGTTATTATAGCATTTTATGGTCCCTAATCTGGCCTGTGTTTCGTTGTGTCCTGCACCAAAATATGATAAGTTATAATTTTGAAGGTTGAGTAGGGTGTCATTTAACCCTTCAACACCAAAATCAAGTACATGATTATTGGCCAAATTTAGAATCGTAATATTATTTTTGATTACGTCCCCAAGCACGGATTTGTTGATTTTATAGGTATATGATTTATATGGGCTGATGGCAGTTTTTTTATCAGTAACTGAGGTTTCTAAGTTTACAATAATCTCATTTTTATTCTCAAACATTGGTTTAAGATGTTGGAAAGGTTTGCTTGTTGTGCCGGAGTAACTATCACCGATCATAAAATCTCCCAAAAACAATATTGAAAATTCTGAAGTGATACTATTAGTATTATGGTGATCTGTAACATTCAAATAGGAAACAGTAAGTATCGTAGCTATCAAGATGACAGAAAATGTCAAAAGAAATTTGCTTTTGAGGTATTTTAATTTCATAGGTGATAATCCATGTGCTATGAATATATAAATGTTTGATTTGTTCATACTTCACTGATGGAAGTATAATTTTTAAAGAAAGAATTCCACCGTGTCTATAGTGAACGAAGTGAGCGTTGACCGGTGGTAAGGGGAAGCAAGCCATAAAAACCTGTTTTTCATAGAATACTGATGGTGGTGCTCCTGCTCTTATTAATC
>Ga0307431_1000878_pt1 | contig 18526 bp, 20 predicted proteins | sample SalMarWE160170MG_FD_202155 | JGI IMG/M metagenome (GOLD analysis project Ga0307431, IMG submission 202155) | Salt marsh sediment microbial communities from the Plum Island Ecosystem LTER, Massachusetts, United States - WE1603-170 | ecosystem: Environmental > Aquatic > Marine > Intertidal zone >...
CCTCCTTTGTGCAGGATTTCCTTGCCAGAGTTTCTCTATTGCTGGGAAGCGGCGAGGATTCGAAGATACTAGAGGGACATTGTTCTTTGAGATATGCCGCATCCTACGGGCTAAAAGACCTAGAGTGCTTTTCCTTGAGAATGTCAAAGGACTCCTCTCCCATGACGAGGGCAATACCTTTCAAGCCATTCTTCAATCACTGGATGAACTGGGGTATGACTTGCAATGGCAAGTGCTTAACAGCAAGGACTCCGGAGTCCCACAAAATAGGGAACGGGTGTTCATTATCGGACATTCTCGAAACCAACCCAGACCAAAAGTATTTCCTCTCAGAGAAGGCAATGGATTGGTATTTGAAGAAGGGGCTGGATTACAGAGTATTAGATTTAGTTCCCTCAGAAGCAGCGATTACAAAGGAACACATAACTTGATTGGAGAAGTGGCGAATAGTATAGATGCAAACTATTACAAGGGGCTAGATTGCCACCAGCAAAGAAGCGGAGTTGTTTTGTATGACAGAATTCGTCGGCTAACCCCTATTGAGTGTGAAAGACTCCAGGGATTCCCCGACAACTGGACGGCGGGAATATCAGATAGCCAAAGGTATAAATGCCTGGGCAACGCCGTGAGTGTTCCAGTCATAGAGGCAATCGGAAGGCAGTTAATGGAGTTTAATGGCTGAATACACTAAACAGGAAGCAAGGGAGTTAATCAATAAGACACATCGCAAGTGGGTGGAGACTTGCTTACGGCAGGACATAAGAAACTATATGGAGCTATGCCCTGCTTTAGGCGAGCCGAGCGAGACGACTGTAATGGACTGGGCTACTGATATTTATCATTACAAGCCGAATGGGTTACATAACGGCTGGGCGAAGAAGCTCATCAAGAGAGCATTAAAAGCCGAGAAACTGCCGACAAATGTCCGAGAAACTAGCTTCGTGGTGTATTCAGAAAGGAATATCCCGCAAGTTTCCCTGTATAGCCCGAAGCTGGCAGATATAACGTTGTTGATAAAATAAAGGAGGAACATGGAAGCTAAAGACACAGTAATGGGTAAGGTGCAACGGGACAATATATTTTATCACGGTATAGGAACACTTGAAGGAGTGTGTACAATGCAAGCTGAAATCTCATTCAAGGCAGGGCAGGAGTCAGAAGTTGCCCATAGTGCAGATTTATGTGCCGCATATTGGGATGCCATTAAGGAAGAAGGACACAAGGCAGGGATAAAGGAAGTGGTGGGGTGGCTTGAACGAACAAGGAAGCAAAAAGTCCCTAAGTACCAACTCAAAGAATGGGGGATAGAATAATGTGGAGACCACTTGATTGGGCAGAGGTTAGACAAGATGTATTGGAGAATACAAAGCCCTGGTCGGGTAATATCACACTAGCACAAGCAGAGGGTAATTTCTTTGAAGCTGGTGCTGATGCGATGCTGGAGGTGTTAAGGAAGATGGGTGTTTACATGACTGCAAGCAAAAACGGCATCTTGCACATTACGCCTGAATCTACGCTTTGTACCGCTTCTCTAATAACAAAGGGTAAATTGGTTTTCATACCAGACGATGATACCAATTAACGAGTTATTCAGCGAGCCAGCGGAACAGCATGCTTGGTTAGTAGGTATGTCTCACGGCTTCTTTTTCTGGCAGAAGCACCCGCCGCTTACAGAAGAGCAGAAAGACGAACAGCATTATTACGAGCAGGGGAAAATTGCAGGTATGTTTTTATGGCTACCTTTTACTGTATGCCAGGTTCTTATCGGCTGGCTGATTGTTAATTTATGGTTTTAGAATGGAGGGCTTATGAAGGAGTACCAAAAGATTCAATCTATTTTTAAGCGTGATGAACGGACACACAAGTTTATTATGGGCGAGTATTCGTTGCCAGAGTTTGAGTATTTAGCCGAGAATTATTGGGTAGGAACAGAGAAGGTAGATGGAACTAATGTTAGGGTTAATTGGGATGGTGAGATGGTTGAATTTGGCGGTAGAACGGACAATGCCCAGATGCCAACATTTCTACTCCAGCGGTTACAAGAGTTATTTACCATTGAGAAATTCAAATCCCTATATCCTGATACTCCTATGACTCTATACGGGGAAGGGTATGGAGCAAGGATACAAAAAGGCGGTGGTAATTATATCCCGAATGGTGTGGATTTTATTTTAATAGATGTGCTGATAGATGAATGGTGGTTAAAGCGTGAGGATATAGAGGATGTCGCTAACAAATTAGGGGTTAAAGTAGTGCCCATAGTGTATAGCGGTGAGCTTATATCAGCAATAGAGCCTGTGCAAAAGGGCTTGAAATCTACTTTTGGTGATTTTATGGCTGAAGGCATGGTATTGAAGCCAGTGGTTGAATTGAAATCTCGGCGAGGGCATCGGCTCATAACTAAAATGAAAACAAAGGATTTTGAATGAGGGATGTAGCTCAGTGGATAGAGTGCTTGGCTGTCAACCAAGAGGTCGGGGGTTCAATTCCCCTCATCCCTGCTAACTGGCAGTCAGTAATGGAGTTTAGTACATAAGATGAATTATGGTATAAAGTGTTTAGACTCATACGCACCTAACGAAATCCGCTTTAACCAGTGTCATATAATGTGGATTTTGAATCATTTAGACTTTCTTAAAACGGGATATTGGCCTTGTGACCCAGACGATATTAATACTCAGCAATGCTTTCAAGGAAGGGCTTATTTTGAGACGGCAATTTTAGTCGCTGCTGAAGTAGAAGCGAGGCTGGCTACGATAGGCGATGACGGGTTTATTATCAAAGACAGGTATCATAAAGAAGAGCAGGAATGGACTTTATCTAAGAAATACCACTTGCCACAAGGGGAGGTTAGAATGAGGATAAGGCGTGGGCTGAGATATATGGCCGGTGACAGTCGGAAATCTATCCCCTATGATGAGTGGGTAAAAAACGGCTGGAAAGAGAAACGTCTAACACCCTCTAAATAGCTACAAAAGTGCAAAAATCCACGCAAGCGGTTGACCCCTTGACAGAGAAATCACGAAGGAATTATACTATTGGTGGGTGTAATCATTATGCCCTCGATGGCTTAGAGTATGCCTGTTCAGCCAACATTTTAATTGGGTGATGGCCAACTGTTTGCCCAAGGCGGTAAGGTCTTGGGCTTTTGTTATTTTGCAAGCAGGTAAGTCCTATAATGTGCTTTAGGTGTTTCCTTCCATCGGTTGGTTAGCCTAGAGATAAGAGGCATTATAGGGTCTGCTCACAGCCTCCAGGTATGTTGCGTGGTTATTCGTGGCAATGGGGGCTGTTTCATTTTAGCCAGCCAAGTTTGGGATATAACGGCAGCCGTATTCCCAAGTAATGCTGGCCTTAGCTCGCCCACCAAGTGTGGGAGGAGTACTGACCCCGTCTTACAAAGGCGGGGTTTGTATTTTAGAGTGGGATAATCCCACTTCTTTATTTCACGGAGGAATTATGAAAACCTACGATAATGTCACAATCAAAGAGGAAAAAGATAATGTCATTCTAAGCACGCCGTCAATGACTATGCCTTTAATCATACCCCGTGAGGTTTGGCGAGCTATCGTAGCTGACCATGTGAAAGACGTAATGAAAGGTGAGCCACGTCCCGATAATGTAACGATTACCTACGATAGTGGCATTCCTTGGGATTGAAGTCTAGCTAGGCTTAATCATATTGCGCCGTGCTGGGTTTACTCCTTTGCTCGGCACGGTGCGCCTTATTATGGAAGTAATCATAAGTCCACCAATTAAATGTAGTCGTAGCCAAGAGTTCCTATTGTTTCCTCTTGGAGATATTCATGCTGGTTCTATTGACTGCTCTGAAAGTGCCATCAAGGCGAAAGTAGAGGAGATAAGGACTACCAAGAACGCCTTATGGCTTGGCATGGGGGATTATGTTGATAGTATAACAAAGAACGACCCACGCTTTAGCATGGATGGACTAGCACCCTGGGTAAAGAAAAGCAATATCATAGAATCTCAGCGGAAATGGGTAGGTAACTTATTCACGCCGATTAAAGACAAATGCTTGGGATTATTAACAGGCAATCATGAGGAGAACGAGCATTTAAGGTATCAGAACGATATTACCAGGAACATCTGCGATGATTTAGGCGTTCCATATGCCAGCTATTCAGCGTTCTTTATTCTGGATTTTCATAGAGCAGAATCGGCAATCCATCAAGTAATTGTCCACGCCTGGCATGGTGCGGGGGCGGCTCAGACGGAAGGGGCCAGGTTGATGCGGTTAATGAGATTAGTCAACGAGGTGCAGGCTCATATCTATTTAATGGGTCATCTGCACGCTATGACACAGCATACGCCTGACAGATTAGTATGCCAGAGAGGAAGGGTTAAGAGTATTAAATTAGCAGCGACAATTACTGGTAGCTGGCTGAAAGCATACACGCAACCCAAGCAAGGGCAGGTTCTAAGCCCGACATACGCTGAGATGAAAGGCTACAAACCTTCAAGGATCGGCTGTCCAGTAATACATATCCGACCTGATAAAGAAGAATTTACAGTTGAGAGTTAAATGGAAGAGCTAGTTGAACAACTGAAAACGATAAAGAATCTGGCTGATATTTCAGTTTTGTTGATTGAAGAGGGGAAAATGGATTTATTGCCGACAGCCTTAGAATTGATTTATATGGAATCCCAACAGATACTTGACGAACACTGTGTTAAGCATAATCCCGATAAATGAGCATAAAAGGGTAAGTGAATACCCAAATCAGGTATGTTTAATGTGGAGGCAACACTTATTCGCCTAAATGAGTGCAAAAACGGAACCAGAAACTGAACTAATTACTGATGATGAGCTAATGCAGTATATACGTGGCTTTGATTGGTTGCAGGTTGTCGAATATGGGCAGGTGATAATCCATATTAGAGAGGGCAAGCCATGTTTGCTGACACTCCAGCGAACTATCAAAATGGATTGAATTATACAACTGAATAGCTACTAGCTAGTTTAAGGCTGAATCGGGGAACGATAGGTCTAACCAGAAATGGTTGGCTTGTTGTTCCCCGTTTTTTTTGTTTTTGTGGTATGAATAATAGCAAATATAGAGCAGGCATTCTTGTTTATAGGGCAATTAAGGCAGAGAAGCGTAGAGACTGTCGGCTTGATAAGAAAATAAAGAAAGAGGGTTCTCGTTATCCCGAACCTACGAAGATATTACCTAATGGTTGCCGAGTGTGGGTATTTTAATCATGTTCACTTCCCTCATTGCTTAGGTAATGAGGCCACTGGGCGTTTCACGGAATGCCTAGCTTTCACAAAACGGTGAAACTGCTGTCGTTCTTTAACAACCTATGGTCTAGATATAATCTTCCCAGTCTTGTCAAACACAACACCGCACTTGCGGCACCACCAGGAATTAGTGGACTTGTTATAGAGAACATACTTTGATTTACAGTTGGGGCATTGTAGTTTCATTGTTTACCTCCATTTATTTTAGCTTACCACTTATGATTACAAGCGGGGCATTTCTTACTAGACGGGACAGTTGGTATCCATCTTCTGCAATGCCGACAATATCTCATATACATTTCACTCCTCCTTTAACTTATTTACCTTATCGTAAAGGCAACTAGCGTGTTCAGGTTTGCCATTGTCATCAAAATAGAATGTTTGTCCTGGTAGCATTGGCAACCCGCAAATGGCACACTTTGCGTCTGTCCACATTGCTCGATTTGCTGCACAATCCTTATGTTGACAAGGTTGTTGGCATACAACAGCTTCATCTTTGATGTTTGGCACTATTGCATATCCCATTCTCTTACCTCCTTTAATGTTTGCTATCCCTTCCCCACCATTCAAAGAACCAATGCCAAAATCCAAGAGTGATAATAATTACTTCGGGTGAGATTGATAGCCCAATGCCAAATGTATAACTCGTTATCTTGTGATGATAAGCTACCCACTTTCGTCTTATAATCATATAAGCACCTCTCAGAACCTAAATACCATATAGCCATAACGAGGTTCGGGTGATCGTCTATGCCAAGAGTGTGCTATAAAATCACCGTTATGAGCTATCATACACTCTAGGAATTTGCAACCAGTGCCAGCAGGTAATGATTCTGTGTTCTTGATACGGTGGTCATAATTGCAGTTATATCCTACTGAGTATGGTCTATAATCCCTTGTCATTCTCTTACCTCCTTTTGTTTATTCCAGTAAGGTGAGCCACAGCCAGGACAACGCAGGACTTCTCTTTTCCTGGGCGTCCACTTGTGACCACACCTCAGACACGTGAGCGTTTGTGGTATTTTAACTCTTTTCATACCTATACTGTAACATTATGCTGTTTTATTTGTCAAGTCCCCCTAGGCACGCGGTTAAAAAGAAATTTGCATATTAGCAACAGGTCAGTCATAAATCGGCCGGCTACATCAATGTCTTATTGTTAATGGTGATTGATACAAAGTATCTCATTAAGCTAGTGTCACTTTTCTCAATAATCTGTAGGAGCAACTATGAAAAAGCTATTTCAATATATTAAACGATTATTCCAGAAAAGATACTCATTCAGAACCTATGAGGGTTATCCAAAGAGTGGCAAGGTATGGGAGCATAGTACCTTTCACTGGTTATGGAGTAGGCGAATTAAGAGGGAAGTAATCAAGGTATGAAAACTATGGAGAAGAATAGATTAACTCAAAAGCAGGAAACATTTTGCATAAAGTATTTTGAATTAGGTAATGCTACTGAGGCTGCCCTTGTTGCTGGTTACAGTCGCAAGGTAGCAAGGTCTATAGGTTCGGAAAACCTAACAAAGCCTGACATTCAGTCTCGTATTCAAGAGCTTCGGGAAAGAGTTGAGGATGCCTCTATTACCAGTGTTCTTGAACGCAAACAGATACTTGCGGAGATAGCCAGGGGGCGGCTTGCTGATTTTGTCGAAGTAGGTGCTGATGGAGCTTGGTTTAATATTGAGCCTGAGGCAATGAACTCACGGGCTCTTGCTTCAGCTACCAGTAAAACTATAGTCGGTAAAGATGGGGCGGATGATGCTGTTTTTATACGGGTGGGCTTGCATAACCCTATTCAGGCTATAGCCGAGCTCAACAAAATGGAAGGGATATATGAAGCTGGGAATGTAACTAACATTAACAACAGGATAGTTAATATCAAGGTGATGTATGACGGTAGCAACGGAACAAGAGTATATCGTTCACTTGCGGAAGCCACATGACAAACAAATAGAGTTTCTTCAAAGTCCTGCACCTCGAAAGGTAATAAGGGCAGGGCGAAGGTCAGGCAAGACTGTTGGTATCTCTATTAAGGCAGTGGAGAGATTCCTGGATGGTAGGAGGGTATTATACGCTGCCCCTACTAATGAGCAGGTAGGTCGGTTCTGGTATGAGATTTGTAGTGCTTTAAGTGAACTGGTGGATGCCGGCGTTTATAAGAAGAATGAGTCTGAGCATTTCATAGAACTACCTGGGACCGAGAATAGGATTAAGGCAAAGACAGCATGGAACGCTAACACCCTGAGGGGTGATTATGCCGACTACCTGATATTTGACGAGTGGCAACTTATGGCTGAGGATGCGTGGGATGAGGTTGGAGCGCCTATGCTACTCGATAACAACGGGGATGCTGTGTTTATCTACACTCCCCCTTCTCTGGCAAGCAGTGGGATATCAAGAGCTCGGGACCCTCGTCATGCTGCCAAGATGTTCAAGGCTGCGAAGGAAGACGAAACTGGTAGGTGGGAGGCGTTTCACTTTACCTCACATGATAACCCTTATATCTCCGAAGAGGCGCTACAGGAGATTACAGGGGATATGTCCAGGGAGGCGTACTTCAAGGAAATCATGGCTGAGGATGATGAACTACAAGCATCCTGGCTGGTGTATGGTGTATTCAATGAGGACACTTGCTGGATAGACCCCTTCCCTATACCTAAAGAGTGGTTACGCTACTCAGGGCACGATTTTGGCTCTGCTAACCCTGCAGCCTTGTTTATCGCTCAAGACCCCGCTACTGGCTTTTTTTATGCTTATTATGAGTATCTTCCAACGGGTGGTAGGTCAACGGCACAGAATGTAGCGGAGTTTAAGCAGATAACAGAGGGAGTTAACATCATTCGAAGGGTTGGGGGAAGCCATCAAGAAGAGGAGATACGTACTGGATACACAGCGCATGGCTGGCCTATCCAGGAGCCAAAGATAAACAGTGTCAATGCTCAGCTAGACAGGGTTAAGGCATTGATGGAGTTGAATAAACTCTATGTATTCAAGAACTTAGTCCATTACCACGAAGAGTTGATGAACTGTATGTGGAAGTTAGACGAGCAAGGGGTGGCTACAAATGTGATAAAAGACGAGAAGAAATACCATCTTTGTGCTTGTGCCAGATATATATTAAGCGACTTCACTCCTGAGACTGTAGAGAAGGGCGAAGAGGGTCAAGTCTGGAATTATTAGGAGAATCTATGGACAAAAAGACAATAGAAGAAAAAGAATCTGAGTTTAGTGCTTTGCACTCTCGGATGGATGGCGACAAGGACTTATGTTTTGGCAAGACTTTCACGCTATTGAACGCTGATGGTCAAGAGATGCCGAAGGTTCGCAATGTCACCTTACCGGATGCCAAGATGTTTGCCAGGAAGACTATCTCTGTGATAAGTGCAGCCAATCAGCAAATCGTGGTAGAGGGTGAGACCTTGAAGGACAAAGAGACCACTCTTATTGAGGAGTTTCTTGAGGATGCTTATTTAGAGGCTGACAACCGATTAGCTAAAAGAGGGATAACGGGGATGTTTCCCTATCAGGTTGAGAAGGCGTGTGCTAGAGGTCATCTGGTTGGTAGGTGTTTGGTGAGGAAGGTAGGTAAAGAGATTGTCTTTGACATCCTTCCTCTTGATGCCAGGTATTTCATCTATGAATTAGGTGTTGACGGGTTCAAGTGGGTAGCCTATAAGACGACTCGGAGCAAGGCAAGGATAGAGGAAGAGTACGGCATCGAGATAGCCAGCGATAAAGAGACAGTATGGGATGCATGGGAGAACGATGTTAATACGGTATTCATTGGCGAAGAGGTAAGAGAGCAGCCGAATCCTTATAAATTCATTCCCTTTGTATGGCAGATGATACCGGCGGGGTATATGCTAGAGGACAGCGACAATATGAGCCACGAAGGGGAGAGTATATTCGAATTAAGCAGGGATGTATTTCCTCAGATGAACACGACTGCAACGGTCTTACAGACGCTCAATGTAAAGGCTATCAAGCCAGACTATCAGTATGAGAGCGAGGAAGGGATAAAGGCAAAGAAGCCAGAGAAAGCACCTTACGGAGAAGGGACTATCGTACCTGTTGATAAAGGCATGGGCTATAAGCCTTTCCCTATAGCGGATATTCATGCTGCTACGAGGTTGTTCTACGCTATGTTTGAGGGGAGACTACAAAGGGCTACTATGGCTGCAACCGATCTGGGGAACCTGACATTCCCATTGTCAGGACAGGCTATCAGGGATTTATCTCAGAAAGACGACCTTGTATTGCCTCGTTTACAAGGGTTGGCGATGTTCTATGAGCAACTCTCCAGGATGATTATCAGACAGTATCGGGAGTGGGGCTTAAAGGCTGAGTTAGGGGAGGAAGGGCACAGGCGCACATACAGCCCGAAGGAACTGAACGGAGAATACACGATTAAATATAAATACTTCTCTACCTCACCGATGGAGAAGTTAGCTAATTACTCCGTAGCCAACGCAGCGGGGAACCTCATCTCTGAAGATACCAAGAGAAGGGATCTTATAAAGCTCGAAGACCCTGACGGTGAGGAGACTAAAATCAGGGGAGAACTGGCAGAGAAGCTTGATCCTGCTATTGCTCTGTATAGATTAGCGGGGAGTTTGATAGACGAGGACAAGTCTCTTGAAGCGCGGTTAGTAGCTGAGAGATTAGTTATGGTGTTAAAGCAGAGGCAGATGCTACCTGAGCAACTACCACAAGAGGCACCTGAGAAGAAGAACTTACTGCCGATGGGTGGCGATTCTGCCAAGAGTGAAGCAAGCCCTGAGCTTACAGAGCCGTTCAAAGAGCCAGCAGAGGAGAAGATTGAATGAAGTTTACTAGAAAAGATTTAGACAAGCTAGTTGAAGATGCCCTGAAACCAGAGGGTCAGGCTATGTCTGGTGGAGATATTAAGCAAAGAGGCAAGTCTGCCTTTCAGAAGTTATTAGGGAAGAAGCCTAAGTTAAATGAGCGATAACCTGACCGAATTATTACGGAAATATTCCACGGAACCCGAGGATATGGAGAAGCTATTAAAAGAGCTTCATGCTGGACTAGAACAGCGGAAGGTAGCGAAGCCCGAAGTATCCGTATTGAACACCCCTCAGATATTCGACTGGGAAGAAGCCAGAGGGATGGGGATTCCTGTCCGCCAGGGCTGGATGCTGAAATTAACTCCCGATACCAGCGAAAGGGGATATTCCTTCAGCATGATTACTCCTGAGAAGTGGGAGATAACCGAAGATTGGAAATATATCTCCCCTGAGGGTAAACAGTATGGGTATGAGGAGATGGAAGATGTGGTTGGTGAGCATCCTGAAACTGTATATGGGCAGATTGAACCCACAGAAACGCTTGAATCTATTATGGCTTATCTGAATGTTGATCCTGAAGGGTTTATGAGTGATTTAATGGAAGCTGGCAGGACAACCGAGAGTGAGGATTTACTTAAGCAACTGGGAGCAAGTGAGGCTTATATTGATTATGTCTTTATGAGTGAGGAGGAGCAAAACGCTTTCCTGTACGATATTTATAAAGCAGGCAGAAGCGAGACGACTGAGAGTATATTAAAGGATCTCTTCCCTGATACTACAGAGGAGCAACTGGCAGAGTTCTTTGTTGGTGCGCCGGCGGCTTATAAGGAAGAAAGCAAGTTAAAGGATATTTGGGACGCTTTCTATTCTGGTATGGCAAATTTCTGGTTTGCCAGCAAACAATTCATACTTGGTGTCTTGCCAAGGTTCAAGGAGTTGGCTGGTCCCCCAGGTGCAGGGATAGCCGAAATGAACAAAGAGCGACTTCTAGCACTACAAAAGGAAAGGCCACTCACTAAAATCGAACAGGAGTCTTTAGATTACTTACTAAAAAGCACAGGAGAGGCAGAGGTTGAAAGACAGCAACGCCAAGATAAATTCAGGGAAAAGTATTTCCACCTGAAGGGACAACAAGAGGAATGGTTAGGCAGTCATCCCGAATTAAGGCCTCCGCCAGAATGGGAGGGGGGAACTATTGAGAAAATTCAGGAAGACCCTAGCATTCTAAAAGACCCTGCTTATTGGGCTTATGTGGCTGCTGATACTGCTGCCTTCACATTGGCTTTCTTAGGGACAACGATAGTAGTTACTGGTGCTACGCAAAATCCATTTCTTGGGTTGGCTGCTGGCGTGGTAGCTACAACTCCCGCTCAATCACAGGACTTAATGGACGACTTAATGATGAGTGGGGCGACATTTGAAGAGGCAACGCTGCTTTCAGTACCTATCGGCAGTGTGATTTCATCGGTTGAGGTTGTCGGTGGTATGCCAGTATTGAAGGCTATAATGCCAAGTGTTTATCAGAGCTTGAGAAGGAACATTCAAAGGGAAATAGCCAGACGGACTATAGGAACATTAGCTGGGCGAGGGGTGAAAACTGTTACCAACATAGAGTTAGCTGAGATATTCGAGGAGATTGTTCAGGGTGCTATCCAGGATGCTACGGTTAAGACCTTCGATGAGAACCGAAGTCTAATTGAAGGAATACCCGAGACAACAATACGGACTGCAATAGCTACTCTCCCTCTTGCGATTATCGGTGGGGGAAGTGCTGTAGGGCAGTTTCATAAAGCAATGTCTCCCGAGTTAAAAGCGGACTATGACGGCTGGGTGGCGAAGCTAAAGGAACAAGGCATACCTGAAGAGCAAGCGAAGATAATAGCTGCTGGTAAGATTTTAGAGACTCCCGAAGGGCAAGAGGCTTTAGAGAAGGCTATGAGGGAAGTGGAGGCTGGGGTTGAAGTTCCCAAAGGTATCACTCCAGAGGTGGTAAGGATTCTCAAGGATATTAACGATAAAGCAAGAACTATAGCAACCAAGTATGGGTTAGGAGACATTATAGAAGACACTTACCTTATCGGTAGTAGGGCAACAGGTAAAGAAAAAGCATTATCTGATATAGATGTTTTAGTTAAGCTCAAAGATGTGGATGCTTATGTAAGGCGAACAGGGGAGTTTGACCAAGCATTACAAATCCGTATTAACGATATGAGTAGTGAGATAGAGGAAGCATTGGGGGGGCATCTAAAGAAGCGTGTTGAAGATGTGGGTGGTATCGGCAAAGTGCGAATCGATGTGTTTGTCAATGATATTATGGAGGGCAAGGGTATTAAACTTGCTGATATAGCTCGTGTACCAAGCGTACGAGGAGTAACGAAGCCGTCAGAAGTGGCGGCTTTAGCAACCGCCAAAGCTGTGCCTGAAGCTAGTATAGATACTATCAAGCAAGATTTGATAACCGAACTAAAACGCAGGGCTGATGCTGGGGAGAAACTACCTATTGGTATTTCTGCAACTGAAGAAAGTATAACGAAGCATATTGAGGGTATGAGTGAACGCTTACTCCGTGACTGGCATAGCACTATATTCAAGCCTAAGAAAGTTCACGCCACCAAAGCCGAAGCAGAAGCATCTGCTAAGCAGGTTATATTTGATGCGGTAAAGGAAGAAGCTAATCTTGAAGAGACACAAGATGTAGTCAAGAAACTAACCGACCTTATCAAGAACGCTGAACCTATAAGAGAAGCAACTGAGAAGCTAAAGCATGAGGAATTGTCAAAGAGGTCAGGTAAAGCTGCTGCGATACTAAAGACAGCGAGGGGGAAGGAGGCTTTTGATAAGTCTAAGGCTGCGTTGAAGGGAGAATTACCGAAGTCAGACTTTGCACCACCCGAGTTACAGATGACCGATGCTGATATTGGGGCTTTATATGATGCGATAAACGATGCGGATATGCTGTATTTTACCAAATTTAACACAGCCAACGCCTTATCGAATTTACTTGCAGGGAATATACCAACGATAGGCGAGTTAGCACGATTGGAAAAGATGTTTGGGAGCGAATTAGTCAAAGCAGTTTTGGACAAAACAAGCCGAGGGCATAAGGCATGGTTTATGGTTCTAGACTTAATAAATCTACCCCGAGTAGTATTAGCTGCATGGGACTTGTCAGCACCGTTAAGGCAGGGGGCGTTGCTTTTTGTAGGGCAAGCCCCACAAACAATGCCTGCGTTGAAGCCTATGGTTGAGGCGTTTGCCAGCGAGAAGAACGCTAGAATAACTGAAGAACTCACTAGGGCTAATCCCTATTATGAGTTTTCACAGAGCCTAGACGATGTACTATACATTGCCCCACTATTTGAGATAGCCAAAGAGCTAACACAGATGGAAGAAGCCTTTATGTCGAGATTAGCTCGCTATATCCCGCTTATAAAGCATTCAGAGAGAGCTTATGTTATCTACCTTAATAAAATAAGAATGGATGTCTTCGCTAGTTATTGTCGGGCATGGGAAGGCACAGGTAAAACAAGGGAGGATTACAATTCACTTGCTAGGGCAATCAATGTAATGACGGGAAGGGGGAGTCTAGGTAAGTTAAAAGGCTTGGGGCCGATTCTCAATGCTGGGCTTTTCTCCCCGAGGTATCAAATAAGTAGGGTAATGGTGCCAGTGGAATTTGTTAGAGCTACTCCTGCTGTACGCAAGATGATGGCAAAGAATATAGTGGCGTTTGTGGCGACTAATTGCACGATACTTACTCTATGGGTATTAGCCGATGACGATGCTAGTGTAGAGCTTGACCCACGATCTGCTGATTTTGGAAAACTTAAAGTAGGTAATACCCGCCTTGATTTCTGGGCAGGCTTCCAGCCATATTTCAGGCTAGTTGTGAACCTAATTACAGGGATAAGGAAATCATCAACTACTGGCAAACTTACCGAAGTTCAAAGAGACCAACTTTTGAGCCAATTTGCTAGAACTAAGTTCTCGCCTGTAATGGGGCTTGCAAGTGATATTCTTCGTGGTGAAACTTTCATGGGTGATGAGTTATCTTTGGAGCCTGAATCAGTAAGGGAACAAGCATTTCAAAGGTTGGTGCCGATGTTTGTGCAGGATATGATAGAAGCCGTCCTTGATGCTGGTCTAGCTGGCGGTCTATTAGCTCTCCCAGGTATGTTCGGCGTTGGTGTGCAGACTTATGGTGGAGGTTACTGGGATGAGTTTATAGATATGTTAGGGCAGCCGAAGCAGTCTGACACGCTACCGTATTCTGTGAACAAAGAGGACATATACGATACTAAAGACTTCTATGGCGATATATCACCTAGAGTAAGCGGGATAAAACCAGAGGATATTGACCCCAAGTATCATATACCTGAGTTGGCGCAATCTGTCATCAAAGCGAAAGCGGTTAAAGAAACTTACCAAGAGCGACCAAGTTCTAGTTATATCAACATAAACGCTGACCTTAGAGAGGGTGATACATTTGAGGAGTATTTCCTACAGTGGCAGGCATATCAAAAGGCAACCGATAAAGATGCAATTAAAGAGAAATACCCTCAGTATTATATGGGGAACTTTAGTAGGCAGACATTGGCTTTACTCAGGGAGTATTATTCACTGGACAAAAGAGACCAGGCTGAGTTCTTAAAAGACCATCCTGAGCTCAAACAGAACCCCCGGGAAGAATGGCTGAAAAGTCATCCTGAAGATAACGCTCTGTTAGCATTGTGGGGTCAGGCTAAGATTTATTCCTTAGAGGCTTACAACGAGGTCAAGAAACTCATTGACGAATTGGATATACCGGGTAAAGCGGTAGAATTCAATTTACCCCCTAAAGACTCAATAGAAAACTACTTCAAGTATCTTGACACGAGTGCTGAGTTTGGGAGTAATAGCTGGGAAGTGAGGCGGTTGTTATTAGACGATGACCCTTTGAGAGACTGGTTAGGGCGTGAGCTGATAGAGGACAATCCGAAAGTCCTAGACTTGCAGATTAAAAACCGTGAGTTGAGTGAGGAGTATGAGGGTTACGGAGACAAGGATTCGCCGTATTATATTTCAAACGATGAAGCCAGAGACGAAGCCAGAGAAGCATTTAAGCTAAATCATCCAGAATGGGTTGCTGATGAGCATAGAATAGATGCTTACAAAGCGGAGTTCCCTGAAGGATTGATTGACGATTATGTTACCTGGTACACCGACTTCTCCAAGAAGCCCGAGGATTTTGAGGGTACTTGGTATGCAGATGACCGCTGGCTGATGGAGCATAGAGAGTTTTATAACACGATGCTTCGTTTAGGGATTTGGACTGAGGAAAGGGACTTCACGAAAGTTCCTACCGTAGAACAGGAAAGGTGGCTCAGATACTATGACAATCTTCCTAAACACCTGAGATTGGAAGCGAGATGTGGCAATAAAGCTCTTAATGACGCAGTAATGAATAAAGATTGGGGTTATGGCTTACAACCTCTTGGTGATAGATGTGATAAGTTTGGAGGTGGCGGTGGTAGTGGAGGTGGTGCAAGTGTGGGCATTCCTTATTCGGCCGTGTCGCCAGCAGTACAAATAGCTGAAATGATAAAACAACTATGGGAGGGGGAAGGGAAAGAAATACCACCAGCCGAGCGTCCTATTTGGGAAGACCCACATGAGCAATGGATGACTTATAGTCAAAAAACTCACACAGATTTCAGTGATATGGTACGTTCAGCTAGGGAGGCAGGGGCAAAGGTAATAAAGAGAGGCCAATATCGGCATCGCTTGGACTATGTACCAGAGGGCTATGACCCTTATGAGATATTTGATGTAGCATTACTGGAAAAGCCTGATGGAAGCTGGCTTATAGTAAGGTGGGGGCATCACTACAAGCACTTACAAGTGATAAACATGGGCGAGCATCATAAATACGCTGGGCTTATGAGTTGAAGCCTACGGCACTGATAGGTGTTCAGAGTAGAAGTAGCCCGATTAAGAAACATACCCCTACATAGCCCAAGACTCCGAGCCCTACTAATCCCCTTAATTTCCAATCCCTCTCTATGCAAGCCCAGATAACTATTGCCGTAGCTAAGGCAAAATAGACACCAAGAGTCCAAGTAGGGAGGAGTATCGCAGGCTTAAATGTCCCTATTATCAGGTAGCCAAAGAACCCATAAAGAACAACACCAAGTAGTATCTGTTTCTTAATAGCCATCTATATTCAAAATACCAAAGCACAGCCTGATTGTCAAGTTAAGGCTAAAAAATCAACGAGAATGGGCTTTCTTTACCTTGTCTGAGGTAAACATCAAGTCGGGCTTATTAAAGGCTATTTTAACAGTCTAAATCTTATTAAAGAAAAACCAAAAAACTTTAACAAGGGTCGAGAGGTTAGCCTGCACCATAAGCAGGCAATAAACTAGGAGGTTTATACATTGGACGAAACTGGGAAAGCCGAAAAGGACGAGAAGACTTCTGAAGGCGAGCCTACGAGTACTTCTGACAAAAAGGAAAAGACTTTTACAGAGCAACAGGTCACAAAGATGGTTAGTGACGCGAAAGCTGCTGCCGGAAGGGAGCAGAAGAAACTTGCTGACCAGCTCGAGGCTGCTAACGCTGTGTCTGAATCGCTGAGGCAGGATGCGGAAACAACAAAAGGGAAGTTGACTGCGCTACAGCGTCAGATTGACGAAGCAGAACTCGACAAGGCGAGAGATGACCCACAACTTTTGAACCTTTACCAGCGCAAGCAGGACCTTGAACAGAGGGCAACCGCTATCGAAGAGAGGGAGAGGAAGGTGGCAACGAGCGAGGCACAGCTAAAAGCCGACAAAGAGGCTATAGCTAAGGCCAAAGCAGACGCAACGGTAGCCCAAGTCGCCGTCAAGTATCATCTGAATATCGAGGACTTAGCAGACCTCGGTATAACCGATGAAGAGGCACTTGAGAAAGTTGCTGCGAAGATAGGGAAACCTAGCAAGAAGAAAGCTGGTGAGGGGGAAAAGGAAGATGAGGACTTAATGCCTGATTCTGGCCTTACCTCTGGAGGCGAACATACTCCAACGATGGAAGAGCGGGACAAAATGAGTCCTGAACAGTACATCGCCTGGAGGAAAAAGCAAGAAAAGACGGCGTAATAAAGGTCGTCTCCGTCTCTAAACAAAATCTCTAACAGGAGAAACCCTAAGTGAGTAATACTCTAATTACCCCGAGCATCATCGCAAAAGAGGCTTTGATGGCTCTGGAGAATGAGACAGTCCTTGCGAGCTTGGTTCATAGGGCTTACTCAAAGGAATTCCAAAAGGTTGGTTCAACAGTCACTATTCGCAAGCCAGCATCCTTTACTGTGGATACCTTCGCTGACACCGCTACTGCTCAGGCTGTTACTGAGTCTAGCGTGCAAGTAGTGCTTGACAATCATCTGGATGTGTCCTTTGAAGTAACGACCTCAGAACTAAGCCTGGACGTTGTGAGTTTTTCAGAGCAGTTAATTGCCCCGGCGATGAGAGCTATGGCACAGAGAGTGGACGAGCTATTGGCAGCCTTATATGTGGATATAGGTGGGCATACCGATGTTACGGCTACGACTCAGGTTGTAGGCGACATTGCCCAACTTCGAGAGCAACTTAACTTACAGAAAGTCCCGATGAGCCAAAGATATGCTGTGCTTCACCCAACAACTGAAGCCAGATATATTGCTCTGGACGCTTTTCTACATGCTGAGAAGCGTGGTGACACGAAGGCTCTGAAAGAAGGCTCTATGGGGCGCGTGATGGGGATGGACTTCTACATGGATCAGAACATCTCTGAGCATACCGTAGACTCTTCATTAGTCGGCGACTTAGCAGGTGCCTTGAAAGGGGCAGGCGTGAAAGCAGCTACCAGTATAACTGTTGATGCCCTTGCCAGTGGTGCAACCGTTACTGCTGGCGATGTCCTCAAGATTGCTGGCGACCCTCATGGCTACGTTGTGACTACAGGTGTAACCGCAACCGTGTCTACTGCGGTGTGTGTTATCAGTCCTGCGCTTTATCAAGATGAGGACGATGACGCTGTAGTGACCTTCCAGTCCACCCACCTTGCTAACCTGGCTTTCCACAGGAACGCCTTTGCTCTGGTGACTGCACCTTTAGCCCCTCCGATTGGTGGAGCTAAAGCGGCTGTCGAGAACTACAAGGGTCTTTCTTGCCGTGCAGTCTATGACTACACAATGGCAACCAAGACGAATGTAGTGTCTATCGATATGCTGTGTGGTGTAAAGACACTGGACAACGTGTTAGCGGCTCGTCTGTGTGACGCTCAATAAACCGATTCGTTAATCGGACTTTAAGGGGAGGGGCTTCGGTCTCTCCCCTTTTTAGAAAGGAAACTATGAGAATTTTATGGCAAAGTGCTAGTCCATTATGTAATTCAGGTTATGGGCTACAAACTGCATCGGTAACTAAACAATTAAAGCAAGCAGGGTATGA
>Ga0307431_1000880_pt1 | contig 18485 bp, 25 predicted proteins | sample SalMarWE160170MG_FD_202155 | JGI IMG/M metagenome (GOLD analysis project Ga0307431, IMG submission 202155) | Salt marsh sediment microbial communities from the Plum Island Ecosystem LTER, Massachusetts, United States - WE1603-170 | ecosystem: Environmental > Aquatic > Marine > Intertidal zone >...
GTTCAAATGGGTGCTTTTGAAGATTTCGTCGACATAATCAGAAAGACTGAGGCAATGCAGGAGATTCTGAAGAACCTGGTCGACGAGCCTGCAAAGTTGCTAACCAGCATTTGTGAGGAATATGAAGACACCAAAAAGCCGGTGCCTGACCACCATCTCCTTCTAGTAGGACAAACTGGAGAGACAGCGGTGAAAGTGCTTCTCTCGGCAAACATGATTACCAAGGAAACCGGACAATTCTCCCTTTATAGCTACAAGCCCACTGAACTGGGGCTCACGTATTGTAAAAAATTGCGTGCCGAGCAAACACGCCCCGAAAAGCAACCTGAAGTTGTATAACCTTATCGATACTCACGCTCACCTTGATGAATTGCAAAATCTCGATTCTACACTTGATAATGCCCGGGGAAAAGGCATCGTCGCCATCATAGCCGTAGGCTCAGATTATCGCTCAAACATAAAAACGCTGGAGATTTCTCAGAAATATCCCTCCTTCGTTTTCCCGGCACTGGGATTGCACCCCTGGCAATTAGGCGAGCTCAATTCTTCCCAGGTCAATGGTGAACTGGAATTCATCGAGCAGAATATCGCCCAAGCAATTGCTATCGGTGAGATAGGACTGGATTACGACAAGAGGGTGGTAAGAAGAGCGGCTAAGGAATTTCAAAAAGAGGTGTTAGCACGCCTTTTACAGTTAGCTAAGAAATACGCTAAGCCGGTAAGTCTTCATACCAGGTATGCCTGGAGAGATGCGCTACAATTAGTCCAAGATGCTGGCACAGCCGAAGCTGTTTTTCACTGGTTTACTGGCTTTTCCAGTGTCCTCAGGGATATAATTAACGGCGGTTATTATGTTTCCGCCACTCCTGCTGCTGAATATCACGAAGAGCATAGGAGGGCAGTTAAGGAAACGCCAATGGATAAATTGCTTCTAGAAACCGACTGTCCGGTATATTATGGCCGGGGGACAAAATATCGTTCCGCTCCTGGTGACATAACCAGAAGTCTCGGCGCTGTCGCTCAGCTCAAGGGAATTGACGAGGCCACAGTGGCTGAGCACACTACCAGGAATGCCATAGAGTTCTTTTCCTTAAGAATGCCATTGCCTTAAAATGTCATTGCGAGCGAAGCGAAGCAATCTTAATCCCTGTTGAATCCCGGAAGGAGAACTGATGCTAACAATAAACGGTGAAGCTGACTTTGAAAAAGATGTCTTACAATCAGGAGTACCGGTTCTGTTAGATTTCTGGGCAGAGTGGTGCGCTCCCTGCCTCGCCGTTGGCCCTATTTTAGAATCGATGGATACAGAGTATCAGGGGAAGGTGAACTTTGCCAGACTTAATGTGGATGGGAATAGCTCCATCGCCGCCAGATATGGCATTGCTGCCATCCCCACCATGCTCGTTTTCCACAATGGTCAGCCCGTTCAGCAAATCGTTGGTTTAAGACCAAAAACGCAGCTCAAAGGAATCATAGACGAAGTCCTGCAAAGCACTAAGTAAACAGCCCACTGAGGAAATCGAAATTATCAGGAAGAAGAGCTAATAACAGCGGAAATCCCTTCATCACTGTTGCTGCCACCGCAGACTGCGCCACCGCAGATTCCACGCTGGGCACAAATTTGCACAAGATGGCAAGCACGGCGGCACACAGCATGCTTCCCATAAAAGCCCCCAGAATACACCCGAGCAGCCTATCCAGCCAGCCAAAGAGCAAAGCGTGAACCATCTTAGCCACAAACCAGCCAGCTACACCAGCAACGATTACCGTGACTATAAGAATAATGGCATAGGCAGCTATCTCTGCCCATGCAGCACCCTCCGAGGAAAAGTTTAAGGCAAGCGGTTGATAAAAATGCCCCGCCAGCGCTATTCCTCCTATCAAGCCTATGATCCCGAATAACGCCTTGATAAATCCTTGCCACAGCCCTAGCAACCCGAATAGAACGGCAACAACTATGATGGCTATATCAACCCAGTTCATCGCTTAGATTATAACAGCACCCGTGTCAAGTGGGTATACCGCAAGAAAACACCCCTTGAGAACATCTCATTGCCTATCCACGCCTCATTATTCAGGGGAAGAAGGTAGTTCAAACTCAGCCAGCACAGGCAGATGGTCTGATATTGTCAGGGTATCATACTGCCTTACACAATGCTTTTCTAAGGTAATGTTATTCGCTAGGAAGATATAATCAATAGTTCTATCGGGCTTTCCTACGCCGGGGTTGTTGGGAAAGTGCGTGAACCATTGTTCACAGTCGGGGCTATTAACTTCTGACAAGCTGGGCACAGCCTGGTATTTTTCAAATAAGGGCTCTATTTCTGTTTCCTGGTTATAATGTTTTTTCTGTTCTTCCTGTAATAGACCATAGGCTTTGCCTGGAGATAGCAAATTGAAATCGCCTCCTATAATCCAGAGATAGCCCTCTTGGGTGAGGTTTTTCAAAATAGATTCTACTTGATTAACTTGTTTTTCCAGGGTGTCGGTGCCCTGCGCAAAAGCTTCCAGGTGTGTGTTCAACACTACGAAATCTGTAGCATTTTCTACAGGCATATGGACTTCTAAAACAGCCCGCTTTAAGTTAAATTGGCGAGTTACCGGTTGGGGCATTAAAGGCAATTGATAGCGAGTAGCCTGTGTTATCCTATATTTAGATATAATAGCTATTTTCAGCCCCACAGCTCCCATAATCCGTGGGTGAGGAACAAAAGAGGCTTTCCACTCGAATGCAGAAGTATAGCAGCTATATTCCTCAGGTAGTAACGCTAATAGGCGAGTCAGTTGGTCTTCATAATCTGTGCGTTTCGCTCCATCATCAACCTCTTGCAACAAAATAATGTCGGGCTTTTCATCCTGGATAATGCGGGAAACTTCATTGAAGGTCTTAGTGATATCTTCTGGTGACGGTCTTTCGTCAGGCCCGGAACCATCTGGTAAATCATAGAAAAAGACATAATTCTTGCCCGCCATAAATTGCACATTCCAATTTAACACCTTCAGTTTCTGCCCTGGACTTAAAATAGGTGTCTGGTCAGAGCAGATTATCGGCTCTGATTGCACCTCAGCAGGATGATAAGTAACTAGCCATCCCCAGGCTGAAAGTGATACAAGGATAATTCCTAAACTTATCAGAATCCATTTGGCAACCTTTTTAAGTTTCACAGATTACCCCCAGATACATCTATAATTCTCCAGCGTCTTGATTCCTCATTCATGGAATCGTGTTTCGTTGCCTTTTCCGCAAACACCCTGTTATCTGCCCGTGTCGCTCACAGTAAATCACATCTGTGCACGAAGAGCAGCTCGGACCAAGTTTTCGGAGGAGAATTGTCCATCTGTAAGACCAGCAAGGGAACTTTCCCTTCCGAAAACTTCATCTCGAATAGCAACAATCGAGAGACCTTTTTTTTCAAGTTGCTTTGCTCTTCGAGACAAGTCTTCGAAGTACTCTATACATGTTCGAAGGGCCTTGCGGCCATCCTGTACCACTCTGCCCGGGGCGGTAAATAGAATAAGTCTGTCGGTCTCGAGAGCAACGAGCTTTTTCATTGACCTTATAATCACTGCGATATCCTCCTCTGGTCGGATAACCCTTGGCTTTTCTGAAATAAAAAGGTCTCCCGAAAAGCACCACCCCTTTTCAGGTTCTATTAGCGCCACGTGTCCGTTACAATGCCCGGGAGTCTCTACTACATCAAAGTGAAAATGATCTGTGTCTACTTTATCGGGCAAACAATCCACTTCAGTGGGCTCTGGATAACCCCAAACTGTCTCCTGATATGGATACAACTTGGGAACCTGGTTGATGAGAAGAACTGATTCACGAGGTGCAAATATTTCGATGCCAAATTTCTGCTTCAGAAGATAGTTGGCACCGATATGGTCTTCGTGATAGTGCGTGTTTACGGCGAACTTGAGATTCTGCCCTTCCAGAAATTTGACCAACTCCTCAGCGGTATGCTTACAGCCGGTATCAATAAGGAGCCCATCAACAAGGTACGCCGCAACCCAGTAAAGTGGTTTCCCTTCAAATTCACGGCTCATCTTGATCTGAGTAACTTCCTCAAACTGATTGACCTCAATCATATTACTTTTCACCCCAACTTTTAGTCTTACCCGACAACAGCGGCCTGGTAGCTAACGTCTTGCGGATAAAAGAAGTTGCCGAAGGCAATCTGGGGAAAGGTGCGTAATACCATGGCCTTTTATCCGCTGTCAGGCGATGCGGCGGCATTGTATTTACAAACTTGCGAATCACTTGTCCACTACGTTTTCGTTCATCAACGACTCATGCTTCCTGCTTAGGCCACTTCAATGCATGCCAGAATATCAGCGCTGTGACCACGACCGTTGAACCAATAATCAATATTTGGTGAGCAGATGGATCTGCCAAATGCTCAATTAAGTGAAAGATGTTGAGAGCCGTAAAGACTATGCCCAGAATCATATTTGTCCAGCGATTTGCCAAATCCTTCAAGGTCACGGAAAGCACAGCCATCACCAACGGAACCCACCAGAAGATTGCCATGAATAGGAACATTCCAGGTCCCATTGCCATCTCTCCAGATATTATTTTCTCTATTGCACCTGGCTCCATGAAGGTCAGCACACTGTGAGCTGACATGGCCACTGCCATAAAGATCCACAGCACTGAAATCCTTATCTTCCATTGCAAGATTCCCATAATTTATCACCTCCTTTCTTTTTATTTGCCGCCGTTTCGCCTAACGTTTCCAGCATATACAACGTTCCGAATAGAAGGGAGCAATATCCCACAGGGCAAGGGCGTGAAGCGACCGCAGAGTTCGCCTGCCCCCTCGCCTTATCAGACCGACCAGTTGGCATTGAGATTAACTTGCCTTAGCCCTGCTCTTATGGTAGTAGTGTTAAAATTTCGACTTCGTGACTCTGCTCCACCACCTCCCACTTCGGCATGAACGCCTGTATCTCTGGGTCTGCCATTGCCTTCTCCAAAAAGGCTGTCATCTCGCCGAAGCTATCCCACTCCACCTGGAAAACGATGGTATGCAGAGCATCGCCTCCACCAAGAAACGGGCGGTAGGTTTTCATGGGAAGGTTCGCCTGAGGCACTCCCGCTAGGCGACTCACGACAGCCATGTATTTTTCTAGAAGCTCCATCGCCTCTGCCATCTTGCCAGGCAGAATTTTCATAATGCCTCGCTGCATTACTTTCATTGCACCCTCCTTTTTATTAAATCTAGCGGGCTACTAAAATGGAATGAGCCAGCCTCTCCACCACCCACAGGCGAAGAAGCCACCCTCGGACTACCATAGGCATCACCTCCTTCCTTCATATTCCCATTACAGAGAAAGTAACGTGGGGCGAATTTCGGTTAACTTGTATACGAACTTGTTCTCCTTTGTCCTCATTACATCTCAAACATTCCCCTGGCTTGAGCTTGTTAAATATCGCCGCATTCGTCCCTGTAGGAACAATAGCGGCACATCCATGAAGGGCATCTCGGAAGCTGGGCTACTGAAGTCGCCTTTTCCAGAAGCTCTATGCGGCGTATCGCCTCAGCCTTTATGGCACTCAGGTTTCTGAAGGAAACATCATAGACCATCATCTTGGCATCCTCATCCCTGATATTGGCATAGTAAAGAAACAGCCTGCCTTTAGGATGGTCTATTAACGCGCAATCAAAGCCCAGGCGATAAAAATAGTGTGGAAATGCTGAAGGTAGCCGCCCCCGTTCCACAAGTGACTGGAACTTAGGGATTCGCACCATTGTGGGCAGGCCCTGACGAAGTCGAACTAAATCGCTGAGAGAAGCATGCTGAATCGGAATATTTTCCACTTCCCCGGGAGAACCAAATTGAATCGCTCCCTTAAGGGCCCCCGCAAAGCCCGCCTCATCCATAGAGCGGAGAGATTCTCCCTTTTCTTCAGCTAACTCATCTTCCGAGATAGCTTCCTGCGATTTGCGACGCTCGAAATATGCCTTGCGGGGAAAGACGAGGTCGTTAGTGCGAAATAGCCGCGATGGCTTTGGCTTGCCAAGCATGTCCAGCAGTCGCTGGCGGGTAACCTCATCAACTTTAACTTGGCTGGCTAACTCAGCGATTTTGTGTGATGAGGGCACCGAGCTGGTGCCACAGTCACACACTGCAGAATAGTCACATCCCCTGCCAAACCAGTCACATACAGGCAAGTTGCTGGGGTCGTTTGAGATGAGCGCCTGAATCAACAAGTCTCGCCTGCGACGCATCTCTTCCCGAACTGCTTCCAAGCTGGGAAAGGTGACATGATAGGCGGTAAGGGGAACTGTAGCCGATTCCCCCGCACCCTGCCGTTCATAAATGACAATCTCTCCCTCACCAACGTCGACCATGGCACAATACATACCTACTTGCTCAATGTAGGTCGGCCTTTGCTGAAGTAAGCTTTTTCTCTTCGCCAGCAGTGAAGTCGTCTTAACCTCCACCGGAACATTTTCGTAAATATCAATCTTGCCCACCACGCCTTCAGCCTCAACAAATTGCTCCAGATACTCCTCGCTGGAAACAGCAAAACCAAAAAGCTTGTGAAACCCGGTCCCCTTCCACATAAGCTGCTGTTTCTCCAGAGGAGGGGTGATCTCAGGATGCTTTCTGCGAAAGTAAGCTTGCTTCAAATTGGTTAAGTCAGTTACCGAGACGCGAGAGGGAGGGCGACGCTCCTGTAGCTTCTCCATCACGGCGTCCTTGACCGAACGGTTAGCCTCGATGTGAGACACATAAGGCACGATATTGAAATCGGGCATCTTGTTGCTTTTACCTCACACTAATATGTGGTCTCAAAATCCCTTTCCAAGAAGATGTTAACATAGGTAATAGATATTGACAAATGTTTTCTCTTATGGTATACTTATAGTATTCTATAAGAACATAGGGGAAGTACAACAAGAAGGAGATTAAGCAAATGGGCATTATTATTCGGGTTGCCTTTAATAACCAGGGATGGGTTGGACCCTGTCAGAATCCGCTAAAGGATCCACAGTGCTATCAATGCACAGAGGGCAGAGTCTATGTAAATTCTGGGAAACCAATAAAAGAAGACGAAAATGGATTCTGCAAGGGGGACACCCAAGATGGGCAGGCGTGGTGTTGGGAGCAAACCTTATGCACGAAATATTTCTGGGGGAACGCGATAGGCAAGTGGGGACCTCGTGCATACTCAGGAGAAAAGGTTTACTTGGTTTATAGGGAACGTGATGGTTCGTACACGCTATGGGGGAGGACCAAAGTTGACCGGATTGATAATGAGGCAAAAGATTATCCTAAGCTTTACCTAGAGCCCTTTAAACCGCTGCCTAAGGATAAATGGGTTAGAGGGTTAAGTGATATAGATTTGACTGGTAAGCTATGGCTCCGACCAAATTTTAGATACATTGACAATAAACGTGAAGCCGTTTTGGATTCTCTTATTGAGGGAGGGGCACCAGAACAAAAATTCAAGGAGCAGCCAAGAATTTCTCCACCTAGTCAAGCCGATTATATGACCATCAATTTGCGGCTAAAGCGAAATGTGATGGAGAGACTAGAAAAATTTGCCCATAGCGAGGGGAGAGAAGTCGAAGAGATAACCCGTGAGGCAATTGCGGAATGGCTTAAAGGCAGAGAATTCTAAAGCAATCTTGGCTACAATTCTTACTGCCATGCCTTCAGACGGCGCAAGGCTTCAAGCTTCTTTTTGTCCCCGATTCTGGCTTTATCCAGAGCTCGAGCCAGAAACTGGATGCTGCTATCGTAAGTTTTCCTGTCCACAGGATAAGGATGACCATCCTTGCCGCCATGAGCGAAGCTATAGCTTGCCGGGTCACGCAGGCTGACTGGCGTATTATACACCAGCTCCGAGATAAGGCTTAAGGCACGAAGTGTCTTTGCTCCTACTCCTTCAAGCCCGAGCAGCGATTCAAAATTCCGTGGCTGGTGTTCGTAGGCAATGGTGAAAATCCTAGCCAGTCTGTCAGGGTGGATGTCCTCCAGCGTGATGTAAGGTCGTCGAGGCAGGTTTAATGTTTTCAGCTTATTTAGCTGAGTCACAATTTTATATGGTTTCTCCTCAGTGGCAACTTGAGCGATGACATTCCTTGCCTTTATGCTTTCTGAAGCTACCAGATTCAGCGCCTCACCTCTACCATGAGAGCAGATAGCTGACTCAGGCTCACAAACAAAATCGGTAACCTTCTCCCCCAGCCAATGGTATCGCCGAGCATAGCGGTTGATTTCATTCATGCCCTGCTGAATAACCGCCCAAGAGCCACTTGTGGTGAAAAAGAATGTATGGTGATAAAGCTGGTAACCATCCTGAAGGGCTGAATTATCCACTTTGGCTGACATTCGGCTGGCATAAATCAGAGGGGACGGATTCACCTTTAGCAGATGCCCGGAGTTTTCTATTTCAGCAGGAGTCTTTCGAGAAGTCCTGCCTTTGCCGCCGGCAACGAATAGGCCGAGTTCTTTTTCCAATCCTCTCATTCCTTCTTTCAGAGCGCCGCAGACCGTAGTGGTAACGCCGCTGGAATGCCAGTCATAGCCCAGAACGCAGCCAAGGGCTTGAAACCAGAAGGGGTCGGAAAGGCGACGAAGCATCTCTTCAGCACCAAACTCATCAACAATGACAACAGTAATCTCCCTGGCAAGCTGAGACATCCGTTCGAACAGCCACGGAGGCACCTTACCATAATGCAACGGCAAATTGGCAATCCCAGTTTTCTGTGCTGAGCCAGGCATATCACAGATATTATACAACAGTGTTACCCGGCGATATTGTGCGATGAGGCTTGAGTTAGAACAAAGAACGAATTTCGTAAGACTAAATCAAGGTTGTATCTACTTGACAAAAAAGCTCAGTTAGCATCCAATATATCTGGATGCCCCAAGCATATGTGGCTGTATAATTGAGGAATTGCCGCAGTGGAAATGCTCTATGCCGCCTTACTGAGTATAGCCGCTTTCTGGCTGGGTGCTTGCCCGTTTTCATTGTGGGTTGGGCATTGGCTTCTGGGTAAAGACATCAGGGATTATGGGGATGGAAATCCCGGAGCCACTAACGTTTTCCGGGCTGGAGGTTATAAAGCAGCTAGCCTCGCCCTGAGTCTGGACATAGCTAAAGGTATGCCTTTCGTAGTCCTGGCATATTTATTCCTTGGATTCCCTGACATAATAGTTATGATAGTGGCAGTGAGCGCAATAGTGGGGAATGCCTTCTCGCCCGTGCTCGGTTTGAAAGGCGGTAAGTCAATAGCCGTTACCTATGGCGTCCTTCTGGCATTACCCCAGCATGAGATGCTGGTATTATTTGCAGTGTTTATGACCTTGGGCTTTCTCATCCTAGGGAGTAACTCATGGGCAGTGATGCTTGGTCCGGTGGGCTCTCTGCCATACCTGGTAGCCACCGAGGCATATATGGTGGCATCATTGTTTATGCTATGCGTGCTGGTCATATTTGGCATAAAACAGTTTGAGGAACTAAAAACTGGGCCCAGAATAACAGGTGGACTCATCGGTGTATTCCAATCAAGGAGGCGGCAAGTTTAGGTTTGGAGACACAGGACTAGGTGTATGCTATATCAGGTGATAATAGCCGCTGGTCTGGTTAGCTTTGCGCTTAACATTATCCTGAATTTGAGGAGCCTCAAGAAGGTGCGTGGTAACAATAAGATACCCAATCCAGCACCTTTGGTCTCTGTTCTCATACCGGCCAGGAATGAGGAACAAAACATTGAGTCCTGCCTTGGGTCTCTGCAGAAACAGGACTACCCCAATTTTGAGGTTTTAGTACTGGATGATAATTCATCAGATAACACAGTTAACATCGTGGGTCGGATAGCGGCTGAAGATAACCGTATTCAACTGATAAAAGGTAAACCTCTTCCTGAAGGGTGGGCGGGTAAGCCTTTTGCCTGTTCCCAACTTGCCCGGAAAGCCAGAGGTTCCTGGTTATTGTTTGTTGATGCTGATACCATACATGCTCCCCACATGCTATGCGGTGTGCTTGCCCTGGCGCTCAAATTCAGACCTTCGCTACTTTCCGGATTTCCTCGCCAGCTAGCTACTTCCTTACCACAGAAAGTGGCAATCCCGGTATTATACTTTGTCATCCTGAGCTGGTTACCATTGTGGTGGCTCCAGCGCTCTAAAAAATCCAGCCCATCTCTAGCCATTGGGCAGTTCCTCATCTTTCCTAGAGAAGAATACTGGCGCATTGGTGGACACGAGGCGGTAAAGTCCAGAATATTGGAAGATGTTTGGCTGGGGGTTGAGGTAAAGCGACATGGTGGTCGACATCTGACAGTGGATTTATCATCTGTCGTTTCGTGCAATATGTACCGAAGTCCAGGGGCGATGTGGGAGGGATTTACCAAATGGATTTATTCAGTGGCAGCGTTATCCCCGGTAGCACTGGTTGCACTTATTATGGCCGGATACGTTTTCTTTTTAGCTCCATTCTACTCGCTTTGGAAAGTTCTATTTGTGGTATCTACTTCCGCTGCCTGGCGAGATATTGTTATCTTCCAGGTGGCTACAATACTGTTTATGCGCGGTCTGGTTGATAATCGCTTCAAGGAGCCGGCTGTTTCTACCCTGTTACACCCGATCGGGTTCTCCTTCCTTTTTTTGGTTGGTATCTATGCCGGGTCGCGGCGAGCAGTCAGAGCCGGTGTCCACTGGAAGAAACGGCTGTATGGTAGGGAAGCGCATGTGGAGTAGGGGCAGGTTAACGCCATTTGAACATGAATGGCGAAACAAGCTGATAAAGAAGGTAGCTATGGTCCTTGCAATCATTACCGAGAGTCGAGATGAGCCTACATCGTTTGGTATTTAAGTATCGACACTTTATTCTGTCATTGCTTCGCTCGCAATGACACAGGCTTAGTGATAGGTTTCTCAACGTGATAACCATAGATGGCGGGGCGAAGTCAGGAAGCGGAACCATAGTTCGCTACTCCGTAGCCCTTGATAGTCTGGAAAGGAAATAAACTTATAATTAGCACCTAGATATCGGCAATGATAGAATCTACAGGTGGAAGTAACCAGGAAATGGCTAAAGTTAAAGAGCGATATTTAGTGGACGACAATGGCAAGCGTATTGGCGTCGTGATTGATATAGAGGATTACCAGCGTCTACTTCAAGAGATTGAGGAATTAGAGTCCATCCGTGCTTATGATACAGCCAAAGCCTACGGGGATGAAGCTATCCCTTTCGAGCAATCGGTGACAGAAATTGAGTCGTATAGTATACACTAAGTTATAGGAACTTGATTGCTGAAAATCTAACAGCAGGATAAGCATGAGGAAATTTCAAGAGCAGTATATTGTAGATGAAAAAGGACAGAAGACAGCCGTAATCATTCCAGTTAAGGAGTATAAGGAGCTCCTAGAAGATGTCCATGACCTTGCAATTATCGCCGAACGTCGAGATGAACCTACTATAACCTTTGAGGAACTCAAAAAGAAGTTAAGAAGGAGGAAGCTATGAAGTTCGTCATAACTATTGAACAGGATGAAGATGGCATGTTTATTTCCGAGTGTCCAAGTATTCCAGGGTGCATAAGTCAAGGTAAAACGGAGCAAGAAGCCTTAGAAAATATTGAGGATGCTATTAAGCAGTGTTTGGAAGTGCGAGCGGAGAAGGGGATGCCTTTAACTGTTGCGACACGTGAGATAGAAGTTCTGGTTTAATGAAACTTCCTCTTCTCAGTGGACGTGAAGCAGCGAATGTTTTTGAAAGGCTGGGCTGGGAAATAGCCCGCCGGAGAGGCAGTCACATTATTCTAGTAAAAAAAGGGCACATTGCCACACTATCAATTCCTGACCACAAAGAAGTTGCAAAAGGGACATTAAGGAAACTAATCGCTCGCGCTGGTATAACAGTTGAAGAGTTTCTGGAAGCAATGAAATAAAGATGGGCGCACATGATAACTATAAACGGTGGGGCAAAGTCCGGAAGTGGAACCATAGTTCGCTATTCCGTTGCCCTGGCTAGTCTGCTGGCTACAGAAATAAAGATACAAAATATCAGGCAGCGGAGGGATAAGCCGGGACTGAGGGCGCAACATCTCAAAGTTATTCAGGCTTGTGCAGAGATGTGTCACGGCGTGGTGGAGAACGCCGCAGTGGGCTCTAAAGAGATAACTTATATCCCGAGAGAACGATTCAACGGTGGGGAATATGAGTGGGATATAGGAACAGCGGGGTCAACCACTATGTTCGCCCAGGCTCTGTTGCCTCTGGCTTGCTTTGCTGAAAAGCCATCCAGATTCAGACTTAAAGGAGGGTTATTCCAGGACTTCGCTCCATCAGCCTATCACATGAAGTTCGTTCTCCTTCCGCTGCTAAAGCAAATGGGCATCCAGGCGGAACTGGAAATAATCCGCCCTGGCTATGTACCCAAAGGTGGAGGCATTATCGAAATTCAGGTCGAGCCAGTAAGTAAGCTAAAGCCCTTGAATCTTACTGAACAAGGCAAAATTACCAGCATTAATGGAATTGCCCTCTCTTCACATTTGGAGGAGAAAAAGGTGAGCCAGCGGATGGCAACGGAATGCCGAAAAGCACTAAGCGCCCAGGGTTATAAGGTTGAAATCCAGGAGATTTACGACAAAAGCTCGCTTCAGGAGGGAGCTGCCCTGGCAATATATGCCGCGACAAGCTTGGGCAGCAGAATCGGCTCAGATAGGGCAGGAAGACCGGGAAGGAGGTCGGAGTCCATCGGAAGATATGTGGCCCAAGGTCTCATAGAGGATATTGAAACTGGCGCTGCAGTTGATAGGTATATAGCCGACCAGTTTATAATTTATGCCGGGTTAGCTGAGGGAATTAGCCGATATTCCATCCCCAGAATCACCGAACATGTTGAGACAAACCTCTGGCTAATCGAGGAATTCCTCGGAAGTAGAGCAAAGATTAGCGGCAATCTTATAGAGATAGAGGGAATCGGCTTCAAGTGGTGAGTGTCAAGCTAAAGAGGAATATTTGATGGGGAGCTTGCTTCTCATATAGAGGCAAAAATAAGCAGAGTATAATTCTGCCCCCGAATAGAAAGGTTGTGATATAATTTTCACCTAGAAGATGCGTAAGACGCAGAATGGAGGAGGGTGAGAAATTTATGGATTACACCATAGTAGTGCGTAAAGTGGAGTTTGGTCGTTATATCGCTAACTGCCCTGTCATTCCCGAATGCCATGCTCAGGGTGATACCTATGAAGAAGCCATTCAAAATGCCAAGGAATCACTTTCCCTCTGCATAGAATACATGCGTGAGCAGGGACAAGAACTACCTCAGGAAATGGGCAGCGAAAAAGTGGCAGTATCGGGATGACGAAGCTGCCAGAACTTAAAACAGCTAAAGTCATCACAGCTTTAAATAGACTGGGATTTTACGAGTTAAGGCACAAAGGTGGGCACGCTATCTACCGGCATGAGGATGGCAGATGGACGACTGTGCCCATTCATCCCGTCAAGGGTGTTGACCTGACCTTCTAGCTGATATCCTTAAGCAAATAAAAGTTACACCAGAGGAGTTCCTGAATGCTATTAGAAAGCGCAGATAAGGATAAGCAATGGAGAGCTTGATTAACCGTGCAGCAAGTGACTTGGTGGAAAGCAAATATGCTATTGCGTTAACAGGAGCAGGCATGTCCACTGAGTCAGGAATACCTGACTTCAGGGGGCCAAAAGGGCTCTGGACCAGGCAGCCTGAGGCGGAAAGAAGAGCTTATCAGACTTATGGGAAGTTCCAGCAGAATCCAAAAGAATATTGGGAAGAAAGATTGAGCAGCGCTTCTTTATTCGGAGATCTAGGAAAAGTAGCACCAAATCCCGGTCATTACGCTTTAGCCGAATTAGAAAAGATGGGAATTTTGAAGTGTGTGATTACCCAGAACATTGATAATTTGCATGAAAGAGCAGGGAGCAAAAGGGTCCTGGATTATCATGGCAATGCGTTCAAACTCAGGTGTGTTTCCTGCAATGCTAGATATGATTTGGAAGAGTATGATTTACAGAAGCTAAGAGATGAGGGCGGATTGCCGCCCCTTTGTAAAAAGTGTGGAGGAATAGTGAAAGATGATATCGTCCACTTTACAGAGCCAATACCTTCAGATATCGCAGAGGAGTCGGAGAAAGAAGCATTAAAATGCGACCTGATGCTTATCTGTGGAACATCGGCGGTGGTCTATCCCTTTGCCAATCTGCCCCTGATGGCAAGATCCCACTCTGGAACGTTGCCTTCAGAACTTTATGGCACCGGTTACAGAACCATTGTGAAAATAATCGAGCTGAATGCAGAGCCAACACCGCTTACCCAGGATGGCATCTCAGATTACCTCATCCAGGGAAAGACCGGTGAGATATTGCCCCAGATAGTGGAACAGGTAAAGAAAGCTTCCTAGAAGCAACAACTTCCTGCCGATAAGCTCCCCAGGTAACGATAACCGCTTCTTTAACATTTGTGCTATAATTTAGCTATGGCAGATGTGGTTGAATCGCAAAATATCATACTCGAGAAAAAGGAGGGAATTGCCAGGATAATCCTGAATCGTCCCGAGGCTATGAATGCCATAAATAATGTAATCATTGATGAATTCTGGGCAGCCACTGAGGACGTGAGGGTTGACGATGAGACAAAGGTGGTGATCATAACTGGTGCAGGCAAGGCATTCTCCATTGGATTGGATCTCAGCTATGCCGAGGAACTAGCCGCAGGCCCCATGCTGGAAGTGGGTACGCTTCTGCGTAAGCTGCAGGCGGCCTTCAGATTGGAAAGGCTGGAAAAGCCAGTGATAGCGGCGATAAACGGCTATGCCCTGGGAGAAGGATGCGACCTCGCCTTATCCTGTGATTTCCGTGTAGCTTCGAAAAATGCACAGCTTGGAATGACATATACCCAACTGGGCTTAATCCCTGACACCGGTGGGGCGTGCCGGTTAATCCAACTGGTTGGCTTGTCCAAAGCGAAGGAGCTTATTTTCTTCGGTGAGCCGATAGGCGCAAAAGATGCCCTGGAGATGGGTATGGTAGATAAAGTAGTCCCCGCTAAGGACCTGGAGGCTGCTGCCCTTGATCTGGCAGGAACGCTAGCAATGAAATCACCTGGAGCTCTGGGGTTAGCCAAGAGAGCGATAAACACTACACTTGAGGTTAGTCTAAAAGCAACCATGGAGTTTGATTTGCGTGCTCAAAGCAGACGCTTCCAGGCGGAAGATACCCGTGAAGCTATCGCAGCTAGAATCCAGGAATTAAAAGCAGCCCCTAAAATCAAGTAAGTAAACGTTCCCTCCAAACTACATACCTTGGCTGAGAGAAGAAAGCTACTAACCTTACGACTAATCTAACACCACAACATAAAGCTAGCATTTCTAGTCGGTTTTAGTTCGCCCTAAACTAACTCAATGTTCCTTGATCCACTTAACTAAATCTTCCTTCAGGAATACCCTTCTCCGCGCTATCTTATGAGACGGTAAACCTTGACCCATAAGCTTGTATAGCGTTTGATGGCTGATACCCAGGAACTCTTGCGCTTCCTGAAAGGTAAGGAATATCCGCTCTATGTTGCCTGCCTTGCGTGGTTCTGACATAAATAGCTCCTTGTTGACTTAAAAATACCAAGATGACAGTGATTAGGCACATCTTGATATAACTAGATGTAAGTTGATAGAATTGATTAGCTGACGCTGTGGCACAGCCGAATGACCGCAAATATCGAACTAAAGCGATTAAGATGAAATGCCCAAACTGCAGTGAGAATACCAAGAAGGAAGGTATCAGTTATTGTCCCTGCTATGGTCAAGTACTTCACTGGAAGTGACTAATTCATCATAACAAAGGCTGGGAAATTGAAACTTGAGATAGTAATAGATCAAGACCGCTCCCTAGGTTATGAAAAGCAGAGACGGTTATATCTTTTGAGTCTGCCAATAATGTGGATACTTACAATCTGGGTTGCTTCTAAAAAGAAAGTTTTGAGAAATAAACCAAAGATAAATACTTTTTGGTTTGATGGTTTAAGCCTTCCTTGCCGAAGGATAAAAGAGGGAGCCGGATCATGGTACGCCTTGGACATCATCTACGATTTTGAATTTGGACAACAAAACGGCATTCGTGGGAAGGTAAGCGATTACTGGATTGGTATGATCAATGCCCAAGCTGTTCGTAACCGTTTGAGATTAGTTAAACGGGAATTGGCTGAAACAGTTAGAGAGATTGCTCAAGAAGAAAAAGAGGTTCGACTACTATCAATCGCTAGTGGATCTGCTCAGTCTGTAATAGAAGTCATGGCAGAGCTGAAGGATATAGATATAAGAGTGATTTTGTTAGATTTGGATCCGCTGGCCATAGATTACAGCCGAAAGGTGGCTAAAAAATATGGAGTTGAGGACAAAATTACTTTCGTTATAGAAAGTACTTCTACTCTTGAAGAGGTCATGAAGGAAGTTCGTCCTCATATAATTGAAATGATTGGTTTTCTTGATTACCGACCTTACGCAAAGGCAGTTCGTCTAGTCGAAAGGATTTACAAGCTCCTTCCACCGGGTGGGAAATTTCTGACTGGCAATACACATCCTAACCCTGAGCAATACTTTCTGAAGTGGGTTATTAATTGGGCGATGATTTACCGAAAACCGGAGGAATTAGGAAGAATCCTCACAGGGGGTGGCTTCACCCCTGAGAATTGCAAGATTATTTGTGAACCTCATAAAGTTCAGTGCGTGGCAATTTGCCACAAGATTGAATAACCCCATTCATGGAGAAAATGAAATTTTAAGATAATCTCAGAAGCTATATATTCCTACAAAATTTAAATCCAAAAGGAATATTTATTCCAGCAGCATATTATCTACTCATCTTGCCTTGCCTATTCTGGTGGCTAAAGTGGATAATGCTGGACTGGAGAACTTTGAACAGAACTATGGTTGCTTGGTGTCCTAGCGATAAAATTGATATAATTTATGAGCGAGGAAGCAATATGAAAGTCAAAGACCTTAGCGTTGAGGAGCTTAAGTTCTTAATTGAAGAAGCTGTGGAAGAGAAGCTTGAGGAAATCCTTGGTGACCCTGATTTGGGGCTTGAGCTCCGAGAGGAGGTCAAGGAAAGGCTTAGACGCTCTTTGACTGCTATGGAAGCTGGGGAAGAAGGGATTCCCCTTGAGCAAGTAATCAACCAGGCTGGATTGAGCTAGTATGTCCTACCAGGTACAGCTCATGCCTGAGGCTGCTAAGGCTCTGCATCGTCTTGATAAGCCCGTCACCTACCGGATCGTAAACAAATTAAAGTGGCTATCACAGAACTTTGAAAACATTACCCCTGAGTCACTTACTGGTGAATTCAGGACGCTATATAAATTCAGGATAGGCAGCTATCGAGTTCTATACACAGTGAACCGAGATAAACATGCCCTGGTAGTTCATCTTATTGAGCATCGGCGTGATATTTATCGTCGACCATAGAAATAAGTTCTGAGGCTATCAGGTTAGCCAAGGAGACAATAAACACCGTAGTTGATACCGACCTGAAGACCACTCTGGAATTTGACGCAAAGGCACAGCGCCTGTGCTTTCAATCAGAAGATACCCGTGAAGCTATAGCAGCTAGAATCCAGGAATTGAAAGCAGCCCCTAAAATCAAGTGAATGTTCTCCGTGGCAAAAGGTCATAGTTGAGAAGGCGGGGGAATTTCAAGGAGAACCTCAAACCATCATAGAGTCTACAAAGCTCACATCTCGACACTTTCGCTCGATGTATTTTCAATACCAGATTCTTGACTCAGCCCTCGCCAGCGTAGCCATAGAGCAGACGCCAGTATTGCAGCAGCTAATATCGAGACATAGATTTCAACCTGCACCATGGTAAGCACCTGTGCAGCAAGCAACAGAACACTATAGTTCAGTATGATGTGCAGTAATGCCACCAACAGATAAAATTGCCAGCCTTTGCCCTTATTCCAGCCGTAAATTGCTAGAGCAGTAACTGCAGTGTGGAAGCCAACGGCACTAAACCTCTCCCAGAACGGAAATAGCGCCTGCCATCCCTGGAGCTGCACTGTAGCCCAGGTGAACCCTGAAGCGAAGACGGTGTTGAGAACCCAAGCTGCCTCGAAGATGCCAAAACCAGCTCCAGCCACCGCTCCAAGGATAAGAGCATCTCGATTTGAAATAGGTGCCTGCCGCCTCATGTAGACGAGTGCTGGCACCAGCTTCAATCCCTCCTGGACAAGCCCGGTAAATAGCAACGCTGGTATTCCAGCGAATAGCAGATGCTGCTGCAATGTTGCTTGGTCCCAGAAGTGGAGCAATGCCTTGTTTGCTCCAAACTGCAACGGAGCTTGAATAAAGGAGATGGTGGGACCAAATAGAATAGCTCCACCAGCTAGAACCGCCCAGAGCCAGGGCCTCTTGTGAACTGGCGGTGCAAAAGCGCCAAGCCAGATAGCACCCAAGGCAAGAGCGATGCCAATGCCCCAGCCGCTGGGATTGCTAT